>Ga0209274_10001112_pt1 | contig 14159 bp, 9 predicted proteins | sample HubBroMetageREF1_FD_188343 | JGI IMG/M metagenome (GOLD analysis project Ga0209274, IMG submission 188343) | Reference soil microbial communities from the Hubbard Brook experimental Forest, New Hampshire, USA - Hubbard Brook CCASE Soil... | ecosystem: Environmental > Terrestrial > Soil >...
GGCGATTCTGGATCAGGGGCTGATTTCGGGATCGAATTTTCTGATTGGGATTCTGCTGGCGCGCTGGCTTGTGCCCGCGCAGTACGGAGCGTTTTCGCTGGCGTTCTCGGTTTTCCTGTTGCTCTCGTATGTTTACCAGTCGCTGCTGTCGGAGCCGCAGGGGGTGTTCAGCGGCTCGGCATACCGGCACTGCCTGCGGGGTTATCTGAAAGCCCTGCTGGGGATTCAGGCGCTGGTCACGGTCTTTGGGCTGGTGCTGCTGGGTGGCTCGGCCGCGATTGTTTATGCGATGGGCAAGGCCGACGGCCTGCCGGGAGCGCTGGCCGGAGTGGCGATCGCGTCGCCTTGCATCCTGTTTTTCTGGCTGCTGCGTCGCGCCTATTACATGAATCTGGCGCCGGCGCGCGCGGCGATTGGGGCATTCATTTATTGCGCGCTGGTTACGGGCGGACTGTTCGTCCTCTACAAGCGAGCGCTCGTTTCCCCGTTCTCGGCGTATCTGCTGATGGCGATTGGCGCGCTGGGCACGGGATTCTTCCTGCTGTCGCAGGTGAACAGAGTGCTTCCGCCGGATACGGTGAAGGCGCCGACAGCGGGGCAAGCGTGGCACAAGCACTGGCAATATGGCCGATGGGCGCTGGCAGTTTCGGTGGTGACCTGGATTCCGTATTACATGTACTACCCGCTGGTGAGCGCTTTTTCGGGAATGGCGCAGGCCGGGCAGTTGCGGGCTCTGATGAATCTGTCGCTGCCGATGGAACAGAGCTACACCGCGCTCTCGATTCTGTTTTTGCCGTACGCAGCGCGGGTATGCCGGGAAAAAGGCATTGCCAGTTCCGGTCCGCTGGTGCGGCGGATTACGCTGCTGTTTGTAGTAGGCGCGGTTGCCTACTGGGCAGTACTGATCCCGTTCAAGGGGTATGTGTTCCACGTGCTGTATGGCGGCAAGTACACCGAGGTGGCACACTTTATTCCGTACGTGGCCTTGGGCACTACGCTGTGGGCAGCGGCCTTTGGACCTGCGATTCTGCTGCGCGCGATTGAGTCTCCGGATTCCATTTTTTACGCCCGGGTCGTGGCCAGCGCTTTGTCTCTCGTTGTCGGAGTTCCGGCCACGCGCGCATTTGGTTTGTGGGGAGTGGTCGGGAGCATTATCGTCGCCAATTTCGCGGCGTTCCTGATCTCGATGTACATCCTGTACCGCAAGTCGCATTCGATTTCGTTACCGAGCCCGGTTCTGCAAGGGGAAAGCTAGACATGAATACTCTGAAGAAACTTCGTTATAAGGCTTCGCGCACCAAGCTTCGCCTCCCCCAGGCATGGTGGCAACACCGCGGTCTCAATGACAAGGACGTGCTGTTTGCGTCATTCGAGCGCTCCGGCAACACCTGGCTGCGCTTTGTGTTGATGGAAATCCTGACCAAGGACAACGCCGGATTCCTGAACGTAAATCACATCCTGCCGGAAATGGGTACGCATCGGGAGTCAAAACCCGTACTGCCCAATGGCGGACGGCTGATCAAAACGCATGAACAGTATCGTTCGGAGTACAAGCGGGCGATTTATCTCATGCGCGATCTGCGCGATGTGATGCTTTCCAACTGGGCGCGCGACAAGGAAATGGGATTCTCGCAATACTTCGACAATGGCCAGGGCATGGATGGATATATCGAGTCGTTCGTGAAGGGCAAAGTCACGCGCTTCGGATCGTGGCAGGCGCATGTGGACTCGTGGCTGAACTGTCCGCTGGCCAAGAATGGAAATCTGCTGGTGGTGCGCTACGAGGATCTGCGCCGGGATACCGAGACCGGCCTTTTGGAGATGCTGGAGTTCCTGGGCATCCCGGGAGACCGGGACCGGGTGCGGCGCGCAGTCGAAAACAATTCTCTGCGGGCCATGCGGGAGAAGGAAGATCTGGCCAAGACTTCGGGAGCCACGCTGGGCAAGGGAACTTTGTTGCGCAAGCATCGGCTCGACCGCGAGGATGCGCGCTTTGTGCGCACCGGTTCAGTCGGCGGCTGGCGTGAGAAGTTGAGCGAGGCGCAGATCGCCGTGGTTTCCAAGTATGCCGGAGAAGCGCTGGTGCGGGCGGGATATCCTGCGGATGCGGCCAAGGACAGCCCAGCGGACGCATTGGCTTCCGGAGTCCGCGGGTAGAGTGCGAGAGTGAAGTCCAACGGTAGAGTTCTTTGGTAGCTTCCTTCGGTAACCCGCCAGCGATGACTCAAGTACTCAAGCAAACCGGTTGGTTTCTCGCGATGATACTCGTGCTGGTCCCGTTGGCGGCGGGTCAGCGGAGTCATGCTGGGCCTGCGAACGCTGAAGCTTCCGACGCTGGATCCTCAACCGCCGCAGCGGACAGCGAGAGTTTGCGCGAGGCTGCTCAGCCGATGGGTTTCTGGGTGGGCACCACCATTCAGGGCAGGATGTGGAATCACGATCCGGACTACAAGCCGGTGATGGGGCGGGAGTTCAACGCGGGAGTTTCGATCGTTTTTCAAGGGATCACGCAGCCGGAGCGGGGACGGTTCAATTTCGATCCCATGGACGAGGCCATGAGTTTCGCGCGGCAACACCAGATGAAACTCATGGGGCATTGCCTGGTGTACAAGAATGCTACCGATGCGCCCTGGCTGCACTTTAACAATGAAACCTGCGGCCGCTGGTCCGCGAAAGACCTGGACCAGATTATGAGAGAGCACATTCAGACTGTCGTCCGGCACGGCGGAGACACCTACTACGCGTGGGAAGTCGTGAATGAGCCGACGCAACAGATGCATAACAGTTGCTGGGCGCGCGTGCTGGGTGAAGAGCAATACATGGTGAAAGCTTTTCAATACGCCCGCGACGCCAGTCCGAACGCAATGCTGCTGCTGAATGACACGTTCGGGCAAGGTGGAATTGACAAAGACCGCGCGGACAATTTTTTCGCGCTGGTGACCCGGCTGAAAGCGGCGGGCGCACCGATTGACGCCGTGGGCACGGAAATGCACTGGGAGATGCCGGAGCTGCGGCCAACTTACCTCGATGAATTCAAATCGTTTCTGGACAGTGCCCGCAAGGCTGGCGTGAAGGTGCACATCACCGAAATGGATGTCTACCAGGGCCCGGATGATTCGGCCGAGGCGTTCGCGAAACAGAAAGAAGTTTTCTACAACGTGGTCCACACCTGCTTGAAAGATTCCAATTGCATCGGCTTCATGACCTGGGGAATCGCGGATCGCTATAGCTGGCTGCGCACCTCGGATTGGAAAAATATGCCCAATGCCAAGCCGGTTCTGTTCGACGACAGCTACGGAAAAAAGCCCGCCTACTATGGCGTGCTGCAGGCCTTGAAAGAGGGACGATGAGCTACACCGTTCTAGAGCGAAAACAAACCGTGCCCGAGTTGGAAACGACCGGAGAAGGCCGCGGGTTCGGAATCCTCCGGGGCAACCCGGTGTGGCTGATCTCGCTGTTTATTCTGGTGGGATTTTCCATCTCGGTGGGGGTTTCGCTGCTGGCGGGCTCGTCGCCGTATGGAGTGTTGATCGCCGCTGCGGTGATTGTGTCGGCCGTACCCATAGTCGTCCTGACGCTCCAGGCGGCACCGCAGGCGCTGGCCAGCGCGCGGGAACTGGCCGGGAACTGGACGTGGTGGCATCCCCTGTGGTTTTTCATTTTCTTCAGCATGCTGGTGTTCCGCATCCGCGACGTGGGCGCGGCTCAGTCCAATCCGCTCGATGCTTACGCGATGCTGCGCGTGATTCCGGAAGGATTCGTATTTTTGGTACTGCTGGTTCGCCTCGCGCTGAAGAAACCGAACTGGCTGGGAGCGCTGTTCCAAGGCATCCCGGGAGCGATGGCGATTTATTGCCTGATTTGTCTGGCCACCACGGCGTGGTCGGTCAACGCCTCGTGGACAGCTTACAAATCACTCGAATTTCTGGCGGATGTTTCGCTGCTGGCGGCCGTCGTGGCCAGCGCGGAGGGTTTCGTCACCTACAAGAGTCTGGTGGATTGGACGCTGGCGTTCTACGGACTCTCGCTGGTTGGGGTGTGGAGCAACCTTCCGATCTGGCCGACGGAAGCGATGGACGGCGGCCGCCTCACGGGAGTGATTCCGGTGGAAGCGTCCAACAGCGTAGGCACCTCGGGAGCAGTGCTGGCGATCATTGCGCTGTGCCGGCTGATGCCGGTGTTCGGCACAGTGAAAAATCGCGCCTGGTATCTGCTGCTGCTGGTGTTCGGCATGGTGTCGATGATCCTGTCGAAGACCAGAAACGCGGAGGCGGCGTTCATCCTCGCACTCGGACTGATCGTTGTTTTTTCCCCGCGCCTGCGGAAGATCGCGGTCTGGGGCAGTGTGGTGCTGGCTCCCATAGTCGCGGTTGTGATCTTGTTGAATGACCGGCTGTTGTCCTACGCCTGGGATTTCTTGGTGAATGTAGCCGCGCGCGACCAGTCCGACGCGGCGATTGGTTCGTTGAGCGGGCGTACGGCGTGGTGGGCCTATGGTATTTCGCAGTTAATGCATCATCCGTGGACTGGATTGGGAGCATACGCGGCCGGACGTTTTGCCGTGCTCGGAAAGCTGGGCGTCGGCTCCGCGGCCATGATGCACAGTGACTGGATCGAAATTCTCATTGGGACCAGCTTTTGGGGCCTGATCCCGTTCGCGGCTGCGTTGTTTGCCGCTTGGTGGCTTTTGTACCGCTGCATTCGCAGCGACGCCTTCACTCCAGATCAGCGCCAGTTGGCGCTGGAACTTTTTGCTCTGCTGGGGATGCTGACCATGCATTCCTTCTTTAACGACGAGTTGAGCTGGCATTGTCCGCTGCTGTATTTCGCCATTCTGGGATATGCCGAGTGGGTGCGGGTGCAGCGCAAGGCGCAGGCCAGCTACGCCCTGGAGCGGCGTGCGTTGTAGCGGGTGAAGTGAGATTGCGGTGCGGGAATCAGGATGTTCCGCAACGAAGACGCACCGCAGTGGGGATGTACCGCAATTGAGGTCGTACCGCAGGCTTTTGTAGTAACCGGCTTTTTCGCGAACTGTAAACCAAAAACAGAAACTACTTTACTGGGGGAGTGAACGCAAATGGCAAACAAATCTCGGATTCTGGTAACGGGTGCGGGTGGGTTCATTGGTCATCATCTGGTCAAGCGGTTGAAGGCAGATGGACACTGGGTGCGCGGGGTCGATCTGAAATACCCTGAGTACGAAACCTCAGCCGCCGATGATTTTCAGATATTGGACCTGCGGCTGTGGGAGAACTGTCTTACGGCTACGCAGAACATCGATCAGGTCTACAACCTGGCAGCCGACATGGGCGGCATTGGCTACATCACGTCGTTCCTGGCTGACATCTCGAAAAACAATATTCTGATCAACGCGCACATGCTCGAAGCCAGCAAGCAGAACGACGTGAAGCGTTATCTGTTCTCGTCGTCGGCGTGCGTGTATGCCCAGTCGAAACAGAAATCGGCGGAAGTGACGCCGCTGAAGGAAGAAGACGCGTATCCAGCCGATCCGGAACCGGGCTATGGCTGGGAAAAACTGTTCGCGGAAGAACTCTGCCGCTACTATTATCACGACTACAAGTTCGAGACTCGCATCGTGCGTTTCCACAACGTGTATGGTCCGCTTGGCACCTACGATGGCGGCAAGGAAAAATCTCCCGCCGCGATCTCACGCAAAGTCGCCAAGGCCACCAACGGTGGCACTATTGAGATCTGGGGCGATGGCGACCAGACGCGATCCTACATGTACGTAGACGATTGCGTGGAAGGCCTGATCCGGCTGATGGCTTCCAACCATCGCGATGCGCTCAACCTGGGCACCGATGAGATGGTCAGCATCAACCATCTGGTCGACATGATTTGCGGCATCGCTGGCAAGAAGTTGACCAAGGAGCATGACCTGACCAAGCCGCAAGGCGTTCGCGGACGTAACAGCGACAACACACTGCTGCGGAAAGTGCTGGGCTGGGAGCCTTCCATGCCACTGGAAAAGGGTCTGGCCATCACCTACAAGTGGATTGAAGGCGAAGTGAAGAAAAAAGAAGTGGGCGAACTCGCCGAAGTCACAGGTGACTAATTTGACCACGACTGTTCCGAACCTCGCGAACGACGGCTGCGTCAGCATTCTGGGTGTGAAGGTCCATGCCACGCGCATGGACCGCGCCCTCTCCCGGGTCGACTCGCTGGTGGCCAGCGGTGGCAAGAACTATGTCTGCGTCACCGGAGTGCAAGGCGTCATGGAAGCGCAGGTCGATCCCAACCTAAAACGCATCATCAACCACGCCGCTCTCAACATTCCCGACGGGCGTCCTACTGTGTGGGTGGGATGGCTGCGCGGATTTTTCCAGATGCGCCAGGTGACTGGCCCTGACATGATGTTGAAAATCTTTGGGCGCTCGGCGGAAAAAGGCTACACCCATTTCTTCTACGGCGGGAACACGGGCGTCGCCGAGCAGCTCAAGAACGAACTCACCCAGAATTTCCCGGGAGCGAAGGTTGTCGGTACCTACACCCCTCCGTTTCGGCCGCTGAACTCCGAAGAGGAAGCGGAACTGATTCGTACCGTCGGCGAACTGAAGCCTGACTTCTTCTGGGTTGGACTCGGCACGCCGAAGCAGGAGAAGTTCATGGATGAATATCTCCCGAAGCTCGACACTAGGCTCATGCTGAGCGTGGGCGCGGCCTTCGACATTCATACCGGACGAATCAAAGATGCTCCTTACTGGATGAAGGTCGTGGGCTTGCAATGGTGCCACCGCATCTATCAGGACCCAGCGCGCCTGTGGAAACGGTATTGCGTCAATAATCCCAAGTTCCTCTACTACCTTGTGCTAGAGTTCCTCGGCCTGGCCAATTACGAAGGGACGGAGGGGCGGCAGCATGAATCGCGCGCATGAAGCTCGCGCATGAAAGTTCTCCTTGTCCACAGCGCGTACCAGCAGTTTGGCGGTGAAGACTCGGTGGTGCGCGCCGAGACGGAGTTACTGGAGAAACACGGCGACGAGGTTTACCGCTATACCCGGCACAACGACGAGATCAAGCAGTTTGGCCTCGTGGATAAGGCGGCGTTCCTTCCGCAAACGATTTACTCGTGGAAGACCAGCGGCGAGTTGGAAGACGTCGTGCGGCGGTTCCGGCCGGATGTGGCATTCATCCACAATGTTTATCCGCTGATTTCGCCGTCCGCGTATCACAAGCTGCATGCGCTGGGAGTGCCGACGGTGCAGGTGCTGCACAACTTTCGTCCCTATTGCCCGAACGGCCTGTACTACACGCAAGGGAAAATCTGTGAGGCGTGCAAGGGCGGCAATTACCTGAATGCGGTGCGCAAGCGCTGTTACAAAGATAGTTATGCATTCAGCGGGCTGTACGCGCTGACCATGGGCATGAATCGGCTGGGCGGAACGGCGAAGAAGATTTCTGGATTCATCTGCTTGACCGAATTCTTTCGGATCAAAATGCGGGAAGTAGGAGTTCCGGACTCCAAACTGTTTGTCCGGCCGAATTTTGTGTATGCTCCGGCGCTGCCGGCGGGCGAAACGCCGGGCAGCAGTTACGTGCTTTTCATGGGCCGCTTATCGGCGGAAAAGGGGTGCTGGACGCTGATCCGCGCCTTCGAAAAGCTGCCGCAGGTGCCGCTGAAGATCATGGGCACCGGGCCGCAGGAACAGGAGTTGCGGGATTACGTCCGCGAAAAGGGCATGCGCAATGTCGAGTTTCTGGGTTTTAGGAGTGGCGCGGAAAAATGGGAAATTCTGCGCAACTCTTTGTGCCTGGTACTGCCCTCGGAGTGGTATGAGAACTTTCCCGTGACCGTGCTGGAAGCGTTCATGGCGTGCAAACCGGTCATCGCGGCGCGGCTGGGCGGGTTGCCCTACATCGTGGAAGAAGGGAAGTCGGGGCTGCTGTTTGAGGCGGGCAACGTCGGTGAGTTGGCGCAGCGGATTCAATCCCTGGTGGATCAGCCCACAGAGGCTGCACGCATGGGCCAATGCGCCCGACAGTTGAGCGAGACGAAATACGGCCCGGAACAGGGCTATCGCAATCTGATGGAAATCTTCGCGCAGGTTCGGGTAGCATGAGCGCTCATGCAGGGATCAATAATCGACTCGGTATTAAAATAATCGATATTAGAGAACTAATTATTACTGCATTTATTACCCCATGATTAGCGAACAGCAGATTCTGGAGCGACAAAATTCGCAAGCCCAAGACTCGCCGGCTCCGAATCCGCAGTCCCAGAATTCGGATGCGATGAGTGCGGGACCGCTGTTTGTGGTCGGGATGTGGCGCTCCGGAACTTCGCTGCTGTACGCGTTGCTGAACCAGCATCCGCAGATTGGTTTGATGTATGAGTCCGACATGCTGACGCTGTCGCCGCTGTTCTGGCTGCCGCGGAAGAGTTCGTGGTGGCTGAACAAAGTGGATTCCTGGAATGGAGCGCTAACCCGCCACCAGATTGATCCGGCAGCGATTCCGGAGAATATCAGTGACCTGCCGGGGGCGTTTCGCGTCGTGGCTGAGCAGTACGCGAGGAAAAAAGGCGCGACCGTTTGGGGCTGCAAGTCGCCGAGCTATTACGACTGCATGACTGAACTGGCGGGCTGGTACCCCGAGGCGAAATTCATAGTGATCTGGCGCGATCCGGCGGACGTTTGCCGGAGCATTGTTCGCGCGGCCGAGAAGGCAGCGTGGTTTCAGCGCCCGGGCATGGATCTCCGCGCGCTGCTGGGTTACCGCCGGATGAAGAAAGAAGCGGACGAACTGGTGCGGCGGGGTGCTGCGATTTACCAGTTGCAGTATGACGATCTGGTGCGCGATCCGGCCGCGGTCTTGACCGCAATCTGCGAATTTGTAGGCGTGCCATTCGATCCCCGCATGACTTCTCTCGAGGGCGCCGACCGTTCGGCCGTGTATACGGGCGACCACCATTCCATGGTGAAGAGTTCGAGCATCGTGGCCAAACGCGAGCGTCCCGAGGTGCTTTCTCCGGAGCTCAAGAGCAAGGTGGAGCGCTACGTCGTATTTTGGCGGAAACAGTCGGGCAGAGATTGGCCGGTGAACGCCGCGGTCAGCGATGGAACCAAAGCGGCTTCCCGGTTCGAGAGGACGGCGGATCGGGCGCGGCATGGCTTGCTCCGCAGTTTTGATGCGATGGTCATCTTCCTCTATGCGTTCGTGCCGGTGTCGGTGTGGAAAAGATATCGCCAGGTGAAATCCCGTTACTACCAACCGGTTGCACCTAAACCAGCAGCAGTGAAGTAGTGTAGGCACTATTCCCCCTAAGCTGCTAAATCTAAAACACATACAGTAGCCTATTTTTGGGCGGATTGGAATCTGACATGCATCCTTACAGCCGAGTACTTATGCCCACACTTTCTAGTAAGAGGTTCAAACTTTTGACTCTATATACCAAGCTGGTCGCGGCTCTTGCGTGGGTGGTGGCAATGCTGTGCGCTTCCGGATTTAGCCAAACGGGAACGATGAGCACCTTTGCCGGCCTGAATACGGTTGCGTACAGGTTGAATGGGACGGCTACGCCCGACCCCACCATCGCCGTAGGCACTCTGGAATACTGCGAGCACGTCAACAGCGGCTACCAGTGCTGGTACAAGAGCGGAGCCAACGCCAACCAGCCAGTAACTTTTCTGGGGAGCAACACTCCCAAGTCCGATGCCGGACCGTGGAGCCAGAACAATAACAATGGCGGCGCCACGACGCACTGTCCAACGGCCTTCACGCCCAATTCCCAGATCCTGCACGACAATGTTTACAACTTGTGGATCATGGAGAAGCGCATCACCTATGCGGCCACGGGACACAATTACATGTGCGTGGCCATCAGCAACGTTGAAGACGTTTCATCGACTTCTCCGGCCTTCGCGTGGTTTGCTTTCGAATACGACCTGGACACCGTGATTCCGACCAACGCCGAGGGGAATTTCTACTATCCCGATTATCCGCAGTCCGGATTGTGGCAGACGTCGACCACGACGACTCCGCCCTACACGGCTGCGTCCGACCAGGCGCTGTGGATCACCTATGACTTGCAGGATACTAACAATCAGGACAATATCAACGGAGTGCTGGTATGTGCGGTCGATCTGGCGGGCCTGCGCGCCAGCACGGCGAGTCCGTACGTGAACAACTCGAAGACGCCGGCCTGCGCGGTGGCCCATACGCTGACCCCGTACAACCAGCGGCGCAGCTGGGTTCCGGCCAATAACTCCGATACGACGCCGCCGATCGCGGGCGACGGAGAAATGTTTACCAACCTGGTCGAGCCGCCCGAGAACGGCTCGAGCTACCTGACGACCCCCACCGACACGCAGGAAGTGGAGCAGTGGACGATCAACTGGACGGCCGCAACGCCCGCGCCGACCTACGTCAACACCTGGGAGCTGCCTTCAACGCAACCGGCCGGTGACCAGTTGGGCTGCTTCAATCCGGCGAATTATTACGATACGGTTTGCATTCCGCAGCCTTCCTCGGCCACGACCGGCATCTACATCGATTCGGTGGCTGACCGCATGCAGCAGTTCTTCCACTACACGTCGAACGGCGGGCTGGGGAGCATTTGGACTTCAGCGCACGACATTCAGATTGTGCCGAGTTCGAAGAGCCATGGGCAGACCGAGGCTGACATTCGCATTCTGCAGAGGAATACCGCGGCGCCGAATGCCGTTTACGTGGCCGCCGATTATGCGGTCATTGATCCCGTGGATTCCAGTGCCTGGGTGGCGCTGCCCAGCATCGTCCGCGACAAAGCGGGCAACCTTCAGGGCATCCTGGGAATTTCTGGATCCGGAGCTGAAGAACATCCCGGCCTCGACAGCTTCACTTTCAATCCCAGCACACTGGCATCGGGAACCTGGGGATACATCGCGAGTCCGCTCACCGACGGCGACGCCGAAGATACCGACTCACTGAATTATCGGTGGGGCGACTGGTACAGCGGAGTGCTCGACCCGAGCGACTCGTGCACGGTGTGGGTGGCGGGAGAATACCTGCCGGAGAATCGGACGAGCGAACCATACTGGTACACGGAAATGGCCAAGCTACCTCCGATCGGCACGTGCTCCGGCGGGCCGGTGCTGCTTTCAAATGTCAGCCTGAATTTTGGTAGTCAGCCGGTGGGAGTCAAGAGCGCAGCGCTAGTCGAGACCGTGACCAACAATCAGACTACGTCTCTGAACATCACCGGAATTACGTCTGGCGGCGGAGTGTTTCAGCAGAGCAACACGTGCGAGTCGGCGATCGCTCCGGGCGGAAACTGCACGATCAGTGTGTACTTCACACCGTCGGCAACAGGTGCAGCCGCTGGAACTCTTACCATCACCGACGGCGCCACCAGCAGTCCGCAAACCGTGGCTCTGGCCGGAACTGGGGCTACTGCTGCGGTAGGTACGATTTCGGTCTCCCCGACTTCGCTCGCGTTCGGCGACCAGGTTCTGAACACGGCGAGCGCGGGACAGACGATCACCATCACCAACAATGGTTCTGTCAGCGTTACGGTCAATTCGGTAGCGGCGAGCGGCGGATACTCCGAGACGAACACTTGTACCGGTGCGACGCTGACTCCAACGCAGACGTGCACGATCACGGCCAGCTTCAAGCCGGTGGTGACTGGAGCGCTGCCAGGCACGATCACGATTAACGACAATGCCACGGGGACGCCCCAGATCGTCACCTTGAGCGGGACGGGACTCGTGGACGTTTCACTTTCAGCGAACCTCACGTTCCCGACCACGGCCGTGGGCAGTTCCAGTGCGGCCCAGACGATGACGCTGAGCAACAATCAGAGCCAAAGCCTCAGCTTTACGTTCGCGACCACCGGCGACTACTCGGCAGTGGGTAGCGGCACAAATCCATGCACCGGAACGCTGGCGGCAAAATCCAAATGCTCGTTTGCGGTGACCTTCACCCCGACTTACAACGGCACGATCAAAGGCGCCCTGACGGTCACGCATAACGCGGTGGGAAGTCCAGCGTCGGGCGGTCTCAGTGGAACGGGCGAGGACGGAACGGCCGTGCCGCTAACATTCAGTCCGGCAAACCTTAACTTTGGCAACATTGCCTTGGGCTCAGGGCTGACCAAGACGGTGACCATCAAGAATGTGAGCGCGGCAACGGTGACCCTCACCAGCATCACGGGCAGCGGCTACTTCAGCGTAAAAGCTGGCGGCGCCACGCCTTGCGACGGCGCGCTGCTCTCGGGCAAGACCTGTACGTTTAACGGCACCTTCGCGCCGCTGGCGACCGGAAGCTTCATCGGCGGCATCACGGTGATCGATAACGCCGCCATCGGCACGCAAGTGCAGAATTCAGCAGGCACCGGCATTGAGCCCGTTGTAGTGTCCCCGACCACGGTATCGTTTGGAACGGTGACAGTGGGAACTACGAGCGGGGCTGCAGTCATCACCGTCACTAACTACCTGAGCACAGCCGTTGCCATCACCAGCGTGGTGGCGAGTGGTGACTTCATCTCCACAACAGGAGGAACCACTCCTTGCGGGGCGAGCATTCCCGCCAAGGGGACCTGTGACCTGGGAGTGGAGTTCAGTCCCACGATAGCGGGGGCGATCAGCGGCAACTTGACACTAAGCTTTGCCGCCAGCGATTCGCCGCTCGTCGTGAGCCTGTCGGGTACGGGCAACAACTAGGGAAGAAACTTGCAGAGCGCCGGTCGCGCGGAAGCTACTAAGCTAGCGAGCCGCGCGGCCGGTGCTTTTTCCTGTCTGCCTTTTCTCTTTCTCACTTCGATCTCTGCTTCGCCGTTCGGCTGAGCTTCACTGAACTTCTCCAGGTATCTCGCCGGGGGCTTCGCCAGGAAGCTCGACGGAGATCTTGTGGAGTAATTCGAGCACGGGCCGCTGACTTTTCATCAGGCGCGGTTCGAGTTCGGACGCCGTCATCCAGCGCGGCGAACCCTCCCACGATTCCTTTAAGTCTCCGCTGGCTTCAGCCTCAAATACTGAGATAGTGCAGGGCACGTCCGCCCTGCTGCGGTAACGCATTCTCAGCTCCTGCCCAGTAACGTTCAGTCCGGTTTCTTCGAGGACTTCCCGCCGCAGCGTCTGTTCTTCAGCTTCCTTCCGGCTGGAGATTCCTCCCGGCAGGGACAGGCCACGTCCGTCGTTGCGCTGGATGACCAGGAATGTCTGGCCGCGGCGGATGACGCCAATCGAAGCCCGCAGCGTCCCAAACAGGGGGAACCAGCGATAGAGCGTGAAACAGGTGCGGGCGACGATCCAGAACCCGCGGCGCTTCAGGTTCTCGACCAGGTTCTTGTTCATTTCTCGAATATCCTCTCGAACAGGGCGAGCAGGCGGCCAGTCTAGCATGTGTTTTTTGGGTCGCGGCCCGATTGGACGCGCGAGGAGGACTAACCTACCCCCATGTCATCCCGAAGGAGCGCGCGAAGCGCTCCAGAGGGACCCTACGAAACGCGTGCAGCGGTTGTACCGGAGCGAGGAGCGCCTGTGCTGCAGGAAGCATGGGCAGTCCCGTGCACTGCGTCAACATCAATCGGCAGGCGTTCGGTCCCTCGGCCGGCTGCCGCCGGTCTCAGGATGACATCCGGTGGGTTGTAATTTTCAACTCGATGTACTGCCGGGTTGCGGAGCATTTGACGGCGGAAGCCTGATGGAGTAAGCTTCCCGCCAGTCTGTTGATCCCTGTCCGACGGCCTACAGCAAGGGTTTTCGAGTCATCTCATAAAAGGAATTCCAGCCATGAAGTCCCCCGGTATTGCCTGTCTGTTCGCTGCTGCAACTCTCTTTGCGCAATCGCAACCGCTTTCGCCCGCTAGAATCGCCGCCCATGCGGATGCGAACCATCACGATGTGAACCATCATGATCTGAACCATCATGATCTGAACAATCATGATGCGAACGTACGCGCCAGGATTCTCCAGGGCTACGGCAAGTTGCCCTTGAGCTTTGAGCCGAACCTTGGCCAGAGTGACCCGAGCGTGCGTTTCCTTTCGCGTGGAGCCGGTTACACGCTGTTCCTCACCAGCGATGGGGCGACCTTGTCGTTACTCCCAGCTAATCGATCAAGTAAGTCGGCAATGCAGGCAGAGAGCAGCGGGATTGTTCCTCAAGAAGGAAACGTAGACGAATCGAAGGGAAGTGTTAAGAGCGAGCAAGAGCAGACA
>Ga0209274_10001113_pt1 | contig 14142 bp, 14 predicted proteins | sample HubBroMetageREF1_FD_188343 | JGI IMG/M metagenome (GOLD analysis project Ga0209274, IMG submission 188343) | Reference soil microbial communities from the Hubbard Brook experimental Forest, New Hampshire, USA - Hubbard Brook CCASE Soil... | ecosystem: Environmental > Terrestrial > Soil >...
AGCGAATACGTCTGCACGAGAACGCCCTCGGGGGGGCGTTCGAGGATGCGCACCACCGCGGCCTTGTCCTCCTCGCGCGATTTCGAGGGAAGGCGTCGCCATTCCGGGTGAACGTGGAAGAACGTGAACTTCACGAAATCTCGCGGCTCCTCGGCCCCGTCCTTGGGGGCGTCGCTCGCCGGAACCCTCTCTCCCGTCACCGACCCTCCCGGGACCAGCGCGCGACGTCGCGCGCGAAGTATGTGACGATCAGGTCCGCGCCCGCGCGACGAATCGCGCCGAGCGTCTCCTCCACCGCCGCGCGTTCGTCGACGACCCCCCGCTCGGCGGCCGCCTTCAGCATGGCATACTCTCCGCTCACCTGGTAGGCAGCGAGCGGGAGGAGGAAGCGCCGGCGCGCGCGGGCCAACAGGTCGAGGCTCGTCAGCGCTGGCTTCACCATCAGCAGGTCCGCGCCCTCGGCGATGTCCCGCTCCATTTCGTGCAGCGCCTCGCGCGCATTACGGTAGTCCATCTGGTAGGTACGTCGGTCGCCGAAGGCGGGCGTGGACCGCTCGACGTCCCGAAACGGACCGTAGAAGGCGGAGGCGTGCTTCGAGGAGTAGGCCAGGATGGCGGTCTCCTCCTGCCCGGCGTCGTCGAGCGTTGCGCGGATCCGTGCGACCTGCCCATCCATCATCGCACTCGGCGCGACGACGTCGGCGCCGGCCCGGGCGTGGGCAACCGCCACTCGGCCCAGTCGCTCGCACGACGCGTCGTTCGCGACCGCTCCGTGGCGTACGACCCCGCAGTGGCCGTGGGAAGTGTACGCGCACAGACAGACATCGGTCACGACCACGAGTCCGGGAGCGGCGCGCTTGAGGGCGCGAACGGCCTCGGGCACGACCCCGTCGGCGGCCCAGGCGTCGGTGCCCTCCGCGTCCTTCGTTCGAGCGACCCCGAAGAGCAGTACCGCCCGTATCCCTTCCCCCTCGATCTCGCGCGCGAGGGCGGCGAGGTCGCGGACGGTGTAGCGTTCGACACCGGGCATGGAAGCGACCGGCTCCGGGGCCCCGCGACCCGGTCGAACGAAGACCGGGTAGACCAAGCGCCGAAGCTCGACCTCGGTCTCCGCGACCCAATCCCGCATGGGGGCCGACCGACGCAGCCGGCGAAGGCGGATCGGCAGCGCCGACGCCGGGCCCGTGGGGGTCGACCGTTTCCTACGTCCGGGCATCGAGAAGCTCCCGGAGCAGGTGACGGGTAAATCGTTGTGCGGTCGTGGACGGCGCGACCGAGACCTGTCGGAAACCGTGGCCCGCAGCCGCTCGTCGGGAGCGCTCGCCGAGGACCACCAGCCGGGTGGTTCGGGATGCCCGGGAGAACGCGCGAGGTCCCAGCTGACGCCGAAGGATCGATAGGCCCGAGGGACTCGTCACGATGAGGAGGTCGGCCGCGGAAAGGTGGCGGCGAGCGCGGGCCGTCAACCGGGGCGACGCCTCCGAGCGATAGACGACGACATCGAGCACTCGATGTCCGTCGGCCCGGAGAGCTTGGGCGAGTCGGGGCCCCGCGAGGTCGGAGCGGAAGTAGAGGACCTTCCGCGGCACCGTTCGGCGAAGTGCCTTCGCCACGGCGAGCGCGCCCGTCGTCGGAGGACGGTGGACCTGACGGATTCCCACCCGGCGGAGTGCCTCCGCTGTACCGGGTCCGGCCGCCCAGAACTCGAGCGTGGCGGGCCGAGGCCGGGCCGCTCGACGCCATGGTCGAACGCCGGCGGCGACGGCGGTTCGGCTCGTCACCACGACGGTGTCTGGATCCGTGAACGAGTCGAGACGTTTCTGCCAGATCGCGGGGTCGACCGGACGGGGTTCGATCGAGGCGATGCGGATCAGACGCACCCGGGCGCGCCGCAGCAATGGGTCGATACCTTCGAGCGTGCCGGGAACGGAGAAGAGAACGATCGTGGGGGGGAGATGCGGTGACATGCCGCACCTACCGGCGCGACGCGGAAAGGAGGTCGAGGGCTCCCCGGTCCAGGAGTTCCTTGCCCAACCGCGACCCGAGGGTTGCGGCGTCCGACGTGGGCCCGCGACGGTGCAGTCGGAGACGCGTTCGGCCATCGGGGGTCAGCACCTCTCCGGCCATCGACACCGCGGGTCCCCGTACGGTGGCGAGCGCTCCGAGAGGAACTCGACAGTCCCCCCCGAGCGCGGTCGCGAAGGCTCGTTCCGCGGCGACGCATGCATGGGTCGGCCGGTGGTCGATCCGGGGAACGAGCGAGGCGAGGACGGAGTCACCGGCCCGCCCCACGACCGCGATCGCTCCCTGGGCGGGCGCCGGAAGGAACGTAGCGGAAGGGAGGATACGCCCGATCTCCGACGTTCGCCCCAGACGAGAGACCCCGGCCACGGCCAGTATCGCCGCGTCGATCACTCCCGAACGGACGAGACCGATCCGCGTATCGACGTTCCCTCGGATCTCGACGACCCGAAGGTCGGGTCTCCAACGGAGGAGCTGGGCACGACGGCGCAAGCTGCTCGAGCCGACCCGTGCTCCCCGCGCCAGCCGCGCCGAACGTTGCGCGCGATCCGTGACGAGACAGTCGCGCGGGTCGGCCCGCGGGGGACACGCGAGGAGGTCGAACCGGCGGTCGAGTTCGGCGGGAAGGTCCTTCGCGCTGTGCACCGCGAGATCCACCTCTCCCCGCAGCAGTGCTCGGTCGATCGTGTCGGTGAAATCGGCCGACCCCCCGACCGAACGGTCGTGGTCGCCGCTCGTGTCGACGGGGACCGTTTCGAAGCGCCACTCCGGTGCCACGCGGGCCAATCGGGCGAGCACGAGGCCGGTCTGGGCGCGGGCGAGCTCGCTCCGCCGGGTACCGACCCGGAGCCGCTTCGTCACGGGGCGTCGAAACGCGGCCGGAGTAGTTCCGCGGCGAATCGGCGGCGGAGGTCTCCCTCCGGACCCGGAGGGAGGGACCGGATCCGCTCCGTCGGAGCGGCGAGGAGGCGGCCCACGAGACGCTGTGTGAGCCGCTCGAGTGCGACCTCCTGGTCCGGGTCGAGGATCCCGAGGAACGGACGGCCCCTCTCTAGTTCGGACCGACGCACCTCCTCTGCGGCCCGGCGGAAGGCATCGACCCACGGCTCGAGGAGGAACGATTCCAGCCGGTCCGAAAATCGGTCGGCGAGCTGCTCCACCCGGCCGTCGGCGCCTTCGATCGACCGGACCGTCCCCGATCCAGAGTGAAGTTCCTCGAGGTCGAGAAGGCGGACGTTCGGGCGTGTTCGGACGTCGGGGTCGATATTGCGAGGCATTCCCAGGTCGACCAGGACGAGCGGGTGGTCTCGCGGGAGGTCGGCCGCGCGCAGACCATGGTTGCCGAACTTCGCGGCCGTCACCACCGCATCGGAGGTCGCGAGCTCCTCCGCCAGTCGGTCGAGACCGACGGCGCGGGCGCCGGTGGCGCGAAGGAACGGCTCTTCGGGAGTCCGCTGGTGGAAGACGACGGTGAGGCGCGCGCGCGATGCCAGCCGTTCGACGACTTGGCGCCCCACGATGCCCGAGCCTACGACGAGGACCCGAGGGAGCGGTCGATCCACCAGCTCCATGAGTCGAGTCGCGGCCGCGGAAGCGATCGACGGGGCCGACGGCAGCGGCGGGCAGACCTCCTCCGCCGCGGAGGCGGCCGCGACGAACAGCTCCCGGAGCACGGGGCGGGGGTAGCGGCTCTCCGTCGCGCGTGCGGCGGCCCGGACCTGGTCCCGTACTTCCGTCTCACCCACCGCGAGAGACTCTCGACCCGCGGCCACGCGAAACAGGTGGCGGACGAGGTCCCTCCCCTCGCGCACGGTCCATGAGCCCCGGTCCCCGGGGAGGACGCTTCGCCACCGGTCGAGCACCTCCGGAGAGCGGGTGAGGAGAGCGAGCTCGACACGGTGGCACGTGGAAAGGAGGCCCACTTCCTCAGTCCCCTCGAAGCGGGAGAACCAATCGCCGACCTGAACTCCCGTCGCAGAGCGCGTAACGCTCTCGAGCGCGTCGAGGGAGGCCGTATCGAGACTGAACTCGAGACCGAAGAGCGAAAGGGGGATCACTCCGGTCTCGTCCCCCGATGGGGGAGCCGGGGCGACCGAGGTCGCCTCCGGGATACGGGACTGCAGTACGGGTATGGCCGGCACGAAATCCTTCCCTGACCGGGCCTCAAATCACGGGGGGACTTTATCAGACGATGTACGAACCATCGCGGAGGGCCGGCGACCCCCCGACCCGTCCTACGAGGCGATGCCGCATCCGCTGACCATCCGTGGACTCGCGACCGGTACCTCGCAGGAGCGACCCGTCGAACCGACCGCGTCGGACCTCTCCCGTCGTGGTCCACCTCCGAAAGTCCGCCGAAACGGGAAATTACGGAGTCGTTCGAGTCCCCGGCCCGCCGCCTCGGCGGCTCCCGGCCGCCCGTCCCACCCGTGCTCCCGGATCGGGGGGGGTAGACCGTTGCTAGTGCACGCTCTTCGAGGGGAGGAGGCCGAATTCCGTGAGCATCTGGCGCGCCGCGTCCTCGACCTTCGGCACCGGTCCGAAGAGCTCCGCCTGCCGCCGCGTGTCCGCCACGTACTTGCCCGTCTGGAAGAACCGGAACATCGCGTTCATGTCGTCGCTCCCCCCGCCGGGGTTCGGGGCGATCTGTATCGGACGCCCGAGCACCGTCCCGATCATCTCGGCGAGCTCGGGCCCCGAGAGGGCTCGGTCGCAGCCCAGGTCGATCCGTTGACCTTGCGCGCGGGGTTCGTCGACCGCCCGGGAAAGCGCACGCGCGACGTCCTGCGCGCCGATGTATGTGATACGGACCCCCGCGGGGGTCGCCGCCATGACCTGGCCGTGTTCCAGACCCGCCTTCATCCACGGGCCTCCGAGGAACGCACCCGGCCGTAACGCAACGAAGGGGACTCCGAGCTCCTGGAGGTAGTCCTCCGTCACCTTCTTCGCCCAGAAGTGCGGAACGTCGGGGGCCTGGTCGCAGGCCAGTATGCTCAACAGGACGAATCGCGGCACTCCGGCCTTCTTCGCGGCGTCCACCAGGTTGCGATTGCCTTCCGTGTCGGTTCGAAGGGAATCGGTCTCGCGACGCCTCGAGTAGCCGATCGCCGAGCTGACCACCGCGGAGACACCTATCATCGCGGGACCAAGGGACGGAGGGTCGAGCATGTCTCCTCGCACGATTTCGACCCCGTCCTTCGGGAGTCCGCTGACATCACTGCCGGGGCGCACGAGGGCCCGGACCTTCATACCGCGGGCTCGGAGCGCCCGCAGGGTCCGACCGCCGAGATCGCCGGTGGCGCCTACGAGGAGAACGGGACGCGCGTCCGTGGGGGAAGTGTCGACCATCGTGTCCCAATACGTCCTGCTGCTATAGTGTCTGGGTACCGGGGTCGGCCCCGAGGAGTGGATCGTTACGGGCTCCATGCCCGGTCTGTGGTCGAGCCATCGGCCGGACGCTCCTTACCGGCTCGAGTGGCCGCCGGGGGGGCTGGGGATCCGACGCCCTACCGTTAGTCCGTGGGACGTCGCCCACGGACTCAATGCCCCACCCCGAGCCGGCCGGAGGCGTCGAATCCTCCACGAGGAATCGTCGAACAATGTCGGAGGGGGGATTTCCGGAATAGTTCAAATCTCCGCCGACGGACGTTCGAGAGGCATCGGACTCGTGGCCAAAGAGCCGTGTCAGGTGCTGGGCTGATCTGTCTGAAGCCGTTTACCCATGCTCACCACATCGTCGATGGAGTAGCCGATCCGCTCATAGAAACTGATCGCGGCTCTGTTGGATGTGCGCACCTGGAGGTTGACTTTCGGGCAGCCGGAAGCACGCAGCCGATCTTCGGCCTCTGTCACGATCCTCCGTCCGAGACCCTCGCGCTGGTGCGAAGCATGCACCGCCCAATAGTGGAGCCACCCGCGGTGGCCCTCGTAGCCGGCCATTACGCATGCCACGATCTGTCCGTCGAGAACTCCCACAAGGAATAGGTCCGGTCGGACTCGGAGTTTGCGGCGAATGTCTTTGTGCGGATCGTTCGAGGGCCGGGTCAGGCCACACAGCTTCCACAGGTAGACTACCGCGTCCTCGTCTTGAGGCTGGAATTGTCGGATGATCATTCCCCTGATGCTCGATACGGCCCCTGAGCTCATGTATACAACCGTCAAGGTCGGCGACATCCACGGCGTCCCGCTCGAGAGGGGCGAGTCGTTTTTCGCGCGAAAAGAAGGTGTCGGAGGGGAGGTTTCCGATAGAGTCCGCAAATCTTCGAGGGATCGTTTGACGTCCGGCATGAGTGCCGGCCGCCCACCGATAGATCACACTCGGCTCTGGAGGCTTGTGCTATGTTCTTGAACCATGTCGAGGAGCTCGGAAAGGTCGACCAACGGGTACCCTTCCAGCTCGAGTCCGCGTCCACGCGGAAGGCAGTGCCCTCCTCCTCAGGAAAGATGTACTGGAACGCGGAGATGCCCGCAGATTCCGCACTGCTCAATTCGTGGCTCCCGCCATCACCGACAAACACGCACGCGGACGGCGGCACGTGGAGCCGCTCCAGGGCCACTCGGAAAATCCGGGGGTCCGGCTTGCGGATACGTTCGACGCAAGAGAAAACCGTGACCTCGAACAACGGAGCGAAGTCCGTTTCCGGCCAAACACGAACCGTATCGTCGGAGGTGTCGCTGACAAGCGCGAGACGGACGCCGTTCCTTCTCAACCCCTCCAGAGGGTGGAGCGACGACACTCCTGCATTGATGAGCGAACGAGCGTACGCCACTCGCAGGGCCATGGCTCGCTCGGCGGCGGCTCGAGTGACCGTTCCACCGAGCTCCCGCGCGAATCGCTCCACGGTCTCCCGGAAGGTGCCAAGATTCCCGCGAACGCGGTCGTCGAACGTGGCCAGCCAGCGACTTGCGAATCTCTCGGGATCCACGCTTAGCTCTCGCGCCATCGCGACAAGGTTCGGGGTTCTCGTGACCTGAGAACCGGTGGGGATCAGTGTCCCGAAGAGGTCGAACAACACCGCGTCGGTTCGCGCTGGGACTCGTTCTGTAGGGGGGCGATGCCACCCCGCCATAGCGCAATTGCCGGGCGAGGTGTACTCTCAGCGAGAGATGAAGGTTGTTTTCCCGCGCGGATAGTTCCGGAACGTGAGGTCCGGTCAGTCTGGTGCGCCCTGAGCAGTCATGAAGGACTGGAGACCTCGCGCCCAAACGGGTGCCGGAAGTAATCGTCGGCCCGAAAATTTGTCGGAGGGGATATTCGAACCCTCCGCGGGTTCAAATCTCAGGGACAGTCGGTGACGTGGCCCACTTGCTGAACTCGGCGATCGGAGCCGATGCTCGGCGCTGACAACTATCGTTGAAGCCGGTCCGTTTGCCGCAACCGGGCATAGAAACCCTCGCGGGGCCCGAAGCCGTAGATCCTGAGCGTGTCTCCATCCACAGAGTAGTACATCCGGACGCGGCGGAAGGAGGTGAGCCTCAGTCGCCAGAGCCCTGGGTGGTTCGAGAGCTCCTTGACCCAGTAGCCCGGGCCTGGTCGGAACGGTTGGAAAAGAAGACCCCGGATAGCGTAGAGGAACTCCTCTCGGACCTCGGGAGGGAGCTTGGCGAACTCCCCCTTCGCCTTCTCGTGGGGGATGTAACGGGATGGCACCTATCACCGTCCGCGTCGCCGGAGCCCCTCATGGACGCTTTCTAGCTCGCCGGCTGACAGCCAACGTCCTTTCTTCCGGCGTCTCTCCAACTCTGCCAACCACTCAGGTGGGTCGTAATCCTCCAGTAGCTCGAGCAGAAACTCGTCCCAAGTCTTTCCGCCGGTCTTCCGAACTCGGAGCTCCTGCAACACGTCCGAGCGCACGGGGATGCTGGTCATCTTGCTCGCGCTCATTACTTTAGCCATTATCACAGTGATATATGCCATTACTCAGGAAATGTCGGAGGGGGGATTTGAACCCCCGACCCCAGGATCTCTCCCGGAACGCGAACCGCGTTCCGCTATGAGTCCCGTGCTCTACCGGGCTGAGCCACTCCGACAGGGAACGGACGCGCCATCGGGCGTCCTGCGGACCTACGCCGCCGTCACGTCGCCGCCTTCGGCGACCGGTGTGATCGCGTCTGGCGCGCTGGGGGTTTCGGTGAGGGCGGACGGCTCGGGCAGCGGAAGCTCGTCCGCGATGGTGCCGAGCACCTCTGACCGGCGGATCTCGATCTTCTTGAGGGGATAGAGGGTCTTGAGTCCGTGCGCGAGCACCTTGGAGAGTTCGCCCTGGAGCATCTCCCGGACGAACTCCGCGGACGAGCGTTTGGCCGCTTCCTCCACGAGGATCGACACCATCTTGTGGCGGAGCTCGGCCCGGAGTCGGCTCTGGAGGCGCTGCTCGCCCACGGCGACCGGCTTGAGGATGATCTTCACCCCGTCCTTGGTGGTGACCGTGAGAGAAAGGTCGATCTTGGAGCGCTTGCGGCGCGCGAGTCGGCGCACGTAGTCGGAGGTGAGGTCGTGGCCGATGAATCGGGCCTCGGCCACTCCGTCGCCGCCGAGGCGCTCGATGCGGAATCGGAGCTTGACGTGGGCCTTGCCCGAATCCCCTCCGCCCGAGAGCTCCGGGAGGGTGGTCTCCAGGGTGCGACCGACGATCTGCTCGGGCTCCGTGGCGACCGTTTCGCCGAGCTCTACATGCTGGAACAGCCCCGGGGCACGAACCTTGAACCAGTGCTTGGACCGCCACTTGTCCTTGACCGTCCGGGCCAGTGCCGGCTTCTTCGCCGGGGAATCCTTGTCGGCCATCGCTCGCGGGGGCGCGGAGCGGGGTACCCTACTTAACCATGTCGCGGGCGATTCCTGACGTGGAAAGGTCCGTAGGTTGGCGGCGGGTTCCGGGGGCGCCGCCGGCTTGAAGTCTCGGCAAACTACATAACCCAAACCCAGTTCGGCGCGACGTGGCGGACAAACCAGCGACGGCCCCGGTTCCCGGTACCAAAACGACCGCCCTCGAGCTCAAGTCCGCCCACCTCCCCGTCCCGAGCCCCGGCGAACGGTTCCGGGGGGAGATCCTCCGCATCCTGGACGGGCTCCACCAGAAGGGGCTCGACCGGGCGGAGGCATTCCGCGCTTTGTTCCCCAGGACGGTGCTCCCCGATGCGACCTACGAGGACCTGATCGCCGCGCTCGTCTCGGGAGCCCACGTGCTCTTCTTCGGCCCGTCGGGAGCGGGCAAGACCAGCCTCGCCAAAGACCTCTGGAACCTGTTCCCGAAGGACGTCTGGGTCGTCGACGGATGCCCGGTGCTCGACCACCCGCTCAGCGTCGTCGACCCGGCCGTCGCGGCCCGATTCCCCCCGTGCCCCATCTGTGAGCGCCGGTTCGCTCCCGGCGGGGACCCGACCCGATTCGACCCGGCCTCGGTCGACCCCGCCAAGGTGCCGGCCACCTTCGTGCTGCTCCGGGAAGGGTACGGGTACGCCCGTCTGCAGGGCAGCTCCGAGGTATTCCCCGACCATCTGACCGGCAACATCAACCTGCGCAAGCTCGAGGAGGTCGGCGACCCGATGAGCCCGCTCGTCTTCGAGCCGGGAAAGCTGCTGCAGGCGAACCGTGGATTCCTCCTGGTCGACGAGATCGGGAAGCTGCCGCTCGGGACCCAGAACGTGCTCCTCCAAGCGCTCCAAGAGGGCACCGTCACCCCCTCGAAATCGCGGGAGAGCTTTCCGGGACTGTTCGTCGCGGTCTGCACGTCGAACCTCTCCGACCTCGACAACATCAACGACCCGCTGTCCGACCGGCTCACCAGTCTCCATATCGGGTACAACGAGCGCCACTCCGACAACCGCCGGATCGCGTCGATCGGACGGAGCGAGGACCCGAGCCAGTACGTCCCCGAGATCCTGACCGACGCCGGCGTCCGGGTCATCGAGTCGTGGCGACTGCGCATGAGCGAGGACAACCCGGACATCGGGGAGGTCGGCTCGAACCGGACGCTCCTCGATGTCGCGGCGCGGACGGCGGCGATCGGCGTCCTCGCGAACCATCCGGTGCCGACAAGCGCCGACCTGAAGGCCGGGCTCGTCCACGCCATGCGGGGACGGATCCGTGCCCGCAGCGGCGACTCGTTCCGGCAGAACGAGAAACGCGTCGCCGAGTTCATCGACCAGTACCTGGAGCCGTCGCTGAAACGGAGCGCCGGGGTCTACTGGTGCCGATTCTATCGCGGAGTGCTGAAGGAGAACGCCGGGGACGCGGAGGCCCTGGTCGGCGAAGGCCGACGGCTGAAGGACGACGCCGAGCTCCGGGCCCAGGCTGCCCAGGAGGGGCCGCTGTTCCCCAAGTTCCGTACGTTCGTCCGATACGTCAGCGAGCGCGAACGGCCCACGACGACGCTCCCGCCGACGGACGTCGCGGCGAACGTCTTCCGCCTCCTCGAGGAGTACTCGCTCTTCTCTTGCAAGGACGAGGACGGCGACGACGCCCCCCTCTAGCGCCGCAGTCGACCTTCCCGACTGCTCGGAATACTCCGACGACGTCGTCTCCGACGACCTCCTGGACGCGCTCGACCGGGAGCGCCTGATCCGCGCGCTCGCCGAGGAAGGCGTCGAAGGGGCGCGCAAGCTCCTCCGCGACGCCGCGACCAACGACCGAGAGCTAGCCAACCGTATAGCACGGCTGCGCGAGCGACTGCGGCGCCAGGCGGCCCGTCGCACGCTGAAGCTCCTCGGCGACTACGACCGGCGTCGGGAGGAGCTGGACCTCGTCGCCCGCCGGAGCGACGAGGAGGTGGCGCAACGGATCGCGGAGCTCGAGCAGCGCCTCAAGGCGGCCCGCACGATGGACTGGTCCCGACTCCCCACCGACCTGATAGGCGATATCGAGTCGGCGCTCTTCCTTCCGGATGCCTCGTGGAACCAACCGCCGCCCCGCCCGGGCATCTTCGCGCGGATACGGGCTGCCTTCGCACGATTCATCGCGTGGTTGCGCGGGCTCTTCGGGGGCAAGAAACAGCGCGCGCCGGCCCGCGTGGAGCGACGGATCCCGATCGCGTTCGCATCGCCCGGCGGCCGGACCCTCGGGGCGTCGGAACTGGGTGATGCCCTCGCCCGGCTCTCCGCCCCCCAGAAGGAGGAGCTTTCTCGCGCGGTCACGGGCTCCCTCCAATCGCGCGAACGGGAGCTCGAGCGCGCCGCCGAGGAGAAGCGCCGCGCGGCAGAGGCGCAGCGCCGCCGCCTCGAGGAGGAACGGCGCGAGGCCGAGCGCCGGGCGGCCGCCGATACCGAGGCCCGGGTACGGGAGGGAGAGGAACGCCGCCTGGAGCGCGAGCTGAAGGAGCGGGGGTTCGTCGCGGACCGCGACGGCGACCTCGCCGTGACATACGGCCTCGTCGAACGGTTCGCACGCCTCCTGCTCGAAGAGGAGAGCCGCCGACTTCCGGGGGACATCCGCGTCTCGCTGCGCGGCGGCGGCTCGACGGGCGTCTACGAAAAGGCCCGGTTGCGTCGGGGTGAGGAGGTCGCCCGGCTCGACCTCCCGAGTTCGCTCCTCGCGGCCCGGCTCGCGGGTCAGCGCCACATCGACGAGTCGTCCAGCTACGTCTATCGCGAGGTGACCAGCGAGCGGGTCCACGTCGTGCTCGCCTTCGACCGGTCGGGCAGCATGAGCGAGAACGGAAAGCTCGAGGCGGCCAAGAAGGCCCTGCTCGCCCTCTACGTCGCGGTCCGGCGACGGTACCCGGACGCGACGGTCGATGTCTTCGCGTTCGACAACGAGGTGCAGGTGCTCGACCTCGTGGAGCTCTGGGAGTGCCGCGCCGGGGCGTTCACGAACACCGCCGAGGCGTTGCGGGCCGCGCACCTCTTGCTCCGCGCGTCCCGGGCGAGCCGCCGCGAGCTGTATCTCATCACGGACGGGCTGCCCGAGGCGTACACGGCGGAGGACGGAACCGTCCGCTCCGGACACCTCGACGTCGCGATGGAACGGGCGCTCGAGCGCGCCCGGGAGCTCGCGACGGTGACTCCCCTCAAGTCGACGGTGATCCTGCTGAAGAGCGAGCACCCCGAATACGAGCCCGCGGCCCGGTCGATCGCCCGCACGATGGGCGGCGACCTCGTCGTGACCGACCCCGTGCGCCTCGGCGTCGAACTGCTGGTTCGGTGGGCGCACGGCACCGAGACCGAGCGGCGCGTGGCGAGCGCGGAACCCCCGGCGCCCGTCCGGACCTCGGCCCCCCGCCCGGCCGGCGCGCGTCGCCGACGCGCCGACCGCCGCATGGGGGGCTAGCCGTCCCTGCGAGTGCCCATCAACCTTTATCTCCCGAACCGCCGGTTTCTCCCGACGTGGGACCATGACGGGTAGTCAAGATGAAGCTCAGTTCCGCGCGCACCTCGCCGAGATGCGGCGCGCCGCCGGTGGGCTCGGCCGCGATTTCGCCAACGAATTCTCCGACCTCGACCGGAAGATCGAGAAGCTCGGTCACACGACCGCCAAAGAGGCGAAGTACCTCGCGCTCGACATCCAGGACGACATCTCCAACCTGGGGAAGAAGATGGACGCCGAGATGCGTCGCATCCCCCAGCACTTCGCCAACGCGGGGATCGCGATCGGATCGGGGGTATCCCGCGCCGGGGCCGCGACCCGCGACGCCTTCGTCTCCGCGGGAAAGCGGGCGAAGGACGGGACGCAGAACGCCCTCGCGAGCGCCGCCGGCGTGAAGCGGACCCCGATGCGCGAGTGGTCGACGCCCACCACGACCCGGGACGACGAGACCTAGGTCGTCTTCGTTCGCCGAGGCACCCGCGCGCTCGCGCGGGCCCTCGGCCGGAGCGAACGCTCGTCCCGTACCCGTCCCGCGGCGATGCGCAGGTACTCCTCGTCGAGGTCGAACCCCACGAACCCCACCCCGAGGCGCGCCGCGGCGACCGCCGAGGCGCCGATCCCGACGAACGGGTCGACCGCGCAGCGGATGCGCTCCACTCCGTGCAGGCGCAGGCACCATTCGGGAAGTTCCGGCGGGAAGGTCGCGGGGTGGGGCCGGTCCCGGGCGCGCTCCCGGATCGTGGAGTACGGCAGGAACCACGTGTTCCCGCGGCAGCGCACGTCCCCCGCCGGCCGTTTCCATCGGCCGACGTTCGTCTTGTCCTGGTAGGGGACCCCGATCGCGAGTCGGTCGAGCGGCACGTCTCCGCGCCGCGTGAAATGGAACACGTACTCGTGGGCGCCGTGCAGGTACCGGTCGGAGACGAGCGGCTTGTAGTGGCCGAGCGCGAGGTCGCGCTCGAGACCCGCCGAACGACCGGCCGAGACCCGGTCGATGGCGATCGACTTGACCCAGTGGACCACGTTCTGCAGGACGAACGAGCGTCCCACGTCCCGCGCGACGTCCCACGGGAGCCACGGGTCCTTCGGCGGGCCGCCGAGGTTGAGGAAGAACGAGCCGTCGTCCGCGAGCACCCGCTCGACTGCGTCGCGGACGGTCTCGAACCAGGCGAGGTACTCCGCGCGCGGACGGTCGTCCGCGTAGCTCCGGTACGGGACGCCCAGGTTGTACGGCGGACTCGTGACGACCACGTCCGCGCCGCGTGAGGGGATCCGGCGCGCGAGCCCCTCGACCGCGTCCTCGCACCAGAGCTCGACGGCGCGGCCCCGCCCGAGCGGGACCCGGGCGAACGGACGGGAGGGACGGGGCATCTTCCCCGTCGGAACCGCCGGCCCGAATACGGTTATCGCGCGGCGGGGGTCGCCGCCGCCGTCGACTTCGCCTTGGCGAGCTCGGCGCGGGCCTCGGCGAGCGCCCGGTCGGGCTCCTTGTAGTAGAAGGCGACCAGCTGCCCGACGTCCCGGTGGGTGAACGGCTTCAGCCGGGTCGCCTGGGCATCCCGGAACACGAGGTAGTCCATCATCTCGGCGCGGTTGCGGACCTCGCGTTCCATCTCCTTCATCGAGAGGTTCTTCATCAGCGCGACCCGCTCGTAGACGTACGAGTGGCCGCTGTAGAGGAAGGTGTCGTCCGCGGGGTTCCACGAGTAGACGGAGTTCGTGATCAGCTCGTTCGTCTCGGGGTCGAGACCGACGATCTCGGTCAGGGACTGGACGCGCCGCGTCATCTTGGTCCCGACCTTCACCTGCCGCTGGAGGAG
>Ga0209274_10001114_pt1 | contig 14134 bp, 11 predicted proteins | sample HubBroMetageREF1_FD_188343 | JGI IMG/M metagenome (GOLD analysis project Ga0209274, IMG submission 188343) | Reference soil microbial communities from the Hubbard Brook experimental Forest, New Hampshire, USA - Hubbard Brook CCASE Soil... | ecosystem: Environmental > Terrestrial > Soil >...
GATCATAAACTCGAGCGCCTTTTCCTGCGGGGTCAGCGGATGCATCGCGCACTCGGTGGGCACGACCCCGGGCCCTCCGTTCGGATAATCCGGCAAAAAGTAAGGAAACCCTGCCTCCATGGCCCCGGCGCCTCCGCTCACGTGAAGGTCGCTGTAAACGACCCGACCGCACTTCTGGGGCACCGGGACGGGCGTATCGACCGAGAAGTATTGCGCGCCGTTGGCCACGGGTATGCCCGCGGGCTCCATGATCATTATGCTCGGGTCGAGGATGATCCACGGCTGGGAGGGCGTGCCCGGCGGACCCGCCATAGGAAGCACATCGGAGTTGTGACGCGCGTAGTAAATCGTCAGCTGATTGTTCGTGAGAGCGTTGACCACTCCAAGCCATTGCTCGAGCGCTACGCCCTCCGGGAAAGGGCTCCCGTTCAACAGCGTCGTGTAGACGTCCCCTGGAAAGGACATCCCGTCGTTGAGCGCATTTTGTCCCGGGTACCAAGTTGCCAAATTCAGGCCCATCCAAGGACCGACGTCGAACCAAGCGTAGTGAAAGTGCGAAGCGAACACGCGACCGCCCGCGTTCGCATAGTTGAGTAGGTTTTGCTGATCGGCAGGCGTAAGAGGACCATTGGGTCCGTCTTGCGTCTCGGCGCCCTCGCACGAGAGCAGCGTGACATCGTTGGTCATAAGGTCGTTCGTCGTGTCCCATAGACCCTGGTACGAAGCAGGCCCGGGGTTGGCGGTATTCGCGCCATTGCCGACGAATATGTGAATATGCCCGCCGGCGCCGGGCCCGCCGATCCATTCAGCGGCGTCGACACCGATGCGCAGCAGTAGACACTCGAGCGAATCGGACTTGCCTGTGGAAATGGCAATATCGGGCAAGTTGCCATCGGTAGTGCCGTTCGTCGGCAGACGCAGCGTCTTGTCGGGCTGGGGGTTGTCGATGCACTTGGTCACGCTCGGAAGCATGAATTCCTTGCGCCATTTGCCCGTTTGCACGACGAGAGGCACATTCTTACCGGGCGGCACATTGCTGACGACGAAGTGGCCGGTCGCGTCGGTGACGGCGCTCCCGTAGAACGCCGGATAGAGCGCATTGCACGAGAGACATGAGGCGCCCTTGGGCAACACGGGTAGCGTCGCGGACTTCGGCGCGAAGACGGTAATGTTGTAGAGCGGATCCTGAAACGAGGGATCGTACACGAGGCCGCTCACCGTCGTGTGAACGCCGGCTGGACAGTTCGGGTCCGGGAGATCGCCCGGGGCGATGGCGTCGGAGCTAGCGTCGAGCGCACCGCCAGCGGGCCCCGCCGAGCCAATGTAGCCGAGCTTGCCGTTGGGGTTGGTGCCCGTTCCTGGACCGCCGCCGCCACTACCCGTGCCTCCGCCGCCCACCGAGGCGCTGCTGTTGCCGTTCTCGTTGTCACCCGACGGAAACCCGGAGCCCGTATGGGAGCCGCAGGCAATCGCCAGGAGTAACAACCCACCGCAAGCGGCGGCCTTGTTGTAGGCCATCGGAATCCCCCAGGGGCGTGTGAACCACATGACGGAAGTGTAGCCGCACTCCCACTCAGCGGAGGGGCGTCTTCTCGTGTTTCGTCACGTGGCCTGCAAAAACGTAGGAGCGCTCCTTACTCGTCCCCCTTTCCGACGGTCGGGGGGCCCGAGCCGACGCAGCTCTGGAGGATGTCGCAGACGCCATGGCCGCAGTCGCTGTTGCGAAGACACTCGACGCATCGCGAGGTTGTTTGATCACATTTGAGGTAAGGCTTCCGGTGACAATCGGTGGGGACCGCGCACTCCCCGCACCGGCCGCTCACGAGATCACAGATAGGTCCGTCAGGCGAGAAGGTGCAATCGTCGTCGTTTTGGCAGCTCAAGCATATTTTTCGATCTACATCGCAAATGGAAGCTCCAGGCGGGCACCCTTGCATGTTCGTGCAAGAGAGGATGCAGGTGTTGTGCGTGCCGTCCGCCAAGCAGACCTCGCTTGCCTTGCAGTCGCTCGCGACATCGCACTGCACACAGCGATTGAGTGTGAGATCGCATATACGCAGGACAGAATCCAAGCAATCGGTGTCACGCACGCACGCCACGCAGACGCCCGGGGAAGCATCCGCGAGCGAGCAATGCAGGCCCGGGCCCAGGTGAGCGCAGTCGCTCTCGTCGCGGCACTGGCCGAGAAGAATCCCCTGGTTGTCGCCGTCGGCTCCTGCGTCGGTCCCGCCGCCTCGACTTGCGTCGCCTCGATTCGGGTGGAAAAAGCGATCCGCGTCGAATCCGATCTCCGGGAACGGCATGGCCTCCGGGGAGGGCGTGGCGTCCAAGCTGAGCGTGGCATCCGCCAGGGCTGCTTGCCCGTCGAGCGCGACCTCCGCGTAGAGCGTGCCGGAATCGGGGTCGTCGAAGTTCAGAGGCTCCGCGTCGCAGCCGCTCGCGACCGCGACGACCCCGAGGAGCGCGCCCCACCGGCTCACGGCGCGGCCGAGATAATCCCCTCCGCTTCGTCACGCGAGGCTCCCTTGGGATACTCCGCCAAGTACTGACGCGCTGCGGAGGCCGCCTGAGAAGGGGAGACTTTGGCGAGGAGCCTCATGATTTGGATGCGAGAGTCTTCAGCCAAGAGGCCCGAGGGATATCTCGCTAGAAATGCCTGGAACCCCGCGATAGCTCCACGCACGTCGCCCGCGTTGCTCGCGTCGAGGGCACGCTTGTAGAGGTCGTTGCGCTCGGGGAGCGTCGACACCGCACTCGTCGCCCGAAGGGTCACGCCGGGACGCAAGGCATCGCCGGCAGCCCCATCGGCGCTCCGGCCGCAGCCGTTCGGCCAAACTTCGCCCGCCGCGATGCGATCCTCGGTTCCGTCATGGCGGACGACGACCACCCCTTCGGTCACCGCGACGCGCGTCGGTGTCCCATGCCCGCATGAGGGATCGGGTCGAACGACCGAGACGTGGAATCGCGTACCGCGCACTTCGACCTCGGCGTCGGAAGTACCGACCACGAATCGTTGCTGCGCGGTGAGCTTGGCCACATGCAGGTCGATCGACCCGGCGCTGAGACGCAGAAGTTGGTGAGCGCCATCGCCGCCAAGGCTCATGTCGGATCCCTCTCCGACGACGACGTTGGTCCCGGTCGAAAACGCGAGCGTCGCGCGACCGTTGGCCGGAGTGACGAGGCGACTGCCCTGGGGCACCGGGCTCTCGTCGGCGAGCGGGGCTTGCGCGCCCGAAAAGAGGACGCTCGCGGCTCCGGTGACCCCGTGAGCCACGATCTGGACCGCTTGTGCGCCGCCCGTGGACGGGCGCGCCGCGCTCGTCTCGTGGTGAGCCGTATGCCGCGCGACGCCGAGTACGGCCAACGCGGCCGCGGCGGCTCCGCTGAGCCCTATCGACCAATGAGCCATCCGCCGCCGACGTGCCCGAGCGTCGATCGCGTCGGCGATGGCGACGATGGCCCTCGCGCGTGCGCCCGGTTCCGGCGGGGGAACGCTCGAACGTGCTTCTCGAGCAAACAGCTTGCCCGCCAGCTCGGCATACCTGGGAGCCGTCACGACTCTTCCCCGATGGTGTCGAGCAGGTCTGCCAATTCCGGATCGCTCGCGATGCGCTCGTGCACTTCACGGCGCCCTCGGACCAGTCTTGTTTGTGCCGCTGCGACGCTCACGCCGGTGATGCGGGCGATTTCGCGCAGGTCGTAACCGCAGACATCGTGCAAGACGAACGCCCACGCTTTGCTTTCGTCGATGGCGTCCAGATGCGCGCGAACGCGGGTCATGAGGTTGCGCGTGATCGCCTCGCGGGAGGTCTTCGATGAGGATCGCGTATCGGCGAGCAGATCCGCGTCCAGAGCTCCGAAAATCCGCCGCTCGGTCCTCCGGCGACGAATGTGCTTGTAGACTGCGTGCGCGGTAATCGTGCTCGTCCACGAATCGAGAGAGCATTCGCCGCGATAGCGATCGATCGTCGACACGAGCTCGATCATCGCTTGCTGCGCGACGTCGTCGTGATCGACGTCGCCGGCGCCCAGGAGGCGTCGAATCGTGCGATCGACCTGGGGTCGGGCCCGATCATGGAGAGCCGTGGCGGCCCCCCGGTCGCCCGAGCGGAGCGCGGCGAGAAGCTCCGCGTCGTCGAGCGCCGGCGGCGCCGCGTACGCGGGCCGACTGGGGACGAGCCATAGCCGGGGCGGACTCTTGGGGCTGCTCGCGGCCATGCGTTGGGAAGAGTACCCCCAATTAGGGCGGTCCAGGCACGGATACTAGAAGTCGATTCTCAGGCCGGTTTCGCCGATGGCGCTCAAGGGCGTGAGGGTGGAGCACACACCCTTAACCTCAACGCAGGTGCGCTGGATAAAGAGCTCCTCGATACCGATGCCGGCGACGAGCTCGACATCCGGCGCGAACCGCCAAGACCCGTCGGCGCCAAGGGCCAGTCCAGGGAGCCCAGGAACCCCAGGAAACCCACGAAGGCGCAGGTTCTTTACCTTTCCCGAATACGTAACGGATTCATCGACAAACAGAAACTCAGCCCGAAACGATGCCCCGAAAGGGCGAGCCAAGCTCGTCCGCCACGGGTGGAATGCCATTCCCCCGCTGGCAAACAGGGTCAGCGTGCTCGCATGAGCCGCGTCGATGTCGATATTTCCAGTCCGTACCCCCCCTCCCAATCGTAGCGAGAGGTGGCGAATGGGAAACCATTGGGCGGAGGCTGCCCCTCCGGCGCTCAAGTCCCCGCCGCCGGTCTCCCCCACGCCGAGCGCGTCGATGGCCAAGTCGGGTCGCGGCGCGGGGTTCGAAGAGGCCGCGACGTTTTGCGGGATTGGAGCTGCGCTGGCCACGGTCGTCGATTGCACTGGGAGCGCGGGTAGGGGAGGGGGGGGCACCGCCGCCACCCCGGTTGAGCCCGAGACCGACGGGTTCGGTCCGGCCGCCGTGGGTGCGCTCCCCGCGGGCGCGGCGATGGGGGCCTGCGGGAAGATCGATGCGATCGTGAATCCGAGCGTGCGCCCTCTCTCCGCGTCGGCGTCCAGTCGCAGAAAGCCAATGGATCGCTCGACCCACCGTCGGTCTTGCGCAATATGCATTTTCACAGATGCTTGCTGATGGTGGGCATCCGTCCACGTGAGCTCGACGACCGCGTCCGCGTTTTCGCTCCGCTCGGTCGCAAGAGCCTCGGCGTCGCTCGGCTCGGGCCCTTCGCGCACGACCACGACGGAGTCCGCGCCGAGCGCGTCGCGGGTCGCGCCGGCCATCGCGCGCGTCAAGTCGGGTCGTTCGCCCGCCGCGACGAGGATGAAGAGAGTGACCGGATCGGCCATCGGGGATCGAGCGTAGCGATTTTCTCCGACAGCCGATGTTTCCGAGTGCTCACCTGGGCCCGACGGGGAATGCCAAACTGGGCCACCAGCCCCCGGGGCACTCGTCGGGCGCGTCCCCCTCCAACTGCGCCGGCTACGCGTTCCCGCCGACTCAGGATCGGTGATCTAAGCGAGCGAGAGCGGGCCCGTGCCGAACGCGGGGTCGCCGAAGGGCGTGATGTTCGTTCCCATCAAGTTGGCGACCGTGACGGGAAGGTTGTTGTGCGGTTGCTGGGGGGAGAACGAAAGAACGCGGTCAGTATTGAGCGCTCCACCCAGCTCGTCCGCGATGACGATGGGCAGAGGTTGGTGGCTGTTCGGTCTGTACCTTGGCGATGGCGGGATAGTTGTTGATGACCGTGAGACTCTGCATCTGCACGGTAGGCGGCATGCACGGTTGCGCTTGGCCCGATGAGCTGTTTCTCGATCGCAGCCACGGAGGCTTGGTGCTGCTGAACACGCACGGCGTCGTCGGAGGATATCCGGGTCGCGAGGCTCCCGAGCGACGCGTGCGCAAAATCGAGCACGCTCTGATTCTGAGGCCGCTTGAGCAACGTGGCCGCGGCCTGCGAGCTCATTGGCGAGCTCGCGAATATCCGAGAGAACGCCGCCCCGGGTCCTTCATCGGAGGGAGGGGCTGGTTCGCGCCCGCGTAGATCATTCGGCTCCCGACATCGGAGTTCTGCACCATCGCGCCGAACTCGAGTGACGGGTAGCGGGTCTGGCTGCCGATGTCCGTTACGATTCGTTGATCGATCGATATCCCGCCGGCGTACCGGCTCCACCCTGCCTGTTGCCCGGAAGGAGCTCGATGCCGCCCGTAAGCCGGTGCCCCAGGCCCTTCACGGGGTCGTCGCCCGGGCCGGTGCCGGCCGACTTCACGTTGATCTCGTCGAGGATGAGAAGGCGGTCTTTAGTAGGGGGGTGAGAGGCGTGAGAATCGGCGATGATCAGGCGCTTTGGCACCGGAGTGCCGCCGTCGGCCGCGAAGTAGCTCGAATGTGCGCGCACGTGTAACTTTGCGGGCCTAACCCACGGAAGGCTCCCTTCGACGAGGAAAGGTGCACGTCTTGAAGAACCTTCTCCTCGCTTTCTCTGCCGTCTCGGGGGTCCTGGCGCTTGGCGGCTGCGTGCCCGACGTTCCCCAGAGTCCCGGGTCGGCCCCCGCGATTGTCGTGGAGTTCGATCCCGGCGCCACGCCTCCGGTCGCTCCTGTTCCGAACGATCTCACTCCTCGGGACCCTTCCTCGGGCACGCTTCAGATCCCGCCGTCGGCGGCCACTGACACTCCGACGCAGACCGAGCTCAATACGGACTACCTGGGGAGCTTGACCGCATTTCCCTTCGAGTCGACGGCGCAGGCTCTCCTCAGCGGCCCGCTCGACCCATCGACGGTCGATAGCCAGAGCGTCATGGTTATCGACCTCACCAATCTCAATACGCCACCCGGCCCGCAGAATCCGAGCGCGGCCGTCGTGGGCGGGTTGCAGCCGACTTTCGATGCGTTGTCGAACGCGCTCGTCGTCGCTCCGCCCCAGGGGGGTTGGACGCGCGCACACCAATACGCGGTCGTGTTGGTGACTCCGAGCGCGGCTCACCCGGCGGGTCTCCAGGGTGCGTCGGGCGAGCGTGTCATCGGATCGCCGGCGTGGGCGCTCGTGAGCAGTCCAACCCCGCTCGTGACTTGCCCGAACGGAGATCTCGCGTCTCCGCAATGCGCGCTCGCAGTCGACGTCATCCCGTCGGCGCAAACGGATCCGGCCAAGCGGATCGCCGATCAGACGGCCAAAGCCCTAGTCCTCGAGCAGTTGCGACTGGACGCACAGCCTCTCCTCCAGGCCGCCGAGCGTTTGCTCGGGTTGCCCGACGCGACCAGCATCCCCATGGCGTGGACCTTCACCATCGTCGATGCCGGCGAAATGACGTTCGATCCCGCCCATGGAATCATCCCGTTTCCGAACGATTTCCTGCGCGTCAACGGGATGGTGGCACTCCCGAGCCCGGTGACGGGGCAGCCTCTATCCGCCGCCGATTGCGCGTCGCCACAAGACATGAGCACGACGCTCTACTGCGGTCTGAACACACTCGACGGCTTCTCCACGATCGCCCCTCCCATCAGCGAGAACGGGTTGGTGACCGGCGCCGCCGCGCAAGCCACCTTGGGCGTCTCCTCGCTGACGACCACGAACGTCGGGCTCCTCGCTCTCGCATCGAACGCCGTCGTGCCCACGACGCCCCTCTATGCTCCGTGCCTCAACTGCCTGTCGAGCAGCACAGCGGCAGGTGTAGCGCAGACCTCGCCCCAGCAGCTCCAGTGGCAGCTCATGGCGCCGCTCGACGAGAAGACCACGTACGCCGCCTACGTGACGACCGCCGTGCTCGACGACGAGGGTAAGAACGTTGCTGCGAACCCGACGTTTGCGCTCTTGCGTCTGGCCAACCCGCTTTCCCTGAACGGAAAGTCGCAAGTTAACGTCCTCACCGACTCGCAGGCGGCGGAGCTCGAACCCCAGAGACTCGCACTCAAACCGGTTCTCGACGCACTGGACAACATGCAGGGCGTTCCGCGCAGAGACGTCGCCCTGGCTTGGGCGTTCACGACGCAGTCGGAGAGCGCAGCTCTCGACGGCCTTTACGCCTATGTCAGCTCGCAACAATACAAGGTCGCGCTGCCGATGTTGCCGCCCGGGATCGTCGTCTTCGCGGACTGGACCGCGCAGTACACGGCTGCAGCAGCCGCCAGCATGCCGAGCCTTCCCATCGGGAATATCGGCAAATTCTACGTAGGTGTCTACGAGACTCCCTTCGCCTTGAAGGGGCCCGGGGGCACCCTCGACCTCCTGCATCCAGTCGCCGAGCCCGTGACGTTCGGGCTTGCCGTGCCCAACGGGACGATGCCCGCGACTGGGTATCCCGTCACCGTCTTCGGTCACGGCATTGCGCGCGATCGCAACGATTTTCTTGCGATTGCCAACGCGCTGGCCGCGCAGGGTCAAGCCACCCTCGCCACCGACGCTCCGTTTCATGGTGAGCGATCGTCGTGCACGGGCTCGGGGCCCTTTTTGACGGCCTTGTACGCAGCGGCACATCCGAGCGCACTGGTGGTCCTGACGGACGACAGCGCATGCGCCGATCCTGCCACCATGAAATGCGACGAAGATCCGCTCATCGGTCGTTGCGTGGCGCAAAACCCGTCCGCGCGAATCGCGTGCCCGATGCCGCCGCAGCTGGCCGACGCAACTGGGACGCTGGGCTGCGCTTCGGTGCAAATGGGCGCGTGCGAGGCCGACGGCAAGTGCGAAGGCGGCGACTTCGCTCGGGACGCCGGCGGCCGCCCGCTCATCAGCGGCTGGAACATGTTCAGCACCACGAACTTCTTCGCCACGCGCGACAACTTCCGCGAGCAAGTGATCGACCTCGCCCAGCTCATTCAGGCCCTTCGCGCCACTGTGCCGACCTCTCTCGCGAATCGCATTACCTCGGCGGGGGGTATGGGGGCCGCCACTCTCGACCTCACCAAGATCAACTACGCTGGACAAAGCCTCGGCGGGATCCTCGGCACGCTCTTCAACGCGGTGTCGCCGGATACCACCAATGTCGCGCTCAACGTGGCCGGAGGGGATATCTCGACTCTTTTTCTGGACTCGCCCTCCTTCGCTTCGCAGCCGCTAGCGCTCCTCGATGACCTTTCCAAGCAGACCCCGCCGATCCTCCCGGGGACCCCTGCATTCGACCAGTTTCTCGCCATGGTTCAGTGGGTGCTCGATCCCGCCGACCCGGCGAACCTGGCCTGGCGACTGACGCATCCAGCCGCCGTCGCGGGGAGCATGGTGTCGTCGAACCCGAGCCGGAAGGCGTTCCTCCAGTTCATCGAGGGTGACGAAACCGTGCCCAACATTTCGAACCTTGCGCTCGTGACCGCGGCGGCACGGCCCGCTCCCGCGATGATGACTTCCACGTTCGTGCCGCCAAGCTATGGCTGCCTGGCCCCTCTCTACTGTTATGAGTTCACCGATACCGCCGATGGTTTCACGTCGTCGAGCGCTCCGCTCTCGAGCCGTGACGGTTTCTTGCTGATCCCCCCGAGCGCGCAGAGCGTCGCGCTTACGGCGACGGCCCAGAAACAAATCGCACTGTTCGTGAGTGGTGGGAGCTTCCAGTGACGGGCCTCGCTCGAGCGAACGCGTCGCATCTCACGCGACGAGCGCCGGCGACGGCATGGGCGGCGTTGGGTGTCGTTTTTTTTTCGCGGACCGCCGACGCCGCCGGGACGGCTCTCGACATTCAATCGGGACGCGGTACGGGGATGGCCGCGGCCGTCACGGCGATGATCGACGACTCGTCGGCCATCTTTTACAACCCCGCGGGTATTGCTCAGGGGCGGATCGTCGACGCGCAGGTTGGCGACGCCCTCGTCATGCCGTCTTTCAAGTTCACCGACGCGCGCAGGCAGTCGACGAGCACCCTCTTCCAAGTCAACGCCCCGTTTCAGATCTACGAGACCGGCGGCCTTACCGACCATCTCTCGATTGGCGTAGGCGTCTTCACTCCGTTCGGGTTGACGGTGCCGTGGCCGTCGGGATGGGAGGGCAAGTCCGTCGTGACGGAGGCTTCGCTCGCGACCTACGACTTCAACCCGACCGTGGCCTATCGCGTCGGGCCTCTTCGCATCGGGGTGGGTGTTCAGCTCGTGCGGGCCACGGTCGACCTGAAGCGGACGATCGACACCCCGTCCGAGGTCTCGGCGGAGCTCGGGGCGGACACGTGGGGGGAGGGCTTCAACGTCGGTGTTCAGCTCGAGGCCATCGCGCAATATCTTTCGCTCGGAGTCGCCTACCGAAGCGCCGTGACTCTCGACTTTACGGGCAACGTGCACTTCGACGGGGTCCCGTTGCCCTTCCAGGCGACGCTGCACGACCAGCTCGTCAAGACGTCGCTCACCAATCCCGATGTGGTGCAGATGGGAGTGGCGTCGCACCCGTGGCAGAACCTCGTGCTCGACGTCGATCTCGTTTGGTACGGATGGTCGAAGTTCCACGCGATTGACATCGAATATCCGAACGACGCCAGCGGTACCTTGAGCGTGCCGGAGGCGAAGAACTGGAGCAACACGGTCAACGTTCACATGGGGGGGGAGCTGGCCGTCGACAGCACGTGGCGACTACGCGCGGGCGCGATGTACGACCCAAGCCCTTCGCCCAGCAATACGTTGCTGCCCGATGTCCCCGATGCCAACCGCCTGAACCTCGCTCTCGGTGTCGGTTATGCACACCCGTCAGGCTTTTCGCTCGACCTCGGTTATCAGCTCCTGGTTCTGTTCACCAAGACGAGCACCGCGCCGCAACTCCCCGGCTCCTACAGTGGTGTGGGCAACATCATCGGTATCTCGGTTGGGTATCGGACTCCGGGGAAGACGGCGCTCTAGGCCGAAGGCACCCAAAGCTTACGCCCCCTCGGCCGCGTTCTCGACCCGGGCTCGCTCGACGATCGCGGGAGCGATCTCGGACAGCGGTAGAACGTCGTCGACCGCGCCGATGGCGATAGCCTCGCGGGACATCCCGAAGACGACACTCGAAGCGCCATCTTGAGCGATGGTCCAAGCCCCTTGGCCCTTCATCGCTCGAAGCCCATCGGCTCCGTCGCGGCCCATGCCCGTCAAGATGACCCCGATGGCGCGCCGGCCGGCTGCTGCCGCCACCGATCTGAAAAGCACGTCGATGCTCGGTCGATGTCTCGAAATGGGTGGACCGTCGACGACTCGGACTCTCCAACCGGTGCCATCGGGCCGAGCGACAAGGTGGTGGTTGCCGGGCGCGATGAGGGCTTGCCCACGTTCGACCCGCGCGCCGTCCACGGCTTCTCGGACGGCAATGCGGCACACGCTGTGGAGACGGCGTGCGAACACCGCCGTGAAGGCCTCGGGCAAATGCTGGACGACGACCACCCCGGGAGCGTCCTCCGGGAGCGCCCCCAGTAGCGTTGCGAGCGCTTCGGGACCGCCCATCGACGCGCCGACGGCGATGAGCCGGCTCGATTCGCCTCCTCCGCGCGAGAGATCCTCTCGACGCCTGCCGGTGCGTGTTTTTCGGACGGCGGACGCGGGGTGTCCCAACGTCGCCTCCGCCGCGGCACGAATGGCGTCGACCATAGGGACGATCGAGTCCTCGATCAGGCCGGATGGCGAGAAGCGCGGCTTCGTGACCACTTCGAGCGCGCCCTCGTCGAGGGCGCGTAGACCGACATGGGTCCCGCTCCCGCCTACGTCGGCGCAAACAACGAAAGGAATTGGCCTCCTGGCCATGGTGCGGCGAACAAACGAAACGCCATCCATGCGTGAAGTGGGAAGGTCGAGAAGGACGACGTCCGGGCGGGAGATCTCGATCTGGCGTCCGGCCATGCGCGAATCGACTGCGGTGACTGCGATGAGCTCGCGGGTCTCGAGCATGCTCCTTAGCTGATTGCGCAGGACGGGCGCGTCGCAGACGACGAGCACGTGCACGACGCGGTCTTCGACCCTCGCCATCATCGCTTCTCCCCTGGCTTCTCCCCTGCGCGCGCTGGGTTCATGGGTGCAAGCAAGTGCAACCCCCGCGCCAGCTCGCATCGCGCGGCTTTCGAGCGTCTTACGCGCTCGGCCGGGCGCTCGGACGTTCGCGAAGCGGACATATCGGGCCCGGGCCCGTTCCATTCTCGGACGTGCGGCTTGCCAAACATCGACTTTGGCATGTTCCATGAGCCTCTGGGGGATGGAGCTCTCCGAATTCGCCGTACTCGTCGTCGACGACGACCCCATGGTCGAGTCGGCGCTCAAGTTTTTCGTCGAAGGGCGCGGCTATCGGTTTGCGAGTGCCCCGGGGGTGGCGCAAGCGGTTCGCGCCCTGGCGGCCAAGCCCTTCGATGCCGTGCTGCTCGATCTGTACTTGCCCGACGGCGACGGTCTCGACGTCATGGACCACGCGCTCGAGCTCGACCCTCCGCCCGCCGTTATCGTCATGACGGCGCGCGCCGAGATCCACGGTGCCGTGGCGGCCATTCGCCGTGGTGCCTCCGACTACCTCGCGAAGCCGCTCGACCTCGAGGACCTCGGCGTCCGCCTCGATCAGGCCCTCGAGCACGCTTCGATGCGTCGAAAGCTGACTCTGTTCGAGGAGCAGCAGAAACGGCAATCTTCGGCGATCGCGCGCAGCGCCGCGATGAAGGAGGTGCTCGCGCTCGCCGCGCGGGTGGCGGCCACTCCGTCCTCCTCCGCCCTGCTCGTCGGAGAAAGCGGCGTCGGCAAGGAGATCGTCGCCAATTGCATTCACGAAGAGAGCGAGCGCCGCCGGCGTGCCTTCGTCCGGGTCAACCTCGCGGCCATTCCCGAGAGCATGGTCGAGGCGGAGCTGTTCGGGAGCGTGCGCGGCGCATTCACCGATGCGAAGCGAGATCGGGCCGGCCATTTTGCGACGGCCGAGGGGGGCACCCTCCTGTTGGACGAAGTGTGCGAGTTCAAGCCCGAGCTTCAACCCAAGCTGCTCCGCGCGCTCGAGGAGCGCAGGTTCTTCCCTGTAGGCTCCGATCGCGAACGCCGGATGAACGTGCGGGTTCTCGCCGCGACCAACCGTGACCCGATGGCGATGATTGCACGTGGGGTTTTGCGCGAGGACCTCTACTACCGCCTGTCGACGATCGTGATACGCATTCCCCCACTGCGCGAGCGTCGCGACGACGTGCTCCCCCTTGCGGTCCACTTTCTCTCACGCTTCCGCGTCGAGCTCGGTCGCTCCGCGGCCGCTCTTTCTTCCTCGGCGGAAGCCGCCCTTCTCGCGTACTCCTGGCCCGGCAACGTTCGCGAGCTCCGCAACGTGATCGAGCGCGCCATGATCGTAGCGGAGTCGGACACGATCGGGCGAAGCGATTTGGGCTTGCCCGCCGCGAGCGAGCCACCGCCCGGCCCCGACGAGCCGTCGCCGCCTGCAGAGACCGAATCGCTTCGTCTCGACGACGTCGAGCAGCGTCACATTCGCCGGGTTCTCGCCCTGGCGGGGGGATCAAAGACGCGAGCGGCTGCCATGCTGGGCGTATCTCGCTCGACCCTCTGGGAAAAGACGAAGCGCTACGAGATTGAGTGATCGGATTCCGAACGATTGACCCGTGCGGTGGTCGAATTCCGAGCGCTACCGGATCCGTCGGCGAGCAATGACGCTCCGATAGCGATGGCACGTCGTGTGCTTTTGCGCATGGCATGGCCGAATCGGAAGTAGGGCGGGTTCTTCGCGAGACAAGCGAGCAATTTCTCGTCGGAGATGCCCCAGTGCTCGTCGACGAACTGACGGCGGCACTGCTCGTCGTCTCGGCGCGGGCAGCACGCGTGCGCCAGCACGTCGGGGTCAAAGAACCAGTGCTCGCGGAGATGCGCTCGCTCGACGAGGCGTTCTCGCGCGCAGTGAGTCTCGCGCGAAAGCTGTCGGCGGCCATTCGCGCGCATCGTGACTCGGGCTCGTACGTTGCCGCCGCGACCGTCGTACGCGAGTTGGGCCGGCAATTGACGACCTCCCTGCCCGACCGGGAGGTATGCTCCATGCGCCTCTCGCCGGATCCTGCCATCGTGACCATGCCGGCCGCCGAGCTTCGGCGCGTGCTCGTGGCGGTTCTCCGCATCGCGGGCGAAAGCGTCGCACGGGGCCGTCCGCTCATGCTCGAAGTCGATGCCGAGCGTGCCACCGAAACTCACGACTCGGTCGTGCGGATCGTCGTCGGCCATGAGGGCCTGAAGCAGGCTACGGCCGTTCAA
>Ga0209274_10001117_pt1 | contig 14122 bp, 9 predicted proteins | sample HubBroMetageREF1_FD_188343 | JGI IMG/M metagenome (GOLD analysis project Ga0209274, IMG submission 188343) | Reference soil microbial communities from the Hubbard Brook experimental Forest, New Hampshire, USA - Hubbard Brook CCASE Soil... | ecosystem: Environmental > Terrestrial > Soil >...
CTGGACCGCAGCGGCATCCGGAAAACGAAGTCTGGCATCGTATACTCGCTTCCCGCGAGCACGGGCACAAAAACCACCAGGGGCACATATTCTTTCGTTGCACCGGACGGCGAAACCGTGACATATTATGGAATTCGATTTAGCGAGGTGCCAGAGTGACGCCTTCCATAGGTCTCTCCAAATGGTTCGGTTTTATCGATGAAGAGTATCTGCGAGGTTTCGTGCGCGATGGCGGTTCGGCGATCAAGTTTGCCGTGCCGCTCGACGATGCGTTCCGAGCGGAAATCTTCGATGGGCTGAGCGGCCTGGCCACGCAGGCGGGTTACTCGGTGGTCAAGATCGCCGCTGCCGAAACCAAAATTCACTTGATGGATGAAATCTTCTTTCGGACTGCCGAGCAAGTGCCCTGGCAGACTCTTAGCCGGCGATTCATCGCCAAACTGGCGGCTGATGAAGGCTACGAATGGACTGAGGACGGGGACGGCCCGTTATGTGCCCGGCTTGCCGCGAAAAGCCGAGTCGATCCACAGATGCTGTTGCTGGACCTCAAGAAGGCGATCGGGAATAAGGTGCTTAAAGAACCGGCATTATCGAGAGATTTCCGGGTCGCCATGACACAACTCTGCATCGCCGAGCTATCCGGCGGGCAAGACGGATTGACGGCCGTCAAGATACTCACGGATTGGTTGACGGGACACAACCGAGCCGTGAGCGCCGTCAAGCCCTATCATATCTTTCGAAAGATCAATCGATCCACGGCGCGCTTCTTCTTCGAGTCGATGGTCCGGTGGACGAGACTGACCGCGCACCCCGGAATCGTGGTTCTCCTCGACGCCCAACGGTTGATGCTGGCGCGCAAGCCCCAGGACCCCGGTCTGTTTTACAGCAAAGCGGCGGTATTGGACGCCTATGAGTTGCTGCGCCAATTCATAGACGGAGCGGACAACTTGGAGGGCTTCTTCATGGTCGTCGTACCGGATTTTGACTTCCTTGAGGACCCAAATCGAGGCATTGGCGCCTACGAGGCGCTGAAGTTCAGGGTTTTCGATGAGATTCACGATAGAAATCTCGCGAATCCAATGGCATCGCTGGGCCGAATTACGGCGGCCAGTTGACGGGAGCGGCAAACATGGAGATGGATCGAGAGTTACTCTACCGGCGCGCCCTGGAGGCGCTACGAAACGGCGTGCCGAACCGGCACGCTGTAAGCCTGTTGGGTAGTAACCAGCCGGAAGCCGAGGACGCGTTCTCCGACCGGCTGGCTTCTGTGCAGAGCGCCGCCCAGGAAGGCAAGCAGGTTCCCGGTCTTTTGATCGCGGGCGGATTTGGCTCGGGCAAATCGCATTTATTGGACTACTTGGAGCACGCGGCAGGCTCCCAGAACTTTGTAAGCAGCCGGATTGCAATCAGTAAGGAAACACCTCTCTTCGATCCTTCCAAGGTCCTGCTGGCCGCAATCGACGGCGCTGTCGTCCCAGGAGTGAGGGGGGAAGCAATTCGTGAAATTGCCCTTCGATTGCAACCGGGCAGCGGGAAGTACGCTGAGTTCTTCGAGTGGGCCGATAATCCCTCTAGCGGACTTAGCCAGACCTTCGCGGCGACAGTCCTATTGTACGAAAGACTGCATAACGATCCAGAATTGGTCGACGAGATCACAAGTTTCTGGTCGGGTGAACGCCTGTCGGTCGGCCGGATCAGGCAGGGACTTAAGCAAATAAATTGTTCCGGAGAGTACTCGTTAAAGCCAGTCAAGATCAAAGAGCTGGCGGTTCAGCGGTTCTTGTTTGCGTCGCGCTTGATGCTCGCCGCCGGCTATGCCGGGTGGATATTGCTGATCGACGAGGTTGAACTCGTGGGCCGGTACAGCTTGTTGCAGCGCGGAAAATCCTACGCCGAATTGGCGCGTTGGATGGGCAGAGTCAAAGGCGCGGCGATCCCCGGCCTTATGACGGTCGCGGCAATTACGGACGATTTCAGTCTCGCTGTGCTGCAAGAAAAGGGTGACCGCGAAAAGGTGGGGGCAAGGCTGCGCGCGAAGGGAACGGATGAGCATCGCAATCTCGCCGGACGCGCCGACATCGGAATGCGCCTGATCGAGCGTGAGGCGGTCACACTTCGGCCGCCCGATGAACCCACCTTGCGGGACACTTACAGACGCCTCAAGGAGATTCACGGCAAGGCTTACGGATGGGACCCGCCTGAGATTCCGTGGGCGTCGTCGGCGATGACGCGGAGGATGCGCTCGTATGTCCGGCGATGGGTTAACGAATGGGACCTCAGGAGGGTATACCCGGGTACTGAGATTTCGACCGGAGAGGAACAGGAGATTCGACTAACGTACGAACAAGATGAGAGTCTGGAGCAGCCATCGGAAGAATCGGAAGAGTGAGATGTAACACCGAGGCAGAGCTCGGGCGAAGCTCTTTCCGTTTGCAAGCGTCTGCACAGGCGCGACTGGGGGGCGCGCGCGGACTAGCGGGTCCGTCCCACTCTATCGCCGAAGGTGTGATAATCTTGGCAATCGCCCTGAACATGCGATTTGCCGCCATTGCCGCTCTTTTGGTATGCTCCCTGCGCGCCGATCCGTGGCCGTTGGAGCGGCTGTTCAGCCGGCCGTTTGCTTGGGGCACGACGCCGGCGAAGGTGACTTGGTCGAAACAAGGGCACACACTCTTGTTTCTGTGGAACGCCGAGGGCCGGCGTTTCATGGACCTGTACGTCTATCGCCCGGATGAACACCGCATGGCGCGGCTCACGAATCTGGAGCCGGTCGACGACCCGATCAACCGTCCGGCGGCCGAGAAAGACGAGCGGCAGAAGCAATACCTGGAGCCGGCCGAAGGTATCGGCGATTTCGATATCTCGCACGATGGCGCACGCGCCGCATTTTCGTATCACGGCGATCTGTACCTGGTGAACACGTCGGGTACATCGGGCCAAGACTCGCCCTTCCGCCTGACGCGCACCAAGGCCGCCGAGACCAGTCCCGCCTTTTCGCCCGATGGGAACAAGCTGGCCTTTTCGCGCGACGGGCAGCTCTTCGTGCAGGATCTGCGCTCGGCGGCGCTCTGGCAGGTGACGGAGATCGAGGGCGAGGGCGCATCGCTCGGCGGATGGCGCTGGTCGCCGGACGGTAAGCATTTCCTCTATACCGTGCGGGCCGGCGCGGGACGGAAGCTGCTGCTGCCCAATTACGCGGGGCGTCTGGTAACCGCGAATAGCTTCCCGCGCACGCTGCCGGGCGATCCGGCGACCGAGGTGAAGACGTACGTGATTCCGGCCGAGGGCGGCGCGCCGGTGGCCATGGAGCCGGGACCCTGGGGCGAGAAGGTTTTCACGTTCGGCACTCCGCAGTGGTCGCCCGATTCGCGCTGGCTGTTGCGCACCGCCGTGCATCCGAATTTGAAGCAGGCCGCCATCCTGGTGAACGATGCAGCCGGCGGCAAAGCGCGCGTGGTGGCGGAAGACAAGGACGCGGCGTGGGTGGAGCCGTTCTTCGCGGCATGGTCGCCCGATTCCAGCCGGATTCTGTTCACCAGCGAGCGCGATGGCTGGTCGCATCCGTATGTCGTTTCGAAAGACGGCGGCGAAGCGCGGCAGCTCACACGCGGCGCGTGGCAGGTGGATAACGAACGCACCTTCGGGCATGAGCCGCAGTGGGCCGGCGATTTCATCTATTTCGCATCGACCGAAGCGGGCACGGCCGAGCGGCAATTCTACCGTATCCATCCCGATGGCTCCGGAAAAGAGAAGCTGTCTTCGCGCGAAGGCCTGAACATCGGGATCGTTTCCGAGGACGGCCGCGATATCGCCAAGATGATGGCGGACGTGAAGAATCCCTTCGACCTGTACGTAGACGGTCACCGGGTTACTACTTCGCCACGCGCGGAGTTCGCCGATTACCCATGGCCGGAATCGCGCCTGGTGAGTTTCCCTTCGCGCGGCGACGGCAAACCAGTGGCGGCCCGCTTGTTCCTTCCGCCGGGTTATCGCCCCGAAGAACGCACCCAGAAGCCGCGCCCGGCGGTGTTCTTCATTCACGGGTCGGGCTACGCCACCAGCGTGCTAAAGCAATGGGGCTCTTACCAGGAGTTACGCTACGTCTTCAACTGCTCTCTGGTGAATAAAGGATACGTGGTGCTCGACCTGGATTACCGCGGCAGCTCCGGCTATGGCCGCGACTGGCGCACGGGCGTGTATCTTCACATGGGCGGCCCGGATCTGGACGACGTGCTCGGAGGCGTGGAATATTTGCGCAGTCTGGGTAACATCGATATGCAACGCATCGGCATTTGGGGATCCAGTTACGGCGGATTCATGACCGCGGCGGCGATGTTTTTATCGCCGGACACGTTTCGCGCGGGTGCATCGTTTTCGTCGGTGAACGACTGGGAGAATTATAACGCTTTCTATACCGAGCAACGGCTGGGCAAGCCGCAGGAGTATCCCGAAGCTTACCGGCGCAGTTCGCCGATCCATTTTTCGAGCTTCCTGAAGAATCCGTTTCTGATGGTGCATGGGATAGTGGACAATAACGTAATGTTCCAGGATACCGTGCAACTTAGCGAGAAGTTGATTCACGAAGGGAAAGATTTCTCGGAAATCTACTATCCGGAAGAGAGTCACATCTTCGTGCGCGATGAGACGCTAATCGATGCGTTCCGGCGCGCGACGGAGTTTTTCGACCGGAACCTAACCCAGCCGTAGTCGAATAACGTCCCAGCCGTGCGGTGTATTCCAAGCAATACGTTACGCTTTGGCCGGCCGCTCCCACCGCCGCCCATAATGACTCAGCGAGACGAGATACCCAACCGCCGTCACCACTAACACAACCAATCCCCGCTCGTACTCCACAAACCCCAGCGCCATTCCCCCCAAGCCTTGCAGCGCGCCTACCGGTAAAAGGCGGCCGCCGGTAAATCGCCATCGCTGTTGCGGCAATTCGAGCAGCACCGAGGAATGATGGCCGAGAGCCAGTGCCGCTAATCCGAAGGTCATGCCCGGTGCGATATCGAGCGGCAGCAACAGCACGAACAAGACCGCCAGAAACGCGATGTCTTTCGCCAACAGAATCTCCCAACCGTCAAGCGGCAGCAGGCGGTAGCGCGTCATACCGGAACCCGAGCCCGAACTCAATTCCAAGCCGAACAGAGACTGCGCATAAGTGCTCATGGTCAACGCCACCAGCAGGCCGATGATGGCAAAAGCCTCCGGATCGGGATGCGCGCCGAAGAAGCGATATGCGCCTCCGCCGATGCTCAATAGCAGCGCGGCATAAGGATCCAGCAGGCTGAGTATCTCGCGCATGTTCTTGCGAACCAGCCCGCCCAGCCGTCCTGGAAATTGCGGAATGTAGCGCAACACGTTCCAATGCGGATTGCGCTTGGCGGCGTGCCGTCCCAAAGCCACAGCGGCCTGCACACCGGCCGCCAGTCCACAAAATGCGAGCGCCGCCAGCGGTCGTGCGGTCCTCAGCAGAATCAAGACGCCAATCCACGTGACCGGGCTGAGCGCCAGGCTGGCAAAGCGCAGGCCCAATCGCTGCCCGCCCGTGAGCGGCCATAAGGCCAGCCGCAACGGAGGGATCTTGCCCAGCGGATCGGACGACAGCGGAAACAGCAGCAGAAAGCCCAACAGCAGAAAGAACGGATAAGCGCTCTTCGGCGGCAGCCCGGTGTTGAGCGCTCCGTACGCCAGCACAGCGACAAACAGGAAAAGGTTGTTGACCTTGATCGATCCGAGCGTCCCCAGGTCGCGCCCCACGGCGCGCCGCAGCGCTTTCAAAATAGCGAACACTGCGGCCATTACCCGCGCTCCCAGACCCGGCCGTAATAATACACCGAGGCGGCATAGCCTATAGTGGCCGCCACCAGCACAGGAATCCCAAGCTGGTGCTCTAGAAATCCAACCGCCATCCCGGCCGCGGTCTGCAGCGCGCCGAACGGCAAACTGCCGCTCGCGAAACGCCATCGTTGTTGCGGCAGTTCCAGCAGCACGGAAGAGTGGTGGCCGAAGGACAGCGCCACCAATCCGAAGGTCATGCCCGGCCAGGGATCTAGCGGTAACAGCAGCGCGAAGAGGATCGCCAGGAACGCGATATCTTTCGCCATAAGAATCTCCCAGCCGCGCATCGGCAGCAGGTGGTAGCGTGGGACGCCGCTATCGCCATCCAGGCCGAACAGCGATTGCGTGCAGGTGCTCATCGCCAAAGCCACCAGCAGGCCCATTATCGAAAACGCCGCCGGATCGGGATGCGCAGCGAAGATTCTATACGCGCCGGCTCCAATGCTCAACAGCGCCGCTGCATAGGTATCCAGCAGGCCGAGCAACTCGCGCACATCCTTGCGAACCAGTCCGCCCAGCCGCCCGGGAAATTGAGGCACGTCGCGCAACAGATCCCAATGGCGATCGCGTTTGACCATGCGCCGTCCCAAAGCGAGCGCGCCCTGCAGCCCCACCGCCAACCCGCAAAACGCGAGCGCCAGGCCGGGCCGCTTGGTCTTTAACAGAATCAGGGTGCCGATCCACGCCACCGGACTGAGCGCCAGGCTGGCGAGCCGCAGACCGAATCGCTGCCACCCGGAGAGGGGCCACAGCGCCAGCCGCACCGGCGGAATTTCACCCAGCGGATCGGCCGAGAGCGGGAACAGCAACAAGAAGCCCAACAGCACAAAGAGCGCCTCCGCACTCCGGCCCAGCAACCCGAGAAACAGGAGGTTATTGGCCTTGAAGGAACTTGCCAGGCCGCGCCCCACCGCGCGCCGCAGCGCTGCTAAGATAGCGCGCAACGCAGCCACGGCAAGTCCTCCGGTTGCGGCGTCTCGACCAGATCGAAGTACAACTCTTCGAGCGGCCGCTCCAGTTTCGCCGCCGCGGAATGGAACACCACCTGGCCGCCGCGAATCATCATCACTTCGGTCGCCAACTGGGGGATCATGGCTAGCGCGTGCGACGTCAGGAATACCGCGATGCCGCGGCCCGAGACGGCAATCAAGAGGTCGCGAATCGTCACGGATGACACCGGGTCGATGCCCTCAAAAGGTTCGTCCAGCAGCAGCACGCGCGGATTGTGCAGCAACGCCATGGCCAGTGCGGTCTTCTTGCGCATCCCGTGGGAGCATTGGTCGAGGTACGTGTAGCGCCCTTTTTCCAGGCCCAGGATGCGCAGCAGAGCGCCGGCGCGCGCGCGTGTTTCCGGGCGGGTGAGTCCGTAAACCGGCCCGCACAATTCCAGGTGCTCTTCGATAGTGAGCGCATCGAATACGCCCAGGTCCTCTGGCAGCACTCCGATCATGCGCTTCACGCGCAGCGGTTCTTTAGCGACATCGCAGCCGGCGATCAGCACCTCTCCCGTATCGGGCGCCAGCAGGCCGGTCAGAATCTTGAGCAGAGTCGACTTGCCGGCGCCATTCGGCCCCAGCAGCGCGCAGATGCCGCCCGCCAGATCGAAGGAGATGTCGTCGAGGGCGGTGAATTCTCCAAATCGCTTGGTGACGCTGTGACAATGAAGCATATTCTGCCGATTATCGCAGGTCGCGCCGCGTCCGCACGCGGGACGCCCAATCCCGATTCCGCACACGCCTTGGGGGGCGGACATGAGTCCGCGTGGGGCTTTAGCCTCGCCCACGATGGCGCTTCACTTGCTCATAGCGGACCATGGACCGTTTCCTGCTGGACCTCCGCCTGGCCCTCCGCCGGCTGCGGCAGAACCCGACTTTTTCGGCCGTCGCAGTTCTAACGCTGGCACTCGGAATTGGCGCCAACACCGCCATTTTCAGCATCATTAACGCGGCTCTACTGCGCCGCCTGCCCGTCGCACACGCCTCGGAAATCGTCTCGATCAACGAGACACTAGGCGGCGGCACGGTCCCCACGGTCTCATATCCCAATTACCGCGACTTGCGCGACCGCAACACCGTGTTGTCGGGATTAATGGCCTACCGCTTCCTCCCCGCCAGTTTGGGCCTGCCCGGCAGCAACCAGCGGTTGTGGGGCTACTTGGTCACCGGCAACTATTTCGACGTGCTGGGCGTGGGCGCGGTGCGCGGCCGGGTTCTGCGGCCGGATGACGACCTCCGGCCCGGCGGGCATCCCGTGGCTGTGCTGGCCTGGCCTTGCTGGCAGAAACATTTCGGCGGCGATCCCACAGTGGTGGGCCGCAGCGTGAAGATCAACGGCATGGATTTCACTATCCTCGGTATCGCGCCGCAAGGCTTCTTCGGCACGGAGCTCTTCTTTGCGCCCGATATTTTCTTTCCCAGCATGATGCAGAAGCAGCTTGAAGGCGGCCGGGGCTACCTGGAAGACCGCGACGCCGGCAATTTCTTCGCGGCCGGCCGGCTGAAACCGGGTGTGTCCGTGGCGCGCGCAGAGGCCGGACTGAATAGCATCGCGCGCGGACTGGCGCAACAATATCCGAAGTTCGATGACGGCATGAAGATCCTGCTGACGCCGCCCGGACTCGCCGGAAACTTCATCCGCGGCGCAGTGATCGGTTTCGCCGCGGCGCTGTTCGGTGTCTCCTGCCTGGTCCTGTTGGTCGCCTGCACCAACTTGGCGAGCATACTGATGGCCCGCGCGGCCGACCGGCGCAAAGAGATCGCGCTGCGAATGGCGGTGGGCGCGGGGCGCGGCTCGTTGGTCCGGCAGTTGTTGACCGAGAATCTGGTCATCGCAATTCTGGGCGGGGCTGGCGGAGCGCTGCTGGCGCTGTCGATTACCGATGCGCTGGCGGGATGGCATCCGCCGGCCGATTTTCCGCTGGTGATCAATGCGGCGCCGGATGGACGCGTGTTTCTGTTCACGCTGATGGTTTCCATGTTCACCACGCTGCTGTTCGGACTGCTTCCCGCTCTGCAAGCCACCCGGACGAATCTGGTCGGTGCGCTGAAGAACGAAGCCATCTCCGAAAAACTGCGCCGTTGGCAGCTTCGCGATTATATGGTGGCCACACAAGTGGCACTGTCCGCGGTGCTGCTGGTCTGCTCCGTACTGGTGGTCCGCAGCCTGCAACGCGCGCTGGATGCCCCCATCGGCTACAACCCCAAGGGCGCGGTCACGGCTTCATTCGACCTCAACATCCAGGGATACAGCGAGGCGCGCGGACGCGAGTTCCAACGGCGGCTCTTGGATAAAGTTCGGGCCATTCCCGGTATCGAGTCGGCGGCCCTGATCGACTGGCTGCCGCTCTCCTTGAATTTTTCTTCCGATGCCGTCTACGTTGAAGGCAAACCCATTCCCAAGCCCGCCGATGCTCCCAACGCCTACAGTATCTCGGTCAGTACCGATTATTTCCGCACGATGCAGACCAAGCTGCTCATGGGCCGCGAGTTCGATTCCCGCGACAAGCAAGATGGGACGCGCGTGGCCGTGGTCAACAAAGCCTTCGTCGACCAGTTAATGCATGGCCAGGATCCTATCGGCAAGCGCTTCCGCACCAGCCCGGAGAACAAGCCAATTCAGATTGTCGGCGTGGCCGAAGACGGCAAATACTTCTCGCTGTCGGAGCCGCGCAAGCCAGCCTGGTGGGGCCCGGCGGAGATCTGGTACGCCGCCAATGGCGCTTTGGTGGCCCGCACAAAGCTGAATGCACCCCAGGCGCTGCGGCGGATTCAGGATGCCTCGAGAGATCTGGACCCGTCGCTGCCGTTGTACTCCGCTGGGACGCTGGTCCAGCGTATGGACCTGCCGTTGTTCCCGGCGCGCATGGCGGCGGGGGCGCTCGGCGCATTCGGTGTACTGGCGCTGATCCTGGCGGCCACCGGCATCTACGGGGTGATGGCCTACGCGATATCGCGCCGCACGCGCGAGATTGGCATCCGCATGGCGATCGGTGCGAGCCAGGGCCAAGTGCTCGCAATCGTGGCGCGCCGCGCGCTCCTCCTGATTGGTTCGGGCACTGTGGCCGGGCTCGCCGTCGCGCTGGCCGCCGGACGCCTTTTGGAAAAGATCCTCTACGGCGTACAGCCGACGGACCCGCTGACCCTGGCGATCGTCTTGCTGATGATGTTGGCCATCGCGGCGCTGGCTTGCTGGATTCCGGCGCGGCGGGCGATACGGATTAATCCGGTCACTGCGCTTCGTCAGGAGTGAACGCAGAAATATCTAGGGCGTGCAATTCTGCCCAGGCAGGGTGCCCCAATGCCGCTCACTTTTCCCATGACCGAATACCTGTAAAATTGTGGGCGGACCCCCGGTCCGCGGCCGACGCCCTCGTCGGCCTGTCGCGGCCGTCAAGGGGCTGCTTCCGCAAGCGAAGAGTGGGTCCGGGAGGACCCGCCCGGACCAAGGCAGAATTGCCCGCCCTCCAAAGCGCTGTATGGTTTTCATCACGATTGCTGGGCCCCACTGAAATGTTCCCCAAAGCGGTCAAGTACCCCCGCTCGTGCCTGTTTTACTAGCGCATCGCCGCCGCGACAAAATCGCCTAACTGATCCGCGGTGAACTCGTTGCCTTCGAAGTTGGCTGCCAGTTTCCCCCGCCTATCGATCACCACAGTATGCAACGAGTGCGTCAGCGCCCCTTCGTCCGGCCAAAAGTTTACTCCGAACTTCAGACAAACCGCCTTCACGTCGGCCTCCGGTCCGGTGAGAAAATGCCACGAGTTCGGGTCTGCCTTCCAGGTGGCGGCGTATTTCGCGAGCACTTCCGGCGTGTCGCGCACCGGATCGATAGTGACGGTCAACAGGACCAAATCGCGCCCCAGGCGGTCTGCAAACCGCCTTTGCAGCCGGCCGAGATTGTTCGACAGCCGGAAACAATAGTTCGGCAAAGGGCAACTGGTGTAGATGAATGCGGCCGCTACGACTTTGCCCGCGAATTGCGACAGGCTGACGTGCTGTCCGGTTTGATCCGTCAGCGTGAAATCCGGAACCGGTTGGCCCACGGCCACTTCGCGCGCCGCCGGATCTTTCCGGCCAAAGTTCTCCAGAAGCTGCAACCCGCGCGCCTGAAACGGGTCTCGTTCCGTGCTTTGGAAATGATGGACCTTCACGTTTTCGGCGTAGGCGTCGTCGCCGGTCACTACCAGGGTGAAGTCCACCATAGTGCCCGGCTGCAGGCCGTCCAGCAGCTTTTCATCGTGCACCGGGATAGGCATTACCATGGCTTCCATGTATCCGGGAATGGCTTTGCAAGATGCCACGAAGGTCCGGTGCGGGCTGTCGATCTTCAGGACAATGCCGCTCGCCGCGTAGCGTTGTGCCGCCCACAGGCCATCGGTCAGGCAGCCAACCAGCAGCAAGGCGGAAAGCGCCTTTCCCATCATGGCGTGCGCCTGTTCGGGCCACCCAGCCGGTACGGGCGATAAGCCAGCTTCGTGTACTCCGCGGCCCCTTCCTTGATCTCGATAAATTGCCGCTTGGCGACGTTGGAAAACGTCTGCGGCGCCGGCGTCCCCGGCCACCATATTTCGATCCTCAGAATCTCCGCCGATTTCCCCAGTCCGATGTGCTGCCGTAACGGCGAGCCTCCGAAGGAGCTTTGGCTGCCCACCGTGCGCCAGATCGCGCGGGTCCCCTGCCCTTCGTTCTTCACGGTGACCTTGATCCGCGTGCCGATGGCCGCCCGGTTGGCCTTGACTCCCACCAGCCGCAGGACAATCCAGTCGTTTGCGTTGCCGGGATTCTCGAAGAGCCGGAAAGTGTGACTGTCCCCGGGCGTGGCCCCGCCGATAGAAGTCAGGATGTCTTCGTCGCCGTCATTATCCAGATCGGCGAAGGCCACGCCATGACCTTTATGCAGTTCGCCGGTGCCCGAAGATGCCGTGACATCCACAAAGGTCTTGCCCTCCTTGTTGCGCAGCAGCACGTTGGGCAGGAGCGACGCGTAGGAAGGGCTGCCTGTGCCCAGATAGATGTCCAGGTACCCATCGTTGTCGATGTCGCCGAAGTTAGCGCCCATGGGCATGTACACGCGATCAAGCCCGGTTTCTTTCGTCACATCCCGAAATGTGCCGTCGCCCAGGTTCTTGTACAGCTTAAGGGTTCCCGCGTTGAATGGCAGTCCCAAGTAGGTCTTGATGCTCTCGTCGATGGACTTAAAGTAGCTTGCCACGAACAAGTCCGGCCAGCCATCGTTATCGTAGTCGAAGAACCATGTGGCAAAGCTTCTGCCCGTGCCCGGCACGCCGGCCTGTTCGGCCACCTCCGTAAACGTGCCGTCGCGATTGTTGTGGTACAGATAGTTGCCGATGTTATTGATGTTCGATACGTAGAAATCCACGTACCCGTCGCCGTCGTAATCCGCCGCGGCCACGCCTTTGGAAAATGCGCTGCGGTCGATGCCCGCCGAATGCGAAACGTCCTGAAAAGTGCCGTCCCCTTTATTCAGGTAAAGCTGGCTGGGGCCGCGCTCATTCACTACGAACAGATCGAGCAAGCCGTCGTTGTTGATGTCGGCCCAGGCCGCGCCCTGCGCATTGGTCGGCTTGGAAAGGCCGCTCTCTTTGGTTACGTCCGTAAACGTGCCGTCGCAATTGTTTCGCAGCAGGGACATACGTTGCGCGCCCTTTTCCCAGGCTCCCCGCAGCACCAGCACGTCCGGGCATCCGTCGTTGTTGTAATCCGTCTCCACCAGGTTTAACCCACCCAATTGGTGTGTCAAGCCGGCGGCCGCGCTCCGGTCGCTAAAAGTCCCGTCGCCATTGTTATGGAAAAAGTGCATCGGCGCGCAGGTATTGTAGTCGGACGTAATCAGGTCCAGTAATCCGTCGTTATCGAAATCGTCCACCACCACACCCGACGACATTGCGAACAAGTTCAATCCGGCTTCCGGAGCGACATCGACAAAGCGCCCCACGGTTTCGGTGGAGGTGAAATAGGACGGCGCGATCAGATATTTGGCGGGCACGCCGCCCGGATAGTTGCCCAAGGTCGACTCGGCCACGTTCAGCAGCCATTTCACTTCAATATCGTCGGGGACATACTCTAGAAACTTGAGGAAATGCGCGATCGCCTTCTCGGAACTGGCCGTGTGCGCGTACCGCAAACCCGGCGGCGGCGGGAACAGGCATCGGTCGCCGGGATTGTGGAAAATATCGTTCTCCATCTGCGCCTGGTGCAGATAGGCGATCCCCAGAGCCTCCTCTAAGATGGGCAGCATCTTCGGAATATTTGTTTCGGAATACCGGTAAGCGGCCTCGAATTGTTCGATGGCCTTGGGCATGTCGCCCACATAGGCGTAAAGGTTGCCTTTCGTGAAGCGAGCCTCCACCCGATCGTACGGACTGGCGTTGCGGCGCTCCAGGCTGTATTCGTCAGCCGGGTCCAGCATCCGGTTGACGCGATCCAGGGCGCTCGCATACGCCAGCTTATGTACTTCGCAGATCGATTCCGGGTCCTGGTCCCAATCGGCCGGCTTGGGAATCTGCAGCAGAGTCGCTACGGACTCGGACTGCCCGTCCAAATCCGGCGCGTAGTGAACGCTGCTGCCGGCTGTGATGGTGGCCTGCCGCGCGCGGCTCGCGTCATCCAGCTTGGCCAGATCGGATTCCGGCAGAACTTTCAGCACGGCATAGCCGGAGGGCAGTTTCACGATGCCCGAAAGCTCGCCGGGCCGCAGACCCTGCAACGCTTCGCGCAACTCGGGCCGCAATGTTGCGGGATCGATCCTGCCGAGGAAACCTCCGTCGATGGCGGTGGCATCTGTGGACTTTTCGCGCGCCAGGACGGCGAAGTCCGCGCCGTTTTTCAACTGCTGCAGGCTGCGCTCCGCCTCGCTGGCGGAGTCCACCACTAACAGGCGCACCGCAACCGTAGCGGCGACGGCATCCGCGAGCAAGACACCGGCGGCAGCCCAGACTGCCCATTTCGCGGCTCTCCCACCAAGCATCACGAGTGCGATGGATCAAGTATACCATCCACGCCGCGGGGCAGCGCCGTGCGCCGGAGTCATCGCGTACTTGTACTTCTGGCCGCCGGCCCTGCCATGCCGGGAGATGGGAACCCGGGGGGGAAATCCAAGTCGCGAGCCGCGGACGATTCGATCGGCTGTGAGAACATCCACATCTGCTCCCCCATGTCAGCTTCCCTGTGGCTCGTTTTATCCGCGTTCATCCGCGTTCATCTGCGGCCAATATCGGTCTTTGCTTCTGGCGTTGTGCCGGGGGAAAGCATATTTGGCC
>Ga0209274_10001121_pt1 | contig 14077 bp, 7 predicted proteins | sample HubBroMetageREF1_FD_188343 | JGI IMG/M metagenome (GOLD analysis project Ga0209274, IMG submission 188343) | Reference soil microbial communities from the Hubbard Brook experimental Forest, New Hampshire, USA - Hubbard Brook CCASE Soil... | ecosystem: Environmental > Terrestrial > Soil >...
CAGGAAGGGGCGCGCATCGCGATCTCCTACCGTTCGAATAAGACGGCGGCGCAACTCGCGCTGCGCCAGTTGCAGGTAAGCGGTGCGGATTGCGTGGCGGTGGAGACGGACGTCACCGACGCGGCGAAGGCGGAGCAGTTGGTGCAAACGGTGGCGGACCGCTACGGGCGGATCGATATTCTGGTGAACAATGTGGGCGGATTTCGCTGGGGGACGCTGGCGGAATCGTCGTTGGAGGATTGGCAGAACATTTTCTCGTCGAATCTTTCGAGCGTGGTTTATGTCAGCCGGGTGGCTTTGCCGCATATGCGGCGCGGGCGTTGGGGCCGGATCGTGAACCTGGGCGCGGTGGGTGCGGAGCGCGCGTTTGGGCAGGCGAAGATTTCGGCGTACGCGGCGGCCAAGGCAGCGGTGGTGGCGCTTTCGCGTTCGCTGGCGCTGGAAGAAGCGAAGAACGGGATTACCGTGAACGTGGTGAATCCTTCGAGCATCGATGAGAAAGAACTGACGCTGAGCGAGGCGCGGCGGATGCGCGATGCGCGATTCCCGATCGGGCGGCCGCCTACCGTGGAAGATGTTGCGGCGGCGGTTGCGTTTTTTGTGTCGGATGAAGCCGAGTACATCACCGGGCAGGTCGTCAACGTGAGCGGCGGATGGATGCTCTGAGTGTTGAGCGTCGAGTGAATCTCTTCCCATGAAAGCTTTGACAGCAGCTGAGATGCGCGAGGTCGATCGACTGACGACCGAGCGGGATGGTGTGCACAGCCTGCAATTGATGGAGGCTGCGGGTAAACATGTGGCCGATGCGGTGCGGGCCAAGCTTGCCATGTTTCGTCCGCGGCGCGTCGCTGTGCTTTGCGGGAAGGGAAACAATGGCGGCGATGGATTTGTAGCGGCGCGGCTGTTGAAAGAGGCGCGCATCGAACCGTTCGTCTGTCTTTTTGGCGCGGCCGATGCAGTTCACGGCGACGCTGCGGCCAACCTGGACCTTTGGCTTAAGGCCTCCGGCGAGATTACGCAAATTACAGACAGCGCTTCTTTGGAGGCGGTTTGGCCGCGGATTGCTGAAGCGCACGCTGTTGTCGACGCCCTTTTGGGAACGGGCCTGCGGGGGCCGGCCAGCGGCGTGATCGCCGAAGCCATCGTAAAGCTCAACCAACTCTCGCGAAACGCCACGCTTGCGCGGCCGGCGACGATTCTTGCCGTGGATATTCCTTCGGGGCTGCCGTCAGACGGCCAGCCCGCCGATGGTCCTGTGCTTTTTGCGCATCGCACGGTTACGTTCACCGCGCCCAAGGTTGGGATGGTTCTGCGGGACGGGCCGCGGCAGGTTGGCCAGATTGCCGTTCGCGAGATTGGATCGCCGCCGGAGATTGTCGAGCAAGTCGGCAAAGGTCGCTTGCGGTGGTCGGAGCCGCGGGAGTTTTTGCAGTTTGCATCGCCGCGCCAGGCCGAAGGCAACAAAGGTGACTACGGCCACGCACTGATTGTGGCAGGCGCGGTGGGCAAGACAGGCGCAGCGGTACTCGCTTCGTGGGCTGCACTGCGCGTCGGCGCGGGACTGGTCACCGTGGCGATACCCGAACCCGCGCTGCCGGTAGTCGCTAGCCACACGCCCGAAGTGATGACGGAACCGCTGCCCGCAACGGACGCTGGAACGATTTCACTGCGCAGCCTCGAAAACGGCCGCTTCGATGCCATCGCGAAAGGGAAACGCGCGCTCGGGATCGGCCCAGGATTATCCACCTACAATGAAACGCAGGAATTCATTCGCGCGGTCGTCGGCAAACGGGCAGCGCCAATTGTCCTCGATGCCGATGGCCTCAACGCATTTGCGGGCCGAGCCGCAGAGCTGAAGAAACCCGACGGAGTGCTGGCGCTAACGCCGCATCCCGGCGAAATGGCGCGTCTTGTCGGCGGCGCGATAAAGGAAGTTCAGACGCGAAGGGTGGAACTCGCGCTGAAATCAGCGGCCGATTGGAACGCTTTCGTAATTCTCAAAGGCCATCAAACGGTCGTAGCCCCCCCGAGCGGTGAAGCCTACATCAATTCCACGGGAAATCCAGGCATGGGCACGGGCGGAACAGGCGACGTTCTCACGGGCATGCTTGCGGGCGTGACTGCGCAATTTGGCGTGAACGATTGGGCGCGCCTGCTGGCTTTCGGCGTCTACCTTCACGGTCTCGCCGGCGACATCGCCTACGCCGACCACTACGAAGCGCCGCTGATGGCTTCGGACCTGATCCGCGCGATTCCGCGCGCCTATCACCACTTCTATTTTGAGTCTGGCCGTGGCTAGGCGCGAACTGGTGACTCATTCAATGGAAGAAACAATCGAGCGCGGCCGCGAAATCGGCGCCGGAGTGAAGCCGCCGGTTTTGATTCTGCTTTCGGGCGAACTCGGGGCAGGGAAGACCACGCTGACGAAGGGAATCGTCAGCGGCCTCGGCGCGGCGCGCGAAGACGAAGTCACCAGCCCCACGTTCACGCTGGTCCACAAATACGAGGGGCGCGCCCGCGTCTATCACGTGGACCTGTATCGCGTGGGAGATTTTCACGATCTAGAAACTCTCGGCCTCGAGGACGTGTTTTCCGAGAACGCGGTGGTGATTGTGGAATGGCCCGACCGCCTCGCATTTCGCACCGATTGGCCTGTACTTCGCGTCAAGCTCGAGCACGTCGCCGAAGACGAGCGGAAAATTTCGATCGAAGACGCGGCTACGTCGCCTGCCCGAGAGCCATGATGTGGAATCCCGAATCGACGAAGATGATGTTGCCCGTCACGCCGCGGCCGAGATCGCTGCCGAGGAAAACCGCGACGTCCGCCACTTCCGCAATGTCCGTGTTGCGTCGCAGTGGCGCGTGCTGCGCGACGAAATCCAGCACCTTGGAAAAGTCCTTGATGCCGCGCGCGGAAATCGTTTTGATGGGCCCGGCGGAAATCGCGTTCACCCGAATTTTGCTGGCGCCGAGTTCGCTCGCGAGATATTTCACTTCCGCTTCGAGCGCGGCTTTGGCCACGCCCATCACGTTGTAGTTCGTCACCACGCGCGTCGAGCCCAGGTACGTCAGCGTCATAATCGACCCGCCGTCGGTCATCAGCGGCGCGAGCGCCTTCGTAACCGCCACCAACGAATACGCGCTCACATCCAACGCCAGCTTGAATCCGTCGCGCGACGTGTTGACGAACGGCTGGCCCAAATCGTCGCGATTCGCAAACGCGAGGCAATGCACCACGACGTCCAGCTTGCGTCCTGAAGACTTCAGCGACTCGGCGAGCTGATCGATATCAGACTGCTGCTGCACGTCGCAAGGAAAGAACGCCCCGCAGCCGAGTGGCTTCCCGAGTTCCTCCACCGTCGGTTTGGCGCGTTCGTTCTGATATGTCAAGAGCAGCGTTGCACCTTCGCGAACGAACGCCTGCGCGATCGCGTACGCGATGCTCCACTGGTTCCACACTCCCAGGACGATTGCCGTCTTGCCTTCCATAAGTTTGGGCATGGCTCGCCATTCTACCGGAAATTTGGCCCAACTTTGTAGCGGCGACGCCGCTCGATGCCCTCGGCGACGGCGGACTGCACCAATCGCCATCCGGCATTAACCCTTTCGCGCCGGTCCATTGCGCCTCACCTTCGGCGTCAGTACAGTGAAAGTTCGTCGTTCGCAGGCCTGGGGAATGTCGGAAATCCGCATTGCGCCGTCGTCTGCCCATCCGGCTCGGATGAAGCTTGAGCCTTACTCCGCCGAAATCAGGATGGAGAAGCTGACGCTCGGCGTCGACAACATCCATTACGACGTCTACCTGAGCCCCAAATTCCTCGAACTCAGCCGCAAATACCTTCTCGAACTTGTTCGGCAGACGATCAACCTTCCGCTGGCGTACGGCAAGGATCGCAAGCAGCCCACCGGCTCGCCCGAGCACGCCGCCTTCCGCCGCGTGCTCACCGAGGTTCTGCAGGAATCGCTTACCCGCGCGAAATTTCAGCAATCGATCGAAACCGACATCCTGCACCAGCTGGCGCTGCTCAAGTACATCAGTCAGGAAGTGAGCAATGAGTTCGCGAGCATTCTGGTGGAGTGCAAAGATTGGATTCGCGGGCGCGGCGAGCTGTTCGAACATAGCGAGCAGGCGCACGTAGTGCGCTCGAAAATTTCCGAAGCCCAGGCCGGTCGAAAGAGCGTGATTCGCCAGGTGGGCGACACGATCTGCCGCATCTGGCGCGAAGTGGAAGAGGGCACCATCGCGAAATCGCGGCGCGCGCTTTTCGGCGATGAATTTCGCGAGACGTACGACCTGTTGCAGAACCGGTTCCTCTTCGTGGACGCCGGGAACGACGACCACATGTTCCTCGAGCACTACGTCCTGCTCGGGAACTTCATGAACGACCCGGACCGCTTCGACGTGTTCGACGCGCTGCTGCTCGATTTTGTGCGTGAGTTCGTGCTCGCCGACGACAACGCGGAGGATTTGAGCAAAGCGCGCAAGGCTCACGAGCGTTTGCTCGAGCAGGCGCGCTCATTGCGTTCCGAGCTCGCGCGGCTCGAGCAGGAAATGGAAGAAGTAGCCGGCCGTGTTGGCCCCAACGAGGACGCTTTCCCATGGCTCTTCCGGCGCAAGACCGGCGGCCAGAAGGAAGCCCCGAGTGAGCTAGGCGAGCTGCAGCGCAAGTTTTCATCGCTCGAAGTGAATCTCGAACAACTCGCGCCGCAGATCGACGCTGCCAAGCAGCGCATGGACTTCCTCGCCTCGGAATACCAGAGCCGGCTGGGCGACTACCTGAACCAGCCGCAGAACGCGCGGCGTCTCTTCGACGCGCAGGCGCCGTCCGGAGACGGCGAAGCCAGGCCCGAAACTCGCGCGCAACTCCTTGAGGAATGGATGCACCGTCTGGAGGAGTGCGACCTGTTGTTTCACGTGCTTGCCGGCTACGAGCTGAAGAAAATCCAGGCGGACTACTGCCCGCCGGTTCACTTGCAACAACTGAAGAAGGCGCTGGTGAATCGCGACGAAACGAAGCGCGTGGAGCAGATTCTGGAACAATTTCCCGCGCGCAAGATTTCGATCAAGAGGCTCGACGAGTCGTCCCGGGCGATTCGGCGGCGCTCTCACGAAGAGAGTCTCGTCACGTGCCTGCAGTTTGCCGAAGACCTGATGCGTTTTCGGCGCGACCGGCGGAACTACCAGCACGTGGCTGCGTGGATGGAGCGAATCAACCTGGTGCGCTCGGAACGCTCGCGGGAATTGTCGCGCGCGAATAAGAGCCTGTACGAATTTCTGCATCCCGATGAAGGGCGCCCGGCCGAAGACCCGATCATCAACCACACGGTGATCAAGGCGGATGTGCGCGGCTCGACGGGCATCACGAAGGATTTGCTGGCGCGGGGCATGAATCCCGCTTCGCATTTCAGCATGACTCTGCACGAGCCGGTGAAGCGCATGCTCGAGCGTTACGGCGCCGCCACCGTCTTCATCGAAGGCGACGCGATCATCCTGGCGATCTACGAAAACGAATCCACGCGCGCCACGCGCCGAGCCGTGGCCCGCGCATGCGTGTTGTCGCGCGAAATTCTGGCGGTGACCCAGGCCTACAACACTCGCGCGAAAACGGGCGATCTTCCGCCGCTCGAACTTGGCGTGGGCGTGGCGTTCCAGGATTCCGCCCCGTCGCTTTGGATGGACGGCGAATCGAAAATCATGATTTCGCGAGCGCTGAACCTTTCCGACCGCCTGTCGAGCTGCTCGAAGATGGCCAAGCGGCTGTTTCAAGAGAATCCTGCGCCTTTCAATGTGTACCATTTGCAGACCCTGATGGAGGATGCCGCCGCGGACGAAGGCGAAGAACTGTTGATTCGCTACAACTTGAACGGCATCGAGTTGAACGAGGAGGGATTTCAGAAATTGAGCGCCGAGATTTCGCTCGCGCCGATGGGCGGAAATTTTCCGATGCCGTGGGGCAAAGAACGCGTGCAGCTCTTTTTCGGCGAAGTGCCTCTCGGCGAATCGATCGAGCCGATCGTGATTCGCAAAGGATTCGTCCGCCAGATCCTTCCCGGCGGAAAGATCGGCGCGCAAGGCAATCGGCCATATTACGAAGTTTGCACCGACGCGAAGCTGCTGGAACTCGCGCGCAAGAAGTGCGCCTCGCCCAAGCCAAAGAACTGACGGCATTCTCCAACCTGAAATCAGGTGGTTCCCTCTGCTGCTATAATCCTGCCACGGTGTTTCTGCGAAATCGGAGGCGAAAGGGGTCCGGTGATCCTCGTGGCCTTCAAAGCCATTGATCCGGCTCTTCGCGAGTCGGGTGGTGGGTTCGACTCCCACACGCTTCCGCCAACCTTGCAAGTCTCAGCTACTTACGCGCGAATTTCAGTAGTGATTCGCGTTCCGGTAATGATTCGCATATTTCGCGCGGGAGGCATCAAAGAAGATCGTACCGTGGCGCCCGGAATTCACGCGGCCAAAGCCGGTAATTCATTCCAAACAAATAACGCAGGCAGGGCATTCGCCGCTTATTTTGTTTTCATCACGTAGACGCCGTCCCATTCGCCTTCGGGCGCGTGTTTCGAGAAGTCCAGTGACCGCTCCAGGAACACCTTGGTGGGGCCATCGTCGGGATAACCCGCGCGGAGCTCTTCGAATCTGGCAGAGGCGGCGTACCAATCTTGCGCGCGGTAAGCCGCCATGGCGCGGTCAAAATCTGCGAGCAGCGATTCGAATTTTGGCCTCTCCGCGGCCACGCCGAGCAACTCATAAATATTCACGGGCTGGTTTTTGCCCTTCACGCGAATTTTGTCGAGGTCGCGGCAGACAAACTGGCCGGCCACCTGGCGATACGTCGTCTCGTTGATCACGATTTGCGTGTGATATTCCTTGTTGATTCCCTCAAGGCGCGAGGCGAGATTCACGTTGTCGCCCATCACGGTCCACGCGAGCCGTTTCGCCGAGCCCATGTTGCCAACATTCACCGGGCCGGCATTCAGCCCGATTCCAATCGAAATCGGCCGGCGCCCCTCCGATTTCCATTTGGCGTTGAGCGCGTCCAGCCGCTTGATCATGCGCAAGGCGCACGAACATCCTCGAAAGGCATGATCTTCCTGTGGGTACGGCGAACCCCAGAAAGCCATAATGGCGTCGCCAATATACTTGTCGAGCGTGCCGTTGGTCTCGAACACAATGTCCGTCATCTCTCCCAAGTATTCGTTCAGCAATTGAACGAGTTCGTCTGGAGTCAAGCCCTCCGAAATTGTGGTGAAGCCGCGAATGTCGCTGAACATCACCGTCAGCTCTTTCATTTCGCCACCGGGACGAATGTATTTCTGCGGATTCTTTTCGATGAGCTTGATCACTCCGGGCGACAAATATTGCGAGAAGGTCTTGCGAATCTTCCGCTTTTCGCGCTCTTCGAAGATCATGCGGAAACTCGTGATGGCCGCGTAATTCGCCGCGAGCGTCGCGGCGGGAATCACGAAACTCAGCCAACGGCCCTCATCCGCAAACATGAAGTAAACGAACCACCCGAACAGCGCCAATGTGGCCAGCATGGAGATCGTGGAATAGAGCGGCGTGGCGCGGCTGAACAAGTATCCAAATGCGAGGCCGAAAAGCAGGATGAAGCTCAAGTCAATTATCTCGTCGTTCGATCCACGCGTGAGAAAGCTTCGCCCTTTTTCACCGCTGTGGAGTACGTTGTCGATGATGTTGGCATGCACCTCCACTCCCATGTAGAGGCCCTCAAAAGGAGTGTTGCGAATGTCTCCGATCCCAAGCGCTGTGGCGCCAACGAGCACCATTTTTCCGCGAAACGAATCCGGAGGCGCCGCGCCGGTCATCACGTCCCACATGGAATAGTGCCGATAGGTGCCGTAAGGGCCCGTGTAGTTGATGAGATCGGTGCCGTCGTGCCCCGGCCGCAGCGTGTGGCTGCCGAGCTGAATCCGCTCCAGCCCATTCGGTGCGATGAACGCGGCCACATTTTGGTCCGGGATCTTTTCGTATTCGCGCACCACCTGCAAATCGAGGGACGGGAAGAAGTCCTGGTCCCGGTAACGGGCGATCAACATCGCGTGCCGCAACGTACCATCCGGGTCCGGCCGGATATTGATGAAGCCGTAGGATTCCGCGGCCTCCGCGAGCTTCGAGATGTTTGCTTCCACGTTCGAATAGACTTTGCCCCCGTTGTGAATCCAAGCCTGCCCCAGGTCGAAGTCCCGCCCATCCTTGGAGTTCACTTTGAGGACTTGCGGAAACGCCTTGGCCCAGACGATGTTGAAGTACTCCTTGGCGAGCGGGGACTCGGTGGGCGCATCGCTTTCCGAGCCGAGAAAAATGTGGCCGAGCACCACGTTGCCGCTGCTCTTGAGTGCGCGTGCGAATTTTGCGTCCTGATCGCTCGCGCTCTCCAGATCCTTCATTTTTTGCAGCAGCGCGGGAGAAGCGGAGGAGCCCAAATCGCGCTGCAGTCGTTGAAGGGCCTGTTGGGCGGAATCCGTCTCAGGGGTCGGAAATGTGGCGTCCAACGCGATGACGGATGCGCCTTCGGCGCTCAACCGATCGATCAGCTGAGCGTAGCTCTTGCGCGGGAATGGGAACGAACCGATATTCTGAAGCGTCTTCTCGTCGATATCAATGATCACCACGCGATCGTCGTGGGCACGCTGGCCTCGCATCCCAAATCGCAAGTCCAGGGAACGCAGCTCGATATTCTGGAGAAAAACTAAGCCCGCGTGCGAGTTGTCGCCGATTCCGGAGAACCAAAAAAGCGTCAGGCCCAGAAATGTGACCACCACTCCCAGCCATAAATCCGTTCGGCCAAACGAAAGAGTGTCCAGCCACGCCGACCACCGCGACCAGCCTTGTTCCAGAAATTTCATAAGTATCGCGATGGTGGCTTAGCCGCCCGGAGCGATTCCTCCGGGCCGACCCCAGCTGAATCAGGGACAGGCGCCGGTAGCGGGATTTTTCACGCACGCGCCGGAATTACTGCCGCCGCGCAATCCGAGCGGGAGACCGATGGCCAACCCTGCTGCCACTACCACCGCCGTGGTAATCCCTATGTTCCGGCCTAGATGGCTAGCGTGAGCGACGGGAAGCGTGTCCGAAACGCCCGTGGCGAGCAGGCTCGCCTGCTGGGTGTCAGGGGGTGTCTGGCTGGACTTGAAGCCGGGGGGAGGAAAGTCGTTGGTGATTTCCACCATTTGTCCCGCGGCGACTGTGATCGAGTTGGTTGCGGCGTTGGATTGCCCCGAATTGTGGGTCACCTTGGCGTTGGCGCCGGGAGTGACCGTTACCGTCCCCTTGTAACAGATCACTGTCGTCTTGTCCTGATCGAATGCCGCATAAAAATCGGTGCCGATCACACCGATCACGGCATTGGGAGTCTTGACTTCGAATTTGCCCCCCGGCTTGGTGATTTTCACGACCTGGCTGCGCACTTTGCCGAAATTCAACTCCAGCGAGGTCTGCTGCGAGGTGGCGTCGTGCTGCACGATGCGGAGCTCGCTATCGGAGCCCACGCTCAGGATGGAGCCGTCGGTGAGACCCGCTCGCACGCGCCCAGTATGTTCGGTCTTGAGCAGATCGTTCCAATCAAGCTCTTCTTTGACCGTCGCCGCCTGGGAATTTCGCGTGGCCGCAGGAATCAGCGCGCTGATCTGGCCGGCCTGCTGCGCCGCGGCCTGCGGTTCAGCCATCACGGGCAAATAAACCAGCAGAACGCAAAGCAGTACAACTGTGAAGTGTTTGAAGGAGTTCATCGGTGTCCTCTGTCGATGCCCAAATTCGCCTTGATTGGACCAAGTCTGACAGAGGGGCTTTGTGAGTCAACGGCGGCGATGTTGCGCGGTGACCAATCCGGCTACATGCCGCCGTTGCGAAGGAGTTTACTCAGGCTTGCCAGATTGCGCGGATTTCGAAGGCATGTCATTGACGGTATAGGGTTTACCGTTGCGCAGATAAAGCCGCGCGGCCTCTTTGCGGTTCAGCGGACGGGCACCGCGCCGCCCGAAAACGGCGAGCTGGTTGCCGCTTTCATCAGCGGCGCGGTCGCGATCCACTCCCTTGGAAATTGCCAGCGCCGGGCCGCGCGTTCGATACGTGGCGATCAGCTTGGGAGTTGGACGGGGACTGAAGCCGTAGGAATTCGGCGAGTCTTCGGGCGAGATGAGCTGCAAGACGCGGAGGCCGTTGCGGCCGTCGGCGACAAAAGCGAAGGCACTGGCATCGACCATTCCGATTTTTACGTCGCGGGCATCATTGAGTTTTCCGTCGGCCGTGAAAAGCTGGTCGAGGCGAGGCTGTTCCGGCTTCTCGACGTCAACGATCGCCAAGCCTTGCTTGCCGGCAGCAATGTAAGCGTATGTGCGCGCGACGTAGATGTTGCGCGCGTCTTCCAGCGGCACGGCGGCGGAGGGAACGATTCGCGGATGGTCCAGCGCCGTTACGTCCAAGACTTTCAACCCCTGGCGATCCACAACGAACGCGTAACGAAACTGTATGGCGATCCCCTGCGGATCGGCGAGGTCCGGCGCGCCGATCTCGGCCGTGACATGAGGGTCGAGTGGATTCGAGAGATCCACGACGACGAGGCCGCGATCGCAAAGCATGTAGGCGTAAGTGCCGGCGATCGTGATGCGGCGCGCTCCGTTCAGAATGCCATTCGGATTGAATGCCAAGGCGCGCTTCAGGAAATTATTCTTCGGATTGCCGTCAAGCAGCGTGCTTACGCCTGGACTCTTGCCTTTGACGTTCGGGTCTCCGGCGACGACGAGACCTTCGTATTTATCCGCGACGTACAAGAACGCATAGAGTGGATGAATGGCCTGCTCTTCGTTTTCCGGATTTTGCTTGCGCGCGGGATCGAGAGCCAGAGTCGAGGGGCTGGCGACCGAGGTGGCAAATCTTGTTTTCAGATACAGGCGCTGGCCGAGGGGAGAAACGGGCGCGGTGACCATGCGCTCGGAAAAACTCTTGTTGTCAATGTTGGCCACGTCGTAGATGCGGAGGCCGCCTTTGCCCGTGGCGGCGTAGAGATATTCGCCGCGGAGCTGGACGTCGAGCACGGTGCCTTCGTGATGGTAAGCCTGCGTGAGTTCGCGATTGCGGGCGACGTGCCGCTTGTAATCGTCCGGATAAGCGAGGCGTTGCAAGTAGCTGCCGATCACGGCGGGCGGCTCGTCGTGTTCCGTGGAGGCAACGGCGTCAAAGCCCTTGCTGCCGTTGGCGACATAAATGTAGCGGCCCATGAAATTGACGAGATTCGTCCCCTGCAGCAGAACTTGCGCCATCCAGGCGTTGTTGTCGTTGCGCGAGGTGAGGTGGCAATCTTCGCAGGATTTCGTTTCCTTCGCGCGCACCGTGTGGGGAACGAACGTGCTGAATGCCGTGCCCGCAAATCCGTCGGCTGAAACGGTTTGCTGCATGTAATAGAGCCAGTCGCGATTTGCATTCTGCGAGCTGACCAGGATCGCACACGACGAACGCGCCGGCGCGATGCGGTGGCCCGTCACGGTGCCGTCAATTCCGAGCATGAATCCATCGTCGCGCAAGACCTGGAAGCTATAGTTCGTCCAGTTGCGCGTGAGCAGGCCCTCGTTGTGCAGCATGGGCTTGCGCTGGTTGGACGTCATTGCGAGATGGCAGCCGAAGCAGTTCGTGGTCCAGGAGGTATGGCACGCGTAGCACGTCATTTTGCTATTGGGATGCGCGAGATGAGATTCATCGGAGGGCACGTCTCCCCACGTTGTGCCGTCGGTCTGAACGGTCTTCGCCCAGCGCGATTTTTCGCTGTAATGCGCGCTGCCGGGAGTGATCGTGTCGAGGGTTTGCACCACTTCCCAAGCGACGTTCGCATCCATCATGGATCGCTGGTAGAGCTTGCCGGCTCTCCATTCGAAGCGGCGTTCGCCCCACGGCGTGCGCATGATTTCCAGATGAGTGCCGCCCGCGGGAGCGGCCGAGCCGGACGTAAGCAGGCTTGCGTGTTTTTCGACCGTGCCGTGGCAATCGACGCAATCGAGTTCGATTGCCGCGCGCGGCTCGCCGTAGAGTTTTCCATTGCCGTGATTGTCCTGCTCGAAATGGCAATCGATGCACTGCATTCCTTTTTCGAGATGGATGTCTTTCAAATGAACGGCTTTGTCGAACTTCTGGGGATCGCCTGGCGAAACAACCTTGTCGTCCGCGTCGAGGAGATCGCCTTTGCGATCGCGCTTGAAGACGGCGCGAAAGACCCAGCCGTGGCTGTGAAAATCCGCGAACTGTGATTCGTGGAGCTGTTTATTGAATTGGGGACTGCCCACTTGCTGCAAGAACTTCGGGTCCGACCAGAGGCCGCGTGGCGCAGCGCCTTCCGGATTGCGAAGCGAGACTTCATATTTTTCTTCTTCGGTCGGATTCCGCTGCTTGACCGGATACATTTTCTCGCCGTCGGCTTCGTTGTCCCACCAGGTGTAGCCGAAATAGGTGGTCTCCATGTTCGTTCCCGGATGGACATGGCAGACCATGCACTGGCTGGAAGGAATGGAGCGCGTGAAGGCGTGACGAATGGGATGGCCCGATTCGTTTTTAGGGATTGTCGGATCGGTGGTCGCGGACTGTCCTAGATTTCCGAAACTCGCGTACCGGCCGGAATGGTCTGGCGAGCGATCGTTGGCGTAGACGACGTGGCACGCCGTGCATCCGCTGGCGCGATAATCGCCGGGTTGATCGTTTGTGCCCGGGAGATAAAGGAGCGGATCGAGGAGGCGCGTTTTTTGAAGGCCGAGAAACACAGGATCGGTGCGCAACTCAGTGCCGAAACCGCGATCGCTGAGTTTATCGTCGGGGCGGCCGGATTCCTCTTCGCGGTCGGGGTTCCCGATTTCGCTCTTTTTTTCGCCGCCGCGCTCGAACACCCGCAGCACGTTGCCGGGTTGCGAAATTTCCCAGCGCTCCAGCGGAGTAAGTTCTGCGAGGATGCCTTTCGTACGCGTTTCCTCGGGCGTGGGTTGCGGGATGGTGCGAATGTCCTGTGGGACCCCATCGGCGGAATAGCTTTCGCCGAAGTGCGCGTTCTTAATCGGGTAGGCGCCGTTGTTATAAAGCGCCGCGCCCCAAAGGAGGGCACCGGTTGTCATCATGCTCGTTTGAACTTTCAAGACTTCCGCGACGTGGCATTGGCCGCAGGTTTTTGACGCGACGCGCAAATCGCCCGGATTGATGAAGCGAATGTAATCGTAATTTTCGCGCAGCCAGCTCGTATAGGAGCGGACCGGGTTAGCGGAGCTGCGAGCGAATTCAGGATTGCTCGATTTCGGGTGCGCGCGATTTTTCGCCTGCGCGTATTCAGGCGAAGAGGACGCAGTGCCGGGCGCGATTTGAACGCTCGAGTCTCCGCCGTGGCAATCCACGCACGCCAGATGCACGGTGCCGGTGGCGTGCATGGTGGGCTCGTCCGTGGTGATGTGGCACGTGAGGCAGCCGGAATTCTTCCGCCCCACTTCGGATTCGGATTGGCCCGTTGAGCCGAGGCTCGCCGGTTGCTGTGACGATTGCTGTTGCGATTGCGGAAGCTGCGCTTTGAGGACGGATTGGGCGGCGAGCGCCGCGCCGATCGCGATCAGCGCCGCGAGAACCGGAAAGTACCGCCATTCCGCGCGGTGCGCGAGTTCGTTGTTCGACTTGGCCGAGCGATTCATCCGGCTGGTAGTCCCCGTTCGCATTCCTGCCGCACACATCCTGGCAATTCAGAACTGAAAGCGCAAATCCGTGAAAACGGAAAACAAAACTTTGCCCGAATAAATATCGCGGAATCCCACTCCCGGCGTGAGAGCCGAAGCGCCCGCGGTGAGCGTGACGTTTTCCGTGAGCGGCGGGCGATAGCGCACGCCGGCGCTATAGTCGAAGCCGATCGAATGACGAATGTCTCCCTGAAACAAAAGCAACTCCAGCGGCTCCGTGCGCATGAACTGCAAGTAATTTGCGTTGATGAAGCCGCGCAGCTTGGGCGTGAGGTCGAGATTGGTGCCCATGTTGACGAGCAGGATTCCGGGATTCACGAAATTGGCCTGGCCTTCATCCTTGCTCGAGCGGAGGTCGGGC
>Ga0209274_10001122_pt1 | contig 14071 bp, 16 predicted proteins | sample HubBroMetageREF1_FD_188343 | JGI IMG/M metagenome (GOLD analysis project Ga0209274, IMG submission 188343) | Reference soil microbial communities from the Hubbard Brook experimental Forest, New Hampshire, USA - Hubbard Brook CCASE Soil... | ecosystem: Environmental > Terrestrial > Soil >...
AGCCCATCGGCTATGCTGCGGGCGCCATGCGCTTCGTCTACGTCATGGATCCGATGGATAGGATCCTTCCGGAGAAGGACACGACCTTCGCGTTTCAGCGGGCGGCCCAGCACCGAGGCCACGTGTCGCTGCATTGCGAGCTCCGCGACGTGTACATGGAAGGCGGCGACGTCTGGGCGCGAGTGCGTCCCGTGCGGGTGAGCGATTCGTTTCCGCATTTTTCGTTCGACGAAGCCGAAGCCATTCGCCTGGCCGCGATCGACTGCGTTTTTATTCGCAAAGACCCGCCCTTCGATTCCGCCTACTTGCACGTCTCATTGATGCTCGAGGCCCTGCGCCGGCGTGTGCTCGTCGTGAACGATCCGCGAGGGCTTCGCGACGCCAACGAAAAACTCTATACGCTCCATTTCGCGCGCCATATGCCGCGCACCCTCGTCGCCAGCGATCGTGAGCGCATACACGCTTTCGTGGCCCATGTCGGACAGGCGGTCGTCAAGCCGCTCGACGGCGCGGGTGGCGCGGGCGTGATGGTGGTCTCGAAGGCCGACCGAAATACGAGGTCGATTGTCGACTACATCACCAGCGACGGAACGCGCCACGTCATGGTGCAGGAATACGTCGAGGCGGTTCGGGCTGGAGACAAGCGTGTTCTCGTGTTGGATGGCGAGATTCTCGGCGCCATCAACCGTGTCGCCCGCCCGGACGACGTCCGATCCAACATCCACGCGGGGGGGGTCGTCCACCCCTGTGTGGTCACGGACCTGGAGCGCGCGATCGTCGCCGACATGCGAGCTCGGCTGAGCGCCGACGGACTCGCCTTCGTGGGGCTCGACTTCATCGGAGGAAAATTGACCGAGGTCAACGTCACCTCGCCCACCGGGATTCAGGAGCTCAGTCGTCACCTGGGTCGCGACGTAGCCGAAGATGTCGTCGCGTGGGTCGAGCGCCGAGCGGTCGACACGCGGCCCCTGCTCGGCAGCATCCCGCCGAGTTGAGCGGGAGCGCATGCCCATCACGGTGATCGTTCGTTCGATGGCCGGGGACGAGCCACGCTTGATCTTCGACGGAACGCAGCGCGTCGTCATCGGCCGGGGCGCGGGCAGTGACGTTCGCGTGCCCGATCCGAGCGTCAGCCATCGACACGCGAGCCTGCGGTCTCAAGGTGCGGAATTCATCGTGGTCGACGAAGGCAGCACCAACGGCACGTTCGTCGGCGATGTTCGCGTCGCCGCGCGTATGTCGCGGATCGTGCGGTCGGGCGATTGGGTTCGCGTGGGCCGCGTCTGGCTGCGGCTTCGGATCGACCAGAGCCCCGCGACACGCGACCTCGCCATGGCGACTCGCGACTTGGCTCTCGCGTTCGTAGCGCACGCCCTGCAAGCGCGCGGCGTGGACCGAACGCCTGCCGTTCGTGTCGTCGAGGGAGAAGATCAGGGCATGACTCTGGGCCTGGTGGACGACGCGCGGGGGTACACGGTCGGGCGTGGTCCGCACTGCGAAATGGCCCTGGCCGACCCGGACGTGTCGCGTGAGCACGTCCGGGTCCTTCGTACAGGAGCCGCGGTGTTCGTCGAAGATTTGAGCGCCAAGAACGGAAGTTGGCTCGGGGCGGCGCGTCTTCCGAGCGATGCGCGAGTGGCATGGCGCGCTCCCCAGGTGCTGAAAGTCGGTCGGACCGTTTTGGCTCTGGTCGAGCCCGTTGCGGACGCACTGGCGGAGATCGAGAGCGCGCCCGACGAGCCGCTCGAGCCCGAGGAGGTCGGGGCGTCGATTCAGCCGGCTCCGCAGACCACCCCGCAACGGGGCGAGGGCTCGGGAAACCTCGGGAGCGATCCCCTCGCGTCGCTCGCCGAGGGCGGCGGGGCAAAGACAGCGCTCGGGCGGCGTGGGACGTGGTCGCTACTCGACTTGCTCGTCATGGGAGCCGCGCTCGGAGTTCTCGCGCTGAGCCTCGCCGGTATTTTTTGGCTGTTGCGCGGCGCGTCGGCGACGCCGGGCCGCTAGCGCTCCCTGCCACTGGCCTCCGCTGCGGCGGGGCCTGCGACGGTCTGGGCTTGCGGCTCGCAAGTGCGCCCGGCGACGACCCGTCGAATCGTTTCGGGCGGATAGGCCCTCGGAAGCTCATCCACGGCAATTGCGGACAGCCACTGTTCGAGCTGCGCCGCGCTCTTGGGTCGTTCGTTGAGGCGCTTCTTCAGACACTTCATCACGGCGATGTCGAGCGCTTCGGGCAACGGAAGATCTGGCCGACGCTGGCGCATGGGAGGAGGAATCTGCCGTTGGTGCAGGTCGAGCAGCTCCCGACGGCTCTGAGCGACGATGGGGAGCTCGCCGGTGAGCGCCTCATACATCATGACGCCGAGGGCATACAGGTCGGTCCGCGGCTCCACCTGAGCTCCGATGCACTGTTCGGGAGCCATGTATTCGGGAGTCCCGAGCGTGTACCCCGTTTGAGTGAGCGACTCGGCGCTCGCGAGCTTGCTCATCCCGAAGTCCAAAACCTTGGCCGAGCCGTCGTCGCAAAGAAAGATGTTGCCCGGCTTCAAGTCGCGGTGCACGACTCCCTTCTTGTGCGCGGCGCTGAGTCCTCGGCAAACGTGAGCGAAGGCCGGTACCGCGAAGCCCGGTGCGAGCAATCCCTCGCGCGCGAGCTTGTCGGCCAGCGACCTGCCCACCAGACGCTCCATCACGACGTAGATGCTTCCGTCCGGCATCTGATCGAGATCAAAAACCCGCACCACGTTGGGGTGCTCGACGTGAACCTGAATGTAGGCCTCCCGCCTGAGCCGCGCGATTTCTCCGCCGTCGCGTGCGGCGGCGCCTCGAAGCACCTTGACCGCGACCTCGTGGCCAAGGGTGACGTGTTCCGCGGCGTAGACCACGCCGATGCCCCCGGATCCGATCCGGCGGCCGATCCTGTATTTGCCCCCCAAAACCGTCCCCGAGAGATCCCCGGGTGTGGCGCCGTGCTCACCTCTGAGCTGCAAGCCGCGCTCGAGCGCCGCAATTCGATTGCGCTCGAACGAACGCGCAGCCCGTTCACCGCGCGCGTGATCGAACGCGAAACCCGCACCGGCTCCGACGGCGGCGCCGGCTGCTGCCGCGATGGCGCCGACCAGCGAACCGCCTCCGACTGCGATCGCGCCACCGAACGCCAAGCCCGCTGCGACTGCCCCGCTCGCCAATCCCGTGCGTGGCGGCCGAATCGTCCACGCCACTTCGTAGACGCACTCCTCGGCTCCCCTCGCGAGGCACGTGTCGTGGCGAACCACGGCTTCCGGCAAGCCCCATATCCGAGGAAGGCCGGAGAGCTCCCCCGTGCGGGCATCGCAGAGGAGCTCCTCCCCGTTTGGGTCGGCACGATCGGCTCCCTCGTCGGCGTCGGCTCGAGAGCGATACGTCATGCGCACGCGCTCGACGCGGTGTGGGCCAGGCCACTTGGCGCGCGGCAGGTCGTGCATTGCCCAGGCACCGATCCGGGTGCCCTCGCGGGAGTTCTCAGCGAGGAAGCGATATGCGTCCAACGGTCCGGCGCTCTCGCGAAGCATTCGTACGAGGGCGCCGAGCGCTTCGGGATGGGTGGACCACTCGCCTCGATGCGCGAGCGCGTCGCGTCCCAGAAGCTCGGCGAGCGCATAAAGAGCCCGTTTGGCTGCCGCTTGGCTGAGCCACCCGGTCTCGTTGTCGATCGCGCTCGGATCGATCCCCGCGTTGGCGAGCAGCTGTCGAACTGCGCGCTCCCCACGTTCCGCGCGGCCCCGTAAAAGATATGTCTTCAGAATCGACGCGCGGAGCTCCTCCTTTCCGCCCTGGCGGACGGAACCAGGTGCATTCGGCGGCGCGCTGAGGAACATCGTCCAAATAGGGTACGCGGCGACCGCCCCGAGTGGAAGGCCGGGTCGCGCTATAGACCGCCGCGATTGAGCTGGACGAGGAGCTGGACTAAAAGGAGTTGAAGAACGCGATCCAGAGTGGCGAAAGTACGGGCACCACGCGCGCTTCCTTGGGCGTGAGCCGATCCGTCCAGGATCCCCAACGAGGCCGACGGCGACCCCAACGACGCTCACGCCGCCAACGCCAAGACCGGCATTCTCCAACGTGTAGCCGTCGCTCTGCTTCTTCGACGTGCTCGATGTCGTTCATACAAACGTGGGAGGGACAGTCCGTGACGTAGTCTTGTTTGTCCTCGAAGCGTGACCAGAGAAAAGGTGGTGCAACCCAGTGGGTGAAAGTCCCAACACAGGAAGAGCCAGAATCTGTGAAGCTGAGGAGACCCGACGTTCACGCAACAGTTCGTCGCGATCTTGAAGGCCTCTGGCATAGCGACCGTCTAGCTTCCCGCCGAAGCCCCAATCTCAACGCTCACGCGGAACGCTGGGTGCGGAGCGTTCGCCGATCGTGTTTGGGCCGCATCATCGCCTCTTGGCGAAGCGCACTTGCGCCGCAGCCTGCGCGTCTTTGTCGAGCACTACGAGCGCGAGAGAAACCATCAAGGACTGGGTAACCGCCTCATCATTCCCACGCCGATGAACGGCCAAGGCCTCGTCAAACGCCGAGAGCGGCTCGGCCGGACGATCAACTTCTACTACCGACCTACTACCGACAGGCTGCATGGTGCTCAATTCGTGTCGGCCGCCTTTTGGCAGTGATGCCTGGAGGTACCTATGAATCCATAAGGTGAGGCTCCTGAGTCGAAGCCGCAAAACGTGGGTGGCGCCGGGGCGTGAGATCCCCACCGCGAAGCCCACCGACAAAGCCGCCGCAAGGCGGGGTCGGTTCCGCCCCGTGCCGGCGCAAGGCTCCGGTTTGCACGCATGGATTGTCCTGCCAGCCGCGAACCTCGGCGCCGAGGAACACGGACCGCGAGAGTATGCCACTGGAGACATCGTCTGGGCTCAAGTCCAAAGCACAACGGAGAGACTCCGGAACATCACGGTAGATGACACGGGTTAGGACAACCCCAGCGGGCTCTTGGCATTGATACAAGGCGCCAAAAGTGCCAAGCGAGTCCATGTCGATGAGGGGTCCCAGGCCATCGGCGACCGTGATCAGCCAATCGTCGTCGCTCAGGTCGATTCGATAGATCGATTCAACGATGCGAAGAAGCTCGGGCCGAGCTGCAATCTTGACTTCCCCTCAAGCGGTTCGCGTGCCAGTTCGCAACCCCATGGCTGACGGAACCGCCGGCCCTTCGCCTCGTATCAGCCGCGCTCGTGGAGTGTCTTGTACGTTTTTGCAAAAATCGACCCCCCTCCTGGTTCGGTCTGCACCATCACACCGTGCTCACTAGAATCCGTCCTGGGGGAGGCTTTACAACGCCGTACTTCAGAACGCATGAGTAGTTCTTCGGGCCGCGTGCCGGGATCGCCTTTGCGTTTCCCCTGCACGTGCGCTTGACCGAAAATAAATCCGCGGCGCAACGACTCCACGCATCGCCCCGCGTTGCCGCGAGTGCGTCGGCACCTGGTTCACCGTCTCGTTGCGCCGCTGTTCTGCAACTCCTGCTGAGGAGTGATGCGGTTCCTCGTCCCACCGCAAATAACGTGGCGAAGTCGTGCTAATTAGGTACACGGCCCGGGAGGAAAGTATCCAGCCGGATACGTTGGCGCTCAACGCCGATGCATGGCGAGTAGGGGGGCGTGAACACGACCCCGATTCGGATCGACTTGTCGGCCGCGGAACGGACTGAGCTGTCAGCCCGCACGCGCGGCCAACGCACGGCGCGTCGCGCCGTGGTGCGCGCGAGGATTGTGCTGCTGCTGGCCGGTTTCCCCCAATAGTCGCGACGCATCTGAAGCTCGTGTGCGAGCTGCCTGACCTTGCCGGACGCTCGCTGTCGCTCTGGACCTGCGCAGAGCTGGCTCGGACGGCAGCCGAGCAGGGCCTCGTCGAATCGATCTCGCCGCAGTCCGCGCAGCGCATCCTGGAAGGACGCGGGCTCAAGCCGTGGCGGGTGCACTTCTGGCTGAGCCCGAAGGCGGCGCTCGACGAGACATTCCGGGCTACGGTGCTCGAGATCCTCGACCTGTACACGCGCCCGCTCGACCCGCACGAGCGGAAGCAGCGCGGGGAAGAGATGCCCCATGGCCCCCCTCGCCGCCGGGTCGGACCTGGGCACGGAAGAACGGCGCGCAAGCGCGCCAGCCGTGATGGCCAGCGCGCGTCGTCGCGCGAGACCCGAGGATGTTGGTCACGCTCGCCGAGTTCCCTATGCTACCGTCGCATCGGCACTGCCATGCGATTCCTCCGCAATTCGCTTCTCGGCCTAGCGTCTGTTGGTGTGCTCGTCACGGTCCCAGTGCTCGCGCAGCAAGCGGCCGGCGATTATCCCGCCGCCTGTGAGGAGGCGAAGGTGAGCCGGGGTGACCACGAACGCGCGCATACGGTGTTCTTGAGCGGAAAGGAGTTTCTCGAGGAATCGAACTACGACAAGGCCATCAGCTACTTCAAGGACGCCTACTCGATCGACTGCAGCGTGCACGCCATGCTGCCAATCATCGCAACCGCGTACGAACGCAAGGGAGACATGGCCGAGGCTATCCGCGCTCTCGGCGAGTACCTCGTGCGAGCGCCTGGGGCGTCCGATCGAGAGGTCATCGAGCACCGGATCCGGAATCTCAGGGACCGGCTCGCGCACGAGCAGCCCCCAGAGCCGGGACCCACAGTCGTTGCCACGACCGGGCCCACTTCGTCCGCCGCTCCGACGCCAGCGCCGTTGCCGGTCGCGAGCCCCAGCGCGTCGCCGCCACCAATTGCGCCGTTCCCTTCGCCCGCGGAGCCGACGCAGTCTTCAGGCGCAAGCCCTGCGCCTTGGATCGTCGCTAGTCTGGGTGCCGCTGCCGTCATAGGCGGGGTCGTCACTTTGGTCGTCGGTTCGGGCGAGGTGTCGAATGCCGAGGCAGCGTGCGGCGCTAGCCGCACGTGTCCCAACACCGCCGCTGGCAATGCCAACGCGGCCAAGGGCAATGACGGACGTTCGCTCGAAACCGTAGGGGAAGTCATGGGTGGGGTTGGCCTCGCCCTAGTTGCGGGCGGGCTCATTTGGCACTTCACACAAGGGCCTGCGACGCCGACTGCGGCGACCTTTACCCCGATAGTGGCGCCGGGTTACGCCGGGGTAGGGATCGGCGGGGCCTTCTAGCGATTCTGTGAGGTCGCCGCCGCCCTCTGGAGCGCAGCGAAGGCTCACTTTCCTCCCCACTTTGGCGTAACGAGTGGAACGCTCAGGTAACCGCCTGTGTACGGGAACTGTGTGCAACGATTCGTATCGCGTAACGCCTAGAAACGGCCGTTCACAGCCCCAATATGCGATGTTCGATGACTTCGTGGTCCGGTGCATTCGGCGCGCTTCAAGGACTCGCCCCGGGGCTTCCGCCTCGTCGCCCTTTCGCTCGTAGGCGGTCGCGATGATCGGGAGCATGGCGTGAACGCTGCAATCGATCGAATAGGCGTCGATGAAGTAACTGATCGCCTTGTCGTAGTTCGACTCCTCGAGAAATTCCTTCCCGCTGAGAAACACCGGGTGCGCACGATCGTGGTCGCCACGACTCACCTTCGACTCGTCGCAGCCGGGGGGATAGTCGCCCGCCTGTTGGGCAAGGGCGGGTGCCGATACGAAAGCGCCGACGAAGCCTAGAGCGGCGAGCGGGCTACGGAGCAATCGCGTAGTCGTCTTGCGCCCGCAACCCTAGCATAGGAGCCTTTGGGCACCGGGGCCAAAGAGCACGCTCGGTCTCGGAGCCACCGTGCGCTCCGGCAACGGGCGCATCGACTGTTCCGGCAACTAGCGCATCGACTGTTCCGGCAACTAGCGCATCGACTGTTGGGTATCGCTGTCGACCCCTGGGAATTGAGTTGCAGCGAGGGGGCCGTGCGGCATCTCTTCGCCGCGCTGCTTCCGCTGCTGCATGTCGTATTTGCTCGGGCATTTCGCGAGCACGCTGGTGGCCTCGAAGCCATTGTCCGGCCGCAACTCGCCTTCGACGGTGACTCCGACATCCAGGCCGGGTACGTCCCGAAATGTGTCAGGCACGACGCACTGGGCAAAGCGAACCGGAAGCGAAGCGCCGTTCTTGGTAATCGTGAAGCGATATTCGCAGGGCTGCTCCCGCTTCTCGAGAGACCCGTGAACCAGCATGCCTTCGGCGCGGACCGGGCGACCTAGAAACTTCGCCTTTCCCGCGAGGAGCTCGTCGACCGGCTTGGAGTAGATCCCGTTCTTTTGCACGCTGCTGAGCACGAGGCCCGTGATCGCCGCCGCCCCCATCGCAAGGCCAACGGCCACAGCCGGACCGACCCATCGGCGCCGCGCGGGCGTCTCGACCTCGTCGCGACGGTGGCGCGATGGCCGTCCCGCGTTGGGTGGTGGCTGCTCTGTCATCGCTCCTTCATCGTAGCCTCGGCGCAGTTTGCGTCAAACGGGAGCTCGGTCGCCTTCCTGGATAGCGAGCGCCTAGCGCGTGTACACTCCCGGTCGAGGACCGGCGCCGTGAGCGCTGCTCGCCCCGGGCCAAGGGTTGTACTAGGGATCCAAGAGGACGCTGGCGCAAGACCATGACGGACGTTTTATCGCTTCCTGTCCTGGCCCTGAATCGTCACCTCGTTCCCGTTCAGGTGACCACCGTGAAGCGCGCCGTCGTGCTGCTCTACGGCGGTGTCGCTCTTGCGCTCGACGATGTCGGTGAATCGCACGACTTCGAGCTGTGGCGAGAGCTGCCGGTGCGCGCTGACGATGACGCCATTCCGATTGTCGGGGGCGAGCTTCGCGTGCCGCGCGTCGTTCACTTGCTTCGATATGACCGAACCCCTCGCGTCACGGTGCGACTCACGCGTCGCAACCTGATGTTCCGGGACGCCCATCAGTGTCAGTACTGTGGAAAGCGTCCCCCTTTGCGGGAGTTGAATATCGACCATGTCGTTCCGCGCTCGCGAGGCGGGGACGACTCGTGGGAGAATCTCGTCACCGCGTGCCGCCCTTGCAACCTGCGCAAAGGTTGGAAGACGCCAGAGGAGGCGAACATGCGGCTTGCACGACGCCCGTTTCGGCCAAGGTGGACCATGACGGCGCAGATCCTCTTGGGCAGTGGCTGGAAATTCAAAGAGTGGGAGCCCTTTCTCCAGGCCGCAAGCTAGTCGGACAGTCCGGCGTGCGGCAGCGACCCCTGGGCTGCGGCGTGCTTCAAATCGAGCTAGCGTGCCGGGCATGAGAACCGAGCCCTGCTTCGGGCTGCTTTTTTCGCTCGCCCTTGCGGCATGCGGCGGAGGGCAAGTCTCGCCGGCGGCGTCCGCGGTGGAGACACCTGCAACGGGCGCTGGCGCGGACGCCGGGACGGTCGCGTCGCCGGCGACGGTAAGCGATTCAGTCTCCTCCCGCGACGCGGGCGTCACCGTAGCGGCGTCGCCTGGGCCATCCGGGCCCGATCGCGACGCAGGGCGAGCGGGTCCCCACGGTCATGATCCAGGGCGCGGCCCCGCTGACATCCGAGCGATCGTGGTCGCACATCGCGAGGAGGCTCGTGCTTGCTACGAGAAATCACTCGCCGCCCATCCGGGGATCGAAGGCGATCTGGTGATCCATTGGGTCATCGACCCGAAGGGCTCGGTGAGTCAGGTCGCCAACGACGTCGCCCGGAGCCAAATTCTCGAGCCCTCTCTCGTCTCGTGCGTCGCCGAAATCCTTACGAAAATTCAGTTTGCGCCAAGCCAACGAGGATTCGAGACGAAGGCCTTTTACCCCTTCAACTTCCACCCTCGTCATCCGCCTCCCGCGGTCGCGCCCTAGTCCGCTCGCCTCTGCGCGGAAAGCCCGAGCGGGCTTGGCCGACAAAAAGCGACGGGCGCCTCCCGACCTAACGAGAAAGCGCCCGCCGCCTCGAACTCAGCCGCTGGCAATCGCTAGCGAGCGCTACCGAAGGACACCAGCCTATTCTTCTCCGTCATCGGGCCCGTGGCTCGAGGTCGGAGCACCGCCCAGCATTGACGGCACACCGGCCGGCGGAGCGGACTTCGGGGCGGCTTTGTGTGCCGCCGCGGGGGCCTTCCCGGCAGACCGAGGCGCCGCCTTTTTCACGGGCTTTTTGGCGGCTGCCCGCTTCGCTGGTTTCTTTGCAGGCTTGCGCTTTGCCGGCTTCTTCGCCGTCTTCGCAGCCTTCTTTGTCGTCTTGGTCTTCTTGCCGCCCCGCTTGGCCTTCTTCTTTGCTGCCATCTCGGTTCCCTCCTGGGTGTGAGGTGGATCTGAGATGACGTATATGGTCACGTACGGCATCAGTCAACCACAAAATGATATCGAGGGAGCGCTTTGTGCCTCAGAGCCACCCGGTTGCAGGCTGTTGAGCGTCCTTGACCCCCCCCCACCCCGCCACTAGCGTCGCATCGCTTTCCAAAATGCGAGGTCACCGATGCGTATCGTGAAGCACTACGTGGGCCTGTTACTCGTCGTGGTTGCCGCGCTCACTCTCAGCACCGCTTGCGGTCATAGCGAAGACGAGTGGCAAGGGGCGCAGCGCGACATCGCGAAGCTGAAGGCCGATCTGGATGCGGCGAACAAGCGTCACACCGACGATGATCAGAAGTATGCGGCCGCCCAACAGCAAATCGACGACCTCAACGCGAAGCTCAAGGAACTAGGCGTCGGCCTTTCACGCTCCGAGGATGAAAGGTCGAAGCTTCGGCTCGCCATGTCCGAGTACGAGGCACGGCTCAAGCAGCTCGACGATATGAAGGCCCGCTTTCGCGACTTGAAGGGTCGTCTCGACAAGCTGACGAGCGTCGGCCTCAAGGTCGTTGTCCGCAACAACCGGATGGTTATTCAGCTTCCTGGCGACATTCTTTTCGATTCCGGCAAAGACACTTTGAAACCCGATGGGAAGAAAATCCTGAAGCAGGTTGCCGAGGTCGTCAAAGGCGACTCGACGCTGAGCACGCGCAACTTCCAGGTCGCAGGCCACACCGACAAAGAGCCATTCGCAGGTGCGTATTACGACAATTGGGGCCTGAGCCTCATGCGCGCGCGGCAGGTCCTGGCATTCCTGGTCGCTCCAGAGGCGCGCGACGTCCACGGCATTCCATCCGGCGGCGGGCTCGATCCGACGCATTGGGCAGCCGCTGGTTACGGACAGATGGATCCAGTCGTCGGTACCGTCGAGCAGCAATCGCGGGAGGAGGAGGCCAAGAATCGCAGAGTTGAGCTCGTGCTTCAGCCCAACGTCGAGGAAATGCTCAACCTCAAAGACCTCGCCAACTGAGGCGTCCCCATTCTCGCTCGCCCTTGCGTCCTATCGACACGGGCTCGCGTCTGGCTATGCGTGTCGCGACGATAGATATCGGCACGAATGCCGTCTTGCTTCTGGTCGCGGAATCGCAACCAAACGGCGTGCTCCGCGCGGTGGCCGATCGCGCGACGATCACACGCCTCGGGGAAGGTGTGGACCGTTCGCGGACCCTTTCGCCCCATGCCGTGAACAGAACGCGCATTTGCTTGGAGGCCTATGCCGAGCTCGTACGGGAGTTTGAGGTCGACCGCATTGCGGTCGTCGGCACCAGCGCGATGCGCGACGCGCAAGGGGCGGAAGACCTGCGAGCATCCGTCCGCGCACTCTTCGGCGTCGAGGTGCGCGTGCTCTCCGGCTCCGAAGAAGCTCGAATGACGTTCGAGGGCGGTCTGGACGGGCTCGACTTCGCGTTCTCAACGGAAGTTGCGCTGTTCGACATCGGAGGGGGGAGCACCGAGGTCGTTCTCGGCCGGCCGGGCGGGTCGCAACCAGCGCTCTCGTACATCGAGAGCTTTGATGTCGGCAGTGTTCGATTGACCGAACGTCACGTGCGTAGCGATCCCCCAGCCCAAGCGGAGCTCGCGGCGCTGGCCCGGAGCGCCAGCGCCGCTTTTGCCCGCGTTCCCGATCTTCCGCGGGGAAGTACGCCCGTGGGCGTCGCGGGGACTGTGACGACGCTCGCCGCTGTCGCCTTCTCGATCGCCCCGTATGTGGGCGCGCGCGTCCACGGCACGGTCCTTCCGAGAGAGCGACTGCGGCAAGTGGTGAACGACCTTGCCGCGCTCGACGTCGCGTCCAGGCGAGGCGTACCGGGCATGGAGCCCAATCGCGCCGACGTCATCGTCGCCGGCGGTTACATCGCGCTCGCGCTGCTGGATCACTGGCACGCAGACGACCTGCGCGTCTCGGATCGCGGGCTGAGGTGGGGACTCGCGCACGAGCTAGGGCGGGCGCCCTAGACTTGTAGTCGCGCGGTTCTCATAGCGGTCGACGGCGTAGCCAAGGCTGTGCCAGGTGTCCCGCTGGCTGTGTCAGCGAGGTGACAAAAAGAGTTGACAAATGGCCTATCGCTCCGCTACAGTGCGCGTGGCTGTTTTCTTGACCGCCACTCAGGAGACGGGCCGCTTCCTGTTTTCCTGTAGCAGCGTGGCCGGCTTTCGCTAGGCGCCGCTGTTGCGGGTGCCTTCGTCACACAACGCTGAGGAGACGCTATGCAAGCTGCTACCGACGTCAAATTCAAGGTGGGTGACAAGGCCGTTTATCCCGCGCAGGGCGTTGCTGAGGTCATTCGCATCGAGGAAAAAGACATCGCTGGCAGCCGACAGAAATTCTACGTTCTCCGGATACTCGACACGGATCGAAAGATCCTGGTACCGGTTGCGAATGCCAGCGCCGTGGGCTTGCGTGAAGTAATTTGCGAGCAAGAGATTCGCGAGATCTTCGATATTCTCCGTGAGCGCACAATCGCCTTCGACAACCAGACTTGGAATCGCCGCTATCGCGGTTTCATGGACAAGATCAAAACGGGCTCGATCTACGATGTTGCTGAGGTGCTTCGCGATCTTTATCGGCTGAAGACGGACAAGCAGCTCAGCTTCGGCGAACGCCGAATGCTCGATACCGCTCGTTCGCTGATCGTAAAAGAGATCGCAATTGCGCGTCGCCAAACCGAGGAAAACGTCCGGGCCGAGATCGAGGCCATTTTCGTTTCGAACTGAACCGCTCGCCGCGCCAGCGGTCTACGGGGTGTCTAAGGGCTGGCCGCACGCCGCTTCCTCGAGGACGCCGAAGTCCCAGGCCTCCCCGGGTTCACGCAGGCCGGCTACGGCGGCTTCGACCCGGCGTACCAAGTCCGCCGGAGACGCGGCCGCTGAGCCCCGAACGCCAATCGCGACGTTCGGCCCCCAGTGCCATACCCGGACGGCTACCACGCCGGGCACCGCGTAGGCCAGGTGCAGCGTCCTCTGGAGGCGTGGCTCGAGAGGTGCGCTCCTCGCGGGGTGATTTGCGCCCGACTCCATGATTCGATACCGGCCGTGCGCGGTACCATGCGTCCCACCGGCCAACAAGGAATTCGACCGATGTGTGCCGAGTTGAGCCAACTCAACCTCCCCTGCCATGGGGCCTCGGCACCTCAAACATGGCGAATCCCTAAATTCCGAGCCATTTTCAAGATGGCACACGATGTGCTGGAGTGACGTGGGCACATGCGCGCAGGAAGGACCCGGGGAACCATCTCGCTCCTCATCGCCGCGGCGATGGCTGGGGCGTTCATGTGTGCCTGCGACCTGAACCCTGGGTCTGATTGCAATGCACTGAACCCACATCCGTTGCCCCCTACGTGCCCCGGCAGCAACGCGGCTGGTGGGGGGGGACAGGGGACCGGAGGATCGTCGGGCGCGAACGGTGGCAGTTCGGGGACGACGGGAGCTTTAGGATCCGGTTCCACGGCAACGTCGGGCGCGGCGTCGGGCACCGCTTTCGGGTCTTCCGGGGGGGCCTCGAACACCGGGGCCGCGAGCACAGGCGCTGCCACTGCAGCGTCGGGTACGGCTGCAACCGAGCCCGTCGCGACCGAGGATGGCGGCCTTTCGGATGGCAGCTTGACCGCGGGCTCTCTCGACGCCGGCGAAGCCGATGCGACGCGCGACGGAGCGGCGGATGCGGGCGACGCAAGCGGCCAAGATGCCAGCAATCGCGACGCCGAACCGGATGCCAAATGCGAGACCGACGCCGCTGAGACCTGTGAATGAAGCTCGCGGCTCTGGCCGGGCTGTTACTGAGCGCGGCGCTCGCCACCG
>Ga0209274_10001125_pt1 | contig 14041 bp, 9 predicted proteins | sample HubBroMetageREF1_FD_188343 | JGI IMG/M metagenome (GOLD analysis project Ga0209274, IMG submission 188343) | Reference soil microbial communities from the Hubbard Brook experimental Forest, New Hampshire, USA - Hubbard Brook CCASE Soil... | ecosystem: Environmental > Terrestrial > Soil >...
CCCGGTCGGTGTGCTGGTATCTATTTTTTCCGAAAGCGAAACAAACTCGATTCCAAGTGCGCGGAAGGTCTCAAGTGCTCTCAGTAAATGGGAAACGGATCGAGCAAAGCGATCAAACTTCCAAACCGCCACGGCATCGAAACTGCGGCGGTTTGCATCTGCGATGAGTCGGCTGAGTTCTGGTCGAGAATCTGACACTCCGGAGATTCCTTTGTCCACGTACTCGCCTGCGGTTTTCCATTTCCGGTTGCGGATATATTCTCGGAGTTCTGCGAGTTGCATCTCGGGGTCTTGGCCGTTCTTCGTAGAAACACGTGCGTAGATCGCGATTCTCAGTTGTTCTTTCTCCATTAGATAATCTCGTCCTCTCATTCAATCTCTACAGCCTCGCAGGACGAGCTGCAACCCAATTGTTCGACCCGAACATTCCGGGAAGAGTTGCTCAGGATTCGCTATGCGGTCTGAACGAAATTCCCTTACATCCAGCGCGGCGGCGTGTGGATGTTCAATAATCCACTTTAAATTCAACAAAATACTTGATTGTCACAACGTCTCCCATCTTCCAGCGGCTGGCGCATCACTTCCAGCCCGTTGCGCTGAAATTCCCGCAGCTCGTCAAGAAATAACACGCCGTTGTGGCCCAGCGAAACTTCTCCGGGCCGCGGGATGGCGCCTCCGCCGATGAGGCCGGCATCGCTGATGGTGTGGTGCGGCCAACGGTACGGACGCGTGCCGACAAGGCCGCGCGAATCTTCAAGCACTCCCGCTACGCTGTGAACGCGCGTGGTCTCATTCGCTTCTTCGAGCGACATCGGCGGCAGAATGGTGGGGATGCGTTTGGCGAGCATGGTCTTCCCGGCGCCGGGCGGGCCGATCAGCAGGATGTTGTGGCTCCCGGCGCAGGCCACTTCGAGAGCGCGCTTGGCGGAAAGTTGCCCGGGCACGTCGCGCAGGTCCACGGAATATTGGCTGGCTTCGGCGAGCATTCGCGAAGTCTCAACGGCAACGGGGTGAAAGGATTCCGGCGCGTTGATCAAGTCCACCGCTTGCAGCAGGGATTTCACGCCGAAGACGCGAATGCCTTCTACGACGGCAGCTTCGCGCGCGTTGGCTTCCGGAACGACTACATTCTTGATGCCGCGTTCGCGAGCCGCGAGAGCTGCCGACAGCGCGCCGCGCACCGAACGCACCCCGCCATCGAGCGAGAGTTCGCCGAGAAACACCTGCGTATCGAGAACTTTGCCGAAGAAACTTCCCTGGCAGCCGGCCAGGCCCAGCGCCATGGGCAGATCGAACGCGGAGCCTTTTTTGCGGATATCGGCCGGCGCGAGATTGATGGTGACTGCATGACCCGACGGAAAAGCGAAGCCGCAATTGCGCAGAGCGGCGCGGATGCGTTCGCGGCTTTCTTTTGCGGCGATGTCCGGCAGACCGACGACCGTGCAGTGGCCCTCGCATGCGGGGACGACGTCAACTTCGGTTTCGACGAGATACGCGTCGATCCGAACAAGGCTGCGCTGAATGTCTTGAAAAGCATCCCAAGATGCCTTAGGGAGCAAAACTCCAGAGGAAGGGGCCCTCTACGGTGTTGTTGTAAACAGCGTATCTTAAAACGTACCGCGATGCTAGGAATACTGCGAGGCGACGCTGGCGCTCGGGATGGCCACAGAGTCTTGGGCGAAGCAAGTTTCGCCTGCGGACTTTGAAGCGGCGTTTGCACCTCGCAAAGCGGCGGCAAGCCGCCGCACTCCAAAATGAGTTCGTTCGGGTTGACCGGGTGGTTTTCTGGTGTGTTAGGCTCGCGGGGCGGAGCGGGAGGATTGAGCGCGATGTCGCGATTGGATTGGCGGCGAATCGTAATTCTTATGATTTTCGCGAGCGTCCTCGGCGCCGCGGATGTTGCGCGCGCGCAAAGCAAGTCGGCTGGAGCTGGCGACGCGGTGTCCTTGAACAATCAGGGGCTGGAGCGTTACAAGAAAGGAAAAGTGGACGAAGCTATCGAGCTGTTTCGCCAGGCGCTGGCTTTGAATCCGAGTTTTCCGGAGGCGCTGAGCAATCTCGGCCTGGCTCTCGACAGCAAGGGCAAGGACGATGAAGCCATTTCGGATTTCGATAAAGCGCTGGCGATGAAGCCGACCGACGCGGTGACGGAAAGCAATCTGGGCCTGGCGCTCTATCACGAGAAAAAATATTACGATTCGATTTCTGCTTACCGCAAGGCCCTCGCGCTGAATCCCAAATTTGCGCAGGCGTATAACGGCATGGGCGCAGCGCTGTTTGCCTCCGGCAATGCCGCCGACGCGATCGCGGCCTACCGCCGTGCGCTGGAGCTGATGCCGCGTTACGTGGACGCGCTGAACAACCTTGCGGCAGCGCTCGATTCCACGCAGCAAGGGAACGAAGCGATTCAGATTTATCAGCAGGCCATCGCGATGGAGCCGCATTCGCTGGACCTGCAAACGAATTATGCGGCGGCGCTGGGAAATGCTGGACGCGACGAAGAGGCCATCGTGCAATACCGCAAGATTGTGGCGGAGCACCCCAACGACGCGCACGCCTGGTTCGCGCTCGGGCATCTGCTCTACAAGCAGGGCCAACTCGATGAGGCCGTTTCGAGTCTGGAAAAAACGCTGGCGTTGAAACCCGATCAGGCCGACGCGGATTTTAATCTGGCGCTCGCGTATCAGGGCCAGGGGAAACTGGAGCCGGCCATCGCCACGTATCAAAAAGGCCTGGCGCTGAAGCCGCAAGAAGCGCACGCACTCTACAATCTCGGCAACGCATACTTGCAGGCGAACGATGCAGCCAAAGCCGCGGAATATTTCCAGAAGGCGCTGGACCAGCAGGGGAATTTTCCCGAGGCCGAGATCGGCCTAGGCGCCGCGAAAATGCAGCTTGGCGATCTGGACGCGGCGCAAACCGCGTTTGTGAAAGTGATCGCGGACCATCCCGATAATGCGGACGCGCGATTCAATCTGGGCAACGTGCTCTTCAACAAAGGGCAGTATCAAGCGGCCGCGGATAGCTACCGCGAGGCCAATCGGCTGAATCCGAATCTGGCGCATGCGCATTACAATTTGGGAATGGCATTGCTGCGATTGAAGGATCCCGAAGCGGCACAGGGGGAATTCAAAGAAGCGACGCGGCTGGATCCCAAGCTGCCACCACCGCAATAATTCTCAGCAAGCGCGATTGTGCTTTTTCGCGCGCCGCTCCGCTAGGGTTGCCTCGCGGCGTGGAGTTCCTGCCAGGCATTCGTGAACGAATGATATTTTTCAATCAGGGGCAACATGGCCTGGTCCTCGCTTTGCATTTTCTTCGCGAGAGGGAGAACTTCGTCGTAGCGTTCCTTGGGAGCCACGGCGACGCCATCGGCGTCAGCCACTACAAAGTCGCCGGGCTTGACTGTGATGCCCCCGCACAAAATGGGATCGTTCAATCCGTCGAGACGATAGTGCCCTCCCGCTGAACCCGGCACGGTGCCGCGGGCAAATGTGGGAAACTCCATCCGCTGCAAGGATGGCAGGCTACGCACTGAACCATCGATGACAAAACCGGCGAGGTTGCGACTCTTGGCGAGAACGGCGAAGGTGGCGCCAAAGACAGCGAAATCCTTTTCATCATCAAGGGCCGCGACGACCACCGAGCCTTCCGGGATTGTTTCCATGGCCTTAATTGCGGCCAATCCTTCGACGGATCTGGACGCCGTCTCATCACGAACAATGCGCATGGTGAATGCCGGGCCGGCTAATGACGTGCCTGCCAGCAAGTGGATTTCATTCGTCATGTGCGCACGGTGACCAGTAAGTTGCTCGGTGGCGTCGGCCACGTACTTTGCGGGGAGCGGGCCCGAACTCGGAGGCGGTGCAGCTTGCGTCAGCAGCGCGAAGATCAGTGCGATTGAAAAGCACATCGTTTTCATTTGTCTTCACCTCTTTGGGGAGTGTCCGTAAACATCGCGTGGTAAATCAGGTGCGTGGCTGAATCGATCCACTGATTCAATTCGGCCTTGGGCAACCGGCTTGCTTGCGCGAGCAGACTCCAGAAGAAAGTGTCCATTGCGCGAGCCAGTCCTGGGATGTCCACTTCTTCGCGAGCGCCGGACAGAGTTTGCAGGAATTGAAATACGCGAAGGACGCGGCCGGTGGTCCACTGGTGAATCTCCCGCTGTTTTTTCACGAGCTCCGGGTCAGACAGCGCCGCTTCCTGCCAGGCCCGGTATGCGCCCAGATAGCGCAGATCGTGCGAAAACGCGCGGGAGAGCAATCCACGCAGCCCTGCACGAACGTCCGTCGCGGCTTGCGGCTGCAAATTCAGCTGGTTTAATTTTTCGAGCAGTTCATCCATCAGGGCGAGCAGCAACTGGCGCTTGGAACGGAAGTGCTGGTAGAAACTTCCAACCGCGAGCTTCGAGCGGCGCGCGATCTCGTCAATGGAAGTATTTTCGTAGCCTTTTTCACCAAACAGCGCGAGGCCCGCTGTTTTCAGGCGCGCTCTTTTGTCCAAGCTGCGTTTTTGCAGCGGCGTGGCGAGAAGGTTTTCTCCGGCCAGCAAGTTGGGACGCGCGTTTACGATTTTCGCCATGGCGAGATGAGCGCTCCTACGATCGCTCCGGCGCAGCACCACAGCAGCCATCCGCCGAACACTCCGGCCACTTGCGGAGCCATGTTTGGAAACAGCACGGGAAAGAAAACGCAGGAAAAAGGATCGAGCAGCAAGGTAGGCAGCGCAACGGACACGGCGCCCGCGAGGAATTGTTCGGGCGGCAGGTGCGCGCCAGCGCAGAGCCGGCGCACGAGCCAGGCCATCAGCGGAAGGCTGACGACGAACAGAACAAACGTGCCGAATGGATCCGCGGGACGCAGCACATGCTGACCGGCCAGGCGCAAGCCGATGGTGGCGGCGAACCAAATGATCAGGCCGGAGCGTAGGAGGCGTGTCTGCATGATATGAACCTGAATTCATATTCGCATATTACCAAAGCGCGCGCAAGCACAAAATTGCGCTCGCGGTAGCGCACCGCTACATGGAATCGAACCAGCAGATTGGCAAGATTGTCGTGACGGTGCGATGATCACCTTCAACAATTCCATATCGGAACGATAAAAAGTTTGAATGGGAGTTAACGAACTCCTTATGGCGGCTTTATGACTCCCTTACGGTCGCTTCGCTAGCGTCGTCGCAGTTAGTTTGGGGGTGCTGCGATGAAGCGATTCCGTGGTGTTCCAGAATCGGTTTTTCCCGCCGTGGTTTTTCTGCTGCTCCTGTTGGTGAGCTTAATGCCATGGGCCTTGCGCACAGGCGCGCAATCCACTTTCGGGAGCTTGCGAGGGTTGACCGTGGATGCCACCGGCTCGGCTGTGCCGCAGGCGGAAATTACGGTGCACGGGCTGGACGACAACAGCGACCATCAAGCGACCAGCGGCGACGATGGCGTCTTTGAAATTGAGAACCTGAAGCCCGGCCGCTATGGCGTGACAGGACACAAGCCGGGATTTGCGGATGCGCTGGTGCCACAGCTGGCGCTCGAAGCTCGGCAGGAACTTCGCGTGACGCTGACTTTCGCGGTCGCGAGCCAAAGCCAGACGGTGGAAGTGAGCGCCGTCGCCGAGCAAATCAACACGGAGAACGGCACGATTGCCGGCAGCCTGGAGAATCAACAGCTGACGCAGCTCCCGCTCAACTCGCGCGCGGTTTCGACGAGCCCGCTCGCGGCGCTGCAACTTTCTCCGGAGGTGCAGTATGACGCGCAGGGAAATATTTCCGTGGGCGGAGCGACGTCTGCGATGGTGGGTTATTCCGTGGACGGCATTTCAACGGCGAACGTGCGGCAGAACGGCGCGCTGCAGGATGCTTATCCATCCTCGGAGGGAATCGAAGAACTGAAGGTGACGGCGTTCAACAACAACGCCGAATTCGCGCAGGTGGGCGATGTGACGTTCACCACCAAGAGCGGGACCAATCAGTTTCACGGCAGCCTGTTTGAATATTTGCAGAACAATGCTTTCGACGCCAAGCCGCTGAATTTCAGCGAAAAGGCGCCGAAGCGTTTCAATACTTTCGGCGGCAGCATGGGCGGCCCATTCTCCATTCCGAAGCTGTTCCATGGCAGCGACAACACATTTTTCTTTTTCGATTACGAAGGAAACCGGCGGAGCATTTCGACGACCGAGCAATATCTGGTGCCGACGCAGGCAGAAAGAAACGGCGATCTGAACGGGTTCATCACGGCGAGTAATCCCACACCGTTTACGAATCCCGCGACGGGGCAGCCGAGCGCTATTTTGATCGATCCGACCACTCATCAACAGTTCATGGGTTGCGGCGGCACTCAGCCAAACGTGATTTGCAATTCGGGCGCGGACAATCGCATCAGCAGCGTGACACAGAATTTGCTGAATTTCTATCCGCTGCCGAACGCGAATTTTAATGTAGCCAATCCGTCGTTCAATTACGAAGCGCTGGTGCCCACTCCGGCGGATACGAATGGCTGGGACGTGCGGCTCGATCGCACCGTCACATCGAAGCAGCAGGTGTTCGCGCGTTTCAGCTGGAAGAATTTGCTCACCGACACCGCCAATCCTCTGCTGCCGAATGATGCGGACACCGAGCACAACCGCAGCCTGCTGGTTTCTTATAACTATGCGATCAGCCCCAAGTGGATCAACGAATTCCGCTTTGGTTTTACGGATGCGCTGACCAGCGTGAATTTTCCGATTCTCGGCAGCACCGCGATTTCGCAGCTTGGCTTGCAAGGAATTGACATCAGCCAGCATCCCGACGGCGAGGCTTTTCCAACATTTAGTTTCAGCGACGGCAGCGGGTTCACGCCGATCGGCCGAGATCGTGCGGGCATCACCCAATCCAAGACTCTGGAGTTCACGGATAATTTGACGCGGCAAATAGGCAAGCACACTCTGCGCTTCGGCTTGGATGTTCGCAGGGTGAATTATCAGGACCTGATGTATTTCGAGCCATCAGACGACTATGGGTTGTTTACGTTTAATCAAGGCGTGTTCACGGGAAGTTCTTTCGGCGATGCGCTGTTGGGCCTGCCGAACACCTCATTTTTCGCAATGACGTCGCCGCAGGTGCACGCGCGCGCAATTCAATACGGCGTTTACGGCCAGGACGAGTGGCAGGTGAACGACCGGCTCACTGTGAATTTCGGCCTGCGTTGGGAATTGCTGCCTCCTTTTAACGAAGCGATTGGCGATCTGGGGAGCTTCGATCCTCGCAACAACAGCGTTCTTGTTCCGGACGCCTTGCAGAAGACGCTGGCAAATTCGTCGGCATTTCAGCAGGTGTACACCGGATTTCTGGAATCCTTTAATGCGTGCTCGCTGGTACAGGGCGGTCCTTGCACGAATGTGCTGACGGCGAGCCAGGATCATCTGCCGCAGGGATTGCGACAGCTTTATTTGCGCGATTTCGATCCGCGGATCAGTGTGGCGTTTCGCCCGTTCCGCGATAACAAGACCGTGATCCGCGCGGGGTTCGGCGTGTTCACGATCTCGACGCTTGGGCCCATGTCGTTCAATAACGCCGGCAACCCGCTCTCGGTGGTGCACACCTATGCGAACAATGTCGCAGGCCAGCCGCAATTTCAATTTCCAGCGACGGCGCCGCCGACCAGCGTGATCGTCTATGGCGGAGGTACCCTGGATCAAGCCAACGATCCGCTATTCCGCGATCCGCAAGCGACGCAATGGAATTTCACCGTCGAGCGGCAGATCACCGAAACCACACTGCTGCGCGCGAGCTATGTGGGAATGAATTCGTACCGGCTGCCGGTCACCGAGGATTTGAATCAGGTCCGTCCGAGCACGACGCCTTATTCGCGCGCGAATACGCCCTATCCCAATTGGTTTACGCTACTTTCCACCGAAAACGCGGGGCTCGCGAATTATCAAGCGTTGCAAGTAGACGCCAGCCACAGAATGGCGAACGGACTTTTCTTCCAGACGAATTATACCCTCGCGAAAAATCTCAGTGACGCGCAAGGCGATGCGCCCAGTGGATTCACGAGTGAAGTGGCCTACGGGCTCGCCGTTTCAAATCGCTTCGATCTGCGCGCGGATCGCGGCAATGTGGCGGGAACGCCTCGCCAGCGCTTTCAGACGAACGGAATTTACCAGCTTCCGTTCGGCGCGGGCCGCCGGTGGCTCAACAACTCAGCGGGCTGGAAGAATCTGTTGATCGGCGGTTGGGAAGCCAGCACCGTGACGCTGCTGCAGACGGGGCCGTGGCTTACTCCGATCATCAGTCCGACGCTTGACCAATCCAATACCGACATCGCCAATCGCGGCACGTTGTTGCGGCCGGACTGCGTGGGGAATCCGACCCCGGCGGTCCGTACCGCCGCACAGTATTTCGACCTGAGCGCTTTTGCTCCGACGCCATCAGGTGCAGGCAGAATCGGAAACTGCGGCGTGGGGATTTTGGAAGGCCCGGGGACGATCGGAGTTTCGGCGGGCCTCGGGAAAACATTTCTTCTTGGCGAAAAAGCCAAACTGCGGTTCGAGTCCACTTTTACCAATGTGTTGAATCACACGAACTACGCGCCGCCTGCGGTGGACGTCAGCAATCCGCAGACTTTTGGCGCGCTGCAATCCAATCAATCTTCGGCCAACGCAGGTCCGCGTACGGGCCAGCTGGCTCTTCGGCTGGATTTCTGAGTTGCGCTAATTTCTGGGAGCGCCGCCCAACCGCGCGATGCCTGCGACATCTGCCGGCGGGCACGGAAGCCCCTGCCCACGCGGGACGCCCGTGCGCGGCCACGCTCTCCTTGACAGTCGAGGAGAGTGCTGGTATTTTCTCTCCTAGACACACAAGGAGAGTCTGTGGCGAAACCGATCGATCTGCTGCAAGGCACGCTGGACATGCTGATCCTCAAGGCCGTCTCGCTGGGTCCGCTGCACGGCTACGGCATTCTGCTGCGCATCCAGCAAATTTCAAAAGAGCGGCTGGAAATTCAACAAGGCTCGCTGTATCCCGCGCTGTACCGGCTGGAACACCAGGGTTGGATCTCAAGCGAATGGGGCGAATCGGATAATAAGCGCAAAGCAAAATATTACCGGCTCACCGCCGCGGGTAAGCGCCGATTTCAGACGGAAACGGAAAAGTGGAACCGCATGGCGGACGTGATTGCCGGAATCCTGAGCACAACTCCGGAGGAAGTATGACGCTTTGGAGCCGCCTGCGTTCCTGGCTGCGCGCCACCGTGCGGCGCTCTCGCATGGAGAGCGAATTGGACACGGAGCTGCGGTTCCACATGGCAGCGTACGCCGAGGATTTGGAGCGCGGCGGCGTGCCGCGGCAAGAAGCGCAGCGGCGCGCGCAGCTGGACTTCGGTGGAATTGAAAACGCCAAAGAAGAGTGCCGCGAAGCGCGGGGCGTGCACTTCGCCGAAACTCTGCAGCAGGACTTGCGCTACGGCCTGCGCACGATGCTGCGCGCGCCGGGATTCACGGTGACCGCTGTGCTCGCGCTGGCGCTGGGCATCGGAGCGAACACCGCGATCTTCAGCGTCGTCAACGCGGTGTTACTGCGGCCGCTGCCGTATGATCAGCCAGACCGCCTGATGCAGGTCTGGCACACGCCGCCGCAAAAAAGTTTCCCCGGCATGCCAATTTTCACCGTCTCGCCTGCCAATTTCCTGGACTGGCGCACGCAAAACCATTCCTTCGAAGGCATGGCGGCCTATGGATTCGGCCGCTACACGATTACCGGCAGCGGCCATCCGGAAACAATCCGCATGGTGGCCGCGACGGTGGGCTTGCTTTCGGTCTTGCACGCGCAGCCGCCGCTGGGCCGCGGATTTCTTGACGGCGAATATGAGCCGGGCCACGAACACGAAGTTCTGCTGAGCTACGGACTGTGGCGCAGCTACTTCGCGGGAAATCCCGACGTCGTCGGCAAGAACATTCAGCTCAACGCGCAAACATTCACGGTGGTAGGCGTGATGGGGCCGGAGTTCGACTTCCCCATCTCCGGCGATCCGGACGCTCGGGCTCAGATGTGGAAGCCTTTGGCCTGGACCGATCAGGAGCGCGCGGTTCGCGACAACCACAACTATGGAGTGATCGCTCGCCTGAGAGCGGGCGTCACTTTGCGGCAGGCGCAGGCGGAGCTGGATGCCATTTCCAACCGGCTCGCGCAGGATTATCCCAATGACAACAAGGGCTGGGGCGCGATTGCCATCCCGCTGCGCGATGATCTGGTGAGCGACGTGCGGCCGGCCTTACTGATACTGCTCGGCGCCGTTGCGCTGGTATTGCTGATTGCGTGCGCGAACGTCGCAAACCTGATGCTGGTAAGAGCGCTTTCGCGGCGCAAGGAAGTGGCGGTCCGCACTGCGTTGGGCGCCACTCGCCGTCGTCTATTACAGCAGGCGCTTTCGGAGACGCTCCTGCTGGCGGTCGCGGGAGGCACGCTGGGTTTGGTGTTCGCGCACTACGGCGTGATATTGATCGTGAAATTTCTGGCGCAGCGGCTGCCGCGGTCTAACGAGATAGCGCTGGATGGTTGGGTCCTGGCGTTCACGCTAGGCGTTTCACTGCTGACCGGATTTGCCGCCGGTCTGCTGCCGGCCCTACGCATGTCCAAAGCAGATTTGAATGACGCATTGAAACAAGGCCTAGGTCGCACCGCCGTGGATTCAGGCGGCAGCCGCACGCGCAACGTGCTGGTCGTTTCCGAGGTGGCGCTTTCGCTGATGCTGCTGATTGGCGCGGGTCTGCTGATTCGCAGCTTGTGGGCGTTGCATCATGTAAATCCTGGCTTCGACCCCAGCCGCGTTGTCACGATGGCGGTCTCGGTTCCGCCGGGCAAGTTCGCCGAGCCGCAGCAGCAGATCAGTTACTTCGGTCGGGTTCTCGAGCGCGTTCGCACCTTGCCCGGTGTGCAATCCGCCGGCCTCATTGACAGTCTACCGCTGAGCGGTGACGGCTCACACCAGCCGATTTCCGTGGAGGGCCGGCCGCCGGCGCCCATGGCTGACCTTCCCGAAGTGGATGTACGCCTCATCACCCCCGGATATATGAGCGCCATGCATATACCGCTCTTGAGCGGACGTGACGTTGCTGACTCCGACGTTGCTGGGCGGCCCGGCGCCGCGCTGATCAGCGAATCCATGGCCAAATCCTTCTGGCCAAATGAGGATGCCGTCGGCAAGCATCTCACGCTGTACTTCTTTCCAGATGTGCCGCGCGTGGTGGTGGGCGTGGTGGCCGACGTGAAGATGACTGCCATGAACGAGACACAGCCCGCGCCCACGCTCTACTTCCCGTTGGCGCAACTGTCGCCAGTGAGAGGCGCGCCCTGGCGGTCAATCCCGATGAGCCTTGCGGTGCGCACCGACGCGGCACCGCTCAGCGTGCTTCCAGCAATCACCGGCGCTATCCGCGAAACGGATGGGGATGTGCCGCTGCTGAATATTCGCACCATGGACGATTCGGTCTCCGCGTCGTTGTCGCCGGAACGATTTACCATGTTGCTGCTGGGGGCGTTTGCCGGCCTGGCATTGCTGCTCGCGGTGGTGGGGATTTATAGCGTGATGAGTTATTCGGTTTCGCGGCGCACGAATGAGATTGGCATTCGCGTTGCGCTGGGCGCCAGCCGCAGCGATGTGCTGCTGTTGGTGGTGCGGCAAGCACTGTTGCTGGCGCTGATCGGTTCAGCCATCGGCATCGCCGGCGCACTATCGCTTTCGCGGCTGATGGCCAGCCAATTGTACGGCGTCCAGCCGACCGATCCGATAACTTTCGTCACGGTCGCTGCATTGCTGATGCTCGTCTCGCTTGCTGCGAGTTACTTGCCTGCGCGCCGTGCGATACGCGTCGAGCCCATGGCTGCCTTGCGCTACGAATGATCGCGGAGGCCAGGCTTCGCGTCAGGCGGACGCTGCCACCAGCTTTACCGTGGCCAGGCCTTCGATGATGCGATCGAGATTGCGCTCATTGCCTACAGCCAATCGGACGTATCGCAGCGCGGCGGGTCCCCCGTTTGAGTAACGCGCGCCGGAGCCGACCATCACGCCTTTGGATTCGCATGCCGCACAAAAAGCGTTCGCGTCCGTGCGCTCCGGTAGTTCAATCCAGCAATGAAACCCGTTACGATGCGCGCGGATATTCAGGCCGGTGAGACTGCTGGAGATTAGCGCTTGCCGTTCACCTCCGAGTGCTTGCTTTTCGGCGATGAGCCGCGACACAGTGCCATCCAGAATCAACGACGTGAGGGCTTCGCCGAACAAGAGCGATATGCCGCTGTTTAGCTGCGCGATCAAATCTTCGGCGTTTGCGCACAGGCGCCCCGGAAGCAGCAGATAAGCAACCCTCAGCTCGGGAGACACCGGCTTCGAGAAACTGAAGATGTAAAAGCTCAACTCTGGAACGAGGAAGGAGATCGGGGCAGGTCCGTCCGGTTCCAAAAAACGATAAGCATCGTCTTCGATGAGGAACAGAGCGTGTTGCCGAATGATGTTCGCAAGAGCGAGCCTTCTGGTCGGCGACATGACGGTGCCGAGGGGATTGTGAACCGTCGGCATCAGGTACACCGCCTTCACGCCGTGAATGCTGGCTGCTTGGGAGAGCGCTTGAGGAAGCATGCCGTCGTCGTCACCGGTGCAGCCGATCAGTTTGATGTGGCGATCGGCAGCCATCGCGCGAAAATGCGGATATGTGAGTTCGTCAACCGCTACTGCGGCGCCTTCGAGAGAAGCACTTGCGAGCGCGATGGCTGCTGCGGCGTGACCACCCGCACACAAGAAGACGCGGCTGGCGGGAACGGTGAAATCTTTCCGCGACAAGTAGGACGCTGCAACCTCGCGATGTTTCGCGGTCCCGGCAAAGGTTGTTTCAGACTGCCGCGCAACCTGTTCCGCGCTGTGTTTCCGCAACGCCGTCGCAATGAGCGCGGCTTCCGTGCCTAGCAACGGATAGTTGAATTGAAAATCGATCACAGTGAAAAGATTCCTCCTCGGTGATCTGCAACGCATAATATATCAGCGTAAAAGGCGGCCGTCGCCGGCGGCTGCCACGTCGCAAAATGTTTAGAGAGGTAAATTGGACGGGCGAGCGTCGTCTCCGCAAGAAAAAAGGAAACCAGGAGCGCGGGAAAATCATCTGAAGATTTATGACCATGAAAAAAGTGAAACTTGGTTCGCAGGGCGCGGTCGTCTCCCGCATGGGGCTCGGCTGCATGGGCATGAGCGATTTCTACGGCGAGCGGAACGATCAAGAATCCGCCGCAACGATTCTCCGGGCGCTGGATCTGGGGATCAACTTTCTGGATACCGCGGACACCTACGGAATCGGCGACAACGAGGAGCTGATCGGCGAGACCATCCGCGGGCGCCGCGATGAAGTATTTCTCGCCACAAAGTTTGCCAATATCCGGACCAAGGCGGAGCCGAATCGCTGGTCTCTCAGCGGCAAGCCGGAATATGTGCGCCAGGCTTGCGACGCTTCGCTGCAGCGGCTGGGCGTGGACCACATTGATTTGTACTACCAGCATCGCGTGGATCCGCAAACCCCGATCGAAGACACAATCGGCGCGATGGCGGAATTGGTGAAGGCCGGGAAGGTGAAGTATCTGGGACTTTCCGAGGCATCGCCGGCGACAATTCGGCGCGCGCACAAAGTGCATCCGATCACGGCGCTGCAGACGGAATATTCGCTGTGGGAGCGGCACGTGGAAGCGCAGATTTTGCCGACGGTGCGCGAATTGGGGATTGGCTTCGTGCCCTACAGCCCGCTGGGACGCGGCTTCCTGACCGGCACAATCACCAAGAAGAGTGACTTGATCGCAGCGGACTCGCGCGCGACGCGCATGCCGCGGTTCGCCGGCGAAAACCTCGATAAGAATCTGGTGCTGGTCGCCCGCGTGCGCGCCATTGCCGAGCGCAAGGGCGTGCAATCTGGGCAGCTGGCGCTGGCATGGGTGCTGGCGAAGGGTGAAGACCTGGTGCCGATCCCCGGGACCAAGCGCCGGAAATATCTGGAAGAGAATGCAGCCGCTGCGGACATCAAGCTGACTCCCG
>Ga0209274_10001127_pt1 | contig 14030 bp, 7 predicted proteins | sample HubBroMetageREF1_FD_188343 | JGI IMG/M metagenome (GOLD analysis project Ga0209274, IMG submission 188343) | Reference soil microbial communities from the Hubbard Brook experimental Forest, New Hampshire, USA - Hubbard Brook CCASE Soil... | ecosystem: Environmental > Terrestrial > Soil >...
CAGAGTCACGGTTATTCCACTTTAAACCGTAAGCGCGAGAGAACAGAAACGTTCGATCTCGAGACACATTTTGCCGAAGGACGGGGCGCGCCGGGCGGCGTTGAGATCGAACTTGCTTGCCAACACGGATTGGTCGACGGTCGGCGAGTACGCTTTGCCAGGAGGCATAGCTTTCTGCAACCACCCTTTGGCGTCGCGAATGGATTCCGGATCCACCGGCGCTGCCAAGTTCTGCCTCAAACCGGAATGGCCCGCTATCGATTCGGCAGCGGCTATGAACCAACTCTCGAACTCGCTCTTCGCGAGAACAACTCCGACTGGCCACCGGTCGCCAGCAGCACGCGTGGCCCGATCCAGGAGCACCGGCGCCAGCTCTTTCGGACAATCGTCGTCGCTGTCGATGACGATCAGCACTACGCCGGGGGAGTGAAGTCCCCTGCCAGCACGTTCCACGGCCCTCTCCAATTCACCAGGCAGCACCAGCTTGCTCCTGCCGACTCTGAATGGCTGCACGTCCGCGTATACATCCGGATTGACAAACTTTACGAGGCGTTTTAGCAACACGGGCGCCGCGCTAACTTCGCCCTGACCTTCCACTATGCAAACGACATGAAGCGGCGCCATTTAGCGGAAGAGTTGAACCTCGCTTTCGGCGTTGGTGCCGGGCTTACGGGGTTCCGCAGTCAGGCCGCCCATCCGCAGGAGTTCGCCCGCGGTGTAGAGCCGGTCATGCAGTGTTGAACGAGTCGCATTGTCGATGCCTAGGATTTCCGTCTGCCCGTTCTCCCAGGAGACGGCGCGTATCGCATCGCTGGGAATCTCCGGATTATCGAGAAGATCTGTGCTGTGACTGGTCACTACCACCTGAACCGACTCGCTCGCCTCGCGTAGCGCATCTAGAAGGACAGCCGTCGCGGCCGGGTGCAGCCCGGCTTCAGGCTCTTCGATTCCAATGAGCGACACTCGCGAGTCGCTGCCGGCATTTTGAAACAGTGCTACGAGGAGCGCCAGCGCACGAAGTGTTCCATCCGACATAGCGCTCGCTAGGAACGCATTGGGCTCAGGTGAGCCAGCAACCGCGAAGTAGAAGTTAAGAAGCTTATAAAATTTGACCTCCTCGGCCTCGACTCGCTGGAAACCCGGCACGATAGCCTGCAAGTATTGGTCGATACGAGCTTTCGTAGCTTCTTGGGTCTGGCTGAGTCTGTCCACTACACTCGCAATATTTTCGCCGTCTGCGTCGAGAATATCGGCCGAACCGGTCGTGTCCAGCTCGTCGCGCATCATCTCGGGTTCGGGCGTGTAAAACTCCATGCCCGACAGAAGCTCATATACGGGCTGAAACTCGGAAAGCCCAGAGGCATTTACGAGATACAGCCGGTTCGCACTTGGGGCAGGGAGAGGCCGCGTTGGGTCGCTGGAAAGGACGAAGAAGCCCGACCGGAGATCGAACGAATGCCTCGGCTCGCCATCGGAGCCGCGGATAGCGCAGGCTTCTTGACGAACCTCGAATCCCCGTGGAGACTGCAGTCCTATTACGAAGTTGTAGTGGCCCTCCTGCCCGCCGTCCAGAACGAAATCGAAGCGCATTCCCAGGCTCTCCGGATTCGCCGCTGAACGATGTAGCAAATGGTGCAAATTCGTGTTGCGCTTCGCGAATACCTGATCCAGCGGTGTGCGGAGGGCGTCCCGGCAGAAGCGCACCGCATCAAAAAAGTTGCTCTTTCCCGATCCGTTCGGGCCCACCAGAATAGTTAATGGACCAAGTGGTACATCGCAAGCGGCGATACTCTTGTAGTTCTTCAGAGCTACGCGGGTTATTCTACTTTGAGTTGTCATGAATCCCGACCTATCCGCTCGCGACTGCCATCAGTATACACCTTAAGCCCCTTCGCGTTGCGTGAGATCCGTGCACGCGATCATGGCCGGAGCCGCAAACACCTTGCCCGTCTCCCACCGGAACAACCGGCGCTCGCCCTCCTGGCCGGCCGCCGCGCAGCCCAGGCGGATGTACAGATCGGCCACCTGGCTATTCTTCACGGTGGGGATGTACTCGCCGATGATATGCGTGAAATGGTTCTCGGCTGCGTACCGCACCAGCGCCCCAAACATCGCTTCGTCCAGCCGCCGCCCCAAGACGCGGCAACTCATCAACCATGTGTCCACGTGCAGGCCGCCGCTTTCCGGAATCGCGATCAGCACGCCCGTCAAGCCGCTATCGCCGAAACGGTCGCTGGTGCGCAGGGCTTGTGTGTAGGCGCCCGCCGCCAGCAGCGCGCGCACGTCGGCATCCCCACGCCGCCGCGTGGTGAGATTGAACTGATTGGTCTTGTTGATCAGTTGCACGATGCGCGGCAAATTGACTTCATCGAAGGGCGCCAACTGCGCCTTGATGTCGAGCTGCGCCAGGTAATCGTCTACGCTGCCGGAAGTGGATTCCAGCGATTTGCGCTCCAGGTTCTCACGAATGGAAGTTGTGCGCTCCCGGTCCTCCCGCGTGATGGCGAGCGTTTCAAATAGCCCACGCTGGCTCAAGGCGGAAACATACTGCGCCGGATCCGCGGGCATCTCGACCACCTCGACCTCCGGCAGGTTCTGCCGCACACGGGAACGCTCCACCGGATTGTCGTCCACAAACACCATCGCATCCAGGCCAATATTCATCGCCTCGGCAATCGCCCGCAAGTTCTCTTCTTTAGGCTTCCAGTTGGCCATGAACACAGCGATCTCCCGCTCCCGCAGCACCATCTCCGGATGCTGGCGGAACGGCAGCACGGCATCTTCGAGGTTGTTCTTGGAACATACCGTCAGCAGCACTCCCGTGCGCGTTAGCGATTTCAGGTAGTGCTGGAAAGCTACGAAAGCCTCGCCCGCCGGGCCGCCGCCCAGTTGAATCCCCGCCAACCCATCCTCGCCGATCACGCCACCCCACAGGACGCCGTCCAGATCCAGCGCCAGGCACTTGGAGGTGAGGCCCAGAATCGCGCGCAACAGTGCGGTTAATTGATGGCCCAGCGCCGGCATGGCCTCCGCCGATGGGTATTGCTTGGCGGTGTGCCACAGCACTGGATCGTTCCAGCGGTCCTTGCCGAAGCGCGCCGCGATTTGGTCCACATCCAGAATCGCGACACCCGGGGTCTGCCCGGCGGCTTCCCAAAGCGCCAGGTTGATGGCGCGCAGCAGCCGGCCGCGTCCGCCGGGCAGCGCCGCGCTAAGCTGGCCTAGCGCATCGAAGGGCGGCGCCTCATAGTTGAACTGAATCACAGTAGCACCCAGCCGTTCTCTCGATTCCCGCCATAACGATTCGAGCTGGGCACAGCGCGCGCGCACGACGCCGCCGGGCGAGTCTTCCTCGTCGCGCAAGCCCAGCGAGCGCCAATCCGTGGCGATTGCGATCACGTCTGGTTTGAAGCGCGCCAAGCCCGAATGCGGATCGCGGATCTCCTGTTCATACTGGTTGAAAGGGCCCATGTAAATCTCCGCATCGATCCCGGCGCCAAAGCACTGCGCCTGTAGAATTGGCGTCAGGAAGTCGATCATGGCGTTGCTTAGCAGCGCGATCCGGCAGCGCCGGCGAAAGGGCGCTTCCGACCTCTTGCGGGCTTGCGCCAGCAGACGGGCGGCATTCCGCAGAGTGCGCGGCACGGCGCTGGATTTGCAGGCCTCGGCCAGCGGATACCAGCCCTGATCGGGGTGCCCTGCGGCGAACAGGTTGCGGGCAGAAGCGAGCATGACCATGGCGCGCTCCTCGCCGGCCGCCTTTTCGCGCAGGAGGCGCAACGCCCCAGCCGCTTCCTCAAAACTGCCGCACGCTCCCAGCAGCGCCGCGCGCAACCAGCACGCGCAATCGCCGGGTACCAAGTCCAGCCGGGCAGCCAAGTCGAGCGCCGCTTCGGCGCCGTCGGACGCAACTGCGCCGGCCATGTGCTCCCACCGTGTCAGATCCGCCGCCGAACAAACTGTCTCGTGCGAACGGGCCAACTCCAATAGCGCTGAAGCCTTAGCTTCGACAGAAGCGGTATTCATTCGGTTAGGTTCAGTATATAGAATTCGGCCTCAGTCCTGACCGGTAAGGTTCACCCGGCCATCGCCATCTCCCCGGTTGAAGTGAATGCGGGGTATCGCCTCTTCCAGCGGCTCCACCAGTTTGCGCAGTCCCTTGGACAACGCTAGCAGGTAATTCGAAGGGCCCTGCCAGAACCCGGCGGTCTTCAGCGCCGAGGTCCAATCCCGATGCATTTGGTTTGAGATGACGATATCGGCGTGCCGCTCCCTGGCAGCCTCCACGGCGCTGTGGACCAGCGAGGGGATAGCCGCCCGCGGCCCCACGCCATCTACTAGCGCGGCTACGCGCATCTCACCGAAATACGACCGGTCGCGGGGCTGGCAATCGAGCATCTGCACCCACCCCGCCGGTCGGTCGCCCTCTGTCAGTTGCACACCGTAGTAGGGCGACGCCACGTGTGGCCCCATGAGTGGATAGACGAACCGCAGATAATCCGCCGAGCGCACGGCGCTCAACGAATACTGGGGCGCGCTTTCCAGCCAAATCTGGTCCGCCCAGTCCGAAAACTCCTCTATGGGATGCTGCCGATAGCGCCCGTCGAACCGGCTGCGCCTGCGCGCGCCTTGCATGGCTTTGAGCGCCAGTCCGCCCAAACCGGAAAATGCCAGAACGTCGGCGGCCACGCGGCACTCGGCTCGACCGCGCAACGGCCCGATGTTTCGCAGGAACCGCTTGCCGTTTAGAACCAGGAAATAGAAAGGGGTCTCCAGGATCGCCCAACCCATCGCGTGCAGCATACGCGGCAAAGGCCGGTCCCTGCTGCCCATGCCCATGGCAAACAGCAGGGGTTGTTCTCCGAGGGCATGCGCCAGCATCGCGGCGCCGACGGCGGCATAGCGCTTATCGACGATGCCTTCCGACAAAGGAGCCTGATAGTGCCCCACGCCGTGGACCTGACCGCGGATGTCAAACGGCTGCGTGCGGATAAAGTACCCTCCGCGCACCTCCCCGGCATCGTCTACCACCACAAAATGGCGGAACTCGATACCTGGCGCGGGCGTGTTCGGAGTCGGCGCAGGAGCAGTCTCCAGCAGGGGAAAAAGCAGGGCGTCCGCCGCCCGCATGCGGGCATTGAAGGCGCGCACCGCGGGCTCGTGCGCAGCCTCGTAAAAGACCACCCGGAGACCCATGTACACCGCAGTGTAACGCCCCGCCCTTCGCGATCAGGGAACCACCACGGAGGTAAGCGGACCGGCGGCCAGCACGGTATTGTTCGCGGCCCGATACTCGACCCGATAATAGAGAATCCTCTGTGAAATGGCGGGTATGGTGATGGTGCAGCCGGAGGCGCAGGACGCGCCGGCAGGGTTCTCGGAAGCGAAGTAGTAAGGCTCGTTTCCGGCTGTCACCGTGCTGGCGGTTGCAATGCAGGCGTCGTTTCGCGTAGTGCAATTGACCAGTTGCGGCGCTCCATACTCCTGGTAACCGAATTGCACAATGGCGTTGTTGACGCCCAGGCCCGCGGTAGGCTTCAGGGTAAGGACGACCGGTACAAAGGTCCCTCGGACCACCGAGTCCAGGGCGGGATACGGCGGCACCTTGGCCATCCACATCTCGCTGCGCTGATAGTTGAGGAAGTCGGTTCGCAACAGGAGCCAGGAGTTGTCCGGCAGCAGCCGGTTGTTTTCAAAGCCGAAGACCATGCGCAACCGAGACGTCGCAGTCACCAGAGTGCGGGTGTATGCCCCGGCGTAATCGGTGCGGTTCAGTGTGAACTGCCGTACGGCGTTGGCATCTTCGGCGATATTTCCCACGCAAATATCGTTGCCAACTCCCAGCGGAGTGCCGCCATGGATGCCACTGCCGGAACAATAGTTCCAGATGACTCCCGGACAGTTGACGTACACTTGCCCTACGGTGCTGCCTGCGTAGCATTCCCCGTTGGCCCGCGCGAAGCAAGCTGTATAGGAGCCGGATGTGCCAGTGGAAATGCTGGAACCAGGTCCGCTGATATCGATCAGCGGATGGGAGCCGCAGCTATTCCCTTGCGCCATCAGTTGACGGTTAATCCCCACGATGCCGTTGGACCCGAAGAAGTCGTCGGGATCGGTCACCAGGCCCGGCGTCGCCAGATAAAGTTGCCCTGTCACCAAATTGAAGGTCGGATCGTACCCTCCGCCTTGCACCGGCAGGTTATCGAAGCCTCGCAGCGATTCGTACACCGAGGCGGCCGCGCCCGCCGCATTTGGATGGCAACCTGCGTCAAAGCCCCACGGGTGGCCATAGACGCCGGCGAATGGCGGATTCGTGCTCGTGTAATTCACGCCAGTGGCCTGGTAGGGTGTCACGTTCGCAAAAGGCAGGCTGAAGATGCCGGGAACCGGGCCCGCCGCGGTTTGATAGTCGGTCGGCCAACCCCAAATGGGTTCCGCCCACTCCGGCACATTGGTGGCCACTGCTTCGCCGCCATCCCGCCACTCGCCGTGCCCGCTGGTATTGTTGGTGTCCTGGATCATGCAGTTTCCATGCGGGTCCGGCGCGCCGCCGCAACCCGTAAGGGGGTTCCAGTATGCCGCCAGCGAGCCGTTCTCAGTAGTGCCTTCAGCCGGAATGATCCATTGATTGCTGATCCACCACAGCGTCACTGGGCCGCTTGCAATGGCTGGCTCGGCGCCGTAACCGTTCCGCTGGAAGACCCATGCGCCGTTGACGCCGTTGTAGTTCTTGATCGCCAGCGTCATCAGCTCGTTCTGTTGATCGAACCACTGACAGCTCGTCGCCGTACTCGCCGCCACGCACGCGGTATCCCCAATCTGCGTAGTGCGCAGCTCGCCGGGCGCGCCCGTAAACTGGAACTGCGGAGGCGAAATATACGGCTCGTATCCCGTTACGCCTCCGGCTGTGTAACTGTTAATGTCGATCAGAATGCACTGGTTGCTGCCAGCCAGGCCAAAGACGGAACAACTGGAGCTGGAAGCGGGAATACTGGCGATATTGGAAGTGTTAATCGGCGGGAACTCATTCCCTTGAACCTGTATCCAGCCCGTTTCACCGGTTTCCGCGAGGGCATGCATGCTGCGCCCGGTATCTGCGGTCTGCGTACTGCCAACCGGACCATTAGGTGTGTTGTACGTGGTTATGGCGCCAACGATCTGTGGCCCACCGGTATGCCCCGCGTGGGCCGGGTTTCCGTCTCCGGGCCAAAATGCGAATGCCCATGCGGGGCTGTCCTCTCCGATCGAATAGCAGACGAAAAAGAAAATACCCAGGGTCATACCGTAGGGAGTACAATTCCAGCCATTAGGCCCGCTGTTGAATTTCGCCGGATTGAACGTCGGGTCAAAGCTGGCCATTTGGTCCACAACGCTCTCTGCCGCGCTCACTTGCGGAGTCAGGTTTGTGAACGTCAGGCCGTTGCTATACGTAACGGAATAAGCCGTCGTGCCTGTCACGCTGGCGTTCTGAATCTGCGAGCCATTCCCATACGGGGTGGACGGCTGGGAAATGGATGCTGGATTAAACAAGCCTTGAATCACCAGCGGGCCGCCGCCGGAAGGGTCCAGCGCCACCGAGTAGAAGGTAAGGTTGGTCTGGGTCTGGTCGATATTGGCTGTCTCGCCCGCGGGAATAATGCCGATCGTTTGCCACGGGTTCGTAATGTAACTTCCGCCGCTATTCTGGGCGGCGCCGATCATGTATCCGTAATACGCGGTAGACGCCGTGGTTGGGTTGATCCAATAGAGCCCGCCAAATAGGCAGAACCATCCGCCGCCGACCTGCTTGTCGAAACAAGGCGTGCCGGCGCCATTGTCCGGGTAGGTCGGAGCCGAGCTTTCGATCACCGCCATAGTGGCGGCGGTGAGCGTGACGAGGCTGCCATCCGTAGGCGCCTGCGCGCGCCATACCAGAACTGCGAAGTTGTTCGCGCACCAGTATACGTTACCGGCCGGCGGCGTGCCCGATACCGTCAACTGATTCCCGTTCACGAAACCGGTGATCGTGTACTCGGTTGATGTGGTGCTGTTCGGCGGCGTGGTGCAGGCGTCATTATTGTACGACAGCCGGATATGCCCGTTGCCTCCGGTTATCCAATAGAGGCTGAAGTTATTCCCCGAAACCCACGTCACGGTATTGCCGGCCACGGTTGCGTTGCCCGAATGCGGGGACGACTCCTGCACATTGAACCTGGGGTTGGTATCGAGCAGCCAAGGGATGACGCCGAATTGCGATGTGCTGGCCTGTCCGACGACCTGCTGGCTGCTGGTCTGGCCCAAGGTCGTCTGTTGGATGGAACTGGCGCAGGAAGCGCCGCCGTTTAGCGATAGGCAGAAGTCCAGCACGCGGAAGCTCGTGTTGGTGGAGTTGACAAAGCCCGTAAGCGCGACGCTGAACTGGTCTAGCGTCCAACCCTGCCCGTAGTTGGAGGAGCCGTAGCCGGCGTCCCAGGCATTGTTTCCGATCAGAAGCGGGCGCAGCACCAGCGGCGCAGTGCTGTTGCCTAGCGTCGTATTGCCCGAGCCCGACACCACATTACATGGTGAAGTCCAGGGTCCGGCTGTGTCGCACGGAGTGATTTGTCCCTGATTGAAAGCGGATCCAAACGGCACATTGTTCCAGTACCCCCAGTTATTCCCCCGCAGTCCCAGACGCTGGAGAAGGACCCCCGTCAACGGATCGTTAAAGGATTCTGTAGCCAAGCCCCCTAAGGACTCCGGCCAGGGCTGATCTCCGGGATGCGTGGCATCGGATAACCAGGGATCGCCGTACGTGCTGCCTAGCGGAATATTGCCCGTGGTAAACGTGAAATTCAAAGTGTCGCCTGTAGAGGGGCAAGTAATCTCGCCGAAATACGGCGTGTAGGCCTGCAGTGCACGCGAGAAGTGCCGCACGCCGGCGTATGTCCCGGCAGTCGCGTACTGCGCCGTGCGCTGGCCGATCGCCACCGTGCGCGAAAGGCCGCTTGTTACTGTGCTGGGCCGGCTGAGATCGGAATTGGAATTGGCGAAGGTGCCCGGGTCCACGTCCAAAGCCAGCGGCGTCAAACCGGCGCTCTGGCTTACTTGAATCGTGCAGGCGTTTCCGTCGGGCGCCGTGTATGCAATCAAAGCTTGGGTCGCGGTCGTGCCCAGTACCCGGAAGTTCCCGATGGTTGCCAGGCATGTACAGCCGGAAGCCGCCAACAGCGCCGCCGTCTTTACCGGACCGCGAACGTAAGCGAGCGTCATCGGACCAGCCCCTGCATCTTCATGGCCCACCAATCCACGGAAAGGCCTACCGCCCCACCCCCGGTCGTCATATTGATGAGTTGAGGTGTCAGCGTGGCCGTCGGCGCGGCCGTCACGCTTCCCGAGTTGGCGCCGTTAATCTGGAACTGAATGTTGCCCTGCGTGGCGGAATAGATGCGCACGTGGTACCAGGTGTTCGCGGCCACCGCCAGACCGCTGTTGAAGCATGTCTTCGTCCCGTTTACAATCACTTCGTACACCCAGTTCGTGGTGCTCTCATTGGATGGACATCCGCCGCCGCCCGAGTCGTACCGCACCGCGATCTCATTCCCATTCGCGGGATGATATGCGGATTGATTGTCGCTGAAGCCGGCTAAATAGCGGGCGCTCGCTACGCCGTTCGGGTCGGTTTGGAAGATAGCCTGCGCCTCCCAATAGGACCACGCCCCACCTGCGCCCAGATTCGCAAAGGAGTACACTGCCCCGTCCGGCGAATCGGACAAGGTGAGGGAGCAGCCATCGCCGGCGTTGCCCCCGCTGTTCATAACAAAGATTCCGGGGTGATTGGCCACGCCTTGCGACATGTAATTCCCGCAGGTCGTGCCTAATGTCACTACATCCCAATGCAATGTCCCAATCGTTCCGCTCGTATCTTTGCCTGGCAGGAACTCTTCCACCGCGTTCATGACGGTTGAGTCCAGCGGGGTGAAATTGACTATGCCCGATGTGTTCGTCAGGTTATTTTGAAAAGTATAGCTACCGCCGCCCCCGCCTCCGCCGCCCGCGCAGGACCAGGCCCCGTTCACGTACATGGCCATCGCTCCGGCGCCGCCCGCCGCGCACGCCGCGGTTTGCGTGCAGTTCGAGCAATACAGGATAGCCCCATTGGCCGCGCTGCCCAGACTGGCGAACGTGGAACTGCCCACTTGCGCCGAGTTGCTCAGGGTAAGATTGGTTGCCGACAAGTTGCCGGTCTGAGTCGTATCGTTGATCACCGCCATCACGGAATTGCTTTGCGGGAACTGCGGCGACCATCCCGCCACGTGCACCGTCTGCACCGGCAGCGAAGTATATCGGTCGGCGGCGCTGCCGCCAAAATCGACGAAGACCACGTCCGATTGACTGGGCGTGTTGTGGAACATGGCGCCGGGCGCGGCATTCGCGGAATTGGCTGAGATCACGCTGGGGCCGACTTCGTTCGCGAAATCGATCTGATAGCCCGTGTTGTTGAACATCTGTAACGTAAAGTTCCCCGAGCCTCCATTCAGCCGCAGTCCAGCCGTGGTGGTGTTTACGATGTTGCCCGAAATGATCTGACTGGGAGCCCGCACTTCCAGACCCGTGGGGCCGGAAAACTCCGCGGCCGAGAAATTATGGCTGCCGGCCCCGCTGTCGATCAGCATGCCCCATCCGGAGGCCGTCGTCGCCATGATTTGGCTTCCGTCTAGTGAGCTATTGCTGTATACACCCCCCAGCGTATTTAGGAACGCATTGATGTTCGAAAGGTGGCCGTTCCCGTTGTACGTTCCAGAGGCCTGCACTTGCAATCCCCAGCCGCCGTTCTGATAGACCACCAGTTCTACGAAATCGGAATCGTGCGGGCCGCGAAACGTCCAACCGTTTCCGTTATTGAAAGCCGACCGGATGCCGGTGAAATAGCCCTCCAGGTCCAAGGAAGGCGTTGTAAAGGTGGAGTCCAGGCCCCACTCGGTGTAAATCCCATCCGAATACGCCTCCTGCACGAACACGTCCGTCATCTCGATGCCGTGACCGTATAGCCGGATGCCATAGCTTGTCCCCGTTTGATTGGTCTTGTTGCCATTGATCGTGCAACCGCGGATTTCTCCGCGGAACAAACCATACAGGCTGTTCGTACCGGTCAGCGCCGCGAAGTTCGTCTGTGAAATCACATCCACGTTTGCGCCGTTCTTCAGCATCAAGGTGGTCACTCCCGAGCCGGCACATTCGATCTTGCCCGTTCCCGTTTGGTCGGTGAGAGAGTCGGAAAACCGGATGCCTCCCACCGTGTGCGTGCCCACCCCGAAGTAAATCTTCTGGCCTTTGGCCAAAGTGATGACGCTGTTGACGACGTACGTGCCGTCATCCGCCCGGACTTCTCCGGCGCCCGAGGCCAGCGCCGCCACAAAAGCGGCGGAATCGTCGGTGACGCCGTTGCCGGTCGCTCCAAAATCCTTGACGTGAACCAGATCCTGCAGCTTGGAGGTCACCGTGCGCACTGCGGCTCCCGCGCCCAGTTGCAGGAACGTGCCAGCCCCCGCTGCCTGCTGTGTCCATGTGTTGGTGGCGGTGCACAGGTACATGTTTTGTCCGGGTGTGGCGTCCGTGGCGAAATACTCCGCGCCTTGTATGCACGTCGTAGGCAGTTGAGCGGTGGTCCCGCGCTTGGCCGGGATTGTGTACGTGGCGCCTGACGCGTCCCACGGGCCGATCTGGGTGCGGCCCCCGTTGACTACCGTCTGCCCAGTGAGAAGCCCTTCGCTTCCTAATAGGACAATCGACAGAAAGCTGAAAGCGGATTTCATTAGTAGTTCCTCACAATCGTTGCCCGGTAAGTAGCGCTGGGTGGAGTAACGCCAAGTCCCGACAGGTTACAGAGCTGTACCGTTACCGTGTTCGTGGCGCTTACCAGCATGATGCCCAAAACACCTGAAGGCAGAGCCGGCCAGCCGGGCGCCACGGCGTCGCCGGGGTTGGCGCCGCTCACGGTGATGGCCTGAACCGCGGCGCACGTGCCGTTGGCGATGCTGGGAAAGTTCAGTGTTGCCGAGTTCATCAGGTAAGTAGGGATCACGCCGTTGTCTACCGCCAGAGTGCTTTGCCCGGGAGCTTCGGTTACGATGATCCCCTGCCCGCCGGCCAGCGTCTTCGCACTCAGGAAAGCGCGTTGATCGCGTCCCCCCGTGCTGTCCCATGTGCCATTGGTTGCCGTCCACGTGTAGACCGGCAAGACGTTCGGCGGGAACGACGTAACTCCAGCCTGTTGGGTGCAGCCTGCCGAGCACGATACGGTCAAATTGTTGCCTACCGTGAGAATGCCGGAGCTGCTGAGGTAAATGTAGGCGGTTCCAATGCCGCTCCCGCTAACGGTGGCAGTGGCGCTGTTTGTAATGCTGTATACCTGGTAACCGAAGCGCACGTTGCACGGCGAGTTTGGCCCGCACCCGGCGCCGATAGTCAGCACGGTGGAGGATGTGAGCGCGGCGGCTAGATCGCCGAGTTGATATGCCATGGTGACTCCGCCGCCGATGCCGGAAACATTCGATGCCTGCCACGCTCCCGCCGATGAGTTCCAAACTAGGGCTTGGCCGTTGCTGGGAAACGTGCTGGACACCGCTTGCCCCTGGAGGGCTCTCACCGTAGCGGTGGTCAGGGTGCCGCTGAGATCGCCGCCCGCACTGGGCAGTTGGCTGGAGGCCACCGCGCCCGAGATCTGCCCGAAGCTGTAGTCTCCGGTCTGCGCCGTGACACTGCCGGTTCTGCCGAACACGCTGTTTACCGCACCGCCGCCGCCGGCAATCGTGCCTGGCTGCCACGCGGAAGCGCCGGAATTCCACACCAGGGTTTGGCCATTGGCCGGAGCTGTGTTCGACACGGCCCGGTTTTGAATGCCGGTCACCGTGGCGTCCGTCAGATTGCCGCTCAGATCGCCGCCGGTCGCGGGAAATTGGCTCGAGCCAATCGTGCCAGATATCTGTCCGAAGTTGTAATCGCCGGCTTGCGCTACTACCGCCCCGGTTCTGCCGAAGATGCTGCTTACCGCGCCGCCGCCGGATATGGTGCCCGGTTGCCATGCGGAGGACCCGGAATTCCATACCAGAGCTTGGCCATTGGCCGGGGCCGTGCTCGCCACCGCCCGGTTTTGGAGGCCGGTCACCGTAGCGGCTGTTAAGCTGCCGCTCACATCGCCGCCGGCGCCGGGAAGCTGGCTCGACCCGACGCTGCCCGATATCTGCCCGAAGCTGTAATCGCCGGTTTGCGACAAGACCGCGCCGGTTCTGCCAAATACACTGCTCACCGTGCCGCCGCCTCCGCCCGCTACTGCAGCGGTGCCCGCGCCGTTGACCACGCAATAACCTGTCTGTGCCGTGCTGAAATTCACTGTCACGTTGTAAGTCGTCGGACTGATCTGGACCTTGTCCGGCTCCACAAGCTGTGGCGGCGTCGAATTGTCGTAGCAATCCACAACCAGGTTGGCCGTTCCGAACTGGTGCACAGTCCCCGGAATCGTGATACTGACTTGCGTCGCGAATGCATAGGAGGAGTTGCCCGCTTGGGCCGGCGCCGGCTGCCATTGGTTCGCGGCGGCGTTCCATTGCAGTACCTGACTGCTGGACGGAGGCGTATTGCTTAAATTCCGTCCTTGCAGCCGGGTGACCGTCAGTCCCTCCGGAGCGCCGGATATATCTCCGCCCAGCGCCAGCCATTGAATGGTGCTCCCGTTGCTCGACAGCACTTCGTTTGCGGTGCCCGCGTTCACCGACAAGCCATTACCTTCCACCGACCAAGTGTTAGCCGGATTGCATGCATACACATTGCTCCCCGCCGCCGCCGTCGTCAGGAAAAAGAACTGTCCTATCGCGCAGGTGGAGGGAAGGCTGCTCCCCGTTTGCATCGGTTTTGTGGATACGGCCCCTGAAAAATCGACGCTCTTGCTCTGCGTGCGCAAATCGACCAACGTCTGGCCTTCTCCAGTGACAGCGAACACCGCCCACAGGAATAGGCCGGATGCAACTCTGCGTTTGTTCATGTTTTCGCAAGGCCTCTAAGTACCTAGGCTG
>Ga0209274_10001129_pt1 | contig 14023 bp, 6 predicted proteins | sample HubBroMetageREF1_FD_188343 | JGI IMG/M metagenome (GOLD analysis project Ga0209274, IMG submission 188343) | Reference soil microbial communities from the Hubbard Brook experimental Forest, New Hampshire, USA - Hubbard Brook CCASE Soil... | ecosystem: Environmental > Terrestrial > Soil >...
ACGGCGAGCGGCAGCGGACTGATCGGCGGAGGCACCAGCGGCACGCTCAATCTGGCACTCACCAATACCTGCTCGTCGAAGCAGATTCTGCAGTGGAACGGCAGCGCGTGGGCGTGCGCTTCGGTGGGCACGGGCACGATCACGGGCGTGACGGCGGGAACGGATCTGACTGGCGGCGGGACGAGTGGCAACGTCACGCTGAATCTGAACACGGCAGCGACCAACGGCCTGTACGCGCAACTGGGGGCGGCCAACACGTTCACGGCGAATCAGACCGTGAACGGCACCCTCACAACCAATTCGAGCGGTATCGCTATCGTCGGCAACAGTACCAGCGACGACGAACCCGCCGTGGAGGGTTCGAATCCCTCTTACGTCGGCGTCTATGGGGTGGGGGTTTATGGCGTGGACGGCATCGGGAGCTCTGGCTACGGAGTTATTGGCCAAACGACCGCCACAACGGGGGTTACGTATGGTGTGTTTGGCTCGACGGCGTCGCCTGCTGGCTATGGCATTTATGGTACCAGCCAAAACATCGCCGTTGAGGGTAACAGCGCCAATGTCGGCGTCTACGGGATCTCCGCCACCGCCAGCACTGAGGGAACAGGCACTTGCTGTGCTGGCTTATGGGGCGACACCGCGGCGTTCGGTTCCTCAGCAGTACTTGGGACTGCCGATGATGCCATGGCCGGTTTTTTCGCGGCCAACGCTCCAGACTACCCGACGCTCTTCGTCGAGAACGATACAACGAGCGTCGGAGGCCAGGTTTTCGTTGCATTTATGCCGAACCTCCTCGGTCTCTCTACGACCGCGACAATTGGAGACCCAGGATGCGGTGAAACCTCTGGCAATTGGGGTCTCCAGCTCGGACAACCCTTTATGTCGGGCTGCACCAACTACACGCTGCTCGGAAATGCCGCCGGCAGCACGTATCTGAATGCCGTGAGCGGTCAAACCGTGCACCTCCGCATCAACAACTCCGATGCCTTGAGGGCTACAAGCAGCGGGGTGGCCGTGGTCGGCACGCTCTCCAAAGGTGGCGGTTCGTTCATGATTGACCACCCGCTCGACCCCGCCAACAAGTATCTCTATCACTCCTTCGTCGAATCGCCCGACATGAAGAACATCTACGACGGCACCATCACCACCGACGGAGCAGGTCTCGCTACGGTCACGCTGCCAGATTGGTTCGAGGCGCTCAACCGCGATTTCCGTTATCAGCTGACGGTCATCGGCCAGTTCGCGCAGGCCATCGTGGCTTCCGAGATCAGCGGCAACCAATTCAGCATTCGCACCGACAAGCCCGACGTGAAAGTTTCCTGGCAGGTGACCGGCATTCGCCAGGACGCATTCGCCAATGCGAACCGGATTCCGGTCGAAGTCGAAAAGGCTCCTGCCGATCGCGGCCGCTACCTCTATCCCGAAGTCATCGGAGCGCCCCAAACGGCGCGGATCGGCTACGAAGCGCCGCCACCGGGAAGCGAGCAGATCGCGCACCATCGCCCGCTCCTCCCGCGACGCGGCAACGCTTCGCCATCGCGGACGCCGCTCAGTCGGCCCATGCCGCAGATGCCGGCTCCGCCCAAAGTAGCTGCGTCGCCGCATCCGGCCGCGCCAGCCAGCAAACCAGAGCCTAGCCAGAAGTAGCCGCCGCTTAACTTGCGTTGGCGAGGGGGCCAAGGCTTCGAGCCCCGGCCCCTCCGGCGCGGCGGGCAATTTCGCAGTTCAAAGTGATCTGAGAAGAAACATTTGGAGCATGCCATGAAACACTTTAAAAAACAATTAGCAGTGCTCTTGCTGTCCACAGCAGGCTTGTTGACTGGCGCCTATGGCCAGCTTACTCCCAGCCAGGATGCCTACACTAACACCGCAGACCCCACCACCAACTATGGCGCCAAGACGCTGCTCGATGTCGAGAGCGCCTCGCAGACCACTTACATTCAATTCAATCTATCGTCGATCCCTAGCGGCTACACCAGCGCCGACATTACCCAGGCCACGTTGAAACTCTACGTCAATGCCGTAACCAAGGCCGGCAGCTTCAACGTCGACTACGTCAACGGCACCTGGTCGGAATCGACCATCGACGCCAGCAACGCACCGGCTCTCGGAGCCACGATTGCCGCCAGCGTACCACTGACCACGGCGGACAAGAACCAGTACATCCTTATCAACGTCACCGCGGCGGTGCAGGCGTGGCTGAGCGGAACCGCCAACGACGGCATCGCGCTGGTCGGCAACAGTCCGCTGAACGCGAGTTTCGACAGTAAAGAAAGTACGACGACCAGCCATGCGGCGGAGTTGGACATTGTGTTCGCCGGAGGCGGCACGCTCACGGGAGTCGAAACGGCGAGCGGCAGCGGACTGATCGGCGGAGGCACCAGCGGCACGCTCAATCTGGCACTCACCAATACCTGCTCGTCGAAGCAGATTCTGCAGTGGAACGGCAGCGCGTGGGCGTGCGCTTCGGCGGGCACGGGCACGATCACGGGCGTGACGGCGGGAACGGATTTGAGTGGCGGTGGGACGAGCGGCAACGTCACGCTGAGCCTGAACACATCGGCGACCAACGGCCTGTACGCGCAGCTAGCGGCGGCCAACACGTTCACGGCCAATCAGACGATCAACGGCACCCTTGAGGCCACGTCCACGGGGAGCGCCGTCATTGGGAATACAAGCGGGTCGGTCTTTGCGGCCATTGCGGGAGGGGGTCCCGCTATCGGCGTTTACGGATCCGCGAGTAACACAAGTGGCTCCGGTGTGTACGGCGCGGAGACCGCTACATCGGGGACTCCAGCGGGTGTGTACGGCACGACGGCGTCGCCCGATGGCTATGGCGTGGAGGGTACGAGCCCCGATATCGGCGTTTACGGCCAGGCGAATAGTGTCAGCCGTGAGGGGACAAACGATGGGTACGGTGCTGGCCTATGGGGCGACGCTGGAGGCGCGGAAGATTATGTTGCGGTACTTGGGACCGCTGATACTAACATTGCCGGTGCTTTCTACAACATCAGCCCAGCTGCGTATGCCCCCCCACTCTATGCCGAGAACGATACAGCGACCGCCGGAGGCTCGGTTTTCGTCGCGTACATGCCGGGCCTCCTGGGTGAAGATACAAACGCGAGCATTGGAGACGCGGTATGCGGTCCTTACTTTATGGCCCTCCAGCTTGGCCAAGAACACAGCATGTCGGGCTGCAACAACTACACGCTGATGGGGGACTACCAAGGCAACACGTACCTTAACGCCATGACCGGTAGCACCATATACCTCCGCATTAACAATCAAGACGCTTTGACTGCTATAACGGGATCGGTCAGCGTCAGAGGCAATTTCAGCGCGACGGGAACCAAGAATTTCCGCATTGACCATCCTCTCGACCCGGCCAACAAATACCTTTACCACGCGTCCATCGAGTCCTCCGAGGTGCTGAATCTGTACAGCGGAAATGCGGTGCTCGACGACTCCGGCGAAGCGGTGGTCCAACTTCCCGACTGGTTCGAGGTCATCAATAAGGACTTCCGCTATCAGCTCACCAACGTCGGCGGCTTTGCCCCGGTTTATATCGCCGAAGAAGTTTCCGGCGGCCACTTCAAGATTGCCGGAGGCAAACCCGGTGCCAAGGTCTCCTGGCAAGTGTCCGGCGTGCGCAATGACGCGTGGGTAAAGGCGCATCCATGGGCGGTTGAAGAGGACAAGGGCGCCGATCGCGGCCACTACCTGACTCCCGAACTCTACGGAGCCCCCGAAACGGAACGCATCGGCTACATGCCGGTGCCAGCGGGAAGCGAGCAGGTTGTGCACCATCGCCCACTCCTCCCGCGCCGCGGCAACGCTTCGCCGTCGCAGCCGCGGACGCCGCTTAGCCAGCCCATTCCACAGATGCCGGCTCCGCCTAAAGCAGCTGCGTTGCCGCACTCGGCCGCGCAAACCACAAAACTGGAGCCTGACCAAAAATAGCCGGTCAATTTGCGTTGGCGAGGGGCCGAGGCTCCGAGCTACGGTCTCCACGCATTGCGCAAACAGGAGATCGGACGCACGGAATCCGAAAGAAAGATTCGAAACGAGAGGAACAGGACTTATGACTAACTCAGGGCATCATCAATTCGCAACTTCAGCTTTTCGAGCAACTACAACGCTCACGCTGATTATTATTATTCTTGCGGCGCTGACCATGGTAGTCACTCCGGTGGCGGTGGCGGTGGGCGACTTCAACGGCGATGGCCTCATGGATGTGGTCACCGCTAACGCGTCGGCTAACACCGTCTCCGTATTGCTCGGACACGGAGACGGAACCTTCGTTCCCCACTCTGATTTTGCGGTGGAAGGAGCGCCGATCGGCATCGTCGTCGGCGACTTTAACGGAGATGGCAAGCTGGACATTGCCACTATCTCCGGCTTTGACAACGCGGTCGTCAGCGTCCTTATAGGGCTGGGCGATGGCGCCTTCAAACCCTACATCTCCACCACGGCGGGCACGCAGGGCGGCAGCATCGCGGTCGGCGATTTCAACGGCGACGGCAAACTCGATGTCGTCATCTCCGATAACAGCGTGGGCGTGGACATCATGCTCGGCAACGGCAACGGGACTTTCCAGGCTCCGGTCGGATACGCCACGGCCGCCGATCCGCGGATGGTAGTGGTGGCCGACTTCAACGGCGACGGCAAACTCGACTTGGCCACGACTAACGCGGGGAGCGAAACGATCTCCGTGCTGCTGGGCAACGGCAATGGGACGTTTCAAACTCATAAAGACAACTCCACCGCGAAGGCCGCCAGCTGCATCAGCCTTACCGTCGGCGACCTGCGCAATGACGGGAGACAAGACATTGTTGCCGGATGCCAGGCTCTCGGCCTGGTCGGGGTGCTACTCTCGAACGGCGACGGAACCTTTAAGGCCATCAAGACTTACTCCGTTCCTATTGGAGTTACTGACGTCGCGGTGGGCGATGTCAACGGCGACGGCAAACTCGACGTTGCTGTAACCAATAGCGGGACAAATGTTTCCGTGCTGACGGGTAGCGGCTCAGGAACGCTGAAGGCCGCAGTCACCTTCGGCACTAACTTTGGTCCGACTGGCACAGTCGCTGTCGATCTCAACGGCGACGGAAAGGCTGACTTAGTAACTGCCAACAGTGGCTCCCCATTCGGAGTCATCACCGCTAATGTCTCGGTTCTGCTGAGCAACGGCAAATCCCTGTTCGCGGCGCGCACCGATTACGCCGTCGGCAGTGGCACCGATACCGGGGCCTACAACGGAATCGCGGCTGCCGATCTCACCGGGAAAGGCAATCCAGATCTGATTGTTCCGATCACCTATTCCGATGAGGTATCCATCCTGATGAACAAAGGCAAAGGAACCTTCGCGCCACCAGTCAATTACCAGCTGCCGGCACAAGCCCTGGGCGTGGTGGCCGGCGATTTCAACAACGACGGCAAACCGGACGTCGCGGTGATGACCGGCGGAGCCGGCAACATCTCCGTGCTGCTCAACTCGGGCACCGGAACCTTCTCTCAGGCTACTTCATACGCCATCAACGGTTACGGTTATAGCATTGCGGTGGGCGATTTCAATAAGGACGGCAATCTTGACATCGTAGCCACCGATTACGGGAGCGGCACCGTATCTGTCCTTCTTGGCAACGGGAAAGGTGCATTTCCATCGTACGTCGTCTATCCCACTGGAACTCTCGCTTACTCGGTTACCGTCGGAGATTTCAATCATGACGGCTGGCCCGACTTGGCGGTGACGAACCAACAGAGCCAAACCGTCTCCATCCTGATCAACAAGGCAGATGGCTCGGGTACGTTCCTTCCGAAAGTGGATTACACGATACCAGGCGGCCCGGTATCGATTGCCGCCGGCAGCTTCCGCGGAAACGGCACCCTCGACCTGGTAGTTACGACGAACAGCGCCTTCCCTGGAATCGTGGTCCTGTTGGGCAACAACGACGGAACCTTTCAAACGCCTGTGCCTTACAACACCATGAACGACGCCTATGCGGTCACCGTCGGCGACTTCAACAATGACGGCAATCTGGATCTGGCGGTGACCATTGTCAGTGCGGGAAGCAATTTCGGGTACGTCGAGGTGATGCCAGGAGCCGGCGATGGAACTTTCGGCGCCGGGGTGACGCTGGCGACAGGCGCATTGCCGGCCGGGGTCGTAGCCGCGGATTTCAACGGCGACGGTAGCCGGGATCTGGCGACGGCAAACGGAACGACAGCCGGCGACTCCGGCTCCGCAAGCGTGCTGTTGAACGAACCGGTCGTTGGTGTAGCGCCCAACAGTCTCATTTTCAAATCGCAAAAAGTGGGGACTACCAGCGCCGCGCAAGTGATAACCGTAAGCAATCCCGGGGCAGCGCCGCTGAAAATCACCAGCATCACAATCAGCGGGGATTTCACACAAACCAACAACTGCCCCGCCAAACTCACGACCGGAAAAGACTGCACAGTCGATGTGAGCTTTTCGCCCACGCAGACGGGCACGCGGACCGGGACTTTATCGATCAAAGACTCGGCCCTTACCAAAGTGCAAACAATCGCGCTGACGGGCAGTGGCTCGTAGCAGGACCTCAAACGGGGAAAGGCGTATCACACTAGCACGGGAGCCGACAACCTTATGTCCACGAACGGAGTGCCTCCCGCTTAGTCGGCAACCAGGAAACTATGTTCTTTGTCGCAAAATCAACAATTAGAGAGCCGATCCCATCAAAATGTAACTCCAGTGCCACGATCAAGCGCACCTTCTTCCGCGAAAACAACTCCGCGTCAATCTTGCCTGGACTGCCGGTTATAACGAATCTCGCTGCGGGCCAACCTAACTGGGCACTTAACAGAACGACTCCTCGACTTGACGCAGATGCACGACACGACGGTACCTACGGAATCTCATCGGGATTATGTCGTAGCTACCAAACTCGGTAGACAAGCACGAGTAATGCGCGTGAGTTGTGTTGGCGCGTCCGGTAACGTGCGGCACTTCTTCCGCATCTCCGAGGTCTTCGTCCCTCTTACAACGCTACTTATCCCACGCTTCAGAATGCGAGAACGTTTGGATTACGAGGTGCACGCCGAGGGTTTAGGAGTCGGCGCTCGTCGGTCGGTCTCCGCCGGAATAGAACTAGCTCCAATTATCCAGGAGGAACCATGGGTTCTGCATTTCGTTTTTGGATTCAATCCTTGCTTGCATTTGTCGTGGTGTGTCTTTGCGTTGGAGCCTCAGCCCAAGTTTCCAAGGGCTCCATTTCCGGTACCGTGGTCGATGCCACGGGGGCTGCCGTCGTGGGCGCGGAAGTGAAGGCGACCAGCTTGGCCACGAATCAAGCTACCACCACGATGACCGACAATTCCGGCCTGTTCAAGATTCCGTTGTTGCCCATCGGCACATTCCGCATGGAAATCTCAAAAGCCGGTTTCCGCAAGGCCTCCCTGCCCGGGATCGAGGTGACGCCGGGCGTCGACGCCGGACTGGGAAACATTAAGCTGGAGATTGGATCGGTGGCCGAAACCGTCGAGGTCACGGCGGCTACTCCGTTGGTCGAAACGACGCAGGCTCAGGTCACAAACACATTCGGCCAGACCTACTTGGACAATATTCCTGGGATAGGAGGAAACGAGGGTTTGGATAATCTGGCCATCCTGCTGCCGGGCGTGAGCATGGCCCGCGACCTGGCTTTTTCCAACGCCAACGGCGTGGACTTTTCTGTGAACGGGCTGCGCGCGCGCGATAACGACCAGCAAATTGACGGACAGAATAACAACGACAATTCGGTAGCCGGCCCCGGGTTATTTATCGGTGACACCAATTTTGTGAACGAGTACCAGGTTGTTACCAACAACTTTGGCGCGGAATATGGGCGCGACACTGGTTCCGTGGTCAACATCACCACCAAACAAGGCACGAATGTGTGGCACGGGGCGATTTATGGAGATGAGAGCAACTCCGCGCTCACGTCGCTGACTAACCAGCAGATAGAGTTTGAGGGGCTCACGAAGCCGCCGCGATTTAACGACGAGTTTACCGGCGCGACTATCGGTGGTCCGTGGAAAAAGAACAAGATCTTCTTTTTCGGTGGTTTCGACAATGAAATCGTCTCCGAGACGGGCGTGTTGGAGGACGCCGGTGTAACGCCTACGCCGCTTGGGATCACACAATTGGCCGGGTGCTTTCCGGCAAACAACACGAGTATACCTGCCTTGCAGACCTATGGTCCCTTCGGGGTAGGCGGCGGTCACCCGACGGTATCGGGAGCTTCATTAACCGACTACGGTTACGGTAGCATTACACAAGCTCCTGGCATTAGCTACCAGGATCAAACCTTTCCTATTCCCGTCCCGAACGATGGCGGAACTGGATGCCTCGTACAGTTGGGCAGTGTGTTCCGCACTTTGGGTGACGGTTCCCATCAATGGAACTGGGTGGGCCGCGTCGACATAACCGGTAATAAAGACAACGTGTATTTCCGGTACATATTTCAGAAGCTGAACTTCTACAATGTGGACGAAGGTAACGGCGGGGCCGGGTATCCCGTCAACGTTCCCTCGCTGGGCCAGGACCTTTCGCTGAGCTGGACGCACAAAATCTCGGACAACATGCTGAACGAATTCCGGGCGAGCGTCGGCCGCGAAAATGTTCAGTTCGGAGGCAACACCATAGGGGACACGGTGCCCTTGGACGGCGGCCTTTTGAACGGTTTGGCTCAAATTTCCTTTATCAATCCTAACGAGTTAGGGTTCGGCCCGCTCAACAACTTTCCCCAAGGTCGAATCGTAAACACTTATCAGATCCAGGACAACTGGAGCTATGTGCACGGCAAACATCAGTTCAAAGCAGGAACCAACCTCACGCTTCAGAAGTCGCCCAACGTGTTCCTTCCGTTTGTCAACGGAGGGTTCACTTTTAACGACTGGGCGTACTATGCAGCGAACGTCCCCACCTCCACGAACGTCGACTTGGGCACTCCCAAATTGGACTTTATTGAACACGATACTTTCTATTACTTCGGAGATGACTGGAAGATCACCCCGCATTTGACACTGAATCTGGGATTGACCTATTCCTACTATGGTCAGCCCGCTGACCTTTTCAACCAGAACGACGTCAGGCAGCAGACCAGCAGCCAGCCCTTCTGGAATCCGGCCTTGCCAAATTCCGTTACCGAGTTCCCCGACCTTCCCGCACCCAAGAACAGTTGGGGTCCAAGCATCGGCTTCGCCTACGCGGTCGGAAACGGCGGATGGCTGATGGGTGATAAAAAGACCGTCTTCCGCGGCGGATACCGCCTGAGCTACGATCCACCGTTCTACAACGTCTATCTCAATATCGCCAGCTCGTCGCCGCAGGTTCTGGCGCAGACGATTGCCGGGGCTGCCCTTGGGTCCCCGCAACCCGCGCCGATTCCAGCGGTCCCGACTGGACCGAATGTGCGAGCCGAATTGGCGCCCGACCTGCAGCTTGGTGTTTTCGATCCGCGGGAATTCGACCAAACGTCAGTCGTCCCTAATTTCAGGCCCGACCACGTGCATTCCTGGTCCTTTGGAATCCAACGAGAACTGGGAGCGCACGCGGCGTTTGAAGCCCGTTACGTAGGCAACCGTGCGGAAAACCTGTTTCAATCGGTGAACGGCAACCCGTATGTTGGTTGTCCCAGCGGGGTCGACACTCCGAATGACGCGTGCTTCAACGCGGGTGGCAGTGGTGACATACCCGGGTTGCAGCCTGGATTAGCCGATGGCATTGCCGCTGGAGTTTACAGTCCCAGTCTGTTGCCAGCGGGCATCACTCCATGTTCCCAGGCCAACGCGGCCGATGGCTTGCTATCCCCGGTGGGCCGCGGGAACTGCAACGAGGGCGTGTTACGCACTCGCACCAATACCGCCTATTCGGCTTACAACGGGATGCAACTGGAATTCCGCACGGCCAATCTATTCAAGCAATTGACAATGAAGGCGAATTACACCTGGAGTAAGACGACCGACAACGCCAGCGAGGTCTTCCCCACTTTTGGCGGTGGCAACACGAATACATTTTCGCAGGACCCATTCAATAACACCACCGCGGAGCATGGGCTTTCGGGCTTGGACTTTCCGCAAACTTTCGCGGTTTCGTTCAACGAGACCATCCCAGTGTTTCGGTCGCAGCAAGGCATCATCGGACACGCATTTGGCGGATGGTCGATTTCGGGCAGCTGGCTCTTGCAATCTGGCCAGACCTACACTCCAACGGAAGCAGGCTTGGCTTCGGGCTTTTATGACACTTATGACGCCGACTTTCTCGGCGGCTTCAACTTCGGGGTTGATCCAGCAAGGCCCTTTGTAAGCAACCGCAACGCTCCGGCTACAACGATAGGGATCTATGGAGCTGACGTATGCGGATTTGGTGGGGGCCTGGGAAGCGGGGGCGTTTGCACCCTTACGCCCAACGGTTTGTACGATTTCACTGCATTCAACACAACTGGCGCGGTGAACCCCGTTACTGCCAGTCAGGTGCGTTTCATCCTGAACGCACCCGAGTCGCAGATTATCAACCAAACACCGTATGGCAACGCAGGCCGCAACAGCCTGCGCGACTTTCACAGCAATGTTGCGAACCTCCAGATTGGCAAGACCAGCAACATTGGCGAGCGGGTTCGGATTTATTGGCACATGAGCATGGCCAACGCATTCAACCACGCAAATTACACCACCGTCGACCCATTTCTGGAGGCTGCTGGCGCCTTCGGATTCGACGTAGGTTTTGCCAACCCGTACGTGCAAAACAGCGCCGGTGGAGTGAACGTTATCGCGAACCGCCTGATCAAGTTCGGGGTGAGGATCACGTTTTAGGACGGCGGGGAAGTCTCATAGACTTGGCCGGCTCGGATCAGGTTCCGGGCCGGCCTTATTCTTGCTCAGATAAATCGTCCGGTGGCGATTGCGAGGTGAATAATGACGGTGTTGAAGGTTACGGTCTTAGTGACTTAGCTGTGTTAGCTAAGTGCTCTGTTACCGCTACACGATTACGATGAATGTCCAGTCTCTCGTCAGGCAGTATTGGTCCCAGATATCTGAGTATCTGTACCAGAGTACTGTTCGACAACACGCACTTACCGCAGAATGATATCTGTGGGGACCGCGACACAACTTGCAGAGGACTTATACGGCCACACGACTGCCAGTGTCCTTCAGCCGTCAACTCATCCCGAACATCCTGAGGAGCACAAAAAGCGGCTGCGCTCGCTGATCGAGTCGCCCTTTCCGCGGCCGCTGCGTGCAGAGCTGGAACGTGCCTGCCGCATCGCACTGATGGAAACCGAAGAGCCTGTGTCGGTTGAAATAATCTACGACCGGATCGTAAGGCGCGGGTCCCTGATGTTCCTGGGTTACAAACGTCCATTTCGAGCGATCACACTGGCGATGGGTTCCCTAGTGGAGCTTGGTGAAGCGAGTTTGCTGAGAACCGGGGGGCGGCGGCGGTGGCACCGGCCGGTCCCGCCTATGCTTTCCGAGCAGACGAATCGCATACATCGGTAATTCATCCACGCCGAGGCGAACCGTAAATCAATGCCTGAACCATCGCTCGCTTGAGTTCGACCCACGCCGCGTCAAAGACTCTGGCCGATCAAGCGCTGCAGCTCGGTGCGATAGCCCCGACTGCAGGAAAGCTCTTTCCCATTCTTCAAGACTGCAATGTATTCGCCACTCTCGCACGGCTGCAGTTCTTTGATCTTGCGGACATTTACAATCGCTGAGCGGTGGATACGAATGAACCGATCCGGATCGAGCCTTTTTAAAACGCTGCCAATGCCTTCTCGCAGCAAGTACGAGTCTTTGCCGACGTTCAGTTTCACGTAGTTGGCGGCTGCTTCGATCCAGTCAATCTCCCTCACATCGAGGAAGACCACCTTCCCTCCTGCTCGGATGACCATGCGGTCATCAACCTGCCTTGACTCCATCGCTGGCTCTTTCTTGGCGAGCAGGTCAAGAATCCGACTAGTCAAGTCGCGGTCGTGGGACTTCAAGAGCTCGACCCTTGTTCGCTCGATGGCATGATGGAGACGCTCTCCCTCAAAAGGCTTCAATAGATAATCCAAGGCATGTGCCTCGAAGGCTCGAATCGCAAACTGATCGTATGCTGTGGTGAAGATAACAACCGGCATCTGATCGGCGGGTATTTGCTTGAGTACCTGGAATCCATCCAAGTCAGGCATCCTAACATCGATTAACAAAAGGTCAGGTTTGTGCGCCTGGACCGCGCCGATGGTGTGCTGGCCGTCCTCGCACTCAGCGAGCACTTGGACGCCGGGCTCCGAGCCGAGGAGCACCCGTAGTTTCTTGCGCGCCAGGTGCTCATCATCGGCAATAATCGCACGAATCGTAGGAATGATCATATGATTCCGTCACCGATCTGGCTTCAGGGATCGTTGGCTCCTACTTGTATGCGAATTAGACGTGCCACGACGCAAAAGGACATCCATTTCGGACGTGCGTCCGGCTTGTTCCCGTGCATCTATGAAAAATCGAATGAAGTATCTCAATCTAGTGGTTTGGAGCGCTCTTGGAGCAATTGCGGTTGCCTTCATTCGATCTATAGTTCTTTAGTTCTTTCGAAGACCACGTCGTCTATGGGCAATTGAGCTTCAATTAGAAATGGAATCCTCACGTGGACCTCCACTCCACCGCTCGGGATATCGTTGATCTCGAAGCACTGCTCGTTGCCGTACAGCGTCTGGAGTCTCTCTCGTGTCGTTCGAAGGCCCAGGCCAGTTCCAGATGCAGCTTCAGCGGCCTTGCCCAGGCCAGGCCCGTCGTCCTTCACCCGTAAATTAAGACCGCTACCATCATGACTGGCAGTTATCACAATATTGCCACCCGATGAGAGCCTTGAAATACCGTGTCGTATTGCATTTTCCACCAGTGGCTGTAATAGCAAGGATGGAACCTGCGCGTCGAGGGTCTCCGCTGCGACGTCGAGAACAACATTCAGCCGCTCCCCCAACCTTACTTTCTCGATCTCAAGATAGCTGGCCACGAACTCAAGTTCCCGACTCAGGCAGGTGATCTGGGCTCCGCTGCTCTGCAGGCTCAGACGCAACAGATCGCTGAGCCGGACCATCATCCTATCGGCTGCTTTGACGTCTGTTAACATGAGCGCTGAAATCGAGTGCATGGTGTTGAACAGGAAGTGTGGTTGCAAATGGCTTTTCAAGGCTTGCAGGTGAGACTTGGCCAGCTGCGCCTCGAGCTTCAAGGAATGGAATTCTCGATCCCGGAATCTCCGGTAATACGACAGAGCATGGGCGACCAATACAATCGGCACATATGTCCCTGTTATATCGCCAACGATATCTGATAGAAACAGATTCTTGAAGACGTGCCACTTGATTTGAAATGCGTGTGCCTGCGAGTTCCAAACGCCAGATACGAAGCCACCTACCTTGGGATCCCAATCTGCATACGGAGTAATGCCTCGCAATGCTACGTGGGCGATCGAAAAGGCGAGCGCGAACGAAAGATGCAGCACCGACCGGCGCGCCCAATTTCCCCGTTGAATGGGGAAGCGCATCGCCAGGGCCAGCGCGAGAGGAGTCAGAGGCGCATAGGTAAGAATCTCGCTGAACTCCAAACCGAGAACGCTGGTAAAGCTCATTGCGTAACGGGTCGACCGATATAACTCGTAAACCGAACCGGTCGCAGCCAAGGCAACCAGCGTCCAGACGCCAAAGCTTACTACCCAGATCAGCCAGGGGCGGCTGGGCCACGCGCTTCCAGAATCACCATTCTCCACGCGAGCGAAGGAGGCGGTCCGGCGGGGTCGACTCACGAGTTCGCCGGCGCAATTCGGGCACTCGTTCCGCAACTCGGTGGCACACGGCGAACAAAAAGTGCACTCGTACGAACAGATATAGGCAGTTCCGTCCGGCCGGAGCGTCGTCCCGCACCTCTCACAGCGAGCTTTCATTTGAAGCTGCATGCCCTGTGCTCCCTGCAATCAGCCTCTTGACGGGCATACGAGTCGAGTTCGTGGGTCGCCAAGTGC
>Ga0209274_10001130_pt1 | contig 14014 bp, 15 predicted proteins | sample HubBroMetageREF1_FD_188343 | JGI IMG/M metagenome (GOLD analysis project Ga0209274, IMG submission 188343) | Reference soil microbial communities from the Hubbard Brook experimental Forest, New Hampshire, USA - Hubbard Brook CCASE Soil... | ecosystem: Environmental > Terrestrial > Soil >...
GCCTTCGTCGCCGACGCCCTGGGGGTTCTCGACAATGAAACCTACATGGGTACGACCATCGTTCACCTCGAGAGTGAGAACGGCGAGACCGGAGAAAGCGGAGGCGAGACCGGTGAGTTCTAGTCCCCCTCCTCATCGAAGCCGGCGCCTCCGCCGGATCCCGTCCCGGCCGGATGCGGGACATGACAACGTCGCGAGCGGCGTGAGGATCGGACCGTCATGACGGACCGCCAGAACACTGATGCGTTGCCGCTCCCTCGCTTGTTCCCCTCCGATGGGCCGGCTCGATCCGTCACTGAGATCGCGGTTCTGACTGCGATCATCGCCGGACTGCTCTTCCGGACCCTAAGTCCGCTTGCCGGCGCCATCGCCGCAGCGACGGGAGCGCTGGCGGGTCTCCTCGCCGCTCTCTGGATCGCCCGGGGCTCGTCCGCCGACCGGCTCACATCGGCGCCGAAGGTGCTCTCGCAAGAATGGCGATGGGCGATCCTCGGTCTGGTCATTGCCGCAGACCTTCTCGTCGGCGCCCTGCTATTGCTCGGCGGATTCGTCCCCGTAGTCCCGGGAGTGCCCGCCCTTGGGAGCGGCCTCGTCTCGGTGCTGCTGTCCCCCGGATTCCTTGCCGTCGCCGGAGGGGAGATGCTGCTCCTCGCGCTGTTCGCGTCCCCGGGAACCGACCGGAGCCTTCGGGCGCTTCTCGTCGCGCAGGCGGCTCTCGTCCTTCTCACGCCGACCAGCCTTCCCTTCGCGGATTGGGGCGCCGTGTCGTCCTACCTCGGAACGGCGGTGATCGTCGCCATGCTCGTGACCGCGCTCCACTTCCTCTACCGAAACAAGCAGCTGTACTCCTCCGTCCTCTCGTCAGTCGTGCTCTGGCCCCTCGCGGCACTCGTCACGGCGGCGGCATGGTTCCTGTGGGATTTCCAGGGACTCTGGTACCCGCTCGCCTTCGCCGTCGGATTCCAACTCGCCCTCGTCCTCGCGACGGTGCTCCGTTCGGCGACGGTCCCCCGGGGGGAGCGGGTTCCCTGGCTGCTCCGACCGTTCTCCGTCTTCCAGTTCCTCCTCTTCGCGTTCCTCGCGGAGTTCTTCCTCGGCGCGCTACTGGATTACCGGATCGCGGGCCCGGCCTTCCTGCAGTACATCCCCTTCATCGCGCCCGGAGGGAGTTCCCTCCACGTCGCCGGCGTGCTCACCTACAACGGGCTCTGGTTCGCCGCCGCCATCCTGGCGTCGGCGTGGTTCCTCATCGTCCTGGGCTTCACGATGGGCCCGTTGGTCGTCATGAAGATCCGGGAGACCCACGAGCGGCCCCAGAAGTACCGGTTGGGAATGACGATCGCGGCGTACGCGCTGGCAGCGATCTACATTCCCAGCTTTGCGTCCTCGACGCCGCTGGCGAGCGTTCCCTGGCTTGCGTCGATCCCGGTGATCGGGTGGGGATTCGGACTCCGCGCCGGTGGTCCGTTCGAGTCGGGCGTATTCCTCGCGGTCATCCTGATGTACGTCTCGGTCGGGGTCCTCACGGTGCTGTTCGGTCGCAAAGCGATCTGTTCGGTCATGTGCGGAGCGGCGATGATGTACCAGGGAACCGCGATGCACGAGATGCGCGGCTTCAACCAGACGTCCAAGGTGGGGCGCCACTTCCTCGGAAGCCAGCTCTCGACCGCCTACGTGGTGACGAGCGGGGTCGCGCTCGTCTCGCTCTTCGCGGTCTCCGTCCTCGCGCTCCTCCGCTGGATCCCCGCCGTCCAGGTCGGGAGCGGCCAGCTCGATACCGCGGCGCTTCCCCTTCCGATCGAGCTGTACTTCGGGGCGATCTGGTTCGCGATGTTCGTGACCACGCCGTTCATCGGCACGTACAACTGCGCGACCACGGGATTCTGCCACTGGGGCGCCCTCACGGTCCCGTTCGCGAAGGTCGGATTCTTCCGCCTGAAGGTCAAGGACAAGGAGGTCTGCCAGAAGTGCACGACGTTCGACTGCGCGAAGGCGTGCCCGGTCGGGCTGGTCGACATGCCCCTCTACTTCCGCCGGGACGGAGAGTTCCGCAGTACGAAGTGCTGTGGAGTCGGGGACTGCGTCGGGGCGTGTCCCTACGGGAACATGTACCACCAGGACGTTCGGTTCTGGCTACGCAGAACGCTGAGCCGCAAGGCGTCCTCGCCGCAACGCCCGATCGACCGGGGCATCCCTCTGCCCATGGTATCTTCCGTGCCCGCACCCCGTTCGACGACGATGGGCACTGGAACGGCGACCGATGCTCCGCGGGATGTCCGCGCGGTCTAACGACGAGCCTCCCCCACGAACGTGGCTGCAGCGCCGCGTGCGTGACCGGGTCGCCCGGTGCCCACCCCCCCAAACAATCAAAATGACAACCCGAATTCGAATGCTCACGACCGGGGCGAACCGCCAAGACGGGTCGACGCAGTCCCTGCCCACGTAGCGAATTCAAATATTGCCCAATCTAATCGCGGGGCCATGTCGAAGGAAGCTCCCCGATCCGATGCGCCGGGGCAGGACAGGACTCCGGGGCGAGCGTCTCGGGGGTCTGTATCCCACGGCGATGTCGCCTCAAGCCCGAGCCCGCCGGGCCTGCTCCCCGCGGGCAGTCCGGCCCCGGACTTTGTCCTCCCTTCCACTCCCGATCAGAAGGTTTCGTTGAAGGAACTCCGAGGACGTCCGGTGGTACTCGCCTTCTATCCAGCGGACTGGAGTCCCGTCTGCTCGGATCAGATGGGGGTGTACAACGAGATTCTGAGCGAGTTCGAGAAATATGACGCCGAGATCATGGGGATCTCGGTCGATGGGATCTGGTCCCACGCAGCGTTCGCCCGAGACCGAAAACTGCACTTTCCGCTGCTCTCCGATTTCGAACCGAAGGGCGAGATCTCCCGGCGGTACGGCGCCTACATGGATCACGAGGGCGAGAGCGCGAGGGCCCTGTTCGTAATCGACGGGGAAGGCGTGATCCGTTGGAGCTACCTCTCGCCGACGGGCATCAACCCGGGGGCTAACGGGATCCTGGCCGCACTCGACCGCCTCGGTAAGGGAGGTTCCTCCCAATGATGGCCGATGACGAATCCCCGCGTCTCACGGTCCCGGTTGGCCCGAAGGATCACGTCCAAGGCTCCGCCAGTGCCCCAGTTACGCTCCTCGAGTACGGAGACTACGAGTGCCCGTACTGTGGCGCGGCCTATCCCATCGTGAAGGAGGTTCAGAAGCGACTCGGGAACGAGCTGCGATTCGTGTTCCGGAATTTTCCGCTCGCGAACATGCACCCCCACGCGACCTTGGCGGCGGAGGCGGCCGAGGTGGTGGGCGCCGAAGGTAAATTCTGGGAGATGCACGACTCCCTCTACGAACACCAGACCGCGCTGACCGAGGCCGACCTGGCTGGCTACGCTCGGAAACTGGGAGTCGACACGGCGAAGTTCACCACGGAGCTGCGTCGCCCCGTCTACGCCGAACGGGTCCGAGAGGATTTTGCGAGCGGCGTCCGGAGCGGGGTGAACGGAACTCCGACGTTCTACATCAACGGGGTACGGCACAATGGCTCCTACGAACTCGAGGAGCTCCTCGAAGCCATCGGGGCTGGTCGCTCCTCCGGTGCGGGCGACAAGGGTGCGGGGAAGACCGGGTCGTCGCGCGAACGCAAGCGTTCGACCGCCTGAACGCGGTACTCTCCGCGGACGTCGTGGGCCGAGAAGGGCCCCCGAATTCGAGGAGCGGATTGGGTTACTTTCCGTCGCGCGCCGCCGCGGCCTTGGAGGCGAGCGCAGCGAATTCCTCTCGGCCGAACGCGGTGCCGGAGAGTCCCCAACCACCCTCGGCCGCCTCCGTGAGCAGGACCCACGTGCGACCCGATTGAGTGGGGTCGCCCGAGATCTTCGTCACGATCTCGGTGATCTCCTTGACGAGCTGCTTCTGGCCCTCACGGGTCAGCGCGGCGGGGGGCGTGATGACCTGAACCCGCACCGTGCGCGCGCCGTCGGTGGCAGCGGTGTGCACCGCCTTAGGGTCCATTCGGTGGATGTAGGCCGCTGTATTGTTGAGGTGGAAGGGACCGGGCGTAGCCACTCCCTCGGCCCTCAAGACCGCCATGGTCAGCTCCTGGCCCAGTTGGCGGTCCGTTCCGGAAGGGAACAGGTCCGCCGCGGCGTACACGTCGATCATCGGCATGAGTAGACATACCGCGAATCCATAGATGAGTTAGCAACGGACCAATTGCGCCGTTAGGGGTTAAGCGGAGAAAATGGAGGCCGCTTCGAATCCGGGTCACGAGGACTGACGCCGGCCTGAACGGAAGGCGCCACAAGGCCATCCCGCCGGTATGCGAGGGGGGATTAGAGCATCGCTTCGAGCAGCCGCATCGCCTCGCGGTCGTACATCTCGTGTACCTTCATGACCGGTTTCCCCGGGTGCAACAGCTCGGGGTTATGCTTGGACTGGAACGCGGTGATCATCATCATGACCGGTATCAAGTCCTTCCCTCGCTCCGTGAGGCCCCAACGGACCAAGATGGGAGTCCGACTGGTCTCTACCTTCTCGATGAGCCCGAGCGATTCGAGTTCCCGAAGACGCGTGCTCAACACCTTGGGAGGGATTCCCGGGATCGACTGCAACAGGCGATTGAACCGGTCGACGCCGTAGGCCCCGATGTCGCGAAGGATCAGGAGCGCCCACTTCCGTCCGAGAACGCCGAGCGAGAGGCCGATCGGGCACTTGTCAAATCGGACCGTCACGTATCGCTTCGGTGGAAACGCCGGGTTAATGCACGCCTCCGGGCCCCCGAGAGGAGCGTCGCTGAACGCGCTCTTGGTAACTCCCTTCACATGCCCTCGCGGACCATTCAACGGACCCGCATTAAATCGATTTCCACGGGACGAGCGAAGACGTTGACTGCGCGATCTCTTGAACCGTCACGTCGGCACCCTCCGTCCGGTACCAGCGGAGCCGCCGGGGTTAAGGCGGGTCGGTGCTCTCGCCCGAGCCCTCGGGCCGCCGGATTCGCAGGCCGGATCACTCGAAGGGAGCCGACGCGATCAAGAGTCGGGCCGGAGCCTCGGCCACGACCAACAGCTCCATCGCGGACTCGATCAACGCGCCCGCTCCGGCATCTACGGGGTGATCGTCGATGCGCGAACGGCCGTCCAACACATACGCGACGGCCCTGCGCTTTCTACCCAAGGGGCCCACCCATCGCCCCGGGCCGGAAAATTGGAGGTCAAGGCACTCCAGCCCGCAGCTGGACGCGACCGGCGCGTCGAGTCCGACCAGAGGTCGCTGGATGATGCCATCCGCTCCCGGAACCGGACCCGGCGCGGGCGCAATCTGGACACGGTGAGAGGGTCCAGTGGTGGTCGGTGGGCACCGGACGATGACAGAGCACCATCGGGCGCGGGGGCTGAGGTTTGGGACCAAATTGTGGCGAGCCTCATCGCGCGCCGTGAATAGAGCAACGGTTCCGGGTTCGAGAATCGACCGGCGTCCGAGATCGTCTTCGTATTCGACCCTGCCTTCCAGTACGTAGTTCGCAACCTCCTCTCGTAAATGGGAATGGGTCTCCGTGTCGGTCCTCCCCCCCGTCGAGACGGTTTCCGCGAATCGAGCGAAGGGCATCCAGGGGCCTTGCGCCGGCGTCGGAAACAGCACGCGGCCGGAAACATCTTCGAGGTCGATGTGGCTCGCGACGACCCGTAGCTCCCGCGACGGCGCCCCGCCTTCTGCCATAGGAAACTTCCCGCCCCCGCTCGAGGATCAGGGGCCGGAGGCATCGCGACTGATATCCGTTCCGCTGACCGACGCGCGATTCGAGGACTCGAACGTCGGTCGGAAAAATAAAAGCTCGGTCGCGCCTCGGCCAACGGTGAGCCCCATGGACGAGACCGAAAACCTGCCCGAGCTGGTCCTCCCGATCGAGGAACGAGACAACTGCCTCGGATCGCCTTCGGCCCGACACTCGCTCGTGGAGTACGGCGACTACACCTCGCCGCAGTGCCGTGAAGCAGCCGGCATCGTTCAGGAGCTCGTCAAGGAGCTGCGGAGCGAACTCTGCTTCGTCTTCCGCAACTTCCCCCAACCGAAGCTCCACCCGCGATCCCGGGCCGCTGCGGAGGCGGCCGAGGCCGCGGGAATGCAAGGCAAGTTCTGGATGATGCACGACCGGCTCTTCGACCACCAGGACAGCCTGTCCGAGAAGGTCTTCCGGGAGATCGCTCGGGGACTGCCCGTCGAAATGGAACATTTCGAACGGGATCTGTCCACGGGAGCCGCCGCACGTCGCGTGGACGAAGACCTGGAGAGCGCCGAGGACGCCGGGGTCGGCGACGCCCCGACCTTCTTTGTCGACGGCACCCTCCACCTGGGCCAGTACGAATTCCTGCCGTTACTCCAAGCGTTGCAGACCTCGACGAAGAAACCGATGGACCGCTGAGCCCGCAGGGACTTCGCAACGCGAAGCGCCGTGCGCACATCGCCCGTTGCCCTCGGTACTACAGTACTTCACGTGCCGATCGAACTCCGTCATCGAAGGTGAGGAGCGGCCGCCGTCGCACGCCGTTCCGGTCCTCGTCCGAGCCTCGCACTCGCGCACGGCTGCAGACCGTGACGAGCGCGCCACGGGCCTGCGCCATCCTCGCGAGAGGGCGCTCGTTCCCTGGCCCGCCAAGGACATTCGTCGACTCCGAGTCGCTCCCAGTTCGCCCTCGTGCGACCGTCGCTCGCCGGTTCCCGAACTAACGATCCGAGGAATCCTCGCGAACGCCCTTCGAATCTTGGGTCGCGCTCGGCGGCCCGCAGAAAAGCGCCCCAGCCCTCCGCCGGGGGGGCATCCGAACGACCGCACCCGCGGCGGTGGGGACTTTTAGGCAACTCACGGAATACAATCCCTCATGGCGGAGAGGAACCGCGGAGCGAAGGGCGCCCAGAAGTCTGGCAAAGGGTTCACACAAGAGGAACGAGCCGCGATGATAGAGCGCGTCAAGGAGCTGAAGGCGACTCCTCGCGCCGGAAAGGCGGACGGGGAGCGCGACGTTCTCGCCAAGATCGCCCAGATGCCGGAGCCGTATCGCGCCATGGGCAAGCGGCTCCATGCGGTCATCATGGCCAACGGCCCATCTCTCTCCCCGAGAACCTGGTACGGAATGCCGGCGTATTCGAAGGATGGCGACGTCGTCTGCTTCTTCCGGGGAGGAGAGAAGTTCAAAGAGAGGTACATGACGCTCGGCTTCAACGACGTGGCAAACCTGGACGAGGGCCAGCTTTGGCCGGTCGCATTCGCGCTGACGGGGGTGACCGCCGCCGAAGAGGCCAGGGTCGCCTCACTCGTGAGGAAAGCAGTCGGCTGAGGATTCCGCGCGTCGGGGACGCTTCGCAACGACGACCCGCCCGGGCAGATTGCGGTCCTTCATCAATGTCGAGCCACCCCCGGCCTCACGGCCTCCCCCGAACGCTACGCGGTTCTCGCATGAGGGCGGGGTGCTTTGTCGGCGCGCTCTGGACTCGGACGCTAGGTCCCGGGGGCTACGTCAGTAAGCGTTCCATCAGGATCGAAGGTCGGTCCTCACCCGGAATGTTACCTCGAACGCGTCCGACCTCACTGAATCCTTGATTTCGATAGTACTTCACCAGGGATTCGTTCGTAGAGAGACAATCCAGTCGGAGTCTGGATCGACCCCACCGTTGGACCTCGGACGCGGCCCACCCTAACAGGCTCCCCCCGAGTCCCTGATGTGCAAACTCGCGCCGGATCGCGACGCGATGAACGTAGCCGGCGATCGGGGGTTGTTCGCCCCACATCAGGCGGTCCTCACGCGTGAGCGTCAGGGTCCCCACCAGCTGCGAGCGGCTTTCCGCCACCACTACCTCGCCTCGCTCCACGCCCGGTCTCACCCATGCCTCAGGAAAGGGGACCGGCCACCACCTCTCGACTCCCCTTGCCTTTGCCCAAGCGCCTGCCTCCGAGAGAATGTCCACGACGTGGCGTAGGTCCCCAGGCTGCGCCGGCCGGAATGTCAACGTGTGGTCCTTCCATGGCTCGCTCGGTAGCGCGCTCATCGTCATCCTGCCCTCCGACGCGCACCGTTCACGAAGCCCGCCCGGAGGTAACGCGGTCGCGGGCCTCTCGGATCGCGGCTGCGACCCGTCGCTGCATCGGGGGGTTGCGTAGCCCGGAAGGGTCGATCTCTTTCACCCGGTTGAATTCGGCGAGTCGAACCAGAGCCCGACCGAGGGCTTTCGCGAATTCCGGGTTCCGTCGGGTTCCCGGCGCCTCCGGCCAGAAGCCAAGCAGTACGAGCGAGCTGGCCCCACGGTCAGCCCGCAGTTCGATGCGGGCGCAGAGACGGTCCCCCCAGAGAATGGGGAGAGTATAGTAGCCCCAGCGTCGTCTCGAGGCCGGCTTGTAGACCTCCCAGACGTACTCGAAATCGAACAGCTGAGCGGACCGGCCCCGGGCCGTCGTCAGCTCGAGAGGAGCCAGGAAGACCACCTCTTCCTCCGTGGTCGTCGACCGAGGTCGCCACGCGATCGGAACATTGGACGCGCGCAGCGTCTCGAGGTCCGAGACCGCCTCGGTCAAGACACATTGCCGCGCTTTCCATCCATGCACTCGTACCTCCTGAAAGACTCCTTGTGCGCCCCAGCGACGGATCCGGTCCGGCCATTCGTCCCGTAGGTCGAGTCGACCGATTCGGGCCCACGCGTACCGGAGCCATTCGGAGCGACTCGCCATGCCTACCTGATTGAGGGTTTGGAGGATGAGGTGTTCCTCGGCCTCCGCCACCGGAACCTCAGGCGGGGATTGGGGAACCAGGCGATCGGTCAGGTCGAACACCTTCTCGCCCCGTCGGCGGAACGCAATCATGACGTCGCCTTTGAGCCAAAGGTAGTACAGCGCAAGCCCCGATTCTTTCCCTGCTCGGTAATTCCGAATCCGCTTTTCCCCGGGGCCTCCAAAATCTCCGGATCCGAGAGGTCCCCGACGTTCGAGCTCCCGGGTCACACGAGAGAGGAGGGCGCCCCGGGTTCGAGCAAACCTACGCCACCTCTCTTCTGCGATCCTCCGCCGCATGACGATGCGGAGGTACGGCAACTCCTCGATTGGGCGGATCTGGACGTTTCCGCCGGTCTCGAACAGGGTTCGCTTCGTGTAGAGTGCATCCCCCAGGTCCGCGGCTCGATAGCCGTCTATCCTTCCCCACAGCGCGAGGTCGTGGCTAGGACCAACAACATCCAAGGGGTCGAATTGCACCGAGCCGATGTAACCAAGGGCCAGGTCGAGCCCCTTCGGCCCCTTCCAGCGCCGACCGGGCCAGAGTCCCTGACGACCAAGCACGAACCTTCGCGCGGTCTCGAGCGGTACGGCTTGCATGACGCGGAGTGGATTGAGCCATGCGATTTAGCGTTACAGAGGCGGAGTAAGCAGTCCCGTGCGCCGTCGAGATTCGAGAGGCGTTGGTTCGGCTTCGCGCCTGATCTCCTCCTTCGCGGCTCGCGGTGTTGTCATCTGCCGCCCGTGCTTCACGACGCTCCTGCGCGGCCGAGGTACAAGTTCCTCTAGGTCCGGACCCTCTGCCGGCTTCCCTGCCCTTTCGAACGGCTCGTGCCGCGACCGGAAACCGGGTCTCGGGTTTCCTGAGCCTCCAGCGAAGGTACTTTCCCGGGGAAGGGGTTCACCGCTTCCGCCTGCTGCGCCTCCGAGATCTCCCGGCCGAGGAAGGAGGGGCGATCCACCGGCTGATGAACTGTACGCGCGACCCGACCGTCATGCGACGGGCTCAGGTGGTGTTGCACTCCAACCAAGGCATCTCTCCCCCCAAGATCGCCTCGATCGTCTTCTGGAGCGAGGAGTGAGTTCGTCGGGTCATCAAGGACTTCAAGCGAATGGGGAGGATCGCCCTCTACCCCGACCGAACGGGGCGGCGTCCGCCCACCTTCACACCGCCCCTTCGACAGGTCATAGTCGATGTGGCCCTCTCTCGACCCAAGGGCGACGGCTACGCGATAGGTCCCTGGACCCTCGACCGAGAGCGGGACACGGTGGTGATGACCGGGATCGTCGCGTCGATCTCGAAAGAGCGACTTCGGGACACCCTCCACGAAGAGGCGGTGAGTTTCCAGGCCGCGAAAACCTGGAAAGAGAGCACGGACCCCAAATTCCGAGAGAAAGTGGAGCGCCTGAGGGCCCTTTCGAACCGAAAGCAGAACCCTCCGATCGTGGGGCCGTCGACGAGATGGGTCCGATCTCGCTGCAGCCCTACGGCGGTCACACGTGGGCTCGGTCGGGGCACCCCGACCGAGTGCCGGCCACGTACAAACGACTCGGCGGCGTTCGCTATCTGATGGGGGCCTACGACTACTACCACAAGCGCTTCCGAGGGTATCTCTCTCGGAGGAAGACCGGGGCCGATTGGGTGCGGTTCCTCCGCTGGGTCCGCTCGAAGTATCCCTCGGGGGGTCGGATCTACTTGATCCCGGACAATCTTTCCACCCACACCACCCCGGCGGCGGTGGCGGAGGCCCGAAGGCCGAGGATCACCTTCGTCCCGACCCCGACCAACGCCAGTCACCTCAACCCGATCGAGACGCATCCGGCATAAGTTAACGACGGTCACATCGACCACTCCTCGCGGAATCGGTGTCGCTTGATGTGAGGATCCAGCGACGCCTCTACGAGGTACATGTTCAGGGCGAACTGATTCCTCCGGTCCTTCGAGAGCCCGAGATCGTAGAGCATCGCGGTGAGGATGTGGCGAGCCCCTCGGCGGAAGTTTACCGCGAAGCGCAACTGGGTGTAGCGGGGTCGGAGCTCCTCGGACGCCCGCCTCCGTACGAGCGTGTGGAGACGTCGGCTCACCACCAGTGTCAGCAGCGCCGACCAGATCAGCGCCTCCACCACGTGAGCGTTCGTCGTTCGGAACTCGTCCAGCGCATAGTGCGACTTCAGCTCCTTGAACACCAGCTCGATCTCCCAGCGCATCGCGTAGAGCCGGGCCACCTCCTCGGCGCTCAGCACCTCGGGACCTACGTTCGTCAGATAGAGGTGGTACTCCCCTCCCGCCTCGTCCCAGACCGCCACCAAGCGACAGCGTAGAGTGTCCCCCGAGCGTTGTCCGCCGTAGGTTCGTCGTCGGAAGGCCAGCTCGACCTCGGCGTCCAGGGTCTGGCGTTGAAGGCGGGGAAGCACCTCGCTCAACCGCTTCCCCTCGAGGGCCATCGCCCGACCGCGGTGGACGGTGAGTGAGCGGACGAAAAGCGGATCGGCGCTCCTCTTCCAGCGGCTGACGAAGAACCCTCCGTTCTCCCCGATCTTGGCGAACAGTCGGTGGGAGTAGTAGCCGAGGTCGGCCAGGAGGAGGCGGTCCTTCACCCACGGGCCGACCCGAAGCAGCTTCGCATCATGGGTCCGCTCCCCCACGAGGGCCACGGTCTTCGGGCCGTTGGCTCGAACGCTCACCAGCAGGTCGACCTTCACCCCGGCGGCGACCTTCCGGGAGCGCGTGGCCGGCCACTTCTTGGCGAGGCTCGCATGGAGGCGGACCACGCTGGAGTCCTTCAGGAGAAGATCCTCGAATCGGGCGAGCTTCGGGTCGAGCTCCCGACCGGGCTCGTGGGCGAGCTCGGCGAGAGCGTATTCGAGGCACCGCTTCAGGAACTTCGAGAGCTCGGGGGTGAACCGAAGGTAGAACCCCGGGTAGGTCACCGGGAGCTCGGTGCGCTCGGCGTATCCGGCCCGCAGTTCCTCGAGGTGCCGATGCAGTTCGACCCCGAAGTCGAGGACGAGGGTCCAGAGGAAGGCGACGGGTCGGATCGTCCGCTCGCGTCGCACAAAGCCGGTCTCTCGAGCGAACCGTTCGATCTTCTCCGCCGGGAGAAGCTGGTTCAGCGCCCGCTCCACTTCCCCTCGCCGAAGAGGCGTCGGTCGCACCGTGGCCTGAGTATGCCGGGGCATCCCATAGAGGTCACCAAGGCCGGAAAAAGACCATCGGCTCGAGAGGAAACGGTCAGCCGAGTGGTCCGAGTTCGAGGCTTAACTTATGACGGATGGAGGGCGCCCTAAGTTCACTAATGGCTTGGGACTTAGAGAGGAATGAGATTCCGTGGAACTCGCACGTCTACCTTGATGGAGAAGACGACACGGAAAAGGACCTCATCTTCAAGCTGAAAGGCACCGGCGGTGTCTGCATAGTCGAGTGCAAGTCTTACTATCGCGACACGAACGATAGGGTGAGGCACGATAACCTCTCGGGCCTACTGCGTCAGCTGGATCAGCATGTCGGAAAGTACAGAGCCCGGGGCATCCCGGTGGCCGAGGCGATTCTCGCCACGAATTATCCAGTTACACCCGAGACGGAGACGTTCGTGGCTGAAACGATTTCTGATGGCTCAGGGTTTCAAGGACTTCGCGCGACGGGAGTCAGGTTGGTCGGCCCCGGCAAGCTTCGGTCCTGGTGGAAGAAATAAACTAACCTAGACGCGTAATATCTTCTCGGCGCAGTAACCGGGGAAACTTGTTCGCAGACTCCTCGGCCTGCTCCCCTCACCGACCTTGGAGCTATCTCGATGAATGAGGTCAACTTTGGGACAACAATTTCTCTCGTAGCCCAATTTCGACCCCCATCTACCGTTTGATTCTTGCAAGGCTCGGCCCATTCAGACGGTCAATGGTGTGCCCGAGTCTTGACCGCGTTGGCCAGTCCTTCGAGAGAAGTTGCGATGTCCACGAGGCGTGAGTACTTGGAGAGCCAAGCGCCCGCGCTGGACATATTCATCACTCCTACCGCCCTCAATGCGGCTGCCTTCGAGTACGCGCTTCTGTGCACCGCAAAGTTCCTCAATCCCCAGAGTCGTTCGAGCGCTTGCTTGTAGTCGGGGCTCGCAACGACGTCGACCAGGTAATGGTCGTTGGGCAGGAACTCTTTGAGTTTGCCGATCAACCCGCTCCTACCTGGGAAGTCGAAATACCCTCCCCCGGTAACCAGGAATTCACACGCCCCCTTCGACATCTGGCGCGGAAACGATGCTCTTGCCTTGCTCGCTAGGATCCCGGGACGCTGGTTTATTACTCCGACTAGGGCTTCCAAGATGAAGCTCTCAAAGGCAGCGTGCAGCCGGATTATGCCATAGTCATAGAATGAGATCCGGAAAGACCTACCGAGCCCCAGTTGATGGGCTATGGCCTGGCTCTGACTTACGAGCAGTTTGATTTCTTGCGATTCCGCCAGGAACCTATCAGCCGCTAGCTGCACGCTCGTTGTCTTGGGCATCGAAGTGGGGTAGGACGCTTCTCCGTGGCCGCAAGAATCTGAGAGCCCGATGCTAGATAGGTCCTCTGTTGCAATTAGGTGTGTCATTTCGAGGTGAGTAGCGACTCCTACGTTGGGGCCGGACCCAACCCGAAGAGCGGCAGCCAAGAAGCCGAAATCACCAGCAGCCGATCCCCGATTGGCTGTTCCTCCCTGTGGACCCGAAGTGATGGAAACAGACAGTCGTCCGCCCTGTGGCAGGATGGAATGCACCTAACCCCGACCTCAATCTCCAAGAATCGGGTATTGGGTGGCTGCGAACGGATATCGACGGCAGGTCCGGGCCGTCGGCCTGACGGGCCGGACGAACTTGATGACTCGACCTGCTGCCTGAATCCATGTGAATTGAAGGCCCGGCGGTTGACCATCTGGTAACCGTGAACTCCCTCTGGCGGTCCCAATTGGCCGTAGATCATTTCCGGGTCGTACTTTGGCTGACCAAGGTTGAAAGCCCCGCTTTCGTGGTAAGATATCTTACCAGAATCTGGCGCGTGTGGATCGAGAACGTAGATTCCAGAGGGTCGGACTACCACTTTGACGAGAGGGAGGTATCGTTCCCCGTCAGTGATGAATGCGTACCGGTCGAATGCGTCGGACTGCATGGGTCGAGTTTGGGCGCGCCAATCCTTCCGGACTCATGAGCGGTGTCATTTGGAGGTCCTATGGTATTACCCCCGTTGTCGGATGGGCTCGGCCGGATTCGAACC
>Ga0209274_10001131_pt1 | contig 13988 bp, 18 predicted proteins | sample HubBroMetageREF1_FD_188343 | JGI IMG/M metagenome (GOLD analysis project Ga0209274, IMG submission 188343) | Reference soil microbial communities from the Hubbard Brook experimental Forest, New Hampshire, USA - Hubbard Brook CCASE Soil... | ecosystem: Environmental > Terrestrial > Soil >...
CCGTCCGTACGCGCGGTGTCATCGTTCTACCCTCCCACCGTCCGCGTGCCGAACACCCGCGCGGTTTTGGACCACGCGCCGTCGTCGTGTCGCCAATCGGCAGCACCCGCCGCATTGATGAGGAGGGCTAGTTCGATGCTTGGAGTCCACGTGTCGACAATCTGGCGCACAATCATGGTTGATTGGGATCTTGGTTGGGGTCCAGAAGGCACGACTGGATTGATGGATCGCAAGCGGGCGCAGGACGGCAAACGCCGGGGGATGGCTGAGGCGTTGGCGGATTTGGGCTTGGATGACATATCTGGGCGCAAGCAAACAAGGCCACGGTCGAGCAGGCTGCTTGACATATTACGTAGGCAGGGGGCGTCGCCGCGAGAGGTGCGCAACGCCCCGCACAGGCTGCGTTTTGGACGAGATTGCAGACAACATCGCACGAGTTTACGTCCGTCCAATCCTTACCTTTCGGATCCAGAGCATTCACCGGATCGTTTCCCGCGTACGCATAGAAGTTGAGCTGGCGGCCTCGGAAGCGTGACGGATCTTTAGCCGTCCAGAAACAAGATCCCGACGCACGTTCGACGTACGAGAAGGACTTTTCCCTAACATCGTTCGCAGGTTGAAGCAGCTCGACCCCGGGCGCGCACGCGGGCAACGGCCAAAATCGCCTTAACGCGTGTTTTGGCCTGCAAAGAGGCTCTTCGAGGGGGATAGCTGCGGCGCCGCGCATGGCCTTGTCGAGGAGCGTAACGCCTTTCAGCGGGCGGCTAAAGAAGGGGCTTCTACGTGCCGGCGTCGGCCTCTTCGTCCTCGTCGTCGAGCGCGGCAAACATCGTCTCCAGCTCGGGCTCGTGCTCGTGGAGCCCGGGGTCACCGGCGCCGACAGCGTGGCCTTTCAGCTTCGCCGAGGGGTGCGTAGCGGCGTGGACTTCCTTGAGCCTCTTGATGGAGACGCGCGTATAGATTTGCGTCGTGGAAAGGCTCACGACGCGCCGAATCGCTCCCCTTACGTCACACCCCCAGCTCCATCCTCGACGCCCGTGCACAGCGTCAACGTCCGGCCGATGGAAACCGCTCGCTTATCGAAACGGCCTCCCCAATGCAGGGGTACGGGGCAAGTTCACGCTGCGCATGGAGAGCGTGCGGTGAAAGCTGGACGCGAGGATTGGCCCTCAGAGCCCTACGTCGCGGCGTGCGGCCATCGCGTGGACACTACACCTTCGGAACGAAAACATCAACGCACGCCAGCGTCCTCCTTGTCGTCAAGAAAGAATGGCCGCTGCCGAAAACAAGCCACCAGGATGCCCACCGCGACCGAAAGGGGAATCATCAAGAGAAAGCGCCAGGCATCACTGCGGTGGGTGTTGAGGTACTCCTGCCCGGACCACGTCACTCCCGCGATAGCTACAAAGCATGTCGCGACCCAGAGAATGCGCTTGGTCATCGAAATGTCCCCATCTCGCATGTGTTGCTGTCGTTAGCTACGGACTGTCCGGACAGGAGGCAGTGTTCGGGTCGCACGGCAGAGGCTGTGGGCATGTGTTTGGAACGCACACCCACGAATACCCACCCGGCTTCTCTGGCTGCGTTCCCGGTGGACACTCCGGTGGACATCCTGCGCCCTCCGGGTCGGATCCGTCAGGACACCGCGGGGGACACTGGAAGCCTAACCACGAGAATCCTAGAGCGCATGCAACTCCGCACGCCCCTGCACCAACCGGGTTAGGAATGAATCCGCAGAGAGCACAGTCGAACGCTCCTCCAAGCGCGGCGTCGGTCTCGCACTTCGTCGGATTGCCTTTTCCAATGCGATCCGTGTGGTTCACGGGGTCATTCCCGACGTAAACGTAAAAGTTAAGCTGCTGTGCCCTGAACCTGATCGGATCCTTACTTGTCCACCGCCCCACGCTCGCGTCGTAATCCCGAGCCCCGAACCGCACGAGCCCCGTGTCGGTGTCGTAGAGCCCTCCCGCGAATCCAAACGGAATCCTCACGTACCCCGTGGGCAGTGTCCCAGCGAGCGTGTCCGTCTCGTTCCCAAACTCGTCGAAATTGATCGTCTCGATGAGGTTGCCCGAGGCCACATCGATGACCGCTCTCGGGCTCCCGAGATGGTCACTCAAGATGCGGTAAGTCCCTCCCGAGGTGACCATGTAGTCGGGGACGTTAGGCTTGCTGCCGTATACGAAACGCGCGACGACGTTGGTGCCAGTGCCGTCGAGCTGCGCCACCGGCCGAAGCTGGTCCTGATACAGCCACCCGCTTACGAGAGCCCCGTTGACCAAGCGCCCAACACGCCGGTTCTGGCCAACCGGAGCATTTGACGTGAGATCGTAGGTCGGGTGTCGAAAAGCCCGATGCGTTCTAGGGGTTCGAGCAGTTGACGCCCGACGAAGACCCCTTCTTCGAGGTCGAAATCCCCGATGCGGTTTTTCGCTTCGGGCAATGATCGACCCCGAGCTTGCCGACGACGAGACCCCCAAGATCATCGAAGCCCAATCGTACCTGCGCGTCCCACGGCCGTCACTCGTGTTCGTCGTCGGCCTCGACGGCAAGAGTCGAAAGAAGGTCTTCGGCGGCGGCCTTCGAGGGCGTACCTCGGGGAACGTTGGCCTTGCCGAGCTTGGCGCCTGGATGGGTTCGTTCGTGAACCTCTTTGAGGGTGCGGATGGCGACATGCGTGTAGAGGGCCGTCGTTTCGAGAGAGGCGTGGCCGAGCATGGCCTGGATCATGCGCACGTCCGCGCCGTGCTCAAGCATCAACGTCGCCATCGCGTGACGAAAGAGATGGCACGAGCCGCTCTTTCCGATACCGGACGCTCGAACGTATTGCCGAGCGAGCAAGGTCAAGTGGCTCGGGGTCATCGCACCCCCAAGTCGAGAGATGAAAAGCGTCGTGTCGTTGGGGTCGGTCAAGAGTCGAGACCGAACCTTGCTCTGGTACCTGTCGATCCATCGAAGCGCGCGCTCGCCGATGGGGACGATCCGATCTTTCGACCGCTTGCCCTCTCGAACGAGCACCGTGCCGCGTTCGGCGTCGATGTCGTAGACGCACAACTTCACGGCCTCGCTTCTGCGGATGCCGGTCGAGTAGATGGTTTCAAGGATGGCCCGATCTCGAAGACCAAGGGGGTCATGCACGTCGGGCACGGCAAGCACGGCCTCGACCTCGGCGGCAGTGAGCACATGACGGGGGAGTCGGCGGCCAAGTCGTGGCAGTTCGATCTCGGACGCCGGATTCGATAGCAAGACGTTCGAGCGCGTGAGCCACTGGAAGAGCCGTTTCACCGCGACCAACGACCCATGTTGCGTTCCAAACGAGATGGGCTTGCCGCTCGGGAGGCGCCGATGAAAGAGGTGCCGCTGGTACGCCTCGACGATGGGCTTGGTCACCTGGACGGGGCGCGTGATCGATCTCGCCGCGCACCACTGGATGAATTGCCCGAGACGATACGAGCGGTGCTCGACGGTCTGAATCGAAAGCCCCTTCACTTCGAGCGCTCGAAGAAAACGAGACGTCCATACGTGCATTCCATCGGGGTCGTTCGGGTCGCCCGGGAGAGTCCGTGGGCGTTTCACGGGCGTGTGCCGTTCGAGCTTCGGCTACGACCGGATTCCGTGCGCGAGCCCCTATTGTTCGTGGTGGACGATCCCGACCGATGAGCGCCTTTGGCGGCTGCTTCCGCCGAGATGGGCGCGCTTTCGCTCCCCCGACCATGCCCCGACCGAGGCCCGTCCATAAGCCGACCATGCCCCGACCGATGGGCATTCACCCCCGACCGATCCGAATCGTAGCCGTGGGCGAGCCCGTAGACGAGCCCACGCCCGTGCTTGGCGGCATGGGCGACGAGGTACTCGGCCTCGACGAGCCTGCGGATGTGGATCTTGGCTTGCGTGTTGCCGATGCCGAGCCGCTCTCGGGCTTCCCTACGGGTGAATCTGTAGTCGGGCCGTTCGACGCCGCGCTCTTTGCAAACGGCGCCCACCATGGATTCGAGCATCCCGAGGACGTGCCTCGTGTGCGGCGGCAATTCATCGAGGGCGTCACCCCCGTCCCCCATGAGCCGGTCGGCCAAGTGGATGTCGGCCTTGACGACTTCGATGAAACTCGACGACCTGCCCCTCGGCCTCGACGCGCCTGGTCTCGCGCTGGTGCTGGTGCAAGAGTGCAATCGCACGGATGAGGATGAGGTACTTGCGGTGATCTCGACGGGCCCGTGTCGAACCGGCTTGAAAGCGCAGCTTGGGGGCAAGGGGGTTCACGACGGACACGGCACGAAGCAAGCGTTGCGCGTTTCGATGCAGACCGAGAATGCCGTCCCGAAGTCCATGGCCGAGCAGTCCTTCCAGGGTTTCGGCCTCCCGCTGTCGCCGGTGGATCGCCTCCGTTTGCTCGCGGGTCTCGTTTACGGCGATGACGATGCAACGGTTGCGCAGCTCTTCGTCGATGTCCGTCGCCGTGGTCGTCATCATGAGCGCCACCGGCCCCTCGACACGGTATTCATGGGCCACAAGCCGCCCCGTGCCCGCCTCTTTGGCCGTAGACGCGATGGTGAGGGCGCCCGAGGACTGCAAGAGCTTCAGGGCGTACGCCGCCCGTGAGGCCCCCCGCTCTTCGGCCACTGAGAGCACCTTGTGCCGCAGCCGCCCGGGTTCGAGATAGTAGAGGGCCTGCCCCGTCATGGCGGAAAGCTCGACCCGATCTTCCTCGGGGACGAGCGAGAGCACGGCGTCAACCAGACTCGTCTTGCCCGCCGCCGAGGATGACTGCACGAGCACGGCCAACGGGTCGGGCAACTTTCTAGAAACGGTCGCCAAATACGCGACCAGCTTGTTCGTAGCCTCGCCGACGACGCCCACGGCATCGAGGTCGGCCACGACGCGGTCGGTGAGATGGGGATCACGGAGCAATGCAAAGGCGGCCTCTCGCTCCGCCTCGGTCATCGTGGGCGTCGCCTCCGTGGGCTTGAGCGCGGCCTTGATATTCTGGTCTTGCAAAGCTTCGAGGCGAAGCAAGACGTGCCCGAGATCCCGCTTGAGGGTGTCGGCGCCCATCCCAAGCTCTTCGACGGCCTGCGCCACGAACGACGCACGTTGGCGAGCGCTATAGAGATCGAGGGTATCGACGTGAAAGCCAGACGTGCGTGCGTCCCTGGTCTCCCTCGACGCGAACACGTGAACCCGCAGCCGCTCGTAGCTCGTGTTTGCCGAGAGCCCGCGCACCCTCCACCTAAGAGGTGGGAGTTCGAAGACGATCTCGTCGCCACGGCTGCCAGTGGGCGTGACCGCCTCCGCGCTTTCGGACGATCCCTCGACGACGATCCCTGGAAGCGCGGGATCGGGTACAGGGCGGACGCCGCCGATCCATTCGGCGCGACGGACAATGCCGACGACCACCTCGGGTGACGCAGAGGCCACAAACGCGGCGACGTCCATGCCGGTGGGGAGCAAGGCCCGAAAGACCTCGACCCCGACCAACCTATCCATAATGGTCTTCGTGGCGTTGTCGCCCTGAGGGGTTCGGGGGAAGGCCAACGTAACCCTGGTCATCCGGTGCGCTTCGACGGCGGCGAGAAGCTCGTCCACGGGGGCATCCAATCCGTGGATGGACGTCACGTTTCGGACACCCGCCGACCACAGGACGACGGCCTCGAAGGGCGTGGCCGTCACGACCACGTCGCGGGTGGCCGTGAATGTCTCGCGGTTCCAAAGCCCGTCTTTGCCCACGAGGATGTCGGCGTCGCCCACCGGATCGATTCGTCGCCCGTGCAGGGAGACGATGCCGCCGTCCGCGTCGAAGACGGGGATGGTGACGCATCCACGAAGGGTCTCGTGGCCGGTGTCTTTCAGGATGCCGAGCGTGCGCAGCCGCCCACGAATGGCGGCACCGGCCTTTCGGTTGGCGTCGGGGATTCGGTACCCGAGGCTGCGGTCGGCAAACCCGACCTGGAAACGGTCGATGGCCTCAGCGACCACGCCGTGCTTCTTGAGAAAGTCGAGCGCGGGCACCGAACGCAAGAGCGAGTCGTGGTAGTAGCCGACGACTTGCCCGAGCAACTTGGCGTCGTCGGCACCGTGCTCGAACGCGACGGGCAGCTTCTTCGTGGACGAACGTTTGACGAGCCTGCCGGCGCCCGTGCCAACGGCATGATCGACACGCAGAAGCTCGACGGCATGTTTCCGAGAGACCCCTTCGGCCTTGGCCGTCCAATCGACGACCGTGCCGGCTGTGACTTTGCACGAGCGGCACGCCCATGTGTTCGACTTTGCGTCGAGCGCGAGCTTGGGCCTCGACTTTCTATGAAACGGGCAAACGCCGGTGAGCTTGCCGGCGTGGCGGCGCAGACCAACCCCTCGACCTCGAATCAACCGTTCGAGGGAGACATCGCGCTGGATGCGGTCGATCTCGTCTTGAGTGACGCGGCCCACACCGAACCGATACCGCGTCGGCGTGTACCGAAAAATCGACGAGGGGATTTTGGAACGCCGCTCCCCGAGCGTCACCGATTCGCGGCAGCGTGGAGCTTGAGGTAGTCCCGGCAGAGCGTCTCGATGTCCTCGAAGATGAGCCTCTCAAGCTCGGTCCTGCGGGGGCACGCGGGAGTCGTCCAACGCTCGTGTTCACGACCGACGAGCCTTCGCCGAACGTTCTCCATCTCGGCGAGGTTCACGCCCGCTCGGTCGGCCGCCGCCAACAATCTCTCGGCACGAACTTCGACCTCGGTACGTCGCGGGTGAATGCGAGAGGCGGTCATGATGATGTTGCGCGTGCCGTGCGCGCCCGGGTCCGCCACTCCAATCGGAACGCGACGCTCCACTCATGGGGAGTGAGATCCTCGTTCGGATCGATGGCGCTCAAGGTGGTGACGAAGGTGTCGCGCGTGACGAGGCGCACGGTACCGTCGAACTCGACGAGCCCGTCGTCCGCCCATTCGCCACTCCAGCCCCAGGTCTGGCTCCACCTGTGAGCGCGCTCGTCGTTGCCGATGTCCACGGCGATGCGGGTCGCCTTGCCGTCCACCTCGATGGCGAACACGACCAGCGAGTACCCTTTCGGCGTCCCATGAAGCTCGTAGACTGGCAGGTCGGCGGGCAGCGCCGACGCCGGACCCACCCACACGGGTTTGCCGATGAAGAAGCCCTGCGGGTAGTTCCCTGCGGGTGATGCGGGTGTGACCGGATTTCCCACCCGCAAGCTATCTCCTTGTTTTTCCAGGTTCGCGGGTGATGCGGGCGGTGCGGGTGATGGTTGGCCAGAGGCGGGAGGGATGTCCGAGCTTGCCGTCACCGTTGTCGTCTCGACGTGGCCATTGGCGGGGTCCGGCATCTCGCCCCCGGGTGAAGGATCGTTACCCGCATTACCCGCATCACCCGCAGCCGCTTCTTTTCCAGCGTCTTGTTTGCGGGTGGACTTTTCGTCGTCACCCGCATCACCCGCAAGCTCAGCGGTGGCATTTGCGGCAACCAGCTTCCAGGCCTGTTGCTTGAGGTTGGCGTGCCACTCTGCCTGGAACAGACGCCCGCCGACGTTGCGCCGGGCCACGGCACTCAAGGCCTTGCCCAAGGTTGTGGCCAAGGGCAGTTTCGCGTTTCCCTTCGGCGGGCAAAAGGTGCAGACCGCCGAGGTCAATAGCTTCTGCGCGTCCTCCGTCTCCAGACCGACAGCCACGTCGCTGCCTGCCGCGTCGGTCGAGGTCACCTGGGCGGACCTCGGTGGAATGCCACCGGACTCGCAATAGCGAAGCACGTCACCGATCCGCACGGTCAACCCGCCGAACACGGTGTCCCACGCCACCATGAGCCCCTCGATCTTGCGCGCGTCCTCGTCACTATCCTCCCGAGCCACCGCGCCCGTCACGTCGTCCTGGCCGAGCCACACGAGGCACGATGCCACGAGGCTTTTCCAAGGCTCGAAGGAGCCCATCTGGCCGACCGTTTGGGGCGGGCGTCCCGCGACGATGTATGCGCGCAACATCGTCAAAGCCGCCACGTGCAGGCTCCGTCGATGCTCCTTCGCCCACTGCACGAGGTCTTCCTTCTCGAAGTCCGTGCGCTTCCAGGGGGCCTCCCTGCGTGTGAACAGCCGAACGGGGATCGTTCTCCGGTTCATGTCCATCGTCGTCACTACATTGTTGCCCGCGTACACCACCACGGTGTCCCACGGGCCGGTGTAGTCGCCGGTCTCTCCGAGCACGCGCCCACGGAAGCGTCGGCTCGTGGCCACCATCTGGAGGGTCTGGCCACCGACTTCACGCATCTCGTCGAACAGCACGACGGGGGCCCCCGAGATCGACAACCCGCAAAGCCGCTTCTCCCGCTCGGCTTCATCTTCACTCAAGGTGCCCTCGGCAACCGTCTCCCCTGTGGCGATGATCGCGGTGAGTTGCGCGAGCTTGCCTTTCCCGGTGCCTTTCAGGTTCGCCGTGTGAACGAAGTGCGGCAAGTTGCCCGTGTGCGCGTGGCGCGACTCGACGGTCAGAACTTCGGCAAGCCAGCATGTCCGGTCGATGGGCTGTTGAAACTCGAAGTCCTTCACGAGGTCCAGCAGCACCTTCTGCGCCTTCGCGGCGTCCGCTTTGCTCGGGCGTTCGAGCGCCCCAAGGTTGCCCCAATCCTCGGTCGGCTCGTAGTACAGCCCCGACTTGGTGTCGTAGCCCTCGGTCGTCAACACCCTGCCGTCGGCGAGCAACGTGGGCGACGTTACCACTCCGGCCAGCTCACGGACCCCCGGCCATTGTCCCCGGCAGTAGACCGCTGCCACCGACCACTCGGGCGGGTGCGCCTGGGCCCACGCATCCTTCTTGGCCACGTACTGAAGCCAGATGGCTGCCCCGGCCATCCGCTCTCGAAGGATGGCCATCGGCAGCGTCTCGATGCTGCCCCGTTGGATCCGGACAAGGGCCGACCCGCGAGCGTACAACCCGGGGTCGAGGGAAAGGGCCGCGATGGCCTGATCGTTTACGTGTGGTTCCTCGGTCGTGATCGGGATCTCGGGCCTTTCTCCTCCCGCCACTTCGTCGGTCGTCGGCCGAGGCTCCGATTCGCCGTCGAATACGCCCTCGACGACATTGACCACGACCAGCCCCGTTGCGGTCCCTGTCGGAATGGACGTCGTTGGCGGGGACGATGGAGTCGGTGACGCCGGGGGCGTCGGCGCCTTGACCCGCCGCTGCTGTAGGAAGTGGCCGCGCGGCTTGCCTCCCGAGTTCGTGCGCGCCCATTCCAGAACGCCATCGACCTTGTGCGCCAGCTCCTTGTCGCTCCAGCTCGGCTTGCACTTCGGGTTGTAGTCCTTCGCCATGAGAGAAAGAGCCTGCTCTTCGCTCAAGCCGAAGCCCCACACGAGAGCTACAGCGGCGCCGCGCGTCGTGCCGCTGCCGTCCTGGCCCGATATAGCGGCGACCTTGTTGCCGAGGTATTTTCGTGCCTGTTCGACGGCTTCGGGGGAGCCGGGTTCCGCCATCATCGTCGTGAGAACGTTGCCCTCTGGAACAACTTCGTCTGCAAGCTCTTCGACCCGGGCGAGGGCCAGAATGTCGGCCACGTCGAGCGGCTCCCCGTCCTGCCACAAGGCCCTGTAGTGACGGCCGTTGTTGCCGACGTACCAAAGTCGAGAGGCGTCCTTGCAGCTCGGGTCAAGGACGTGGCCTGCGTTCTCGGCGGTCCGCCAAACGTATTGCCGAACGCGCTCATGCTCGTCTACCGGAAGGGGGCGCGGGTACGGCAGCACGAGCCGAAACGTCTCCCTCTCGGGTGTAGCCGACCACGACGTGTGCCCGAAGCACATCGTGCCACGCCACAGCGCAAGTGCAGCTTCGAGCGAAGTCTCGCCCTTGTCGTAATCGAGCACGCATGCGCAGACGGTCCTGGCGAGCTTGAGGAGCCGCTTGTCCGAATCGAACGTCGTGGGGCTCCACGAGAGGAGCATTCTCTTGTCGGTGGTCTTCGCGGGCTTTGCGTCGCGCAATTTACCGAAGAACTGCGGCCACCCGCCTCTCATGATGAGCGGCTTGCCCTGGCTGTACTCGCCCGAGCCGAATAAGGTGAGCGTCACCGCATCCGACATCGTGGCCGATGGATCGACTTGGTTCATCGTCGGTCTCCGCTTGCAGGGCCAAGTGCGCGGCGAGCCAACTCTTGTTCATCTTGTTGTGCCTTCTCGCGTTCGATTTCCTCTTCGCTGCGGATCACGGCCCGCAACGCCAACTGCAAGTTTCCGTCGAAGAAACCGTCCGCAATGGCCTCGTCGATGCTGGACTTCGGAACCATTCGCAGCTCAACGATTTCGTTTTGCTTGCTTGGGGCTCGGCGTCGCCTCGGATACTCGGGAATCATTGGTCACACCTCCGTGCGCGCAACAGGACTGAACCAGTCGTTCGGCTCGATCCCGAGGACGCGCATCCGCTCCACGGTCGTGGTCTTTGGATTTGCCGCTCCAGACGACAGCAGGCGAATCGTATTGCCGGTCGAGCCGACCTTGCGGCCTACGGCGGCGGCGGATGACTCACCGACGAGATGGGCGAGCTTGAGCTGAGCGATGGTGTGCGTACGAGCTACGGCGGTCATGGCGGTCTCCCGAGACCACGCGTTGCGTGGGCTCCGTGAGGGTTAGACCGCTCGGTCCGGCTCTGTAGCGACGACTACGGCTTCGCAGAGGAGCGTATGGCGTTACCAAATAACCACTCGGCCAATGGCGTCAAGGGCGTTTGCTGCAATGGCGGTCACGGGGGCACGGCCGAAAACTGAGCCCGCACTCGGTCACGGTCGTCGCAGGCCAAAACGTGAAAATGGCACGGCCAACCTCCGAAGCCGAGGAAACCACGGGGCAAGTTGCACAATGCTTCGATGAAAATCGAAAAGACATGGAGAAGGTCGTCATCATCGGCCACGCCGTGGCTTGCCCGACCCGATTGGCCATCTTGAGGTCGTTGGGCGAAGCTGGATGCTCGCTCACCGTGACGGCCGCGAAGGTGGGCTTGGCCGTCTCGACGACCTCCCACCACTTGAACGTGCTCGGGGCAGCCGGCCTCGTCACGAAGACCCCGAGAGGGAGGCAGACCATCTACAAGTGGTCTCGGGCTCGGTGGGCACTCGTTCGACAGAGGCCACCGGCGCCGACGGTGCCCGCCGACGAGGCCCCGTGAACATCGACCCTATTGCACGCCGCGTAGCCCGCCGCCACGTCGCCCAAAACACGCGCATCGAGTTCAGCGGCGGCGGACGGATCCCGGCCGTCGAGTTGAGGCGGATGCTCGAACCGACTGCGGGCGTCCTCGTCAAGCTCCGTTTTCGCCCCTCGCTCATCGCGGACCCCAACGGGGTAGAGTGGGAGGCCCTCGACGAGAACGCCGCAATCGTGAACGGGACGCTCGTTCTCCATGCAGCGGTTTCGGATTCGGAGGTCCGCTGCTGGACCGAAGTGACCGTCGATCCGTCGAGGACGGTGCTTGTCGACCCGGCCGACTTGCGCCTGATCGAAAGTCCCGACCAGGCCGCCGAGCGAGTCGCCGTCGAATACCAACGGCGGACGCGCGGGCTAGAGCACGTCGAGCACGACGATGATGGCCAGTGCGACGCGCCCGAAGACGAGCTTCCGGAGACGGACCGGCCGTGACTGTCGAGCTTATGGGCGTCGGCGCCGGCCTTGCTCGAACGCCCACCGCACGAGCAGTCCGTTTTCGACGGCCGCACGCTCGTTCACGATCTCCTCCAGGGACAGGTACATCATCCAGGCGTCGTAGCTGGCGAGCCGCCGCAGCTTGTGGCCGGCCTTTTGGACCTTCTTGGTCGTCTTCTGCCAGGGCTTCGACGCCAGCAGCACCTTGTCGATGGCGTCGCCGAGGGCCTCTTGGTCCTTGAGCTTCTTGGCGCTGAGCTTCGGGGTCTTCACGACTTCTTCCCCTTGGCCAATGCCCGGTGCAACGTGGCGACGCCGACACCGAGTGCCTCGGCCACGTCCCGTAAGGGCTGGCCTTCGGCTCGAAGTGTGATGGCGCGGTCGAGATCGACACGTGCTCGTGGGCGGCCAATCCTGGCGCCACGGCGGCGCGCAGCCTCAAGCCCCGCCTTGGTGCGCTCGATCAGGCGGCTCCGTTCTTGCTCTGCGACCCAACTGAAGATCCCGACGAGCAGCGTCCTCACCGGACTCCCAGTGTCCAACCACGGCTCCCGGACCGAGATTACCGTGACCCCGATTCGATCCAGTTCGAGCACGGCGGAGAGGTTGCCGATCATGCTGCGGCCGAAACGGTCGAGCGCCCAAATCACGAGAACATTGAACTTGCCCCGCTTGGCGTCGGCCAGCATCCTCTCGTACATCGGTCGATTCTTTGCCGCGCTCGCTTGCTCTTCGTAAACGTGAACGAGCTTGAAGCCGCGTGCTTTGACGAGCTGTTCGACCTCGGGCCGCTGGTTCTCCGTCCGCTGCCGGTCCGTGGACACCCTCAAATAGATGGCGGCGCGGGTCACGTTCCATATACGGGTGAGCCCCTTCTGGATCAAACTTCGGGCTTTCCAAAACCGGCATCCTTTGAACCCCTCTCAGACCCCTTGTTTCGTAGGGGTCCGGGAAGGCATTCTGGCGCTCCGAAAAGGCACGTTATTGGAACGGCCCTCTCCGGGTGGTAGCGTCGCTCGGGACGGGATGACCAAGGATCGAATCATCGCCGAAATCCGACGAACGGCCGCTGAGAACGGGGGCGTCCCGTGGGGGCAGAGGCGGTTCCAAAGCGAAGCAGGTATCTCCGTTGGCATGTGGCGCGGCAAGTATTGGCGCACATGGACCGAAGCGCTCACGGAAGCGGGTTTCAGCCCGAACCCCAAGGTTGAGCCCTTCCCGAGGGACGAATTGATCGTTCGACTCGTCAAGCTCACGAGAAAGCAAGGACGCTTTCCGACCACTGCGGACGTTGCGCTAGCCAAGCAAGCCGACCCGACGCTTCCCCGACCTCAAACCTTCCGACTGCTGGGAGACATCCATGCCCGCACGGAAATCGTGCGGGCCTATGCGGCGGCGCACCCCGCATATCGAGACGTACTCGATCTGTTGCCCCCTGCCTTGGAAAAGACGGTCGAGGGCTCGAATAGCTCGGACGTAGACAGCGGCACCGACGGTGCCGTGTACATGCTGAAGCTCGGAAAGCACTACAAGATCGGCAAGTCGTTCTCGGTGCCGAGACGACACAAGGAGATCGCTATCGAGCTGCCCGAGAAGCCCGACGTGGTTCACGTGATCACGACGGACGACCCCACCGGCATCGAGGCGTATTGGCACAAGCGGTTCGCCGAGAAGCACACCAACGGCGAATGGTTCGCCTTGACGCGGCAAGACGTGCAGGCCTTCAAGCGGCGCCGGTTCATGTAGACCACCCCCGCCGAGATCACGCCCTCAAAACCGCGTCCTTATTCCGCCATCTCTCCCCGGTGGCTCTACATGCCCGTCCAGGACACGAAGGCAAATCGTGCCGCTGGGAGCTGAAAATCGATCCCGCATATTTTCCCCCGGCCGCAACTTTCACTCAAGACCCTCAAAATCCCGCCCGACCTCGGGTACGAGGCCCGTTCAGCACGCGCACGGTGAGCGTGCGGAAATGGGCCCCGATTCTTTTCCCCCCGTCTTCAAAAGGACGAGGGTAGAGGTCGAGTTCGAATTGCGCGTAGAGGCGGCGCGAAGGAAGTATCGGGTCAGCCAGGCTTTGAGTTCTGAGGCGGATGCGGCGCGAAAAAGAATGCCAAGCAAAAGGCCGCCAAGAATGTGATGACCCCCAAGATTGCCCCATCTGTCAACGCTTCCAGCGTCGGCTCACGGCGCAATCGAAGCAACGGCGTTCCGATGCCCCAGACAAGCCCGGGGATTATTGAGCGATTGATCGCCGTCCGTACGCGCGGTGTCATCGTTCTACCCTCCCACCGTCCGCGTGCCGAACACCCGCGCGGTTTTGGACCACGCGCCGTCGTCGTGTCGCCAATCGGCAGCACCCGCCGCATTGATG
>Ga0209274_10001137_pt1 | contig 13963 bp, 10 predicted proteins | sample HubBroMetageREF1_FD_188343 | JGI IMG/M metagenome (GOLD analysis project Ga0209274, IMG submission 188343) | Reference soil microbial communities from the Hubbard Brook experimental Forest, New Hampshire, USA - Hubbard Brook CCASE Soil... | ecosystem: Environmental > Terrestrial > Soil >...
TCGCAAGATGATTGCTCAGCACCTTCATCACCTGCCGCTCTCGGCAGTGGGTACGAGGTATTTGATCAACAGCCATCTAATAAGGTTTACGGCTACGCCGGGCCGGCCGTGTGACACGAGTCCGCCAGGCTTACATGAAGACGGAGAGAAATACATCGCCACGCATCTAGTGAGCCGCTGCGGCGCTCACGGGGGCGAAGTGATCATAACTGACAATGACAAACACGAAATAGATCGCTTCACGATGCGCGAATCGGGTGAGTGTTATGTCTTCGACGATGATCGCGTCTGGCACATGTTAACGCCAGTGGCGGTACTGGAAGGAAATCAGTACGCCTACCGTGACACGCTGGCGTTCGATATGCTCCCGGAGGGCTGGGAACCCGCGAAGTGATCCGGGTTGCCCCGCAGGATGGCTTCCGACTCTTAATGAGTGCCATCGATTTATTAAAGTTTCACAACCATGGCACGGACAACAGAGCAGAAGAGCACGCTGTACGGGCTGGCACAGACCTGCATACTGGTCGTTTTCGCGGTCACCGTATTCTTAGCTCCTGGCACTCCGATGCTGACGGGTGGGCGGATCTTGAGGCTTGCAGGCAACAGTCTCTGCGCGGTTGGGATTATTCTCTTGCTCGTGGCGATCAGCCGCATCGGCCAATCCATCCAGATCGCTCCCGAACCCAAGAAGACCGCAACACTCGTGACCAGCGGAGTCTACCGATGGTTCCGGCATCCGATTTATACGTCCATCGTTGCGGTGGTCATTGGCCTCTTCCTTCGCAAACCCACCCCCGGCATCGGAATTGCGGCAGCCATCGTGATCATCTTCCTGCTGGTCAAAGTACGGTTCGAAGAGAAGCTTCTGCGGGCTCGGTATCCAGAATATTCGGCCTACATGAATCGCAGCATGGGAATTTTGCCGTGGGCAGACTGGATTTCTCGTAACGACGGAAAACAAAAGTAAGAGCGAAGTAGTAGCTCTCGTTGTTGTTGGAACATCGCCATAGCACTCATTGACGCAAGGGCAGCCCAACCTTAGCGATTGTGCTGGCCGGTTAACACTCAAGAGCGCCCGGAAACCGATGGATAACGGTACGCGCTCATCAACCTTGCGATCAAAACGGCAAGATAAAGCACGCCGATAATGGCCTCCATCACGGAAAGCGAGCGGGCCGGCGCGGAGACTGGGGTAATGCCCGCCGCACCCAGAGAGACCATAGTTGTGAAGCTGTAATAAATGAAATCGAACTTGTTGGGAATAGCATGGAGATTCGTCTGAGGATCGAGATAGAACGCCCTGGGCTGAATGGCAGCCACCATGCCGTAGAGACTGGCGAAGGCAAACCCTACCAGCAAATAAATGCAGAGCGCCCCGAAAATTGTTTCCGAATTGGGTTCGTCGTTGCCAAAGACACGGCGGAAGATGACCACCACAATAAACACATCGAACACAAAGCTAAGAACGATGCTGAGAATTGAAAGTAATCCTGTGTCGGGTTCGCGAAGCAGCATGCGTTCCAATACAGCGGGAACCGCTAGCAGGAGCGCGACCAGCAAGAGCGTTCTTCGCAGGCGGATCGCGTAGACAGCGATCAGAATTCCGGCGCCCCCGACCACACGGAATGCGAAATAGCCGAATCCACCGTTCTGGATGTAAGGATAGAGAACGAGAATCGCCAACAGGAACAGGAAAAGCAGGAAGAAGTTGTGTCCAGTCAGAGGCCGAATGCGACTAGAGGCTGTCGGAGTGTTCATAGGGAAGAAAATGGCAGAATGTCGCCTCTTTCTAGCATCCCTCACCGCTCCTGCGCAAGACGTTCCGCGCAAGATCGCGGTGGCAGTGTCCGTGACTACTGCAGTTTCGCGTACTCCGCTTTGGCTTGCTTCAGGATGGGGATATCGGGGTCAGCGTCTTTCCAGAGAGTGAGGAAATCGTTGTAAGCGGTCTTCGCTTTGGCGCTGTCGCCAGAGAGGGCGTAAGCGCGGGCGAGGCCGAGATGGGCCAGCGTACCCAGGGGAAAGTTGACGACATCGCCGCGGTGGTCGAGGAACTTCTGGAACTCGGCGGCTGCGGCAGTTCCGTTGTGTGCCGCAAGGTAGGTTTGGCCGCGAATGTAGGCGGGATACAGAGTTCCCACCTGAAATTGCGGCGGCCCGCCTGATTCATAGGGCGCGGCTGCTTCCAGAAATACCAGGGATTGCGCAGTATTGTTGCTGCTCAGTTCGACCGCTGCCTTGATGGTGGGAAGCCAGTAGACTTTCAGCAGGGTTTGCGAGGAGTATTTCTTTTCGAGCTCGGCAACAATCGCCTGGGCCCGGGCGTTTTCACCACTTCGCGCCAACGCCAAAGCTACCAGCACTTCAACATCTCGACCTGGGGAAAGCGCCAGGGCTGCCGCGGCATCCTGCTTCGCAGTAGCCAGGTTGCCAAACTCCGCTTCTCGCAGCGCTGCATTGACCTGCCAGATGGCCGCTGTTTCCTTGGAGTTGTTACGGACTGCCGCGTCTACCGCGCGGCGGGAAAAATCCCGCGCCCTGCCAAGGCGTCCGTAGCAGGCTTCCGTGTCCGATTGGAACGACAGGAGTATGTCTTCGTTTCCGGGCTTGCCGGCTGCCCAGGTAACCTGCCGCTCCATCTCGGCAACATCGTTTTTGAGGAATGCCAATTGATAGATGGTGAGGTGCATGAAATCGGACACGAGATTATGCGACTGCGCCTCTGCGATTGTTTTCTGGGCGTCATCGAGGCGGTTGAGAGCAAGGTAGATGCCTACGAGATTGGAATAGCTGATTGCGCCGAGCCCCAACCGCTGGCCCTCCTGGGTCACAGTCAAGGCCTTGTCGAACTGCCCAAGCTCGCTGTAAATCACTCCCAGGTTTCCCGGCGGCACTGAGTCCTGCGGATAGCTCTTGGCCCAGAGTTCGTAGACTTGGGTCGCTTGCTCCAACTCCCCTGTGACGTTGTCGTAGTACAGAGCCGAAATGCGATACTTTTCCCGTTCGCTGACCCCGTCGCGCAGGTCGTAGGCTTTCTTGATGTTTTCCGCGGCCAGACTGGCCTGTCCGAGATTGCCGTACACGAGACCCAAACTGGCGTAGGCGACTGCGAACTTCGGATCGAGTTCGATCGCGCGTCTATAGAACGGAATGGCCTCGGCATTTCCTTTGGTTCGAAAAGTGGTGATGCCCATACTGAAAGCCTTTAAAGCTTCCAGGGAGGCCGTGGTGGCTTCGACCGGGACATCGAATTTCTGTATTGTGGCCAGTGATTCGCCCAGTTTGGCGCGCAAGTTGGACGCGGCTTTCCCCAGTGCTTTCAGCACGTCCTGCTTGCCTGCGGCTTCTTCCTGCTCCTGAGCCAGCGTGTCCCCGGTGCTGCAACCGACGGCGTCCAAACCAAGCACGTACTGCCCTCCCAGGTTCGAGATGGAACCCAGTACGATTGCCTTACTCCCCGTCCGAATACAGAGTTCCCTTGCCACATCGCGCGAGATCCGCTCATTCGACGGACGGCCCATGAGATGAAGCGTTTCCTCCACCTTGCGATCGGACAGGATATTAAGGAAGGGGGATTGTCCAAGCTGGACGCCCAGAGCCTGCTTGAGCGCGTCATCGAAGACAGGATCGCCGGTGGTGTTGGCAAAGTCGGCGATCACGACTGTATCTTTCTCGGAGAGCACGGCAGGGTTCGTGGCTGAGGTCGGCGAGTTTGCGGAACGCGAGCGCCAGTAAATACCACCGGCGACCAGAGCGACAATCAGGATGACGACAGCTGCGATTGGGAGCGAAACCTTCCGACCGGCGCCGGGAGCCATCGCCGTCAATGGCCCTGCCGCAGAGGTCTGCGCCGAAGAAACTGCCGGCTGCTGCTTACGGCTCGATGCACCTGGGCTGGAGGCGGGGGTGCCGCTGGCCGGCTGGGCCGAATCGTCGACGGCGGCCGGAATTCCTGTCTTGCTTGACTCCGTCTCGCGTTTCAGTCGTTTCAGGTCGGCGCGCATTTCCGCAGCAACCTGATAGCGCAACTCGCGGTCTTTCTCCAACGCCTTGTTGATGATCTCTTCGAGCTTGGGTGGAAGATCGGGATTCAGACGAGCCGCAGGCGTCTGGGCCTTGTGGAGGATGGAATCGAACAAGTCAGTGGTGGTGGCTCCGCGGAACGGCAACTGAGCGGTAGCCATCTCGTACAAAACCGCGCCGAAAGAAAAAAGGTCAGTGCGGATATCAAGTTCGCGCCCACGCGCCTGCTCCGGAGACATGTACGCGGCCGTGCCCACCGCAGTGCCCGGACTGGTGAGGTGGGGCTCGATCACCTGGGTTCGAGTGGCCTCATTCTGCCCAGCCGCGCTCGACGTGGTGACCTTGGCCAGCCCGAAATCGAGAACCTTGGCGTGGCCACGCTCGGTCACGAAGATATTGGCGGGCTTGATGTCACGGTGCACGATACCTTTGGCATGAGCGGAATCGAGCGCGTCGGCGATCTGGATGGCGAGGGAAAGCAGAGTCTCCAACTCGAGCGGCCGCGCTCCGATCAGATGCTTGAGCGTTTGCCCGTCGAGAAACTCCATCGCAATGAAGGCCTGCCCATCCTGCTCGCCAATGTCGTGAATCGTGCAGATGTTGGGGTGGTTCAGTGCGGACGCGGCTTGCGCTTCGCGTTGAAAACGGATGAGTGCTTGCGGGTCCCGGGCTACTTCGTCGGGAAGGAACTTCAGCGCGACGAAACGATGCAGGCGCGTGTCCTCGGCCTTATAGACCACGCCCATGCCCCCACCGCCCAACTTTTCGACGATGCGATAGTGCGAGATGGTCTGGCCAATCATCAGTGGCAAATCTTATGTGGGCGAAATACTACGTGGACGAAACGGGCAAGTCAATGAACGCCGGGGAGATAAGGAAGAAAGCGTTTCGCGCATGCTGAAAGGCCGCTTGAGTTGACAGTAACCACAAAAAAAGGCAAACTCGCCGTTTCGCCGCGACTCGGCGGCATCGAGGATCCGCATGAAGACTCCCCTTTCCGTTGTGATTATCATGCTGGTTGCGTCACTGGCGGCACAGGACGCCACACAGTCGGTCGGCTCGCAGAAAAGATCCCTTACTGAAAAAGATCTCTTTGACTTCGTCTGGGTGGCCAATCCTCAAGTGTCACCCGATGGCGCCCGCGTGGCATTCACTCGCGTGACTGTGGACGAGAAGCGCACCGGCTACGAGACCTCGATCTGGATAGCGGCCACCAGCGCCAAGGAAAGCCCGGTACGGATGACGAACGGCAAGCACGATGCACAGCCGCGCTGGTCGCCCGACGGCAGCCACATCATATTCGTTCGCGGCGGTGACAAAGACGAAACTGGCAAACCAAAGCCTGGGCAACTCGCAACGCTATCGCTCGCAGGGGGTGAAGCTTCGACGATTACCGATCTCCCCAAGGGAGCTTCGAATCCGGTCTGGTCTCCCGACGGCAAGCAGATCGCCTTCCTGAGTTCCACCACGCAAGATGACATCCAGAAGGCCCAGCGCAAGAAGAATGCGAAGCCTGGTGATAATCCAGCCGAGAGCGAACACGAGTCCGACGTGCACGTGATCAATCGAGCCGTGTATCGCAGCAATGATGAGGGCTATCTTGATCCCAAGCGCCACTCCCATATTTGGCTAGTCGGGATACCCGCGGCCGCTGATCAACTCCCCAAACCAGTGCAACTGACCAGCGGGAATTTCGACGAGGGCCAACTCGTCTGGAGCCATGACGGCTCGCGCATTTACTTCCTCACGCGACACATCGACGAGCCCTATTACGAAACCCCCAGCACGGATATTTACTCAGTGCCGGCAGCGGGTGGCGACCCTGAAAAACTCGCCGCCGTTCCGATGGGTATTGGTGATCTCGTCCTCAGCCCAGATGGCCGTCAGTTGGCCTTCCATGGCTCCGTCACTCAGCCGGTTCGCTCTTATTCGCAGCCCGATCTTTGGATCATGGAAGCGACCCCGGGCGCGAAACCCCGAAACCTTACCGGCGCCTACGATTTCGACATGGGCAGCGTGGTGGGTGGCGACAATGCCCCACCGCGCGGCGGCCGCGGACGCGCGCTCTACTGGTCGCCAGATGGTGGCTCGCTGTTCGACATCGTCGAGAAGCAAGGACGGTCGCCCATCGTCCGCGTCGACACAAAAACCGGCTCCGTGACTGAAGTCTCGCGGGGCGATGAGGCGGTGCTCGATTATTCGGTGAATGCAGACGCCAGCACGATTGTCGCTCTCGTCTCCTCTCCCGTGATGATCGGCGACATCTTCGCGATTGCGAGCGACGGAACGCAAACTCGCGTGACCGACTCCAATGGCAAGCTCTGGTCCCAACTCAACCTGACGGCGCCGGAGGAGATTAATTACACCAGCTTTGATGGCAAGCACATTCAGGGCTGGATCCAGAAGCCGCCTGACTTCGATCCGCAGAAGAAGTACCCACTCATTCTCAACATCCACGGCGGCCCGCACTCTGCCTACGGATGGGTCTTCGATGATGAATTTCAATGGATGGCTGCCAAAGGTTATGTCGTCTTCTACCCCAACCCGCGCGGCTCGACCAGCTATGGTCAGGAGTTCGGCAATATCATTCAATATCACTACCCGGGCGACGACTATCGCGATCTGATGGTCGGTGTCGATGAACTTATCAAGCGCGGCTACATCGACCAGAAGAAACTCGGCGTGACGGGCGGCAGCGGTGGCGGCGTCCTGACAGACTGGACCATCACGCATACGGATCGCTTCGCCGCCGCAGTGTCGCAACGAGACATTTCCAACTGGGCCTCATGGTGGTACACGGCCGATTTCACGCTCTTCCAGCCCAGTTGGTTCAAAGCGCCGCCGTTCGAAGACCCGCAGGACTATATCAACCGCTCGGCGATCACATTTGTGAAGGACATCCACACTCCGGTGCTTTTCGTGCTCGGAGAATCCGATACCCGCACCCCGCAAGACTCAGGCGGCGAACAATTGTTCCGGGCACTCAAATACATGAAACGCCCAACGGCCATGGTTGTCTTTCCACGCGAGACGCACGAACTCTCGCGCTCGGGCGAGCCCTGGCATCGCATCGAACGTCTTGAATATATTGTGGGTTGGTTCGATAAGTGGATGATGGGCATACCTCATCCTGAGTTTGATCTTAATCCGGCATCGCCGGCAGCGACATCTGCTCCTGGCGACGCACCGATTGGCGCCGACTCAGGCAACGATTGAGCGGTTTCTGTGGAATTGAGCCGGGTTGGCGATAGATCACAGATCACAGCGCGCCGCTTGGATGCGGATTGAGGTAACGAAAGAAGCGTGGCCGTCCCGACACGGTCTACCAACTGAGGCAACACACGCGTTCATACCGGACTCCCAGCTCGCACTAGCTTCGCGGGCTTCGTCCGATCGGCATAGACTCGCCGGTTTCTCTGGCCAGCCCGGGTTTTAATGCTCATCTCTTCAGGTCCCGCGCCCCTCCGAGCGTACGACCCTCCCCTCCACCGCCGCAACAGATGCCACGCCTCCAGATAGCGCTCGTACTTGCTCTGTCGCCTCCACGGCGCCAGCCAGATGCTTCCCTTCCGCAACGCCACCACTCCCGCCGGAATGATGTACCACAAGTCCAGCGGGATAATATACGCCGCCACAAAATCAATCTCCTCCAGGATATGTATCCGCCTCTTCCCCGCCGGTACGTGACACGGATACGCTCCCGCCTTCGGCCGCCTCATCGTCGACTTCACCTGCACCCGGTGTGCGATCCCATCCTGTTCCACCATCAAGTCATACGGAGCCGAATCCCCCCACAGCTTCGCCACCCGAAACCTCTGCTCCATCGCCCGCGACAAAAACCGCACCTCCGCCCACTCTCCCCGCTCCTTGGCATTCTTAAACTGACTCCCGCGCTGTCCCATCGCCTTCCTCATCTCCCAAAAACACGAAAGGCGCGACCCTATCCCATCCGCAGATGGAGGCCGCGCCCAAATGTTCTCTAGGTAGTAGTGCAGTTCGACAGTTACGCGACGGCCGTCATCCTGAGCGAAGCCGTTCTTCAGGCGGAGAGAAGGATCTCCCGCTTATCCGGCCCAACGCGTGAGCCAAACTGCCCCTACCTTAGAATTTTTACTCTATACTTATAGTATATCATGCAGCAAAGGGTAAAAGCGCCACCAATGCCCTAACTATTTTCCCTTTGCCTGCCACCACATAACCCCAATCGCGTAATTTCTGCCTATTGACAAGATTTTCCACAGCCCGGAAAAACCCGGAAATACAGACGCAGGCGTGCAGTAACGTGGGCGGGTGGCCCACCCTTTGCGCCCTTTGCAAAGGGTGGGGTCTTCCCGAATGCGAACTGCTTGGGATATTGACCCGGAATTTGCCGCAACGCAACCGCGAATCGTCCTTTACAAAGTCGCCGAACCTTTCGCGTTCTCTCCGAAAGCGGGTGCCCGAATCCCCATGCTATAATTTCCTATTCCCAGTCGCTTAAAGCGCGGAGGACCGTATCGACAAACGTTTTATCCGAACCAATGACCGCATTCGAGCCCGCGAAATTCGCGTGATCGGAGACGAAGGTGAACAGATCGGCGTCATGCCTCCCTTCGAAGCGCTCAAGTTGGCCCGCAGCAAGAACCTGGATCTGGTTGAGATTTCGCCCACTGCGCAGCCTCCCGTGTGCCGCATCATGGACTACGGGAAATATCTCTACCAGCAGGAAAAGAAAGAGCGCGAAGCCAAGAAGCATCAGAAGACGATCACGGTGAAAGAGGTCAAGTTCCGCATCAATGTGGACGACCACGATTACGAGACCAAGAAGAATCACGTGCTTCGATTCCTCGATGGAGGAGACAAGGTAAAGGCCACCATCTTCTTCCGGGGCCGCGAAATGACCCGCACCGGCTTGGGCCGGGCCATCCTGGAGCGGCTGATTAAGGACGTTGAATCCCAGAGTATCGTGGAGTTCCGGCCGCGGCAGGAAGGCAACACGCTCCACGCCATCCTGGCGCCGAAGAAAACTGCAGTCGAGCGGGAGAAGGAACGAGAACGAGAAGCCAAGCAGAAGGCGAAGCAGGAAAAGAAGTTGGCGCAGGAAAAAGAAAAGCAGCAACAGGCGCCGGCCGCGGTGGCCGAGGTTCCGGATCCAGTCTCGCAGGCTTAGGCGTTCGCCGGGAATGGCGGCGCGTCGCGCCAACGATTCCAAAGCAATTGAAAGTAGTGTTGAATATCCAACTGGCGGCTGGCAACTGGCGGCCGGCAGCCGATCAAAGAGGACTAATGCCGAAATTAAAATCGCACAAGGGCGCGTCGAAGCGCTTCAAAAAGACGGCCAACGGCAAGGTGAAGCGCGGACATTCCGGCCTGCGCCATATGCTGAGTTCCAAGGCCAAGAAACGCAAACGCCACCTGGGAACGGCCACGCTGGTAAGCGACGGCGACCTCCGCAAAGTAAAGCGGATGATTCCGTATCAGTAAGAGCGATTGATGATTGTGTGATTGCCGATTATTGATTTAAAACCGGCGGCGTTCGCTCAAGGTTTTAATCAACAATCAAAAATCATCAATTAACAATTGCCGGGCGCGTGAAGAGGCCAGGGATCGCCGCAACGGCGAATCCTCCTTACCTCCAGCCGCCGTAAAGAGAAAGCAAAAAGGAGAACACCATGCCACGTGTAAAACGCGGAACCAAACGCCGCGCCAAGCGCAAGAAAATTCTAGATCGCGCGAGCGGATACTTCCTCACTAAATCGAAACTCTACCGTTCCGCCAAAGAAGCAGTCGAACGCGGCCTCAAGTTCGCATACTCCGGGCGCAAGCAGCGGAAGCGGCAATACCGCTCGCTTTGGATTGTGCGCATTGGCGCGGCCTCGAAGCTGAACGGGTTGAGCTACAACCAGTTCATCCACGGATTGAAAAAGGCCGGGGTGGAACTGGACCGCAAGATTCTGGCTGACTTGGCAGTGAAGGACGCGCCCGCGTTCAAATCTCTTGTGGAGCAAGCGAAGGGCGCGCTGGCGTAGTCGCGGTCAGCTTTCAACCATCAGGTCTAATCATATTGTCATTCCGAGCCGCTCGCAGCCGCGCGACGCGCGGAGAGAGCGAGCGAGGAACTTGCTTTTCTGCTGGTGGTAAGAGAACGGCGGGTTCGTCACCGCTTGCGCGGTTCGGAATGACAAAGCCTTGAGAGTCTTGGGCGCAAATGGCATACACCGTTTCCAAATTGACGGATTACTCGGCGTCCGCGCTGGAGAAGTCCGCAGGGGAGTGCGTGCGCGCCTGCGCAGCCGAGGCTGGGACGGTTTGCAACGAGGCTGAACTGAAGGCGTTTCGCGACCGGTGGATGGCCCGCAAGAACGGAATACTGACCCAAATCAATGATTTGTGGCTGAAAGGCGCGCCCAAGGATGCCAAGCGCGAAGCGGGGATCCGAGTTAACGAGTTAAAGGCCAGGATTCAGGAACTGGTGGATGGTGCGCAGGTCGGCCGCGATGGTGGAGAAGCTGGAACAGCGGGACGCGTCGACATCTCTCTCCCTGGAATCCGGCGCCCCATCGGGGTGGAGCATCCGGTCATCAAAACGACGAACGAGATGGTTCGCGTGTTTCAGAAGCTGGGATACTCCGTGGCCGATGGACCTGTCGTCGAGACTGATTATTACAACTTCGAGGCTTTGAATTTTCCGCCGAACCATCCGGCGCGGGATACGCAGGATACTTTGTTCATCGCGGGGCAGCAGGGGAAGGCGCAGCGGGAGCGGTTACTGTTGCGGACGCATACTTCTCCGGTGCAGATTCGGACTATGGAGAAGATGCGGCCACCGATTCGCATTGTGATTCCCGGGACGGTGCATCGCAACGATCCTCCGGATGCGAGCCACTCGCCGATGTTTCATCAGATCGAGGGGCTCGCGGTCGACACCAAAATTACATTCGGCGATTTGAAGGGGACGCTGGATCACGCGATGAAGGAATTCTTTGGATCGAGCGTGAAGACCAGTTTTCGTCCTTCGTTTTTTCCGTTTACCGAGCCGAGCGCGGAAATGTTTGTGAGCTGCTTTATTTGCGGCGGGAGCGGGAGGCGCGGGGCGGAGCCTTGCCGTCCATGCAAGCAGACGGGCTGGATTGAGATTCTGGGGTGCGGCATGGTCGATCCCAATGTGTTTGAGTTTGTGAAGGACAACGGGTATGACCCTAGAAAAGTTTCCGGCTTTGCCTTCGGCATGGGCGCGGACCGGATCGCTTTGTTGAAGTATGGAGTGGATGATTTGCAGTTATTTTTCAACGGAGACGTCAGGTTTCTGGGGCAGTTCGCCTAGTGGTCAGTGGCTAGTCAAACCGGGACAGCATCGTGAGAGTTCTCCGATGCGCCGTCTTTGGTGACTGGTTGCATAGGTCCTTCGGCGCAAAAAGCGCGCCTCAGGATGACATGGCATTTTTGTATTGATACAGCCGGCGGGACGCCGGCGCTACTATGAAGATTTCTCCACAGTGGGTGCGGGAGTTTGTTGAGCTCACCGTCGATGACGGGCGGCTGGCTGAGGCTTTGACTGGTGTGGGGATTGCTGTTGAGGGAATCAGCGGGTCGGGCGCGGACACTGTGTTCGAGATGGAAATCGGGACTAATCGCCCGGACGCTATGAATCATTACGGAGTGGCGCGGGAAGCGGCGGCGATTTATGATTTGCCGTTGAAGCAGCTTTCAGCTTTCAGCTTTCAGCCGTCAGCTAAACACTCCACCTCAGCGGCTAACGCCGCATCCTCTCGTGGCTCTGACGGCACAACTGAAGTCGTGCCCTTCCCGATCACTGTCGAAGAGCCTCAGCTTTGTCCGCGGTTTTCTGCGCGAGTTATTCGCGGGACGAAGATAAAGGCTTCGCCGGAGAAGATCGCGCGACGCCTGGCGCTGCTGGATCAGAGGCCCATCAGCAATGCGGTGGATGCTACTAACTATGTTTTGTGGGAAATGGGCAAGCCTACTCATGTCTTTGATATGGATTTACTGGAGGGCGGAAGGCTCGTTATTCGAAAAGCCAAGAACGGGGAGAAACTGAAGACGCTCGACGGTGTGGAACGCACCCTTACCTCCGAGGATCTGGTTGTAGCTGATGCCAAGAAGCCCGTCGGACTTGCCGGGGTAATGGGCGGGTTCGACACCATGATCACCGATAAGACTCGAAATATTTTGATCGAGTCGGCCTGGTGGGATCCGATCACAGTGCGTAAGAGCTCGCGGAGGCATGGACTGCACACCGATGCTTCGCACCGGTTTGAGCGCGGGGCAGATTTTGAGTCGACAGTTTTGTCGTGCGATCTGGTGTCGGCGCTGATTCTGGAATCGGGCGGCGGAGATCTGGTTGGCGATGTCATCGATGTAGTGTCGAGGAATCTGGATCAGGCGCCGGTGTTGTTGCGTCTTTCCGAGGTGCAGCGCATCCTGGGCGGGAATCTCGCGACGAGAGAGATTTTCCGCATCCTGACGAAGCTTGGTTTCATTTTGATCCCTGAAGGTCAGGGGACGGCGGAGTTCCGGGTAGAGATTCCGAGCTGGCGGCTGGATGTGGAGCGCGAGATCGACTTGATCGAAGAAATCGCGCGGGTGCATGGCTACGACAAGTTCGAGAATACCTTGCCGGCTTATAGCGGCGCGGTGGTCGAATTGCCGAACGCGGCTATGGACGCGACTTTGCGGGCGCGGGCTCTGGCGCTGGGATATAACGAGGCCGTGTCGCTGACGTTTATTTCATATGCGGATGCGGAAAGATTTGCCTCTGCTTCGGCTGGAGCGAAAGTGCTGGAACTGGAGAATCCGCTAAGCGAAGAAGCATCGGTAATGCGGACCTCGATGGCGCCGGGGATGCTGGACATGCTCGCCTGGAATCTTAATCGTGATTCTGACAACGTCCGGCTGTTTGAGATGGGCCGGGTCTTTGAAATGTCAGGCGGGGAGCGGGTTGAGCCGGCACGCGCGTGCCTGGGCGCGACGCTGGCAGCGGTAAAGGGCTCGCTGCCCGTGGGTGGAGCGCTGGACGTCAGCAAGGGCGAGCAGGCTGCGGCGGCGGAGGCGTTTCGTTCGTTCAAGGGCGATGTGGAGAATCTGCTAGCGGCGTTTGCCTGTACCGAACTGAGTTTCGATCGGGAGACGGCGGAGTATTTTCATCCGGGGCGATCGGCGCGGGCGCTGACGGGCGGGGCTGTGGTGGCGCAGTTTGGGCAGATCGCCGATAACGTCAAGGTGGAGCGGAAGTTGCGGCAGGACGTTTTTCTGGCGGAGATCGATCTGGACGTGTTGCATCGGCTTGGGTTGCGAACGATTCGGTTCGCGCCGCTGGGTAAATATCCGGCAGTGGAGCGGGATTTTTCGTTTGTGTTTGGGGATGATGTGGAGTTCGAGGCGATGCGGCGGGCGGTGACGGAACTGCGGTTGGGCGCGCTACGTTCGTTTACTCCGGTGGAGATTTTTCGGGGTGGATCGATTGCGGCCGGAAAGTATTCGATTCTACTGCGGGCGCGGTTGCAGTCGGATGAGGGGACGCTGCGCGACGAGCAGATTGCCGCTTGGTCTGCAGAGATCGTTCGGGTGCTGCATGGCTTGGGCGGAGTGCAGCGGGCTTAGCGAGCGTCTTGCCGGGGGCGAGAAGACGTTGCAAGCAACGTCTCTACAGGCGGGCCGGGATACTCCTTTGGGAGTCGTGAATTCGCAATCGGCAATTCTTCTTGTGCTAATCTGCCACTTATGGCGGACTCGATTTCTTCTTTATCCCATCCAGCAAAACAATTTCTTAGCGACAAGGTTTCGCATTTTACCGAGTCGGTGATCCGGGAGATGACCCGGCAGGCGGCGCTTTATGGAGCGGTGAATCTGGCGCAGGGGTTTCCGGATTTTGCGGCTCCGGCGGAAATCAAGCAGGCGGCTCGGGCGGCGATTGAGGGTGATGTGAATCAGTATGCGATTA
>Ga0209274_10001139_pt1 | contig 13950 bp, 11 predicted proteins | sample HubBroMetageREF1_FD_188343 | JGI IMG/M metagenome (GOLD analysis project Ga0209274, IMG submission 188343) | Reference soil microbial communities from the Hubbard Brook experimental Forest, New Hampshire, USA - Hubbard Brook CCASE Soil... | ecosystem: Environmental > Terrestrial > Soil >...
GATCAACTACTTCATCACTCGTCGGGGCGGAAAGAAGTAGGCCATGGGTTACAAACCGAAAGCACCGGCCATAATGGCCGCCCCGAACGTGATTCCGATGGCGGACATCATGCTGGTGCTGCTGATTATTTTCATGGTTGTCACGCCCCTGTTGTCGAAGGGCGTGTCGGTGGACATGGCCCGGGTTCCCAATCCTATAGACCTGCCTGACGCCGACAAGGACGATGCGATCCTCGTGGCCGTCACGCGCGACGGCACCATTTATCTTGGGAGCACGAAAGTGGGTCTGGAAGACTTGCAGACCCACGTAAAGGACGCGCTCGCAAACAGGGTGGATAAGACCGTGTTTGTTCGCTCCGATGCTCGCGCGAAGTTCGGCCAGGTGAAGGCCGCCGTCGATGAAGTGCGTGCGGCCGGCGTCGACAACGTCGGTCTTCTCACACAGAAGGTCGAGAAGAAAGGCGCACCATCTCCTCCGCCGGAGGGTGGCAACTAGCGGCGCTCGTTTTATTCGCAATCAAGTTATCCGCAATGAAGGAGTTTTACGATGGGAATGGCAGTTGGTGGAACCAAAGGAACGATGTCGGAACCGAATATCGTTCCGCTTATCGACGTCCTTCTCGTGCTCATCATTATTTTCATGGTGATCACACCGACGATATCGCAGGGCCTCGATACGATTGTGCCGCAGCCCTCTCCGCCCAACCAGAAGGAAGACCCCAATCTGTTGAACAAGACGATCGTGGTGGTCGTAAGCGCGGGCGGGGACGTATCGATCAACCAGGACAAAACCACGTGGGATCAACTGGGCCCGATGCTCTCGAAAATCTTCGCGGAGCGCGCCGAGAAAGTGGCCTTCGTCAAAGGTGACGACAATACCGAATTCGCCGACGTGGCTCATGCGATATCGATCATGCGCGACGCCGGAATCGACCATGTCGGCCTGATCACCAACAAGGTCGAAGCCGGCCAGTAACCAGTTTGAGCCGCAAGGCCGGAACCTGACTTGAGTGTGGCTCCGGGCTTTAAGCCTAGCAGTGTTCGTTGTTCCGGAATCGCGCCGCTGCCCGTAAGTTCGCCGGGTCGCGCTGGCCACCTGGGGGACTCACTCGGCCGGCGCAGTCATCACTAAGGAGAGCATTTCATGCAGCGCAATCTGCAAAACCGAATTCTTCTTGCCGTCACTCTGGCATCGCTCGTTGCGGCGGGAGGCTGCGACAAGCTTCGCGCGCGCGATAAGCTGAACAAAGGCGTGCAGGCCTTCCGGGGCGGGCAATTCGATCTCGCGATCGAAGACTTCAAGCAGGCGAAGGATTTGGATCCGGGCCTCACCAACGCCCGCCTGTATCTGGCCACCGCGTACGCCAGCCAGTACATTCCCGGCGCGCCCTCCGATGAAAATATCAATATGGGCAAGCAGGCCATCGCGGAATTCCAGGATGTGCTGAACGGCGATCCCAACAATCTTACCGCTATCGACGGTATCGGCTCCCTGCTTTACAACATGGGCGCGAACCCATTCAACGCCAAGACGCTGGAAGACTCGAAGCAATACCACATGAAGCACATTGCGATCAAACCGGATGATCCCGAGCCGTACTACTGGATCGCCGTCATCGACTGGTCGCTGGCCTATCACGGCAACAGCGAAATGCGCGACGAATACAACAAGACCGCCAAGAAGACGATTCGCGAAATCGATCCTTTGCCGCCGAAGGTCGCAGCCGACTACGCCCAAAAATATGGAGCCGTGATCGATGAGGGCATGGACTACGCCAAGAAGGCCATGGACCGCAGACCTCAATACGACGACGCCATGTCCTATTTGAACTTGCTGTATCGCCGGAAGGCCGACACGGAAACCACCGCCGATGCTCGCGATGCCGACAATAAAGAGGCCGAAGACCTGGTTCACAAAATCCAGATCATCCGGCAACAGAGGATGGAGAACCCCACGCCGTCCAGCTCTTAGCCAGTTGCATTTCGGGCTTCAGGATTCTCACCAGCCGGCGGGTCACCGCCGGCTGTTTGTTTTTCTGGATCCCTTTGTCCCCGTTGCTTCAGGGTCCGGGAACGAACACTTCGCTGGCGTGGTACAGCTTCACGTTGCGCTGTTCGGTGCGGACCTGTATCTGGCGCATTTCGCCATTCTTCTTTTCGCTGCTCGGAGTCGTGAACGTGAGCAGATATTGATTTTTCAGCACTGCGTCGAGCTGCTTGAAAATCGGGACGAAATCAACGGGGGTTTCGAACCCCTGAACAAACGACTGGCCTCCGGTACCGCTTGTGAGCTGATCCAAATTCTGCCACGCGACATCCATGCGAAACAGCGAGTTGGCCAGTCGCGGGCCTCCCGTGTAGATGGAATGGACGACGACGCCCGAGGTCTGCGCGCGCTTGATTGCCGACGCGACGTAGGGGCTGTCGAGGCCGGGCGACAAGCGATCGATGCCGCTCGCGATCATCAGAACTTCATGGCGCATGCCGTTGGCGGGCCAGTGCGATACGAGATCCTCCAGAGAGAGATACACGCTAGGTGACGTGCCCGCGGCAGGACCGAGCGACAGCCGGAGTTTTTGCGCGACCGCTTCATGGTTTGTGTCGAATTGGGCAGCAGCCTGAACCGTGCCGGCGGTTGCGTAAAAGAGGCCTACTTGTGTGGTGCTGGGCTGCGAGGTGATGAACTCTTTGATTTCGCTGAAATGCTGCCCGATGGCGGCCGAGCTGTCGTCATCATCAATCAGAATCGCGAGCTGAAGGCCGGCATTTTCGCCTTGCGCGGGAACCCAGGAAGTTACGTCCTGACGATTTTTCCCGCTGTAGACGGTGACGTCTTCCTTGGCGATTGCGGGCGGAGCGGAGAAATCATGGCCAAGAACCGTTACGACGGTGGTGATGGGCGCGGCAGATGAGGCCGCCTGATTTCGGGCACGCGAGGACCAGCCCGAAAGCAAAGTAACGGCAACAATTAGGACCCCGGCAGACAAAGTCTTTGTACGCATTTCGCACCTCTGTATATAAGATGCGGCGAATGCGACACCCGATACTCTCGTTTGAGTATCAGGCCGAGGCTCGGTCCCCTATCTCGTTGATACCGTTCCGCCGACGCGTCCCTAGTAGACGGGCGAAAGGCGCTTGCGGCGCTCGATCCATTCCGCGCTGGCGAAGATCCGCGGCGTGAGCTCGATCAGGCGCGGCAGCATGTTGAAGATGGCCACCGGCCCCCAGTCCGTGCCCGTGCGCGTGCGGAATCCTTTGCGATTCAACTCTTCGGCCACCTTTGAGAGAGAGATGTCCTGGATGATGAGTTCCATCATCGAAAGCAGAAAATCCATCTCGGGCGGGTTTTCCTCGAGCCGCTCGCAATCCCCGGCGATACGAAAACCGAACGGCGTCTCTTCAAGCTTGGCTTCGTCTCCAACAGAGGGAGCGGAGCCGCCAGCTTCGGAGTCGCGCGCCCACTCCACTTCCCACTCGATCGCCATCATCCGCCAGCCCTCCGCCTCGCGCTTGCGGATGTAGTCGGTGTCGATCGGGCCCTTTACCGCTTCTCGGATACGTTCGAGTTTAGCCATGATTCTTCCTCCTTTGTTTGGCCGCCCCAGAAACTCATTTTCGCGTAACGCCGATTCCTTTCGCACTCATACAAACCACACAAAACCTATTCGTAGCGCAGAGCCACCATCGGATCCACTCGCGCCGCGCGCCGCGCGGGAATGTAGCACGCCGCAAGCGTGACAAAAGCGAGCATCGCCGAAACGACCACAAACGTCAGAGGATCCCTCGCGCCTACGCCAAAGAGCAGAGCGGCCAGCAATCGCGTGAGCCCGAGTGCCGCTGCGATCCCGATTGCAACACCCAGGATCGTGAGTTTCGTTCCGTGCGCAAGCACGAGGCGCAGAACGTCGTCTTTTTGCGCGCCGAGCGCCATGCGAATTCCGATTTCGTGCGTGCGCTGCGTCACGAGATACGCCATGACGCCATAGATTCCCACGGCAGCCAGCACGAGGGCCAGTGCGGCAAAACCGCCGAGAAGAAACGTCTGCAAGTTCGTGTCTTGCATCGCGTCGGCGATCACCTGTTCCATCGTGCGTGGACGAGAGAGGCCGAGGCCGCTATCGAGCCCGCGAACTTCGCCGCGAATCGAGCCGAGCAAGCTCATTGGAGCAATACTGGTCTTTATCACCAGTCGAGTGCCAAAGCCCGGCGAATCCAGAATTGCTGTGAGTGGAAAGTAGGCTTGCGGGATCGTCTTTTCCGTGATTCCCCACTCCTTGACGTCGCCAACCACGCCGATCACGAGAATCGCCGGGTTTTTGTTGAAGATCTTCCCAATCGGATTCTGATTGTGCCAGAACATTTCGGCCATCGCGTGGTTGATGACGGCGACGAACGTGAGATCGGGCGGCAGAGTTTGGGGAGTCTTGCCGGACGCGGTGAGCTCGTTGACCTTCAGGTTCACATCGGCGGTGCTCTGGACGTCTTCCGGCGTGAAATTCCTGCCCAGGAGCAACGGAATCCCGAAGGCGCGGAAATAATCCGGTGTGACGTAGTCCCATTCGACAAGCTGATTCGCGTGAGACGGATCATTGTCGCCCGGAACAGTGACGTAGCCGTTGTTCCCGCCTTCGAGAGGAATCTCCGTTGACACCGAAGCGGCCTGAATGCCGGGCACACGAGACACGCGCGCAAGTAGCTGGTCGTAGAATTCCCGCCGCGCGGCAAGAGTGGAGTATTTCGCCTTGGGCAGGTTGATACCCATGGTGACGATGTTCTCCGGACGCACGCCAATGTTGGAGCTGCGCATTTCGGCAAAACTGCGCAACAGCAGACCCGCTCCAACGAGCAGTGCGAGCGATACGGCAATCTCTCCAATGACGAGCACATCGCGAAGCAGGCGGCGTTTCGAAGACGGGCCCACAACAGCCTGGCCGCTGAGTTTCAGTTCGTCGTGGAGGTTGACCTGAGACGTCTGGAGCGCCGGGGCAAGGCCGAAGAGAAGGCCCACCAGGAGGCTGACACCAATTGTGAACAGCAGCACCGTGACGTCCACCTGGATCGGATTCGCGCGTGGGATGGGTACAGTATCTGCAGTTCGCAAATAATCGACGGACCATAACGCACCCACGAGACCGAGCGCCGCTCCCGCGACAGAAAGCAAAATGCTTTCCGTGAGCAATTGGCGAATCAAGCGCCAGCGGCTGGCGCCCATTGCGGCCCGCACGGCCATTTCTCGCTGCCGCGCAGTCGCGCGGGACAGAAGCAGGTTGGCGACGTTGGCGCACGCAACCAAGAGCACCAGCGCAACTGCGCCAAGAAGAATCAAGAGCTCATCCTTCGACGACCTCGTCAGCTCCTCCTTCAGGGGGACGACGACAGGGGCCACGTTGGCGTTCGCGTCCGGATATTGCTGCCCGAGACGTTTGGCGATCGTGTCGAGGTCCGCGCGCGCCTGACTTATCGCGACTCCCTGCTTGACGCGGGCGAGCGCCCGATACGAGTGCGAGCCGCGTCCACCGAGCGCCTTAGGCGTCATCTCGAACGGAGTCCAGACGTCCGTCGCCGCGGGAAAATTGAACCATTGGGGCATGACACCGATGATGGTGTACGACTCGTTGTTCAGCTGGAGGGCCTGGTTGATTGCATTGGGGCTGCCGCCGAAGTGCCGCTGCCAGAAACCATAGCTCAGAATCGCGACATGATTCTTGCCCTCGGCGTCTTCTCCCGTAGCGAACACGCGTCCGACTCGCGGCGAAACTCCGAGCACCGAGAAGAAGTTCGACTGCGTCGCGATCGTGGTGACGACTTCCGCTTCTCCTGAGGCGCTTGCGTTGAGGTCCCGGGGCCAGGAATAGAGGCTCGTGCCCTCGAGCGTGTGATTCTGCGATTGCCACTCGAGATAGTCGGGACCCGTCAGCGGATACGAGCCCGGCGACGCTTCCGTTTCCCAGAGCTGAACGAGCCGATCAGGCTCATGGAACGGAAGCGGGCGCAGCAGGGCGGAGTTGATCACGGAGAAGATCGCCGTGTTCGCGCCGATGCCGAGCGCCAGCGTCAGGATCGCGACGATTGTGAAGCCCGGCGATCGGAGAAGTACCCGCAGGCTGTATCGCACATCCTGCAAGAATGTTTGCATCGAATCCTCCGTCAGTTCCGTACGCCGATTCTAGCTCAGGCCCAACTTTGGCCGCTCATTCGTAACGCAGCGCGACGATTGGGTCGACGCGGGCGGCGCGACGCGCGGGAATGTAGCATGCCACGAGCGCGACGACGACCAACAGCGCCGCTACGGCGAGGAACGTCCATGGGTCGGCTGCGCCGATGCCGTACAGCAGACCACGCATAGCACGAGTGAGCGCGAGGCCCGCAATCAAACCCAAAGCGACGCCGATGCCGGCCAGCTTTGCCCCTTGGTTCACCACCATGCCGAGCACATCTTCTTTCTGCGCGCCGAGTGCCATGCGGATGCCGATTTCGTGGGTTCGCTGTGTGACGGAGTACGACATCACGCCAAAGATTCCCAGGGCGGCGAGAAGCATCGCCAGACTGGCAAAAACTGCGACGAGCATCCATGTGAACTTGGCGGTAGAAACCGCATGTGCGCTGACTTCATCCATCGGCTTCACATCCGTGATCGGCAGATCCCTGTCGAGTTCGGTGACGACTTGCCGGGCAGCGGAAGCGAGCGACGAAAGATTCGAGCTTGCGCGCACCACCACGATGCGCTCGTTGTTGTCGGTAAACTGCCAATCGGCAAAGTAGAGCGAGGGCTTTGCGCTCGGAGCATCCGGCGCGTCCTTTACGTCGCCAACGACGCCGACGATCTCCGCGCCCTTGAGACTCCACAAACTGAGGCGCTTGCCGACGGCGTCTTCGCCCGGGAAATATCGCCGCGCGAACGCCGAATTCACGATCAGCACCTTCGGAGCCTTCAAGTCATCAGCAAGCGTAGCAAATCGACCGCTGAGCAGCGGAATGCCGGCCGCGCGGAAATAGTCGGGCGAAGCATAGTGGTAGCGCGCTTCGGGGGAATTATTGGGATCGGTTGCGCGGCCGTCGATATCGAAGTCGGTGTTTTCGTCGTAGCCGGTCCAAGGGATATCGGAGCCGACGCCGACCGCTTGCACGCCGGGCAAAGCCTGCAATCGAACGGCGAGATTCTGATAAAAGCGAATGTAGGTTTTGTCGTCAGGGTAACGCTTGCCGGGAAGATCGGCGTGGAACGTGAGAACGTGGTCCGGATTGAATCCCATGTTGACGTGCTCGAGGTTGACGAATGTGCGCATCAGAAGGCCGGCGCCCGCGAGCAAGATGAGGGCCAGCGCCATTTCAGTGGCGACGAGCCAATTGCGAAGCCGGCCGCGGCCTCCTCCGGCAGTCGAGCCGCGGTCACCGTCTTTCAGCGAGCGATTTACGCCGGAGCGGACGATGGCGAGAGCAGGTGCGAGGCCGAAGATCAGAGCCGTGAAAAACGTGACCACCACGGCGAACAGCAGAACACGTCCATCGATATGCACCGCATGCAAGCGAGGCAGCTTGTCGGGGCTGAGCGCGACGAGCGCCGCGACGCCCCAGACCGCGAAAACGACTCCCAAGACGCAGCCGAAGAACGCGAGCACAAAGCTTTCCGTAAGCAACTGGCGAACGATCCGCAGACCACTTGCGCCAAGCACGGAACGCATCGCAATCTCGCGACTCCTTCCGGTCGCGCGGGAGAGCGCCAGGTTCGCGACGTTGACGCACGCGATCAAAAGCAGGAATCCCACCGATCCCATCAGAACCGAGAGCATCAGCCGGGCGCGTCCGACGATTTCTTCCTTCAACGGGACGACGAGGGCGTGAATGTCGGCGCCCGGATCGTGAAACTGCTTCGCAAGCTGAGCGGCAACCGAGTTCATCACGGCGCTGGCCTGCGCCACCGTGACGCCGGGCTTCAATCGCGCGACCATATTCAAGTAATGGCAACCGCGGTCGCATCCCCCTACGTCGTGCGGCAGAAGCGCCAGCGGCCACCAGAAGTCCACCGTGTCGCCATGCGCGGGAGTGTGAAAATCGCCGCCGACGTGCTGTATGCCGGCAGGCATCACACCGATCACTGTGAACGATTCACCCGAAAGCACCAGCCCCTTGCCGACGATGGTGGGGTCGGCATTGAAGCGCGTTCGCCACAGGCGTTCGCTGAGAACGACGACGCGATTGTTTTTCTTGTATTCCTCTTTCTCGTCAAAATCGCGGCCGAGAATGGGGTGATAACCGAGAACGCGGAAATATTCGTGGGTGACGGCCATGCCGGAGAGATGCTCAGGACGGTCGTTGGTGGTGAGGTCGAGGTCGCGCTCGGCATAGAGCGCGGAGCTTGCGAAGACGCTGGTGCGCTCGCGGTAGTCGTAAAAGTCAGCAACTGCCATCGGGAAGTGCGGCTGGGTGGGCAAAACGGTGAAGACGCGGACGAGTTGGCCGGGATCAGGATACGGGAGCGGCTGCAAGAGCACTCCGTTGACGAGGCTAAAAATCGCGGTGTTCGCGCCAATGCCAAGCGCCAGCGTGAGCACGGCGACGATCGTGAAACCGAGGTCCTTGCGAAGGATGCGCGCTCCGTAGCGGATGTCCTGCAAGAGTTGTCCCATGCTGCGCTCCTGTGCGTGTCTCCCGATTAACCAGAACCCTCAATCAACGGAGAAAATGGCCGTGTTCGCGCCGATGCCGAGCGCCAGCGTGAGCACCGCCACGATCGTGAAACCAAGATTCTTACGCAGCATGCGTGCGGCATAGCGAAGATCTTGCAGCAGCGTTTGCATCAGCGCCTCCCTCTGCGAAGTTCTTACGCCCCAGACGGTTTTGCCTGCCTATTCGTAACGCAGCGCTTCGAGGGGACTCGTTCTCGACGCGCGACGCGCCGGAATATAGCCGGCAATGGCGGCGACGGCGAACATCAACACAGTGGCTGCGGCCAGCGCAACGGGATCGGCCGGCGTGAGCCCGAAGAGCAAGCTCTTGATCAATTTCCACGTGGCGAACACCGCGGGCAGGCCGATCAGCACGCCGATCAGGACGAGCAGCATCGACTCACGCAGAATCAGCCCGAGAACATCTTTGCCCTGCGCGCCAAGCGCCATGCGAATGCCGATCTCGTTGGTCCGATTCGCCACCGCGTAAGCCATGATGCCGTAGATCCCAATGCACGCGAGCAGCACCGCGAGCCCGCCGAAGAAGCCGGAAAGGGTGGTCAGCATGGTGTCCTGCGTCAGCGAATCGGCCACCAGCTCGTTCATGGTCGCGATCTGAATCGGCGGCAGGTTGGGCGCGGCCTGTTTCACCGCTTCGCGAACGTCAGCCGCGATCGCGGAAGGACTGCCGCTGGCGCGAACTTCGATGTTGGCGAAGGAGGTGTCGGGCACAACCGGGTTGAAGAAGGGCACGTAGAAGCGTCTCGGAGTTTTCTCGCGGACGCTGAGGTATTTCGCATCGGCCGCCACACCCACCACGATGAAATCAGTGCGATTCGTGGCAAACTCGTCCCAAATACGCCGTCCGATGGGGCTCGATTTGCCGAAATAATATTTTGCCATCGTTTCATTGATTACACCCACGCGCTGGCCATTGCCGCTGTCCTGCGGGCCAATTTCGCGGCCGAGCAGAATCGGAATTCCGACGGTGGAGAAATAGTTCGGACCCGCTTGGTCGAAGCGCGCGTCCATATCCTGGCCTGACTGCGGAGTGAAGCCCTCGATCGAAATCGGATCTGCGGATTCATGATGGCTGAAAAGGCCATTCTCCGAGAACGTGACTCCGCGCACGCCGGGAACGGCGCCGATGCGTTCGAGCACGTCTTCGTAAAGCTGCCTGATGGGCGCGCCTACTTTGTAGCCATATTCGATGGGAGCCAGGCTGAAGATCATCAGGTGATCGCGGTCGTAGCCGAGTTGAACGTTCCCGAGTTTCTGGAAGCTGTGGACGAAGAGGCCGGCAATCACCAGCAGAAGGAGCGACAACGCAACCTGTGCAATGATCAGAATCTTGCCTATCGAGAAGCGGCCACCTGCTCCACCAACGACGCCACGTGAGTTCGCTTTCAAAATGGAATTCAGGTCCACGCGGGCGGCTCGAAACGCCGGCGCGAGGCCGAAAAGAATTCCCGTGAGCAGCGAGACGGCCAGCGTGAAGCCAAGAATCTTGGCATCGGGATGAGTGTCGAGAGCTATGGTTCGGCCGCGCTGCGTGACAAGTCCGAGAAGCACGGAATCAGCCCACTGCGCGAAGATAAGACCGATCGCGCCTCCCACGGCAGCAAGCAGAATGCTTTCCGTCAGCAATTGCCGAAACAGGCGAGAACGCCCGGCGCCGAGCGAAATGCGAACCGCGATTTCTCTTTCTCGAGAGGCGGCGCGCGCGAGCAAAAGGTTTGCAACGTTGGCGCAGGCAATCAGCAGAACGAGCCCCACTACGCCCATCAATATCAGCAGCGGCTGGCCGAATTGCTCGCGCAACGTCGATGCTCCATGGCTGCCGTCCGTGACGGCGAGATGCTGGTTAAGAAAGTCGCGCCGGTCCTTCTCGGACATTTGGGAACCGATCTGCGACTGCAAGTAGTTCTGAAAGTTGACGTTGATGCTGGCCTTCGCCTGTTCGAGAGTGACGCCGGGCTTCCGCCGCCCAATCACCTGCAACCACATCGTCTTCTCGACGGGCTCCTTTTCGGTGGAAAGATAATCGCGACCCGGGAAAAGCTCCGCCTGCATTGTCAGAGGCACCCAGACGTCGGGCGCGAAGCCGATCGTTTCGCCGAAAAAGCGAGCCGGCATCACGCCGATGACGTCGTACGAAGTGTCGCGGATGCGAATCTTGCGGCCGAGGACGGAAGGATTGGCTCCCAATCGGCCTTGCCAGAAGCTGTAGCTGATGACGGCGACTGGATTCGCGTCGCGCGCCCTATCGACTTCAGCGCCAAAAACGTGCCCGAGAATGGGATTCACATCTAGGACTGAAAAATACGAGCCGCTAACCAGGTTCACAAAGGCCGGAGCGCCCTGGCCTGCCTGACTCGCTTCGTCGACGGTCACGGGCAGTTTCGCCACACTGCTGTCGGCAGCCAATAGGCCGGAGAAAACCTCGTTCCGCGCGCTGAGATCCTGAAACTCGGGGTACGTCAACATATTGCGGTCGCCGTCCTGGCTTCCGACGTGCATTCCATGATCATTAGGATCGGTGAGGAACACGAGTTGCTGCGGATCCTTCACGGGCAATGAGCTGAGCAGCACGGAATTGACGACGGTGAAAATCGCGGTATTCGCGCCGATGCCCAGGGCAAGCGTGAGCGTGGCGACCGCGGTAAACCCCGGGTTCTTCACAAGCATCCGGATTCCGTAGCGCAGATCCTGCAGGAACGTCTGCATCGATTGTCTCCGTTAGGCTGTGTGGATCGCGGACACCTACACCCCGCCCGTACTGCCTCAGTCGAGGCAAGTTACTTGCCTGTCCTCGCATCGCGAAGTACAAGAAAATGCTCAGCTTACGCGTAGACTGGTCCCGGACCAGAGATTACACTGGCCGCTTGTGGGATGTGGTGTCGCTGAATCGGACAGGACGGACGCGCGATCCGGGCACAGGACTGCGTCGTCAACGCCGCTTTGCTGGCGTTGAGGATTGGTCTATGATTTCGCGCCGCCAACGAGTGGCTCGGAACCCAGTTTCAAGTCCCGCGCGTCTTTAGAGGGCGAATGAACGCGATTGATCTGTCAGCGGATGTGGGATTAGTGGCGGTCGGCCTCGTGACGCTGAACCTGATGATCGGGTTCCTGATCGCGGTACGGTACAGCCCGTGGCGATACTGGCCCCACAGGCGTTTCAATATCTTCCGGATCCATAAGTGGAGCGGCTATTCGGTGTTGGGAGTTTCGGTGCTGCATCCCACCGTGCTGCTTTTCTCGTCCACCGCGCGTTTTCGCATTCTCGACGTCATCTACCCGGTCCACTCACCCAGCCAGCCGCTCGAAAACACGATTGGAGCGATTGCGCTGTATTGCATCGCCGTCGTGGCGGTCACGTCGTATTTTCGGTTGCGGCTTGGACGCCGGCTGTGGAAGTCATTTCATTTCGTCATCTACGCCGCCGCGATCGCGCTCTTCTGGCACAGCCTTTTCACCGACCCGAATTTGAAGAACACACCGCTCGACCCGTTCGACGGCGAAAAAGTCTTCGTTGAAGTTTGCTGCTTGCTGATCGTTGTGTTCGGCTTTCTGCGCTGGCGCTACGCCGTGCGCAAAGCGCACGCTCGGGCACATTGAGGCGGGCTCCCCTTGACCTGCGTCGCTGCAGCAGTTTGAATCTAGCACCGAAAAGAGTACTGTCGGGCGGAGGCTTTCGATGCAAGCGCCGCACATCGCGATTCTGTTCACAGCAATCTTTGCTTTAGGGAGGGTTCCCGCAATGCCACATCAGAGCAGCGCCGGCGGCTCCGAAGACAAGGACCGCGCCGCCATCGCGCAGACCCTGGATCGATTTCGCGATGCCTGGAACACGCATGATGCGCACGCGTTCGCACTAACGTTCACGGACGACGCGGATTTCACGAATGTGGCGGGTGCGCACGCTCAGGGCCGCGCGAATGTGGAGGCGTTTCACGCCCCCACGTTTGCAGGAATCTTCAAGGACAGCCATCAAACCGGCAAAATCCGCAGCATTCGATTTCTCAAGCCGGACCTGGCCGCCGTGGACATCGACTGGGAAATGACGGGCGCAAAATCTCCTGACGGCAAGCCGCGGCCCGATCGCAGGGGACTTCTGAACTGGGTGATGGCCAAGCAGACCGATGGCTCCTGGCTGATACTCGTCATGCACAACACCGACTTGACCGACTACCCCGCCCCCGCGAAGTAGCAGTTCCATTTATGCCAGTTACAGATCGGATTTATTGCGTTTTGGTTGAGCCAATCGCGGAAGTCGCGTCCACGTGGAATTTCTTGTAGTCGGAGTAGCGGGTCACATCATTGACGCGGAATCCCTTTACCAACAGGACGCGCGCGCCTACGTGCGCTTCCTCGTAAGTGGGTAGCCACACTTCATTATTGATGAACTCCTGCTCGAAGACGAACCCCGTTCCCTTTTGGATGTTCGCCAGCAAGCCCCCGGCGATTTTCGTGTCGCCCACGAAATAGCCTTCGAGGCGCGCCACATCATGGGCTTTTTCGTCTATCCAGACGGCCCCGGCCAGCTGGTGCACGATTCTTTCTTCCAGATTGCGCGGCTTGTATTCCGGATTCGGTTCAAAGTCAAACACCAGCACGTCCTGGCCGCGGAAGCGCTCGCGTCGCGGATTCACGAATTCGCATGTGCGCAGGAACACTTCGATGCCAACGTCATTCTCGTCTTTCTCGGGCTTCGCTTCGGTCTTGGCCTTCTCATCCTTGGCTTCTCTCTCGGCTTGCCGCTTCTGAATCCTTTCGACGCGTTTCTGCGCGTTCTCGGTTTCGTTCTTCTGCTCGGCCTCGCTCAAAGCTCTGCCGTCCTTCTTGGAAACTTGCGAGATTTCCTCGCCGTCGAAATAGAAGAAGGTAGATTCCGTCACCGTGTGCTTTTTCACCTTGCCGTCGGAATCGAAATCGGTCTCTTCCTCGGTGCGTGTGCCGGCGTAGTCTTCCCTGATTTTGTCGATGGCCTTTTGATTGTCGTCCAGCTCTTTGAAGAGGGCTTTCAAGTCCGGCAGCTTGACTTGCGATTTGAGCGGAAGATCAAAGACGCGCTCGCCGATCGGTCCGTTGACGCTCGCGCTCGTGACGTCGATCGCGTAGGTGTCGGACCCTCGGTGCAGCTCGATCTTGCGGGCTATCTGGATGCCGTTCTCTGGGCGGTAGTCGCTGTAGAAGGCCTCCCCGTTGCCGCCGCCCACCGGCGCGGTTTCCTTCACCAGCAAGTGCGTTTGCGGATTGAAGAAGAACTCGTGCTTCACGCCCG
>Ga0209274_10001151_pt1 | contig 13829 bp, 11 predicted proteins | sample HubBroMetageREF1_FD_188343 | JGI IMG/M metagenome (GOLD analysis project Ga0209274, IMG submission 188343) | Reference soil microbial communities from the Hubbard Brook experimental Forest, New Hampshire, USA - Hubbard Brook CCASE Soil... | ecosystem: Environmental > Terrestrial > Soil >...
GACGTGCTCGCTCTTGATCTTGACCGCCGCCTGCGCCTCCCTTGCGAAACGCCCCACCACCTCGGCGTGCGACAGCATCTCGGGCAGCAGAAACTTGATCGCGACCTTGGAGTCGAGCTGCATGTGATGCGCCGCGACGACGACGCCCATGCCGCCGACGCCGAGCACTCGCTCGACCCGGTATTTGCCGGCCAGGATGTCGCCCTCGTGAACCCCCGCCGCCAAATGCATGCTGCCCTGCTGCAAGCGCTGAGTCTTTCGCGACTCGACGAGTCGCCTGGAAGAGACGGAGAACTCCCGTCGAGGTACATAATTACGCTCACCCGAAAACGGAGTCAATGGCAGCCCACCGCCACCACCACGACCTCCTACACAAACTGCGGTTCATGGTGATCAATCCGATCTCCGCTCGACCGATGGCGTCCGGCGCTTCCTCGCGCTCGGCATCACGCCACCAACGCCCCGCCGTCCGGCCGCGTGATCGAACACCCCGGCTTTCGACAAAGAGCCGGAATTCGCCGGGCTCTTCGCGAAGGCGGGGTTCAAGCTCGAGCGGGTCCGGTCGACGCACGGCCCGTTGCGGCGACGTGACCGCTGTGATTAGTAGGCGGCGCGCTTGCAGCTCTCTGCGTACATGCGCGTGAGAAAGCGACGTACGGCGGGCTCGGCGTCCTGCGGTGCCATCAGCCGCTGATCGATCAACAGGCGCGCCATGTCCTGCACGGTGCGCTGGCCATCGATCAGAGCCATCAGGAAGGCGAGGATCTCGGTCGATACGGCCTGCACGCGGAAACTCTCGAGGAGCGGTACCGCTCGATCGCCGTGCAACAGCCACTCGGGTAGCGTCGAATGCTCCTCGGGCGGCGGGGCATCGCGCTCCTTGCGCGCACACCAGGCAACCGCCATCTCCAGCCGGCCGTGACGGCTCGCCGGTGACTGCATATAGGGAATCGCCCTCTCGGAAATCTTCGCAAGCGAGAAGCCGGTCATGTTGACGATCTCGCGCGCTTCTTCGACGCCGAATCGCCGCCGACGATCCGCCTGCGAGAAGGCGAGCGACCCGAAGTTGATCCACGCGCCGCCGGGACGCAGGAGCCCGTTCACGCGTGCGGCAAACCGCGTGAGATCCTCATCAACGATATCAATGAACCAAGGCGTGAGGACGGTATCGAAGGACGCCGGCCTGAACGGCGCCTGCAAGGCGTCGGCTGCGAGCAGATAGAATCCGGCCCGCACCGGCGCTGGCGCGGCAAGCTGGCGCAGCACGGCGTGGTCTTGTAGGCGTCGCGGAGCAATCGGAAATTCGTAGAGCTCGACGTGGCCGCCGCTCGTCACGGCGTGCGCCACGAAAAGTAGCAGCGGATTGAAGTCCACGGCTGCCGTAAGAGAGGGCGCGAAGCGCATGTGCACGTCGTAGGCAAGCCGGCCCCCTCCTGCGCCCAGTACCAGGGTCCGACCCCAATGGTAACCGGCCGGGAGGGCCGCTTGAATCAACGCGATCGAGGCATCGTTTTCGGCCGCACCCCACGCCCAGTCGCGGTGCACATTGACGTAGTAGTTCATAAGTCCCTGGTGGTGGGGCAGCCGTGTCCCCAATGCCACGTAGGTCTCGTAGGTCTCCTCTCCGTCCTGGGGAACCGCGATATCGAGCGGCGCGAGCAGTTTCTGCAGCCGGCGCGCGTGATCTTCGTGAGCCGCGGCCAGGAGCTCGAGCCGGGTCCGGGTCAGGTCGACTAGACCAGCCGTCCTGAGCTCGGCACGCAGCGTCTCCGCCTCCCGATCGAGCTCGAGCAGCAGCATATGCAGGCGCGCCCGCCACTCGACGAGCATGCTCTGTGGCTCCGCGAACAGCCAGGGAATCGCTCCGAGAACCGGGTAGCACGCGCTGCATGCGCCACATATCCAGCCACCCCGCTCCAGGCCGAGTCCGCCCTGCCTGCAGCGAGGGCAACGGAGCAACGCAGCCAAATCGATAGGCTCCACTCCATATCGCTGACGGGCGATAAGCGGGCGCATCTCATGCTGGTGGGCTGCCACAGCTATAAGTGAGTCACAGCAGCGGCCCGAGCCTGCTCATCTTTCGTCAGGGCCAAGGCTGAGGTGATTCTGGCCGGAGCGGGAACGTGATGCGAAGCGTTGGGTCCCGTGACAAATCCGAGGGGCTCGATCGCGTCCCGGGCGGTCATGGTGCGAAGCACCCGGAACCACCCCTTGATTGTCTCGGCTCGATGGCGGTTCGTGCGCGCGGCGTTCACCCACTTCTGGACGTCGAGCGAAGTGAGCTGGTCCTAGAAAAAGTGACCGAGCGCCGGGAGCACGTGATCATCGAGAGCGGCCACGTACCGAGCGGCCGTCCCCTGCTCCGCCGCGCTGGCGAGCGTCACCCTCCGTCTGGCAGCGTCGAACAGACCGAGACCGCTACGGAATCGGAGGACGTCGTTGAAGCACAGAAAGTGCCAGGGAAGCTTGCGCAGTCGGCGTTGGTCGCGCAGCCTGCAGTGCAGAGTTCCCCGTGGGTGGTGAAGATGCACGCGTTCGCCTGGCCCGTGAAGTTGCCGCTGTTGGGGCCGATACCGGTGCAATCGGAGGAGTGGACGCACGCTTTGGTGCACCAAAGGGCATTACACGTCAGGCCCGCGATGCACGTGCTCGTTCCGGACGCGCACGGATCGCCGACGCCCGACTCGGCGCAAACAGCGCACTTTATCGTCAAACATGAGTCGATCGTGTCGAGCGTGGCCACGCTCGTCGGGTAGGTCTCATTGCAGCCGCCGATGCACGCGCTGACGCCCGCACAGCCCATTACGCAACTGAACAAGTTGTTGCACTCGTTGGAGGCCACGCACGCCGACAGCGGCGTGCAGCAATTGGCGTTGGCGCACGTGTCGCACTGCGATGCCGAGGAGCCCGCGTTGCAGGCGCTCGAGCTGCCGCCGTCGCTCTCGCCTGCGGCCCCTCCGGCGCCTAGGACGGATTCCGCGCAGCTCGCATCGCCTACGCCGGTGCAGTCGGCGAGCGCAGGGGGGAGAGACGCCGGCGAGCACGCTCCCAGGACAACGAACGCTGCGGCCGCCCGTGCGACCGAGGGCTGTATGTCCATGCAAGCCTCATCATGGCGCGCTCGAGCTCCGCTGAAGAGCGATGGACGCGGTTTTTCCGACCAGCCGTATCCAAGCGATCACGAGCCGATGGCTGCAGGCTTCTTGAGCCTATCGGGCCTCGCCATTTATCCTTCCCACGCAGTGTCTGTTTGGGGCTACGTGCAGCATGGCGTGAGACCGAGGCGTAGGGCTCGAGTGGCCCCTGCTGGCTACAAACGCCGTCCGGCTGCGATCGAGTTACGGAGACCCACATGATCGATGTCGTTCAGTTCGTGGTCGGTCTCGCCGCCGACCTGCTCCGCGGGCGGGCTGCACTCGTCGCCGAGGACGCCCTGCTTCGCCAGCAGAGACCCTTCGACGATAGAAGCGCGCGGAATCGTTCACCACGTTTCGAGACGGTGGCCTTGTGGCTCATGACGTCATTGTAAAGTCCTGGCCGAGCCCGCGCGCTCGGCCGGGGTCGAGCCCAGGTCGAGCCCTGGCCGGCGCTTCTCAGGACCCGCCGGCGGGCGCCGGGTACTGCCGGTCGATGTAGCAGAGCCCTTGCGAATTTAGGTGCCCCTGCGTCGACTGCGTGTAGCGAATGAAGTCGTAGTAGTCACGGATCGACTTGCAGTTCGCCATGGTGAAGTCCTGGCCGACCGTCCCAGTGCAGGTGCCGTGGGGATCGATCGGCACGCTCAGCGTGCTGAAGGACATCGCCCCGTTTCCCGGGGGCGAATACGCGGTCTCGCACCATTGCCACGGCATGACCACGCCGTTCTTGTCCGTGAAAGGACTGAACGGCACGCCCACGAAGTCCTCCAGGTGTGCGGTGGGGTTCGTCTGGCCGACGTACTGCGCGGCGATCTGGTTCCAGTGCACGGGGGTGTCTTCTTCGAAGCTCTCCCAGAAGGGGTGATCCATGTGCACGGTCACCTGCTCGATCTCACTCTGGCTCGTCGAAGACTGCACGCCGCGCACGTCATGGCCGGCGAGCTCGCTCGCCGAGTAGTTGACGCAGTTGACGTAGTTGGTCGGCGTCGGAAATGCGAACTGGAATGACATCGTCTGCGGGAGCTGACTGAAGTCGTAGATGCTCGGGCAGGTCCCGCCGCCTGCAGCGGTGCCCGTTCCAGCCTCGCTCGCAATCGTCGCATCCTCGGTGGCCATTGCATCCTCGATGCCCATTCCACCTTCGGCGGCGATTCCACCCTCGGCGGCCATTCCAGCCTCTACGGCCATTCCAGCCTCAACGGCCATTCCAGCCTCGGCGGTCGTTCCAGCTTCGCCGCCCGAGCTTGCAGTTGCGGACGCGCACGTCTGGGCGCCGTTGCTGTAGTCGGTTTGCGGGTCGCTCGAGCAAATTCCGAAGCCCGGCAGCCCGCCCGATTGGGTGCCGGCCCACGTCGCCGTCCCGTGGTAGTAGACGCTCGCGCCCTTCTGCACCATGTACTGGTAGTCGGCCTGCTCGTCGGCGGTGAGGTTGACGTTGATGGCGCTTCCATCGCTGGGCGCCTGCACGGTGCTGAAACCAAACGCGTACGTCGTGGAAGGGTCGAACGCCGCGCCGCCCATGTCGTTCTGGTTGAGGAGGGCTGCGATGGCGAGCGCCTGCTCACCGGCGCCGCCCTTGCCGTCGAGCGGGCCGCCCTTGTGCAGGTCGACGACGAACGGGCCGTCGACGTGGGCGACTTGGGCGCCATGCTGCAACTGATCGGACGCGCTCATGTTCGGGTTGGACCACAGGGTGATATGGTCGATGACGACGATGTACCTGTCGATCGTCCAGTTCCAGCCGTCGACCATGTAGGTCGCCGTCGTCAGGTCGTAGGGCGGGTACGCGTAACCTATGATGGCGTTCGCCTCGCCTGAGGCTGAGAACACGAAGGTGTTGGAGCCCGTATCGCCGGGAGGGGTGAAGGCCTTGAGCGTGTGGCCGTTGCCATCCTGAATCGGGTCCGCGGGAGGCGTGAAGGCGAGTTGAGACGTGCTTCCGCCTTCCGCGGAATTGCCAGTGGTGGCCGGGCTCGTCGTCGAACAGGCCGCCGGGATAAAGGCGGCGAACCCGGCCCAGAGAGGCCCTGCGCCGATCCTTGTTCTATTCATGACGTTGCTCCTTGATCCTTCGTTCATGGTGACGAGTAAGTGAGGGTGAACGCCGCGTTGCCTGCCGTGAAGATACCCGTGTAGAGAGTGCTCCCCTGCTGCGAGCCCAGGATGCCGCCGGAGAGATTGCTTGCGTCCGGGATGCAGTACTGGGCATCGCCGTACATCGAGCTCTGATCGACCGTGCACTGGCTGCTCGCAACCGAAGGCAGCGCCGAGAAATCGATCGGCAAGTTGAAAAAGCCGCGCGGGTCGATCGTCAGCAGCAGTGCGCCTCCCGGAAAGAGCTGGACGTCGATGCCGCCGAGCTCGATGATGCGCTGCTTGCAGATGGGGTTGAGGCCGGGCTGCCCCGGCTCCTGGGCGGGCTCGCCGCGATTGCTCTGGTTGATGGTCACCGTCGCCGCCCACGAGAACACCTTGCCGTCCGACTCGCGCGTGGCGGTGCCGATGAGGTCGGCAGTGTCCGGGACCCCAAAGCCGGAGTTGTCGGGGGCGTTGACGTCGCCCTGCGTGAGATAAAGCTCCCAACTGAGCCCCAGATCCGCGGAGCCGCTTCCCTGCACCGGAAACATCTGCGGCTGCGTAGACAGGAGGTCGACGTCGAGGCCGTCCGGTACCTGGGCGCAATAGATGCCTTGGCTGATGCAAGCGGGCGTGTTGAACGTGCCACCCGAGCCTGCCGGCGCCTCGTTCACGTAGATCGCGCCGACGTACATGTGCGCGTACGTCAACTGGATCGTATACCCGTTGACCGAGAAGGGATCGCCGGCGCCCTCGGCCCCAGTCGCGTAGGCCGGGAAGGAGACGAGCTCGTCCCCGGTCGTCCCATTGCACGCGTCCAGGGCGATCCCTGCAAGAAAGAGCGCCAGAGACGCTAGAATGGCCCGCTTCACGACGGACCTCCTAGCGTCATACCGACCGACAGCATGAAGACCCGCGGCGCCCCCGCCGTGAACGTTCGCTCCGGCGCGAGCGTGGGCTCTGCCTGGGAATGGAAGTCGGAGGCGTAGTTGTACTCACCCAGCTTGTACTTGGAATCGAAAAGGTTCGTCGCCGCGAGGCGCACGTTCCAGAGGCTCCACTTGAGACTTGCCGAGGCGTCGGAGATGAAGATGACGTCGCTCAGCTGGCTGTAGGGCAGCGGCCGCCGCCCGACGTAACTCACGCCGTACCCGATGGTGCCCAAGACTGGCTTGTGATCGATGCGCCACGGCAGGTCGTGAAAGAAGGCCAGATCGCCGCGCAGCACGAGATCGGGCACATAAGGCACTAGCAGATGCGTGTCGTCGAAGGTCGCCTTCACGGCGGTCGCATTCGCGGCGATGTCGAAGAAGGGTCCCTGCCCGCGCACGGATCCGGACCATCCGGTGCGCGTCGAGCCGCTCGCCAGCGTGCTGCGTCCCTCGCTCGGGTCGAACAGAAGGTCTTGGCCTGAATGCGTGCTGAAAAAGACCGACTTCGCCGCAAGCGCCGCCGACCCGATCTGATCGTTGTACGAGACGCCCAGGTCTTCGGACTGGATGGTGACGAATGGCGTGAGTAAGCCCTGCGCGACGTAGCTCGGGTCCACCGAGCGCACGCCGGTGCCCGCGCTCAGCGCGAGCTCGAAGTGATCGAAGGGGCCCATCACGAGGGTGCCACGCGGCATCACCGCGCCGTCGCCCGTCGAGGAGCGCTGAATCGGCTCACGATAGACGCCGTGCTCGAGCTCGCTGAGGCAAGGCTGATCGACCTCGGGATTCTGGTTGGACGGGCTGTCGACGCCAACGCTCGAGTTGACGGCGCAGTTGTTGAGCACGTCGAAGATGAACGCGTCGGCCCGCACGCCGCCGCGGAGGGCCAGCCACCGCGTGGGGCGTAGGTTTGCGTCGAGGTAGACACCTACGTCGGCGAGCGTCGACGTGAGATTCGCGTCAGTGAGATACGGGGCCTGGTTGGCGGCCATGTCGCGGTATTGTGTCGACGTCGTCTGGTCGATGCGCGCGAAGTAGCCGGCCTCGAACTCCTGCCGCTGTCCGAAGGCCTGTCCGTGCCAGCGGGCGAAGCCACGGCCACCCAGCGTCTGCTCATCGAAGTGGAAGTCGATCATGTCGCCGCGCTGCACGTGGGGCGTCTGCGTGGGCTGCTGGACGTCGTTGAGAAAGCCCGTCCAGTCCTCGAGCAAGTGCATCGTTCGATCGATGATGAAGATCTGTTGGTAGACGTCGGTATCCTGGAAGTGGTTCTCGTAGGTCGCCGAGATCGAGGCTCGGGTGGACGTGTTGCCGACCTGGTTGGGATCTTCCGTGCCGTAGAACCCGACGCGACCCGAGGCGTAGTCGTCTTCGCGGACGACACCCGCCGAGTTGTACTCAGTCGCATACGCGGTGGCGTTGAGGCGAAGGACTCCCTTCTGTCCCAAAGGGATCTCGTATTGCCCCATGCCGGTGCCCCGCTTGGCCTGGCGGTTCGTACCGAAGCCGTCGGTCGTGTAATACTCGGCTCCAGCGAACGTCCCGGAAGGCGCGTCGTTTGGACCCCAGAGCACGAGCAGGCGCTGCGTGTTGAAGCTTCCGTACGAGTACTCGGTCGTGATCCCGCGTCGGTCGAGCCCTAGCTGGTAATCGGCGCTGCCGGCCACGGCGAAGTCCCCCTGCTGCGGCGCGTACGGTCCCTCGAGCACGCGCACCGAGTGAATAAGCTCGGGGATGATGAAGTGCGTGTCAGCGTAACCGTTGCCGTGGTAGTTGCCGGCATCGTTGATGGGGACGCCGTCGACCGTGAACTCGAGGTCCTGTCCCTCGTGTGCGTCGAAACCGCGCAGGAAGACCTGCTCGGCGTGGCCAGAGCCCCCCTCGTTCGTGAGGAGGAATCCCGGCGCGAGCTTGAGAGCATCAGAAGCGTTCGTGCGCGGGACCGCCTTCAGCTCGCCAACGGTCTCCGTGTAGTCCGAGCTGCCGTGCGACCGGGCCTCAAGATGAATTTGCCCGCGAACCTCGACTTCCTGAGTGGTCCCGGCGGCGGCAGGCGCCGTTGCCAGGGGAGTCGCGCTTGAGTCCGCCGCCCCGGCCGGAGTCGCGGCCGCGGGGACGGAATCCTGGGAAGGAAGGACGCCGGGTTTCGACGTGTCCACCATCTCGGGCGGCGGCGCGGGGGGCGCGAAGTGGAACGGGAGCTTGATGCGGCTGGCCACGGGCTTGCCGGCGCGCGTCGCGGGGGTGAACGTCCATTGGCGGGCGGCCACGATCGCGGCCTCGTCGAGATCCGCCGCGCCCGAAGACTGGGCCACGTCGACCTTCGAGACGTGCCCGTCGACGTCCACCGTCAGCGTGAGCAGGACGTCGGCGTGTTCGCGCGCTTCGAGCGCGGAGGGCGGGTATACGGCGTCCACGTGGGAAATGACGGTCGGTGGCTTGACGTCTGTTGTGGCAGGCGGCGGCTGCGATTGTGCCCACGTGGCAGGCGCGCTCAAGCTCAGGTGCGCGGCCAGACTCACCGTAAACACGACTCCGACGCCCGCACGTCGGAGCAGCTTTTTGTGACACGTCGGGCTCGATGCGCCTGAACGAAAGGGCGTCAGTTGGTCACCGCTGAAGGGAGCAATTAAGGTCACTGGCTTGCTGCGCATCTTGAAGTCGTTGAAGTTCGTCATCTCCTGAAGGTAGCGGACACTTCAACACTTCATCAATTGTTGAAGTGTTGTATTATCGCATCTCGGTTGCAAATGCGTATCAGATACCCCATTCTCACCGCATAGCAAATCGAAATCTCCGTGGGACGCGACCCTGCGCCCGCAAGCGAGGGCTCTCTTGTTGGCATTCGCCGTTACGTTCTCGATCCTTGCCCTCGCGGTGGGACCGACACTATTGGCGTTGGGAAGCGGACGGGGGCCCGCGGTCCACGCGATCGTCGACGGGTTCGTGTTGGGCCTCGTGCCCGCGCTTATCGCGCTCCGGATTCTGCCGCACCTCTATGCACAGCTCGGGTCGTCAGCCGTTGCGTTCCTCGCCCTGGGGTTCATCGGGCTCTCGATTGTGTCCCACTCCAGTGGGCGTCTGCGCGTCGCAACCTCGCTCACCGTTGGGACCTTCGCGGTTCATTCTCTTGTCGACGGAGCTTCACTCGCCGTCGCAACTCGGGGTGGGGGAGCGCACGCTCTGCCGCTTACTTTGGGGCTCGTCTCGCACCGTATTCCCGAAGGACTCTTGCTCGGCACGTTGCTCTTACCGCGTTTTGGAAGCAGGGGGACTGCCGCGGCCACGATGCTGGTCGCGGCATTGACCGCGATCGGAGCGATATCCGGTGAGAGACTCCTCGCCCATGCTGACAGCCACCTCCTTCACGCCATGATCGCCTTGGGCATGGGGGCAATGCTTCGCGTCGCGTTTCATCGCCACTCCAGCCTCTTTCACAAGCGAGACTTCGCGCTAGGCGCTCTCGGCCTCCTCTTCGGCGCTATCCTGGCCATCGTCCTTCCCGTAACCAAAGACGTCGAGTCGACGGCGAGCACCGTGCGAACCGAGCCTTGAGGCGTTCGAGCTATTCACTATCTTCATCCTCGTCGCGCGAGTGCTGCTCGGCAGCGTGCTCAAGGGCATTTTTTACCAAGTCCGTGACATGGCGATCTGCGAGCGAATAGAAAATGTGTTTTCCGGATCGTCGTCGCTGGACAATTCGCTCCGAGCGTAGAAGACGGAGCTGCTGGGAGATGGTCGACAGCCCCACACCCGACACCTCCGCAAGCTCGGTGACGCACCACTCGCCGTCGGCAAGGCGACCGAGAAGTTTCAACCGAGAAACGTCGCCGGCTGCTCGGAAAAGTGCCGCGGCGCGCTCAAGCGCATCGTTGCTGAGAATATCTTGCTTCGTGCCCCGGCCTGGATGCTCCTCCGGCCCACACACCGCCTCCGGCTCGGAGGGTCGCGCTCTTTTTTCGGAAGCCATTTTTTCGGAAGCCATGTGTAAAGGGAGAGAATGCTAGTGCACCTCTATCCTATTTGCTACGTGATCGCGCTTAGGCTTGCCCGGAGCCGACGCGGAAGTTATTTTGAGCCGGATGGCCAAGGCAAACCATAAGCCTCGTCAGAACCCGGAGGATCTGCGAGACGCGATTCGTAATGCCGGGCTACGAAGAACCGGCCCGCGCGTTGCAGTGCTCAGAGAGTTGAAGTCAGCAACCGCGCCCTTGAGCCACGGTGAGGTCGCCGAAGCGCTCCGGCTCGACTACGATCGTCCGACCATCTACCGCAACCTGATGGATCTGGTGCGCGCCCAGCTCGTCACGCGCAGAGACCTGGGCGACCACACGTGGCGCTTCAGCATTGTTCGCGGCGACGAGGACGCCCATACGTCGGAGCACCCCCACTTCCTTTGTACCGACTGCGGCGAGCTGTCTTGCCTGCCCCGTGAAGTCGTTACCCTTGTCCCTGTTCGCGGCGTACCGCGCTCGCTTCGAAAGCGAGACATCGAAGTTCAGGTGAAGGGACTTTGCGACTCGTGCCAACGCTGACCCATGAGCGTAGTGTCCCGATATTCGACCAATGCTTCACGCCGCTTTTCGTTCGTACACGGTGAGCAGTCCGCCCAGCCGTGCGCGGCCTCGGATGCGCCAAGAGCTTCCGGTGAGATTTCGACTGCGATACGTTCGAAATGAAGTATCTGATACGTAGTTGTAATCAAGATTCTACAAATCAACACTTCAATACTTGATGAAGCGTTGAAACGCCTCTGCTCGTCGAGCGCTTGCTCGCACCTCAGGCCCATCCTTGATGAAGCGGGCAGGCTAATGTTTCTACGACGGACATCGCGAACCGCTCTTCGGACGCCTCTGGTGGCCTCGGCTTTGGCCGCCACGCTGGGTAGCGCATGCTCCAGCTCGACCACTAAAATCCAAGCGCTTCGGCGGCGGCGGGCGCAGGCTTCCCCCGCAGCCATGATCAACGATGTTTCGTCGGTCCCGTCGACCCCCGGCCCGGCGCATTTCTGATCACGATTTCGGGCGCAGTGAACGCCATCGTCGGCTCTCCCTACCCGCCGACCGACCCCTCGACGCGGACCTGGATGGTTGACGGGCGGAACTGGAAGATCGAGAAGCGACAACGTCGATCATCGCCCCAACTTGGGGGTTTCATTGAAGGGCGCGGTGCGCGTAGCCTCGAGCCCCGTCCATGCTCGCAATGAAGGCGTATCCCAGAGAGTATGTGGACGCTTGCAGGGCTCGCGTCGACGCCAACCTCAAAGCCTACCGCAAGCAGGTGGGCAAGGCGCCGACGAAGGACTTCGAGGCGCGCTACTTCGCCGATCAGGTGCTCCTGCTCGACCAGATGTTCGTCCACCGGATGTCGACCCTCGAAGGCAAGGACGGCAACCCGCTCAACGAGGTGCGCGTCCTCTGCAATTCGCTCCTCTACAACGAGGGCAAGGTGCAAGTGGAAGCGCTGCTCGGCTGGCCGAACTCGGCGAGGACGGGGCTGAAGATGCCCCCGGACCAATCGGTGCTGGGGTTTAAGCCCGGCGACCCCCTCCGGATTGACGAGGTGGCCTTCGTGCGTTTGTCGAGGGCGTTCTTCGCCGAGATCGAGAAAAAGTTCACCTGACGGCAGGCCCCGGCGGACGGTGACCACGCGAGGTCTGGGTAGCGCAGTTCGATGCCGGACCGACGTTTAGTTCTCCTCTGCCTCGCCAGCGTCGAGGTCATCCGCCCATCTTCCAGCTCCTCAACCTCGCGATCAGTGGACGGCCATGTCGAGTGCGTCTGCGAAGGCATGTGCAACGTCCCGCTCCGCTTTGGTGAGTTCTCTTTTCCGGCATGCTGGCAATGTCTCACTAGAGCTTCCGCGGCGGGCTAAGTTTTCGGACGGAAGGAATCGACCCATGCGGGTGTGCTTTTTCGGCGACAGCTTTGTCAACGGCACCGGGGACGACGACGGACTGGGTTGGGTTGGCCGCGTCGTCGCCAAGGCGCGTCAGCGTGGTCTCGACCTGACAGCGTACAACCTCGGCGTTCGCCGCGACACGAGCGCGGACGTTGCCTCCCGCTGGCTGACGGAGGCAAAGCTGCGGCTTCGCCCCGAACACGATTGCCGCTTGGTATTCTCGTTCGGCACCAACGATTGTGCTCGCAGCGGGCTCGATGGCGGGCCGCGCATCGCATGGGCGGATTCGTTGGCAAACGCCGAATCGATCCTGATGTCGGCACGCGCCTGGTTGCCGACGTTGATGATCGGTCCGGGAACGGTGGCCGACGAGTCGGAAGCGAACGAACGCATCCAAGCGCTCTCGACCGACTACGCGAAGCTGTGCGAGCGGGTCGGCGTCTCCTATTTGGAAGTCTGCCGGCTCACGTTGGCCTCACCCGTCTGGGCCAACGAGGCTCTGGCCGGAGACGGAGCGCACCCCAATCGCGGGGGATACGCGCTGCTCGCCGACGCCGTGGTCAACTGGCCCGCGTGGCGCGCTTGGACTAACGAGCGGTTTTCAGGTTGATGCCCAGGGACATTCGGACCGCTCGAGAAGACGACTACCCCGTCATCGCAAGGCGCCCTGCAAACGGGGTGGACGATGCCCGGATTCGAGACCTGGTTCGAGGCCCGGGATTATCCTCGGCGCCATCTCGGCGGTCTTCGTCAAGCGATTGCCTCCGCATGACGCATGGGTGCGATACGCGAACCTCGCCGTTTCGCCGCTCTTGGTCGGCCTGCTGATGGGCTTTCTCGGCCGCATTCGATCCCGTCGCAATCTCGACCGGATTCCCCTCGACACGTTCTCGTTCGGCTACCTCTTCGCCCTTTGCTTCGCGCTCACGCGCTTCGTACCGGCCCGCTGACGCGCGATTCGCGGTCCCCCGGCGCTCGCTCGTTGCCGCTCGTCCCCAACAGCGATACCGTCCGGCCATGTCCGACGATGACCTGAAGGCCGAACTCGAACGCCTCAAGGCTGAAAACGAGCGCCTCAAGAAAGGCGGACACCGAACCGTCTCGCTCAAGGTCTCCGAGAAGGGCGGTCTCAGCGTGTACGGACTCGGGCGATTCCCGGTCACCCTCTATAAAGAGCAGTGGGCCAGGCTGCTCGACATGGCCGACGAGATCCGAAAGTTCATGAAAGAGAACGATTCGAAGCTCAAGACGAAGGGCGAGTAGGAGCATCCGCCGACAGCATGAACGCACCCCGGCGCGGGCCGAGGCGAGCCGGCAGCACAGGACGGGACTTGGTCAGCGGACGCAGCGCACGTAGAACAGCCGCGCCGGAACGTCGGCGTCCGTCGCGCCGTAGTAGAAGTCGACGTACCACGCGGCGCCCGTGCCGCCGCACGCCTCCGGGCTCGACGTCCAGAAGAAGTCAGCCGGCGTGTTCGGGAACACGGACTGGTCGATGGCCGGATATGTGCGAGCATCGTCGAGGATGGTCTGCAGCTCGGTGAGGCTGGGGACGCGCCATCCCGCGCCCTTCGCGGCACACCGCGCCGCGGCGTCGGTCCAGCTGTACTCCGTCGGGTCGTTCACCTGTTCCCAGGTCAGGCCCGTCGTGCGGTCGGTCACGAGCCCGCCCGCCTGGACCTCGTAACGCGTCGGATAACACGTGAGCGCCGGCGCACGCACGCACCGCACGGAGAGAGAGGGGTTGCTGCCCAAGGTGTAATCCGAATAACCAACGTCGAAG
>Ga0209274_10001153_pt1 | contig 13817 bp, 10 predicted proteins | sample HubBroMetageREF1_FD_188343 | JGI IMG/M metagenome (GOLD analysis project Ga0209274, IMG submission 188343) | Reference soil microbial communities from the Hubbard Brook experimental Forest, New Hampshire, USA - Hubbard Brook CCASE Soil... | ecosystem: Environmental > Terrestrial > Soil >...
TCCGCCGGACCGAATGGGTAGCGCCCTTCGCGCTCCGGAAAATGCTCGAAAAACGCGCGCGCCCGTTCGCGCACACGCAGCAGATGTTTCCGCAGCGGCGTTGCTTCAATCTTTAGCAGGCGCAGCATGGCTTCCATGTCGCGAACCAGCTCTTCGAATTGGTAGCTCGATACGCGCCGTCCGAAATAATCGCTCGCCACGTCTTCGATTTCGTGCGCCTCATCAAACACCACTGCGGAATATTCCGGCAGGATCGAGCCGAAATCGTCCTGGCGAATCGCCAGATCCGCGAAAAATAGATGGTGGTTCACGATGATCAGGTCCGCTTCCTGCGCACGCTGTTTCATCGCCGTCAGGAAGCAGCGCGCAAATTCCGGGCACTTTTGTCCCGTGCACAGGTCGCTGCGCGCGTCAATGCGGTGCCACAATTCCGCGTCGTCCGGCAGGAAAGTCAGCTCGGAACGATCGCCCGTCTCCGTCAGTTTTTCCCAGTCGCGGATCTGCGCGAACCAATCCACTTCGTCGATGCCTTTCAGCAGCGCTTGCCCTTCGAACTGGTGCACTTTCTGCCGGCACAAAAAATTGTTGCGACCTTTCATCAGTGCCGCCTTCAGGTTCGGCGCAAAATGCTTCTGCAGGAACGGCACGTCCTTGTCGAACAGCTGTTCCTGCAGGGATTTCGTAGCCGTCGAAATCACGACGCGCCGCCCGCTACGAATCGCCGGAATCAGATACGCCAGAGTTTTGCCCGTGCCGGTGCCCGCCTCAATGATCGCGTGCTGATGCTTCTGGAAGGCTTCATCCACGATTTCCGCCATGGCGAGTTGCGACGAACGGAATTCGTATCCCGGATGGCGGCTCTCCAGCAATCCGCCAGTCCCAAAGATCCCTTCGATCGTAACTTCCTCGGATTTTGTCGCAGCAGTGGCTTTTTTGGGCATTTGATCTTGAGGCACAGCCACTCGCGGCTATGCGCTTGCGAAGCCTAACCGTTAAAGTAACATATGCGTGTGCATTGCGCTGACCGACGCCGGTCTGTGGGAAATCCGGAGAGGTGAATCTTGCGACTAAAACGCCTCGCCACTATTTTCCTGCTCTTGATGTCTTTTCCAGCGTTTGCCCGGCCAGATTTTCAAACGCCATCGGATACGTGCAAATTTGTCACGACGGCAAATCTGTCCGATCCTGAAGCGCCACGTTTCGATTCCTACCCGGTGCTGACTGAAGAGAAAGTATCTAATCCGAAGCTCGATCTCTCGAGCAACCCAATCGCGAAGCGATATCGAACTGTGTTGCGTTATCAGGTATCCGAAGGTGCAAACTTCGCCGGCCACTATAGGGTCGCAACCTGGGGTTGCGGCATGACTTGTGCAATGTTTGCGGTTGTAAACCTGAAGACGGGGCAAGTGATCACGCCAAAACGGGCGAGTAGCGTATTCGGCATTCATCTGGCGGCCGACGATTTTCTGCCAAATGCTGAAACTGGCGGCTGGGGGTTTCGCTATACAACCCGGAGCAACTTGCTGGTCCTCGTAGGCATGCTGGACGAGGACGAATCAAGGGATGGAGCGTTCTACTTTGCGCTCCAAAACGAAAAGCTGATCCCGATTCATTCGACGATCGTCAAGAAAAACTGCGAAAATGTGAACCCGTGAACTGTGTTGATGCCCGCGATGGCTAAGCGCCCGCGCAGGGAATCCCCGCTGTCGTGATACTGTAGAAGCCTCGCACGCGTGCTGTGCAACTCAAATGACCTCCCAGCTCCCCTCCATCGTAATCGTCGGCCGCCCTAACGTCGGTAAGTCCACGCTATTCAATCGCCTCACCGGCACGCGCCGCTCCATCGTCACCAACGAGCCCGGCATCACGCGCGACCGCATCTACGGAACCGCGAATTGGGAAGGCCGCAGCTTCGAAGTGGTGGACACTGGCGGGATCGTCCCTGAAGACAAAGCCGGCATCCCCGGTGAAATTCTGCGCCAAGCCAGCGTCGCAATTAAAAACGCGGCGCGCGTGATTCAGATTGTTGACGGCCGCGTCGGCCCCACACCACTCGATCAGGAACTGGCGCAATTGCTGCGCCGCGCCGGCAAGCCGCCTATTCTCGCGGTCAACAAAGTGGACACGCCACAGCAAGCCGTGGATTTTTCCGCGCCATTCTACGAATTAGGTGACGAAGTTTTTCCCATTTCTGCCGAACACGGTTTCGGTGTGGACGTGCTGCTCGACGCCGTCACCGAAGAAATTCCCAAAGGCGAGCCGGAGCCGGAAGCGCCGCATGTGAATATCGCCATCATTGGCCGGCCGAACGTCGGAAAATCCACGCTGCTGAATCAGCTCGTTGGCGCGGAACGCTCCATCGTTTCCGCCGAGCCTGGCACCACGCGCGATGCCGTGGACACCGTCGTCGAGCGCAACGGCAAAGCCTATCGCTTCCTCGACACCGCCGGAATTCGCCGCAAAGGCAAGACGAAGCTGATCGCCGAAAAATTAAGCGTCATTATGGCCCGCCAGCACCTGGAGCGCGCGGACATCGCTCTGCTCGTCGCTGATTCCGCGCAGGGCATCACTTCGCACGACGCTACCATCGCCAGCTACGCCGAGCAATCCGGCCGCTCCGTGATCATCGTCATGAACAAATGGGACCTGGCGCTGGAAGCCGCGCAGGATTTGTCGTCAGAGAAGAAGAAACGCGGCGGGAAATTCGTGGCTTTCAACGCCAACAAGCTGGTGCAGGATTACGAGCCTCTGGTTCGCGCCCGGCTAAAATTTCTCTCCTACGCGCCGGTGGTATTTCTTTCAGCCAAGACGGGAGAAAATATAGACCGCCTCTACAACTTGATTGATAAAGTTGTCGCAGCTCGCAACAAACGCATTTCCACCGGCGAACTGAATCGCTGGGTCGCGAAAGTGGATCTCACGCGCGGCACTTCGCCCGCTAGCCGCGAAGTGAAGATTTTCTACATCACGCAGGCCAGCACGGCGCCGCCCACTTTTGTGCTGTTCACCAACCAGCTGAAGCCGCTGCATTTCAGCTATCAGCGTTTCCTGGAAAACGAGTTGCGCAAGGAATTCGGTTTCCTCGGCACACCCATACGCTTCACGCAACGCCTGAAAAAACGCGGCTCGCGCCACCGCGAACGCAAAGATCCGCGCAAATCATGAGCCCTGATCAAATTGCAGGGGTTGACACGGCCGGAAATCGGCCTACGATACAAATTGAGATGGCAAGCGCATTTCCAGCACCGGATGCATCGCCCATGGACGACAGGGAAGAGAAGAGCCTATTCCGCATTGGCGAGGTCAGCCGCTTGACGGCGACCAAGGCCTTTGTCCTGCGCTATTGGGAAACCGAATTTCCCATGTTGCAGCCGGTGAAGAGTCCCAGCGGCCATCGCCTCTACCGCCGTGAAGATATCGAGACCGTTTTTGAAATCAAGCGGCTGCTGTACGAAGAGGGTTTTACAATCGCCGGCGCGCGTAAACATTTCGAAGAGCGGGGCCAGGAACACGGCGAAGAATCGAGCAACAGCAGCGCCGCCGCTGCGGGAAATGGCGCCGCGGAACGCTCCGCTGCGCACTCTCGCTCTCACGCCGGGGCACCGCGCCGCGAAGCTCCCACGCAGCGACAGCGCAAATTTCTTCTCGATTTGCACGAAGAACTCCTCGGCGTCTTGACCCTTCTCGAACGCGAGTGATACGCTACACACGGTGCAAGCGGTCGGGACGTAGCGCAGCCTGGTAGCGCGCACGCTTGGGGTGCGTGAGGTCGCTGGTTCAAATCCAGTCGTCCCGACCATCTTCCTCTCCGCTGTTCAGCCGTGATGAATTTTTCGAAAGGCGCCACATCCGCAGCGACTTTTCATGCCACATATTCTGATCACTAACGACGACGGCATCCACGCTCCCGGCCTGCGCGCTTTGGTGGATGCGCTGAAGGACGAAGCCACGCTCACTGTCGTTGCGCCTTCGCGCGAGCGCAGCGCCGCCGCGCAGTCGCTCACATTGCGCCAGCCGATTTATATGGATCAGCTTGCGGCCAACGAATATTCCATCGAAGGCACGCCTGCGGACGCTGTGATTCTGGCCTTCAACGCCATCCTGAAAGAGAAGCCGGACCTGGTCGTCTCCGGAATCAATCGCGGCGGAAATATGGGCGAGAATATCTATTATTCCGGGACGGTGGGCGCCGCCATGGAAGGCGCCATCAATCGCGTGCCGTCCATTGCGATTTCCGTCGCGTATCGTGGCAAGGAATTCGATTTCAAACCTGCCGCGCAATTCGCGCGCATTTTGATTCCGCTGATGTTGACGGAAGGCCTGCCGCCCGGGATCTTGTTGAACGTGAACGTGCCGCAAGCCTGGAACGGCTCGGTGCGTTTCACGCGCCAATCCTCGAAGATCACCCGCAATCTGCTGCAGCCCGGCACCGATCCGCGAGGACGCAAATATTTCTGGCTGCACGAGCAGCAGCGCATCGAAGACATCGAGCCGGATACCGATCTCGCTGCCATCCGCGACGGTGCCATCTCCATCACGCCGCTTGAGCTCGATCACACCCACGCCCCATCACTCGAACACCTTTCGCACTGGACCAAGCTCCTGGAATCCGTCGTCAAGCCCTGAGCACGCGTCCGTAAGAATCCCTCGCTCGACCCAGAGTCAACTAGCCGCGCTAGTTTTTCCGCACGTCTGCGTCCTCACCGCTAACCGCGTTCGTCACGTGTGATAGCCTTGCACCAGAAGAGGAAACCGCAAGGTGAAGAACGCGCCGAAATTTGTCTTCGTGGCACTATTCGCGATGTTGGCAGCGATGTTCTTGCGGTCGAGCCTCGTCGCTGCACGCTGCGCAACCTCAACACTTCAAACACGAGCTACCCAAGGCGACGTGATCGTCCGCGGCGTCATTACCGACATCGATGGTGCCAGGATCGTCGACGCGTCGCTGCAATTCGCTCGCGATGACGTCACAGTCAAAACAAAAACCAACCGTGACGGCTTTTACGAAGTCAAGTTGGGGCCGGGTTCGTACGATATCGAAGTCGACGCGAACGGCTTCCGACGGATTCACAAAGAACAATTCGAGGTCCGATCAGGGCCGGCGATAGAACTCGGTCTCAAAATGGTCGTCGCCGTGTTCATCGACCGAATAACTGTGGAGTCGGATCTCCCCGAACCAACGGCATCTCGCATCGCGACGGAGTTGTCCGAGCCATCTCCGGCCGCGGACCAAGATTCCGCTTACCCACCGCAATACGCTGCGATAAAAACGGTCCGGGCTTGGATTCCGATGAAAGACGGCGTGCGGCTTGCCGTTAACCTTTATATGCCGGATGGTCCGCTGCCTACCGTGCACCCTGGCGAAAAGTTTCCCGCGATTCTGGAATACCTGCCCTACCGGAAAGACGATTGGACTCTCGCGCGAGACTGGGACCTGCATTCTTATTTTGTGCGCCGAGGCTTCGTCACTGCGCGCGTGGACATTCGCGGCACGGGCGCGAGTGAAGGTGTGCCGCCCGATCGCGAATATTCAGATCAAGAGCAGCAGGACGGCCTGGAAGTGATCGCGTGGCTTGCGAAACAGCCGTGGTCGAACGGCAACGTTGGTATGACGGGCATTTCCTGGGGCGGCTTCAATTCGATTCAGCTCGCGCGGCTGCATCCGCCCGCGTTGAAAGCCATCATCGCCATGTGCGCCACCGAGGAATTGTTTCACGACGATATCCATTACATTGACAACCTGATGCACCTGGACGAATTCGAGCTGGGCATGGACCTGCAGCTCGGCCTCACGCGCGCGCCGGATTTTCCCACCGACGAAAAATCTCTCGCCGCGCGTTTCGACGTGAAACCTTGGGCTTTTCTCTACCTGCATCATCAGCGCGACAGCGAATTCTGGCGCCGCGCTTCCGTCGCGCCGAATCGTTACGATGAATACACGGTTCCGTCGTTCATGATCGGCGGATTTCTCGACGGCTATCGCGACAGCATTCCGCGCTTCTTCGAGCACTCGAAAGCGCCGATCAAGGCTCTGATCGGCCCCTGGAATCACACGTTCCCGCACGAAGCCGAGCCCGGCCCTTCCATCGAATGGCGAGTGGAAGCCGTGCGCTGGTGGGATTACTGGCTGAAGGGAATGCAAAATGGAATCATGGACGAACCAAGCTTCGAAGTTTACATGCGCCACTGGTATCCGCCCGATCCCAACATTGCGGAAATTCCGGGTGAGTGGCGGGCGGAAAAAACCTGGCCGCCCGCGAATGCGAGCAAGGAGACGTTTTTCCTCGAGCCGAATTATTCTTTGGGTGATGCGCCGCCGGCCGATTCGTCCGTGGTCGGTCACGAGTTACAATATGTTCCGTCCATCGGCAGCGAAGCCGGCTTCTGGTGGGGCGATCTCACTGCGGACCAGCGGCCGATTGACGCTTACAGCCTCGTTTACGATTCCGCGCCGCTCGTTCAAAACACCGCGATCCTCGGTTGGCCTCGAGCTTTCTTGCAAGTTTCAGCGACCGCGCCGCTGGCCGATTGGTTCGTGCGTCTTTCTGATGTCGCGCCCGACGGCTCGGTTACGCTGATCACTGGCGCGGGGCAAAGTGGTGCGCAACACGATTCCGCTGCGAATCCCAGCGAACTCGAGCCCGCACGCAAATATGAGCTTCCTGTCGAGCTTCACGTGACCAGCTGGGTTTTTCCGGCGGGGCATCGCATCCGCGTGGCAGTTTCAAATGCGCTGTGGCCCATGATTTGGCCCACGCCGTATCCGATGAACACTTCTCTCTGGCTTGGTGGCCAGAACACTTCGCGCCTGGAACTTCCGCTCGTTCCGCTCGAGCCACCTGCACGTCCGCATTTCACCGCGCCGGAAAAAGAAACGCCGCTCGCCGGCGTGACCACCGCAGGCGACACCTGGCCACCGCAGGATTGGACTGTGACGCGCGATGTGCTGGCCGGTTCCACGCGCGTCGCCTGGAGCGGCAACGATTCCAGCGGATATCCATGGGGCAAATTGAAAGATCACGAACAGATGAGCTACGTGGTGGCGGACGCCAAGCCGGCGGTGAGCGAAGTGCACGGCGAGGGCTCTACAACTATCGAACTGCCCGGTCGCACGTTGGTCTGGAGCGTCGTCCTCAATCTGCGCAGTGACGCGCGGAATTTCTATTATCATTTCGAGCGGCACCTGACCGAAAATGGAAAGCCGCTGCGCGATAAAACTTGGGATGAGACGATTCCTCGTGACTATCAATAGCGCCCACACTCAGCGGAGCGCCCGGTGAAGAATACCGCCATCCTGCTGGTCAGTTGCCCCGACCAAAAAGGCTTGAACGCCGCGATCCACGATTTTATTTATCGCGGCAATGGCAACACGCTGCACGCCGATGAGCATCAGGACGCTGAGCGCAATCTTTTCCTGATGCGCGTGGAGTGGGATCTCGCTGGCTTCACGCTGGACATGCGTGAATTCGCAAAACATTTTCAGCCCATCGCGGACCGCTTCGGCATGCAGTGGCGCGTGGCACTCTCCAGCTGTCGCCCGAAAATCGCGATATTCGTTTCGCGTTACGACCATTGCCTCGTGGACTTGCTCTACCGGCAGCGCAGCGGGGAACTGGCCTGCGAAATTCCGCTGCTCATCAGCAATCACTCAGACGTGCAGCGCTGGGCCGATTTTTACGGTGTTCCGTTGCACGTGATTCCGGTGACGAAGGAAAATAAAGTACAGGCCGAACGCCAACAGCTCGAACTGCTGCGCCCGTTCGGAATTGACCTGATCGTTCTCGCGCGTTACATGCAGGTGTTATCGTCGGATTTCATCCGCCAGTACCCGCCGCACCACATCATTAATATTCATCACTCGTTTCTTCCCGCGTTCGTTGGTGGGAAGCCGCACCAGCAAGCTTTCGATCGTGGAGTGAAATTGATTGGCGCCACCAGCCACTACGTCACCGAAGTTCTCGACGACGGACCGATCATCGAGCAGGACGTAGTCCGTATTTCGCACCGCGATACCACCGAGGATTTAATTCAGAAGGGCCGCGACCTGGAAAAAGTTGTGCTCTCGCGTGCCGTGCGCTGGCACATCGAAAACCGTATCCTGCTCTACGGAAACAAGACGGTGATTTTCGATTGAGGATTCAGACGGTGTCTGGAGTTCCGGCTTACTACCTTGGCTATCGCGCGGCCGCCGCGCGCGTGTCATTCAAATCCGCGGCCAGCAGACGATGAAACAAATGTTCGCCCGCCTCGCGCCGCACCGATAGGCGCCCGGCCTGGTACGCGCGCGAACTCAGGCCGCGCTGCACGCCGTCGCAGATCACGATGTCCTCCTGCTGCACGCGCTCGCTGACGCCCATGCTCTCGCGGATGTACGGCGTCTGCGCCTCGCTGGTATCGCCAAAATAAAAATCAAAAATCACTTCGCAGCGGTCCACGCCCAGCGGAATCACCAGGTTGGTATCGAGATATCCCTCATACCAATTCAGCATGAAATTCGGGTATTGCCAGAAATAATATGCGCGGTCGCCTTTGCGGGTCGCTGCGGCGCTGGCTTCGGAACTCTTGTCCACCGCCACGGGACTGGATTGCACGCAGCAGCGATCAACGTTCTCAATCGTATAGTTTGTGTAGTCGAGGACGCTGTTGAGTCCCTTGTGCATGTGCGGCACGTGATAGCCGCCATCCAGAAAGTTATCTACGTATACTTTCCAGTTGCACTGCTGTATGTAGCTGCGGCGTTCGACGAATGTTAACCCGCCGAAATTCAGCGGCTTCGCCAAACCCGCCAGCGCGCCTAGAAATTCCTGGAGCGGCGCGGCATGAGGATCCAGATTGACGAAAATAAAATTCTCCCAGGTCTCGACGCGAACGGGAACCAGCCCATTCTGCGCGCGATCAAAATTGCAAACGCCTTCGAACTCCGTCATCCCGCGCAGCTCGCCTTCCAGGTTGTATGTCCACCCGTGATAAGGGCAGCGCATCTGTTGCGCCTGGCCGCACGATTCGTTCATTACCGTCATGGCGTGATGCCGGCACACGTTGTAGAACGCGCGCAATTTTCCATCGCTGCCCCGCACCGCGACGATCGGCTCGCCCGCCACGGTCGCTGTCACATACTGCCCGGGTTTTTCGACCTGCGCCGTGCGTCCCACCGATTGCCACGTGCGCGAAAACACATTTTGCAGTTCCAGCCGGGCGATGCGCGCGTCGGTGTACCATGGCGCGGGGATCGTGTACGCATCCTGGAGCGCAGCGGCGGCGTTATAGGACGCGAGAATTTCTTTCAGCGTTGGTTCCATGCAATTCGCTCCTCAAGAAGTCGTGCAATCTTGTGCAGAAAATTGCGCGAGTCGCGTTCAGATTCCGATGGCACCGCGCAACACCAGCAAAAATTGATTGATGCGCGCCTGATTCTTCGCCGGATCCGCGGGATGCGGGAAAAGCCCGGGATCGAGCTCTTCGGTTAGCAGCGCGTCCTGAAAACGCTCCATGGTCCAGTCCAGAATCGAAACGATCAGCGGCGCGTCAATATCCGAGCGCACTTCACCGCGCGCAATTCCCAGGCGCACGAACGCCGTGCTGCCGTAGGGATCTTCCGCAAGCAGAAAACGATTGATCTCGCGTTTCAGCGCCAGATCCACTCCGTAATTTCCCAGCAGCGCCACGCGATAGGGAATCCAATCTTCGCGCACCAGCCGTTCGGTGCGCAGCAGCCAGTAGCGCAGGATTTCGAAAAATCCCTTTTCGCGAATCTGCGACGGGCAATCCAGATACGCCGGGAAAGAACGCACGGCTTTCTTGTAAGCTTCCAGAAATAATCCGCCCTTGCTGCCGAAATACTGAAAAATCGAACCTTTCGCGACTCCGAGCTGCGCCGAAAGATCCTCGATGCGCGCCGCGTGATAACCGTGCTCCGCAAAGTGGCGCAGCGCCGCATCCACGATGCGCGCCCGCTTGGCTTCCAGGCGCGGTCCCGGAGCAGGCGTGCGTACGTCTGGATTGAGCACGCTGCGGGGTCCTTTTATGCGCTGGTGTGACCGCAGGTCATGGCTTGACGCAGTCATTGGCTTATTTCTCCAGTTATGCTATCTAATTCACGTCCATACTGTATTGACTGGCGGTCATACTAATCCCACATGCCTCCGCAACGCAAGTCTTATGATGCGATCGTCATCGGCGCGGGCCACAACGGCCTGACGGCCGCGGCCTACCTTTCGCGCGCCGGACTTTCCACGCTCGTCGTGGAGCGCCGCGAAATCGTGGGCGGCTGCTGCGTCACCGAAGAAATCGCGCCGGGCTGTCGCGCTTCGACAACTTCATACATCGCGAGCATGTTGCGGCCCACGATTATTCGCGATCTCGATCTCGGCGCGCACGGGTTAAAAATGGTTCCGTGCGATCCCGGATTGCTGGTTCCGTTTCCAGAAAGGCAAGTGGTGCCTTGGTGGGCCGACCGCGAGCGCGCCGTCGCTGAATTCCGTAAACTTTCGCCGCGCGATGCGGAAACTTTCGTGCGCGTGGACGACCAGCTGAAAAAACTGGCGCGCTATCTTCAGCCGTTTTTCCTGGAGCCGCCGCCGGATCCGACGCGGCGTGGTGCGGCGGGCTGGTTTGAAATGCTGCGCGTCGGAAAAAGATTTCGCGGCATGAAGGGAAATGAAGTCACGCAGCTGGTTTCGTTCCTCACCGGAAGCCTCGGCGATTTTCTGGATCGCCATTATGAATCCGAGAAAATGAAGACTATGTTTCTGGCGAACAATGTCTATGGCAAGCACGGCGGCCCGTACGACGCCGGTTCCGCGCTGGGATTGCTGTTCCATTTATTGGGCGGCGGCGATGGAGAAATTCAGGGCTTCTACGGTCACGTGATTGGCGGGATGGGCGCGATCACCCAAGCGCTCGCTTCCGCTGGCCGCAAACTGGGCGCCGAAATTCTCACTTGTGCGCCCGTCGCGAAAGTGGATGTGCGCGATGGCCACGCGCGCGGCGTCGTCCTCGAAGACGGCACGGAAATTTCCGCGCGCTTGGTGCTCTCGAACGCGGATCCCAAGCGCACATTCCTCGGCCTGGTGGAAGAGCGCGAACTTCCCGCTGATTTTCGCCATGCGGTGGCGGGCATCAAGATGGATGGCCCCTGCGCCAAAGTAAACTTCGTGCTCAGCGAAGAGCCGCGCGTGACCGGCATGCCGCGCGAATGGCCTGCATCGCAGCGTTCGCTCTTCACACTGGTGCCGTCACTCGAATTCGCCGAACGTTGCTACGACATCGCCAAGTTCGGCGAAATTCCCGAGGAGCTGTGGGTAGATTGCGTGGTCGCGTCGAATGTGGATTCCACGCTCGCGCCGCCCGGAAAGCACGTGATGACTACTTTTATTCAATACGTTCCTTTCAAACTGCGCCACGGAAACTGGGACGAAAATCGCGAGCTTCTCGGCGATCGCGTGGTGAAAAAAATTGCGGAGTATGCGCCCAACGTGCCGAACTCCATCATCGCGCGACAGGTGCTCACGCCGCTCGATCTGGAACGCACCTACGGCCTCACCGAAGGAAACATTTTTCACGGAGATCTTTCGCTCGAGCAGCTTTTCTTTATGCGCCCCGTCGCCGGATGGGCGCACTACCGCACGCCCATCGCCGGACTTTATCTTTGCGGCGCGGGCGCGCACCCGGGCGGCGGCGTTACGGGCGCTCCGGGATACAACGCCGCGCATCAGGTGTTGAGCGACAGTAGGCGCGGCAAAATGAAAATGGCGCACGCGTGACGAAGCGAGTAGCCGCGGTGAGTTTCGATTTTCATTGCAGCTGCGGAACGGCGCAGGTCACAAGGAGAAACTATGGCTAGCACCAACAAAAAAGGAATCCTCGAAAGATTATCCGAAGGCGTAGTTCTCGGCGACGGCGGCTATTTGCTCGAACTAGAAAAGCGCGGACGCGTGCGCGCGGGGCCGTTCACGCCTGAAGTTGCCCTAAACAATCCTGAATCCCTGCTCGAGCTGCATCGCGAATTTCGCGACGCCGGCGCCGAAGTGTTGCAGGCGCTCACGTTTTACGCCAGTCGAGATAAACTCGCGACCGTCGGCATGGGCGAGCGCGTGGAAGAACTGAATCGCGCCGCCGTACGCATCGCCAAACAGGCCGCGGGCGATCGCTGCCTCGTCGCGGGAAATCTGAGCCTCACGTGGATGTACGAACCCGACGACAAAGCCGCAGCCAACCGCGTGCGCAAAACTTTCGACGAGCAACTCGATGTTCAAGTCGCGGAAGGTGTAGATCTCATCATCGGCGAAACATTCTCGTTTCTCGGCGAAGCGTTGCTGGCCGTCGAGCAAGCGAAAAAAACCAGGCTGCCTGTGATGGTCACTGTCTGCTTCGAAAATGAGGACATCACCACGGACGGCAAGATCGCCGCGGACGTCGCCCGCGCTCTCGCCGACGCCGGCGCGGACGTGGTCGGTATCAATTGCCTGCGCAGTCCCGAGCACACGCTGCCGCTGATGGCTGAAATGCGCAGAGCTGTGCCGGGCTACGTCGGTTGCCAGCCCGTTGCCTATCGCACTACGCACACACATCGCGATTTCACCAGCCTGCCGGCTTTTCCGGACCAGCTGGAGCCGTATCAACTCACTCGCCGCGAGATGGCGGAATACGCCGTGAAAGCGCGTGAGCTCGGCGTGAATTATATCGGGGCATGCTGCGGCGCGGTCGCCACGCACATCCGTGAAATGGCGCGCGCGCTGGGAAAACTTCCAGCCGACGACCGCGTCTGGAATAAAGGCGGCGAGAAACCGATGTCCGCGTACGAATATTACGGCCACGACCAAAAGGCGAAAGCGCGATCGTAGAAAATCGCAGCACGACGCTTCCACGGAGCAGCGCGGCGCGTGCCGCCGCGCGAATCGCACTCGCTTTTCGGCGCGCACCCGGCGCATGATGTCGGCCTCATGCCCACGCCACGCGGAGATTTCCGCTCATGAATCAAACGCCCGGCACCGGCCCAAACCGCCCGCACCGCGCCATGGGCTTTCGGGACCTGGTGCTGTTCTACATCGTCACCGGCATCAGTCTGCGCTGGATCGCCACGGCCGCGACCGTCGGCGCCAGCGCCGTAGTCATCTGGCTAATCGCTTGGTGCGCGTTTTATCTTCCTCTCGCGCTTTCCGTGATGGAACTTTCCTCGCGCTATCCGCAGGAAGGCGGCATGTACGTCTGGGCCAAGCGCGCGTTCGGCGAATTTCCCGGATTCATGACCGGTTGGACCTACTGGGCCAGCAATCTTCCTTACTATCCGGCGGTTCTTTATTTCGCCGCCAGCAACGCGCTATATATAGGACCATCGAGCTGGCAATCACTTTCGAGCAACAAGACATATTTCCTGCTGTTCGCGCTGCTGGGCCTGGGGCTCGGCACTTTCCTGAACGTTATCGGACTTTCCGTCGGCAAGTGGCTGCACAATCTGGGCGCCATCGGAACCTGGCTGCCGATTGCGATTCTTTTTGCCATCGCCGCCACGGCCTGGCACCGCTTCGGCTCCGCCACAAAGTTCACCGCAGCCAGCATGACTCCGCACATGCACTTTCGCGACGTGCTGTTCATGGCGACGATTGTGTTCGCGCTCGGCGGATCGGAATCCGCATCTTTTCTTGGCGATGAAGTGAAAGACGCGCGCAGAAATCTTCCGCGCGGCTTACTTGCTGGCGGCGCATTTGTCACCAGCGGCTACATTCTCGGCACCGTCGCCGTGCTGATCGCTTTGCCGGCCAGCCAGGTGAGCGGATTGCAGGGCATCATGCAGGCAATTTCGCAATCCGCGGAGCGCG
>Ga0209274_10001155_pt1 | contig 13814 bp, 9 predicted proteins | sample HubBroMetageREF1_FD_188343 | JGI IMG/M metagenome (GOLD analysis project Ga0209274, IMG submission 188343) | Reference soil microbial communities from the Hubbard Brook experimental Forest, New Hampshire, USA - Hubbard Brook CCASE Soil... | ecosystem: Environmental > Terrestrial > Soil >...
ATAAATCGCGTTGAACACTTCGCCCACCGCCAGCGGCGTCGTGGTGTGCTGGCGAATGAGCCGGAAACTTTCTTGCAACTCCGCGGGCGTCGGATCTTCGAGCCAAAACAAGTGATACGGCTCGAGTTCCTTGCCAAGCCGCGCCGCTTCGATCGGCGTGAGCCTGTGGTGCGCGTCGTGCAGGAGATGAACTTCGGAGCCGAACTCCTTACGCAGCCGCTCAAAGAGTTGCGGAACAAATTGCAGATAATGCTCTGTGGACCATACTTCGTCCTTCGGAGCGCCTTTTTCCGCGGGCTCGTAATACATGTCGCCGCGGCCCACGCCGTAGGTGCTCGCCAGTCCGGGCACGCCGGATTGCGCGCGAATCGCTTTGTATCCAAGCTCCAGGTAGTGGCGAACTGAGCGGACCGTTTCTTCAATGTCCTTCCCGCTCGCATGCCCGTACACCAGAACGGAATCGCGCGAAGCTCCGCCGAGAAGCTGATACAGCGGCACATTCAGGCTCTTGGCCTTGATGTCCCACAGCGCGGTGTCAACGGCCGCAATCGCGCACATGGTCACAGGGCCCCGCCGCCAGTAGGCGCCTTTGTAGAGATATTGCCAGGTGTCCTCGATGCGGCGCGCGTCGCGTCCGATCAGCAGAGGCAGGACGTGATCGGAAAGGTAGCTGGCCATGGCAAGCTCTCTGCCGTTGAGTGTCGCGTCACCCAGGCCATAGACCCCGTCTTCGGTTGTGATCTTCACCGTGACGAAATTTCGGCCCGGGCAGCAGACGATAACTCTAGCGTCGGTGATTTTCATTTCCTTCTTCCCGCGCTGCCTGTCGACGTAACCCAGCCGCGCGAAACCTCCGCCACGGCGCGATACGCCTGATCGATTGCCGCGTCCGTGTAGGCGCGAGCCTCTGCATCCGAATTCGCGATCGAGATGCGGCCAAACGGCTGCCGGCCAACGATGCAGGGCTGCTGGTCGGGCGGCCAATCCTGATCGTAGAGCGAATTGTATTCGTAAGCGTACCCGTGCGGCCAGCGATTCACTGTAATGGCTTGAATATCGCTCGCTGCGTCGAACCCGGCGGGTGAAAGAATTCCGCCCAACTGTGTTCGGATGTTGCGCTCGAACGTTGCAAACGTTGTGGTGAGCAGCTCCTGCCGCCCGGCAATTTGCTGGTCACGCGCAGGAAGTCCCGGCTGGCACGGGACACGCTCGAGATGCAGCAGGCACGGCTCATCGGGATTGGCGGGGAAATGGTATTCGCCCATGCTCACCGGATAGTCGAGCGCCACAGAATCGAAATACCCTCCCGGACACGCGACGTTTGAGACGCCAAACTGTTTGAATGCCTGCCAGTTGCGAATCATCACATTCGTGTAAACCAGCGGAACCTTCACGCCATACGAAAGTGCTTCCCTCTGCTTTTGCGGCAATTCGGGGCACATGTATGGAATCACCATGTTCCAGCAAGCAAGGACGCACGCCGAGCCGCGAACGGAATGCGCTTCTCCTCCCCGCACGTAAACCACTTCCACTTCCTTCGCGGCTGCCGCGTCGCCAACGTTGCTCGCATGGATTACGGTGCTGTTGAGCCGCAGACGAATCGGGGAAGTTGTGGCGTCAAGGCGCGAGTAATCCAGTTTCGCCGTGACGATGTCCTCCATTGTGTGGCCTGGGACGCTCCCGGGAACCAACGAGCGCACCAGCAGACGCGCGATAGAGGCGTTGCCGTCCGGGAAATGAAAAATGTATGGCTCGTCGAGCGCTTGCTTCGTCACTTCCACGCCCAATCCCGGCCCAGGCGGCCCCGAAAGATTCATTCCTTGAAATCCGGCATAACCGAGTCCAGCCAGATCGCCCGCCGGAACGGCGTCTATTCCCACGCCGTACAGCCCGTATGTCTCTTTCTGCAGGAAGGGAAGCGCGTCCGGATGCACCTTGACGTATTTCAGCAGGTAATCCTTGTAGCTGGTTTTCGACAGCAGAACCTTCTTGTCCCAAGTTGAAAGACTTGGAAGATAGTCCACCTTTGCGGTGTACAGCCGCGTGAGATCTTTTTTCGCGGCCTCAGAAAGCGGCGTCTGCGCGAAGAATTGCGGCCACGGGACTTTCCCCCGGCCGGCTACGAGGCGATCCGTCCCGAACGTCTCTTTATCGAAAAAGGCGCCCTGCGCCAGGCCCATCGAACCATCGAAGCTCCTGTCGAAGTACTTGTAGAAGCGGTGGACGTCGATCCCAAGCTCGCGAAGCAGCCCCATCGATTCCTTGCTGTAGCCTTTCGGTCCGGCAATCGATTGCGTTCCGCCGTAGCCGATGAGCGTGCGGCTCGGCGTTTGGAATTCGTTGCGGCGTGCGTGCCCTCCGAAGTCGTCGTGGTTTTCGAGTATGAGAATTTTGGCCTTCGGGCCGGCCACTTTTCGAAAGAAATACGCCGCCGAAAGACCGCTGATGCCTCCACCCACCACGATCAGATCGTAGGTGGCAGCATCGGCCTTGGGAGCCGTCCATTTCTTTCCGTCGCGCAACGAATGGCCCACCCTCATCACGGCGTCCGTGCTGCCGCGCATGCCCGTTAGCGACGGTGGATAGTAATCGGGATTCTTCTCCGGTTCGAAAGGTGCGTGCGGGGATCCAGAAGCCTCAAACCAATCGGAATTGGATGCTAGAAGCGAAGAGCCTATCGATATGCCAAAACCATTCAGGAAGTCGCGCCTGCTGATGCTGCGGTCCATGCCGAGCTCGTGGTCACGCTTCTCATCCTTCACGATCTCCCCCAGCAGATTTGGCCACCGGAATCAGTCCCGGCTTTAGATTTGTTGCGGCGGAAGCATACAGCAAAGGAGTTTCCGCGCGGAGAAATCTTCGAATACCGATAGCCATTCTGGAGATTGGACTACACCTTTTGAAATCCAGAACGTCGATGCGGTGCATCGAAATTTCGACGAACGGGAGTCGGGGCCGCCGTAGCTAGAATGCTCGCATTGTCGCAGCGGCCAGGCCCGCATGCACTCACCCGGCAAATCCAAATTCACCTGGCCGCTCGACAATTACTAAGGAACCTGCAGGCAGCCGGGATGGGACTCACCCAAGAAGCACTTTTCATCTAATCCGCGCTTCGCCACATCCGGCTCTGATTGCACTTTTGTGTCGGCACTCAGTCGGCTAACCGGCAACCTGGGATGAACCCAAAAGCGCCTGATTTGCATCAATCCCTCTATCGAAGCCCTGAAGGCATCGAAAGCCAAAACCACAAGGAGAAACATGATGGCCAAGAACTCCGGTACTGCGGCGCAGCCCGCAAAATCCCCGGTGACGGCTCAGCCGCGCACTCACCAGCGCGCCGCCGAGATTCAGCGCTACGGCACAGTCACACCCATGCTGCCGCTCGATCTTCTAGAGCCGGTGCGCCTGGAGATGACGGAACAACTCAACCAAACGCTCGCCGACACAATGACCCTCCGCGACCTGTACAAAAAATCGCATTGGCAGGTTGCCGGACCGACGTTCTATCAACTTCATCTTCTGTTCGACAAGCATTTCGACGAGCAAGTCGAGCTGGTCGATGCAATCGCAGAGAGAATCCAGCTGCTGGGCGGCATCAGCATCGCCATGGCGGCCGACGTGGCCGAAACCACTCGCATTGAGCGGCCTCCCAAGGGCCGCGAGGAAGTTCCCGTTCAAATTTCACGGCTCATCGATGCTCATCAGACGATCATTTCCGACGTCAGGAAATTCGCTCGGCGCGCGTCCGAACTAGGCGACGACGGAACCAACGACCTGCTTGTCAGCCAAATCCTTCGCACCAACGAACTGCAAATGTGGTTCCTGAGCGAACACCTGGTGGAGATGCCGCTCGTGAAGGCGCAGTGACTGGCACAGCGAGAAACCACTAGAAAGACCTACGCGGGAAGCTGAATCTGGATCAAAGACCGCAGCGCGGCTGGACGCGGCACTGACGCAGAAGCCATCATTCGCGCGGAGGGAATGCCCGTGCGCATAAACGACTTCTCGCAGTCGGCGGCAGACGGCCCGCGCATGTTGCCTTCCATGTAAGCAAGTCCCGGGCAGCGCGTGCACGTCCCCAGATGCGAGCACGCGGAGCAAGTGTCCAGGTCTTTCGCCCGGATCGAGCGCACCTCGCGCAATTGCGGGGAATCTTGCCAAATGTCCAGGAATCGCTGGCGGCGAACGTTGCCGCAAGAAAGCGGAAACTGCACGCAGGGATACAGCTCGCCATAGGGCGAGACGTAACACGCGGTGTGGCCCGCGCTGCACGGAAGCCCTTCGAGGATGTCGTCGTCAACCCCTTGCGGCGGCGCGCAGAACTCTTCCACATTGCCCACCAGGGCGGAGTTGTGAAAAACAGCCGCCAACTCGCTGGGCGGCACGCGATACTTGAGTACGTCCGTTCCGCCGTCCATCATCGGCGTGATAGTGGGATCGAGCGTGTAGTGCGCGCCCACCTCCCCGGCAAGCGCGCGAACACCTTCGCTGTCGCCCGAATTCGAGTTCATCAGCACATTCGCGACGGACACCTTGAGCCCTTGCGCTCTCAGCAGCCGGATTCCCTCGAGCGTTCGGCGCAACGACCCCGGCAGTTTCGTTACCGCGTCGTGCACTTCCGCTCGGTGAGAGTAGACGCTGATTTGAACCTGCTCGACCCCCAGAGCTTTCAGCCGGCGAGCTTCCTTGGCGCGGATCAGCACCGCGTTCGTCTTCAGCTTTACGTTGAACTGCAGCGACCGGGCGTATTCGATGATCTCGAAGCAATCGCGGCGCACCAACGGCTCGCCCCCGCTGAGGGTTAGGAAGAATACGCCGGCCTCCTGAAGTTGGCCAAGCAAGCCGCGGATATCCGCCGTGGTCATCTCGCCGCGATCGTCATGTTCCAGGTAGCAATGCTCGCAACGCTCGTTGCAGCGATAGGTCACGTCAAGATGCACGCTCAGAGGGACCGCCAGGCCGAGCGCCCTTTGATTGAGCCGCTCCATCAAGCTCATGGATGCACCAGCGCGCCCATTTCGTCCTCGACGATGGGCCGATCGGAAACGCGGAGAACTCCGTGGCTCGCGAGCTTTTCCGCAAAAGCTTCTGCATCCCGGTAAGCGGCATCCGGCTGAACGTCGAACTCGGCGCACACCCGGTCTCTGACGATTTCTGACAGCGGTGTTCGCCCGTCCGCCGATTGCCAGATCGCCGTTGCGACGTCGCTCAAGCTGAATAGCGTCGAGTCGGTGGCGGACATGATGATCATTTCGCCGCCGAGAAGGCGCGCCGCAACTGTGCGGCTTCTCGCGATGTACTTTTCGCTCATCGCACCAGCTCCCATGCGCGAGCGTCCGGCGTGAAAACGAGTTTGGCCACATGTACGCTTGAGACGAATCGCAACGCCGCATCGAAAACGCTGCGCACCAGTTCCCGGTCGTGCGCAAAGAAAAGAATGTGGCGCATCAACGAGCGCACCGCGTCGGCCTGCGTGATGGCCTCGACCCGGTTTTCCCGGCCCTGCACCAGAAAATAAAGCGTGTCCACCGGCGCGGAGAGGTTCTCTCCGGCACGCGCCAGCTCGCCGGCAAACGGAGTCCCGTAGGCGCGGTAACCGCTTTCGCAGCGTCGTACGTACGAAATCTCGTCGGTAAGCAGGTTCGCGTCCGGCGGCGCGAGACGCGCCATCGTGGTCTTGCCGGCGCCGGAAACGCCCGAAAACAGGAATGCGCGCCCGTTCCGAATCGCGCTTGCCGCGTGAAGCAGAAAACCACCTTCATCCGCCAGAACCAGCGAGTGCGCGATGCGCAGCACGGAATCCAGCGAATAGGGGTTGGGCGATTGGCGCACCCAGCCGCGCCGCGAACGCACGTCCCAGCCCGCTCGGAAGTCTCCGCGCTGAAAGAACCACACAAACCCCTGCTTGAAAACGCGCGCGTCCTCGTCGGACGGTTCCGTAGGCAGATCGAGATCGAACTCGAACTCGAATTCGGGCTTTGCGCCGGGATTGACGAATCCGGCGTAGCGGCGTTCGATCAAGCCGCAAAAATCGGAATCGCCGCCCTTCAGCGAAATCGGGATTCCGCCGATCTCCACCGTCACTCCCTGCACGTTTTCCGAAAGTCGTGCGTCTTCCGGTCGAGCAAGCGTCCCGCGATTCACAGGCACTCCTGCAGTTCAGGCTGATTGCTTGGCGGCGACGCAATCTCATTTCCGGCCAGCCACCATCGCAATGAGCTGTATCGGAGCAGACACTTCGTCACGCCATCGAAGCGCCGCACCATGAACTGAAGTACAAGCGCGCCGAAGCTCGGCGATGCGCCAAGATCGACGTGCTTTCCTCGCCGGACGACCCCGCAAACATGGCCAAGAAACTCATCGCTCCCCACAGGTGGATCATCCTGATTCAACGCATCTCCACGTGTAACGATCGCGGCTCGCTCGCCCGCTTTTGCGGTGCGCACAACGCGGTGGGCATAGAAGCGCCCTTCGCGCGACCAAAGCGCAACGTCTCCCGAACGCGTGCGCTCGATGGGTTGATTGCGAACGATAAGAATGTCGCCGGGAAAAATCGCCGGGACCATGCTCGCGCCGCTCGCGACAAACCGTAGCTCGCCAGACGCGCGCAGAACCTCCGTCGCCAGTTCCAGCTTGATGGCTTGTCGGCTTGGGGCTGGTTGTTCCACGGTTCGCTATGAGTTCTTTCTATTGAATCGGCATTGGGCCTGAGTCGGGTGCAGTTTGCCGCACGCCAGCGCCATCGTCTCGAACACCTTCTCGTGCTCGAACGAAGGCTTCTGGTACGGCTTCTTGCGCTTGCCGTTTTGCGCCGGCGCCTTCTCCGGCTCGATGGTCCGGCTGTTGTGCTCGTTGCTCACTCCAGGCCTGCCTGGGTCAGTTTTACGGCGTTGTTCGCGCTAATGGTGGTGAAATAGAAACTGGATGCCTGCAGCGAAGCGCTGGCGTTGTCTACCACCATCCCGCTGGTCCCATTTCCAAAGCTCGCGGTCGTAACAGTCGCTGGAAACGCGTTGATGTTCAGCTGGCCGATGTCCGGCGGAACAACAGCGACGCTCAGAAACAGCCAGTCGGTTGCCCCGTTCTTGAACTCTGTGAGCGGACAGAACTCCCCAACGCGGTTGCCGAGCGCGAATGTGTGGGCTGGCGTGCCCGCGACGATGGTTCCGTTGGTGTTGAAGGTTATGCCATACAGCTCCAAATTCGCGGCCGTGGCATCGAAGGCTGCCGCATACACCAGCCAGGTGCTTGTGGTCGCGCTCGAGTAAAACGGATCATTGAAGGCGGGGGCATGAACGTTGTGGAATCCGGCCCCGCCCAGGGTTGCGGTGCTTGTTGAACTGAAACTGGTCGTGGTCTGCACAAGAACCGCGTTGGTGCCGTTCGACCCGGTCACCGCATACACGAAACCGTTGACGCCATCAATGATTGGAGGGTCCACAATTCCACCGTACGTCGTACCGTTCCCGACGGTTACCGAACTAACCGCCCCGGCTTGGGTTATTCGATACAGCTTCCCGTCCGCGCATCCGACGAATACGTTGAGCGTCACGAAATCGAGAACGGGTCCTGTCAACTTTCCGGTGCAAGTGCCTCCAATCGTTACAGCGCCTCCCGTTCCCCAACTTGCGTCCAAACTTGGCACCGGTTTCGACGCGCAGTTCGGATTGACGCTCGTGCAAAAGACGTTTTTGAATCGATACAGAACTCCGGCGTCATTTCCCACGTAAGCCACGTCGCGAACGTAGTCGACGAAGGGCGACGAAAGCGTGTCGGGACCGCTGCCGAATGCCACATCGGTAGCGGTTCCGCTGCCGGCTACCGGCGTCGTTGCCGAGAAAGTGCTGATTGTCGCCGGCAAGAACACGCTCTGGAGGTTCGAGGTATTCTCGCCGTTCAGCGCTCCCGTACCCCAGGCCAGCACATGGAAGTGCGAGGCATTCGTCGACGTGACGGCAGTGATGTTCACCTCAAAACCAGTTCCGGCTCCGCTCGTCGCGACAGTGGCTGCCCCAGTTACCACCGCATATCCGGTTCCAGCGTAAGTCATGGTGAAAGACGTGACGGCCCCGCCGGTAACCGTGACCACCTGATAGGTAGCCGAAAGGCCTGTGCCACCGGAAATCGTTCCGGCGTCACCCACTGCATATCCCGTACCGGCGTGCGCCGCTGTAACCGCCGCTGTCTTGATCTGCCCGGCGGCTGCGGATTCCACGAACGCAACTTTGGTCCCGGAATTGGCCGGCGTTATAGGATCGTAGGAAAGCACCGGCGACGTTGTCACTGCACTGCCGCCCGCGATCCCCTCCACGTTGTACGACCACAATACAGTGGCCGAAACCCCCGTGTCGGCGGCGGTCGCGGTGCGGTTGCAAATCCCGTTGCCACCAGCCGTACCGCTGTAGAGGTTGTCGAAAGCCACGATGTTGGGCTGCGACGCGGATCCCATCGCATTAACTGGGAAGACTATGAAGTCGTTCAGGCAGCTTGGCGTTGCCGTGGTGTCGAATGTGTATTTTGCCGGAGACATAGACGGCGCTGTGCCGCCTGTCCCCAGATTGATGCTCCAATCCTTTTCGATCGGAGGTATTTCAACCCGAGTAAGCGGCCGTCGTCGGAATGGCGGCTCCGGAAGACGCCGCTCGGCATCCCACAATCGGCTAAAGTCGCGCTGCGCGCTGGCCCACATGAGCATGGCCCGAGGGTCTTGCGCAGCAGACTTCATCGCTTCCATGGGACCCACTCGAGGGTAAACCACATGTCTGGTAGTCCAGTCCCGAAACTCCGGCGCGGGCCCCTGCGATAATTGCGCACGGCGGCCAGAGAGCGGCGCGCCCAGCAGAACTACGAGGCTTGCTCCCAGAACGCCCAGTGTGCGGCGCGAAAAAATTAGAAGATTCAAATGTTGCCTCCGACATGTTCCCGCAAACCGGGAAATGCGACTTGGGTGTCAGTTGTGAATGTCGGAGAAAGGAACGGGAGCGCCGCCAACGACTCGAAAATGTAGTTTGAAATCGTCTGATTCATCCCAAGCCTCGGCTGCCCAGCCGCGGTTACAACCTCGTCTTACACCGGTAGTTCAGCGCCGGTAAATATGGCCCCTCGGCCAAGCCTGAAACATTTGTCTGCTTGCTTTTGCAAGCGGTGTCCGTGCCAATGAACGTATCGAGTCGGCAGATGCCAAACAACGGAAAAAGCCCGGGTTGACGCTAAAACGTTACCTATTAGGGGGATAAGAGCGAGCCTGCTCACTCTGTCTCGTTGCCGGCAGAGTTTCCAGCATGACTGAGAAAGCTGCGGACTAGGGCTTGACGCTCCGAGTCTCGAAGTGTAGTTTGCGCCCTGACTTAGTTCATCACCCACAGGGGAGAGATCATGCGACGAGTTCTTTCGGTGATTGTACTGGCGATCATCTCGACAGCAGGACTGTCGCTGTTTGTTCGGACCCTCCACTCTCAGAATCCGCAGGAATTTAACGTGCGCGAGCACTACACGAAATTCGAGTACCAGATCCCTATGCGCGACGGAAAGCGCCTGTTTACTTCCGTTTACGTTCCAAAAGACGCATCGCATTCTTATCCTTTTCTCATGACTCGAACGCCCTACGGCGTGGGGCCGTATGGCCTCGACCAATATCGGCGCAATCTCGGCCCGTCGATTGAATTCGAGAAGGCGGGCTACATCTTCGTCTACCAGGACGTCAGAGGCCGCTACATGTCCGAGGGGACGTTCGTCGAGATGACTCCTCATATCGAAAAGAAAAAATCGAATCAGGATACCGACGAAAGCAGCGATACGCATGACACGATCGATTGGCTTCTGAAGAACGTCCCGAACAACAACGGGAACGTAGGCATCGTCGGAATTTCGTACCCGGGCTTTTATACGTCCGCCAGCATCATCGATTCGCATCCGGCGATCAAAGCAGCGTCGCCGGAAGCGCCCATGACCGACTTGTTTATGGGCGACGATTCCTACCATGGTGGCGCCTTTATGCTGGCTGCGAATTTCGGGTTCTACGTCTTCTTCAAGCCGCAGGCGCAGCCCGGTCCGCCTCCCAAGAATTTTGAGCGCTTTGACTACGGCACCAAGGATGGCTATCAGTTCTATCTCAACATGGGCTCGCTCTCGAATGCCGAGCCGCTCTATTTCAAGGGTTCGAATCCGCTCTGGGATGATCAAGTCGCTCACGACACCTACGACGACTACTGGAAGGTTCGCAATCTGGCGCCCCATCTGAAAAACATTCATTGCGCGGTGCTTACGGTGGGCGGCTGGTTCGACGCGGAAGACCTCGCCGGGCCGTTCAAGGTCTACGCTGCGGTCAAGCAGAATGATCCGGGCATCTTCAATGGTCTTGTTGTGGGGCCGTGGGTCCACGGCGGCTGGGCGCGCTTCGACGGAAGCCGCCTCGGAAACGTGGCCTTCGGCTCCAACACCGGCGAGTTGTTCCGCACGGAAATCCTGTTTCCGTTCTTTGAGAAATATTTGAAGGACGGCCCCGACCCGCAACTGCCCGAAGCTTATGTCTTCGAGACTGGCGCCAATAAGTGGCACAAGTATCCGGCTTGGCCTCCGAAGGACGCGGAGAGCCGGACGCTCTACTTGCGTGAGAACGGCGGATTGTCGTTCGATCCGCCCGGGAAACCGGAGGATTCGCGGAACTACGACGAGTATGTCAGCGATCCGAACCGACCGGTTCCCTTCGTCGGCTACGCCACTACGGACGTTCCGCAGGAGTACATGGACTCCGACCAGCGATTCGCTTCCACGCGGCCCGACGTCCTGGTGTACCAGACTCCGACGCTCGATCATGACGTCACGATCGCGGGCCCAATTTCTCCGCGTCTCTTCGTTTCGACCACGGGCACCGACTCCGACTTCGACGTGAAACTGATCGACGTCTACCCGGCCGACTACGTGGACCCGTTGCAAAAAATTGAAAGCCCCGGAAACGATGTCGGCGCCCCGCACGTCACAATGGGCGGTTACCAGCAGCTCGTGCGCGGCGAGCCTATGCGCGGAAAGTTCCGGAAAAGCTTTGAGAAGCCGGAGCCGTTCGTCCCTGGAAAAATCGAACAAGTGGATTTCACGATGCCCGACGTCTATCACACGTTCCTTCATGGCCATCGCATCATGGTGCAGGTGCAAAGCTCATGGTTCCCATTGGTCGATCGCAATCCGCAAAAATTCGAGAACATTCCGGACGCGAAACCCGGGGATTTTCAGAAAGCGACGGAGCGAATCTACCGCGGCCCGGGGCAAAATTCAGGGATCGTCGTCCAGGTCTTGCAATAAGGCATCGAGAATCCCGTGACTGATTCTCAGTTAGATCTTCATCCACACGGCAAACTGAGTCGGGTTTCCGCAACATAAGTCTCCTGAGGGGGCGCATGATGACGAAGTTTCGTATTCTTCTCGTGGCACTTGCAGTGTTGGCCTTTTCATTTTTCCTCGCAGCGGAGCTTCGCGCGGCAGATGACACGGCCGCTGAAAAGAAACCTCCGGATGTCCTGGGGAACTTGAAATTCCGGAATCTCGGTCCCGCGGCGGCCGGTGGCCGAGTGACCTCGGTCGTGGGCATTCCCGGCAATCCAAACGTCTACTACGTAGGCGCTGCAGCCGGAGGGGTGTTCAAGTCGGTCGACGGCGGATTCACCTGGAAGCCGATTTTCGAGCACGAGGCCACGGCCTCCATCGGGGCCATCGCTCTCGCGCCATCGAATCCCAATTTTGTTTGGGTTGGCACGGGTGAAGGCAACGTCCGCAACGACGTGATCGACGGTCGCGGAGTTTATTTCTCCTCCGATGCGGGACATTCCTGGAAATTCATGGGGCTCGCGGACACGCAGCAGATTTCGGCGATTGAAGTCGATCCCGGCGATCCGAACACGGTATTCGTCGGCGCAATGGGCCATACGTGGGGACCGAACGCGGACCGCGGCGTATTCAAAACTACGGACGGTGGAAAGAGCTGGAAGAAAGTTCTGTTTGTAAACGATTCGACGGGCGTTTCCGATCTTGCGCTCGACGCTGGCAACCCGAGAGTAATTTTCGCGGGCATGTGGGAGTTTCGGCGTTATCCGTGGACGCTCACCGACGGTGGCCCGAACACCGGCTTGTACCGCTCGACGGATGGCGGCGAAACGTGGGAGAAGCTGACGAAGGGATTGCCTGAACCTCCGCTCGGGCGCATCGCGGTGGCGGTTGCGCCGTCGAATCCCGACCATATCTACGCCCTGATCGGCGCGAAGCAGGGCATGCTCTGGCAATCCACGGACATGGGAGATTCCTGGACCAGTGTGAGCAACAACCGTGCTCTGGACGTGCGGGCGTTTTATTTCTCCAAGATGGCCGTTTCGCCCGAAAACGAAAACAAGCTTTTCTTCATGTCGTTCAATTTGCTGGAATCCGACGACGGGGGCAAGTCCGCACACGTCGCGGACCGCGGCGTGCATTCCGACCATCACGCCATCTGGATCGACCCGAAAGACACGAACCGCATCATTCAGGGCACCGACGGCGGCGTTTTTCTTTCGTTCGATGGATCGAAGAGCTGGGAATTCCTCGACCGCCTGCCGATTGAACAGTTCTATCAAGTTGCCGCAGACAGCCGCACCCCCTACAACATGTGCGGCGGCCTTCAGGACAACAGCGCGTGGTGCGGGCCATCTTCTGATTTGAGCCACAACAATGTGGGTAACGGCGCTTGGTATACCACCACGGGCGGCGACGGCGAGTACTCCGTTCCGGCGCCAAGCGATCCCGACATCGTCTACAGCGATTCGCAAAATGGCTCGATCGGCCGGCTCGACTTGAAAACGCACATCAGCCAATCGATTCGGCCGTACCTCGATGGCGTCGAAGAACAGAAACCTTCGGACTTGAAGTACCGGTTCAACTGGACTTCGCCGATTGCGGTTTCGCCCACTGACGCGAACGAAGTGTATCTCGGCGGCAACGTCGTATTTAAATCTACCGACGCCGGAAAAACGTGGTCGCCCATTAGCGGCGACCTCACCCGCAACGACAAGAGCAAGCAAGAAATTTCCGGCGGCCCGGTGAATCACGATATAAGCGGCGCCGAGACGTACGGCACGGTCATGTCCATAACCCTTGCGCCAACCGATTCGAATGTGATCTGGGTCGGCACCGACGACGGATACGTCCAGGTGACTCGTGACGCCGGCAAAGCGTGGACAAACGTCACCTCGCACATCTCCGGCGCGCCGGAATGGGCCCGCGTCTATCAAGTTGGCGTCTCGCCTTTCGACGCCGGCACGGCGTACGTCATTTACGACGCGCATATGCTCGACAACCGCCATGCCTACGCCTATCGAACCAGCGATTACGGAGCCAGCTGGCAGAAAATCGCGAGCGGATTGCCAGACGATTCGCCGGTTCACGTCGTGCGCGAAGACCCGAATCAGCACGGCTTCCTGGTCGCCGGGACAGACACGGGACTCTATTGTTCGACAGACCGCGGGGACCACTGGAAGCCGATCAAATCGAACTTCCCGACCGTTCCGGTCTGGGACCTTACCTTCGTCAAGGGCAGGCACGATCTGGTGGTGGCCACGCACGGGCGCGGCGTCTTCGTACTCGACGATATCCGTCCGCTCGAGGAACTCACACCCGCGATCGAAGCGAGCGCGTTCCACTTGTTCACGCCTTCCGACGGCACAATTCTTCATCGTTGGCGGAGCGACGAAGGCCAGACCAAGGGATATACCGCGCCCAATGCTCCCGATGGCGTCTTGATTGACTACTACCTGAAGGCCGAACTGAAGGTCTCGCCGGAACAAAAGAAAGTG
>Ga0209274_10001156_pt1 | contig 13807 bp, 10 predicted proteins | sample HubBroMetageREF1_FD_188343 | JGI IMG/M metagenome (GOLD analysis project Ga0209274, IMG submission 188343) | Reference soil microbial communities from the Hubbard Brook experimental Forest, New Hampshire, USA - Hubbard Brook CCASE Soil... | ecosystem: Environmental > Terrestrial > Soil >...
CGCTCATCATGGTCGACGACGATCGAATGCGCCTCGAGCCGGGAGAGACGCCCACCCTGCGCTCCGTCCGCTTTCGCACGCTCGGTTGCTATCCCCTGTCGGGGGCCGTCGCCTCGACGGCGCAAACGGTGCCCGAAATCGTCAAAGAAATGCTCCTGACGGGCGTCTCCGAGCGGCAAGGTCGCCTCATCGACCACGACGAAGATGCCTCCATGGAGAAAAAGAAACGCGAGGGCTACTTCTGATGGCTGCCGAACGTGAGCTCATCGCGTCGGACGTCGAAGCGTACCTGCGCCGCTACCAGGACAAGGAGCTCTTGCGGTTCGTGGCGGTGGGCTCGGTCGATGATGGCAAATCGACGCTGATCGGGCGCCTGCTTTACGACACGGGCTCCATCTATTCGGACCAACTCGAGGCCGTGCGGCGTGCCACGCATGCCGAGGGACTGGAGCTCGACCTGTCGCTTCTCACCGATGGCCTTGCCGCCGAGCGCGAGCAAGGGATCACCATCGACGTCGCCTATCGGTATTTCAGCACGGACAAGCGAAAGTTCATCATCGCCGATACGCCGGGCCACGTTCAATACACCCGCAACATGGTCACCGGCGCCTCGACAGCGAGCGTCGCGATCATCCTCGTCGATGCGCGTCTGGGAGTGCTTCAACAGAGTCGCCGGCATGCGTACATCGCGGCCTTGCTCGGGATTCCTCACCTCGCCGTGTGCGTCAACAAGATGGACCTCGTGTCGTACGACGCGAGCGTCTTTTCTCGGGTTCAGGCGGACTTCTCGGCCTTTGCCCGGAGCTTGTCTTTCTCCGACGTGACGTTCTTTCCCATCAGCGCGCTCTGCGGAGACAACTGCGTCCACAAGAGCGCGAAAACTCCCTGGTTCGCGGGGCCCACGGTGCTCGAGTTTCTCGAAGCCGTCCCCGCGCAGGGTCCGCGCGACACGACTCGCTTCCGGTATCCGGTCCAATACGTCCTCCGACCGAACCTCGACTATCGGGGGTTTGCCGGTCGCATCGCTTCCGGAACGGTGAAGAAGGGCGACTCGGTCGTCGTTCTTTCGTCGGGCAAGACGAGCCGGGTCAAGGCGATCGACACCTTCGACGGCGAGATCGACGAAGCTTCGGCACCCCTATCGGTGACCCTTCGCCTCGAAGACGAGATCGACGTCAGCCGCGGCGACATGCTCGTTCATCCGTCGAACCTTCCGCGCATCGAGCGCACGTTCGACGCCCACGTGGTCTGGATGCACGAGGGCGCGATGGACCTGAGCAAGAGCTACCTGCTCAAGCACACGACGCAGACCGTGCGCGCCGACATCGAGCGGCTGCACTGGCGCAAGGACATGGACACGCTCGCGGAGACCCCCGCAGCGACCCTCGCCCTCAATGACATCGGGCGCGTCACCCTGACGGCGCATCGCCCGCTCTTGCTCGACGCCTACACGACCAACCGTGAAACGGGTTCGTTCATCCTCATCGACGCGCTCTCCAACAACACGGTCGCCGCGGGAATGGTCATCGGGGCGCAGCCGCTCGCGCGAGCGACGACCCTTCGAAGCCCTCCCGACGGGCCCGCCCAATCTCGAGTGAGCGCGCGAGAGCGTCGCGCTCGGTTCGGAACTTCGGGCGGTGTCGTCCTGCTCGCCGGCACCGACGACGTTCCGGCGGACGCTCTTGCCTATGCGCTCGAGCGCCGCTTGTTCGACTCCAACGCGAGCGCCGTCGTATTGGCCCGCGGACAGGACCGTAGTGCATCGAGAGCACGCGTCTTGGCGGACAGCGGGCTCCTCGCGATCGTCACGGTCGATGCAGCAGACCTCGACGCCGCGCGCGCCGAGGTCGATGGGCAGCGTGTCTTGGTCGCTTGGATCCAGGGGCGGAAAGCGGCGTCGGTCGATCCGATTCGTGCGGACCTCGTCTTGGATCACCCCGACTCCCTCGACGCAGCGGCGGAGACCCTGCTCGGAGCTTTGCGGGAGCGCGACTGGGTGGGCTAGCTCCCGGAGGGCCTGAACGCTCGTCGCGGTTGCACGACGGGCCGGCGCACCACAACTCCGTGTCGGCTGTCGTAGGCGTCGATGACCCAGCCATCGCCCGCATAGATGCCGACATGGCCCGGCCACCACAGCACGTCGCCGGTCCGCGCCTCCTCGATGGGGATTTCAGGCTCCGCCGACGCGATCGCGTTCGCCGTGCGGGGCAACCGGACGCCGACCGTGCGCCACGATTGCTGAACGAGCCCTGAACAATCGAAGCACTCTGGACCGACACCGCCCCAGCAGTATTTCTTCCCGATCTGGGCGGCCGCAAAACGCACCACGCGCTCGGCGCGGCCGGTCGTCGGCAGCTCGGGGCCAGCCCGGGATCCGACGACCGGAGGCGCCGAAATGGAGCGCCGCCCCGCAGAGCAGCCTCCGAGCGCAAGGATCAGGGCGGCGGACAATGCGGCCCGCATGCAACACAGCGTCGCGCACGCGGGCCTCGGAAGTGAAATTCTCTGCGAACAGCGAGCTTTTTTCGACACGTCGATCTAAGAGAGCACCTTCGACACGTGCAGAGTCCCTACGCTCATTCGGCCTCGCCCCACGTGCGAGCCTTTGTCCTGTGGACACTGCGCCATGGGCGATGGCTTTGGCTGATCGCATTGGTCCTCGGGGTGCCCGCGACCGTGCGCACCGTCGACCTTTACGTGCATTTGCGCAGCGAGATCGAGCAGCTGCTTCCCCGAGGCGCGCCGAGCGTGAAGGCGCTCGACGAGATGCGCGCGCGGAGCCCGGGCCTGGAATTCTTGGGCGTCGTGGCCGAAGTCTCCGACGGGGCCGACCTGCCGAGCGCCGAGCGCTTTCTCGATGATCTCGCGGCTCGCGTCCGCACGTATCCGCCCCAGATGGTGCGCGAAGTTCGCTCGACCAACGGGGCGGAAAAATCGTTCCTCGAGAAGCACGCTGCGCTCTACGTCAATCTGGCCGACCTGAAGGAGATTCGCCGCCGCATCGAGGCACGACGCGACTACGAAGTCTCCCAAGAGCAGGGCACGCTGCTCGACGACGACGAGCCTCCCCCCTCGGTCGACACGTCGGACATCGAAAAGAAATACGAGAGCAAAGTCTCGGACAGCGATGGGGGCCATTTCGCGAGCACCGCGCTCCGCGCAGCCATGATCACGATTGAAGCGGGCGACTTTACGACGGGGGCCGACAAAGACCGGAGGCTTCTCGATCGCGTGAAGAGCGACGTCGCAGCGCTCGATCCCAGCCGGTACGCCCCCGGTCTTCGGGTTGGGTACGGATCGGACGTGGCGATCAACGTCGAAGAGCTCGAGGCGCTTCAGGCGGATCTTTTGGCCTCGTCGGTCCTCGTAGTCATCGCCGTGATGGCGGTCATTCTTGCTTACTACCGCTGGTGGAAGGCCGTGCCGGTCCTGGTCCCTCCACTGCTGCTCGCCACCGTATACGCGTTTGCGTTGGCGTCACTGCCGCCCATCGGGGTCACCGAGCTCAATTCGAACACGGCGTTCTTGGGCGCCATCATCGTGGGCAACGGGATCAATGTGGGCCTGATCCTTTTGGCCCGCTATCGCGAAGAACGGTTGCGCGGCGCGTCGGTGGAAGAGGCCTTGGTCGTCGGCGTGTGGGGCGCCCGTGTGGGAACGCTCGCCGCCGCCGCCGCCGCGGCCGTCTCCTACGCATCGCTCATCGTCACCGAATTTCGAGGCTTTCGGCAATTCGGTTGGATCGGCGGAATCGGCATGCTCGCTTCCTGGGCCACCGCGTTCGTTCTGATTCCGCCGCTCGTGAAATGGCTCGACACGGCCGCGCCCGTGGTCGCGCCACCCTCGCCGACGCGCGCTGCTCTCGCCCGTCGCATCGTTGCGCTCGTCGAAAAGCAAGCTCCGCTTCTCGTCACCCTTGCCGCTGCGCTGACGATCGGGTCGCTCGTACAAGCGTCGCGCCTCGATGCGTCGAGGCTCGAGTACGATTTCAGCAAGCTTCGCCGTGCCGACACCTGGAAGAACGGCGAGGGCTACTGGGGACCGAAGATGGACGCGATCCTCGGGCACTATCTCACGCCCACCGTCATCCTCTGCGACTCCGCGGAGCAGGCGCGAGAGGTCGAGGGCCGCCTTCGCGACTCCGCGGACCACGGCGCCCTCGCACCCATGGTCGCGAGCGTGATCAGCACCGAGGACGTTCTTCCGCGGGATCAGGAGGCCAAAATCGACGAGGCCCGCAACATTCGAGAAGCCCTCACGCCGAGAATTCGAGCGCTCATTTCCCCCGACCGGCGGGACAAGCTCGACAAGCTTCTCGGCGACGAAGACCTCGCCCCCATCGGACCCGGCGATTTGCCCCGATCCTTTGCGAGTGGGCTCCGCGAACGCGATGGCACCATGGGCCGCACCATCCTCGTCAAACCCCGGCCCTCGGACGCACTCTGGAAGGCCGACGCGATGCACCTGTTTGTGCAAACGCTTCGCGACCTGGCGCGCTCCGGCGCGGGTCCACGCTCGGCCCCGGGTCGGGTCGCCGGGTCGATACCCCTGTCGAGCGACATCCTCGCCTCGGTGAGCCGCGACGCGCCCGAGGCGAGCCTCGTGTCACTCGTGGGGGTCATCGTGGTCGTCCTGGTCGTGCTTCGAGCCCGAAAGGCTTCTATCTACGTCATCGGCGCGCTGGTCGTCGGCGTCCTCTGGCTGCTCGGCGCGACGATGACGGCGGGGATCAAAATCAACTTTTCGAACTTCATCGCATTCCCGATCACGCTGGGGATTGGAGTCGACTATTCGGTCAACGTGATGATGCGCTACGTCCAGGACGGAGAGCGCGACATTCGGGGGGCGGTTCGGTCGACGGGGGGAGCGGTGGCGCTTTGCTCACTGACGACCATCATTGGCTACTCCTCGCTACTGCTCGCCAAGAACCGCGCGTTGTTTCTCTTTGGGCTGCTGGCCGTGCTCGGCGAGGTCGCCTGCCTGACCGCGGCGGTCATTGCCCTTCCGGCTTGGCTCGTGCTTCGGCAACGCGCGAATCGCCCACTGGCAGGCCCGGTCGGCGAAGCGAGCAATTGACAGGTTCGAGCGGGCGCGGTTACCTCACGAAAGGATGCGTCGGCGCCCGAGCTCGATTCGTCGCGCCGCGCTTGCAGCCGCCGCCGCCCTGGTGGCTACGGCCGCCCCAAGCGCGGCACGGGCACAGTGTGTGGACGAGGAGCTCAAGCAGGAGCTCGTCGGCGGTCGGCACTATCGGGGAGTCGAGGAACGACTTTTCACCAAGGCGTTTCGCCACGAGCTCTCGGCCATGGGGGGCCTCTACTCGGCCGACCTGTACTCATCGAGCTGGCTCGCAGGCGGTGCCTACACATTTCATTTCAGTGAAGACCTCGGTCTCGAAGCGAGTGTGCAGTTCACCCGCTTCCACAGCGCGGTCACCGACTCGTACGAGCGTCGCTACCCGCAAATCCAGGTGCTCAATAGCCCCGACCATCCCGGAACGCTCTACTTTGGTCACCTCGTCTGGACGCTCGCCTACGGCAAGCTGCGGTGGATGGGCGATGGCATCAGCCGATTTGATTTCAATGTGGCGGTCGGCGCCGGCGTGACCGACGATTCGACCTCGCAGGGCGTGACCGGGAGCGCGGGCCTCGGTGCCAAGTTCTTCTTCGGACACTGGTTCGCCCTGCGATTCGACGCGCGCGACCACGTGCTGCAAGAGGTCTTGGTCGGCGACGAGCACCTCGTCAACGACATCGTCATCACACTGGGTGCCAGTGTGTTCATTCCGTTCGGGGGGTGAGAGGCCGTGATCACCACGCATCGAACCATGGCAACGAAGGCCCTGTTCGCGAGCGTCGCGCTGGTGGCCGTCCTCATCGCGGCGACAACAGTCGCCGTCGCGCAAACGCGTCGATCGGCACATCCCGGCCCGAAGCCGAAGCCCGCTTCGAGCGCGTCCGCGGAGGCAGCTGCCGACGACAAGTCCACCGCGGCCGCGAGCCCGGTTGCTCCGAGTACGTCGCCCGACGCGGGCGGCCTACCGGCGCCGGACGACCAGGCGACGGGGGGGAGCCGACTGTCGCCGCTGAACCCGAGCGCAAGCGAGTTCTCCGACGCAGGGCCGCCGGCGTCCTCTGTAGATTACGATCGCCTCCTCGCGGAGATTTCGTCCCTGCGAGCGCGTGTGGCCGCAGTCAGCGACACTCTTTTTCATTCTCGTATCTCCATCGCGCTCGAAACCAGTGGCGAGCACGGGCGCATTGCCGCCGTGAGCGTGTCGGTCGACGACGGAGTCGTGTGGACGGGGCGCGAGGGGTTTCGCGCCGAGGACCCTGTCACGGTGTACGAGCACGCTGTGGCCCCTGGGCACCACGCGGTAACCGTCGACCTCGAGCGGCGCGACGACCGCGAGAGCACGTTCCGCACCACGCAGCGCTCACGTTTCATCGTCGACGTGCCGACGGACCAGAAACTATCGGTTCGCCTGAAGGTCGGAGACGATTCCAACATGGGCGGAGACTTCCCCAGCGACAAGAGGGGGCAGTACGATCTTCGAGTGCAGGCGCGAGCGCAGGCCCAGGCGATTGGGAGGTGACGGGTGATCCGCGCGCGCCTGGCTGCCGTTCTCGCCTTGCCGCTCATCGCCTCGGCGGCCGGCGCACAGCCGCCACCCCCCCCGAGCGCGCCGACGGCCGCGGCCACGCCGAACGCCGCATCCGCTCCAGCAACCTCCGATCAGGTCTTCGCCTCCGTGTTGCGTGCGTATCACGCCGCACTCTTGCAGCGGCGCCTCGGGCAGAGCGATCTGCGTCGCGAGGACGTGGCTCTTCGCGTCGCCGAGGGCGAAGCGCTGCTCGGCGCCGGGCGCGTCGACGAAGCGATCGCTCGCCTGGCCGAAATGGTGGAGCACCCGCAGTTCGAGCTTTTCTCCGACAGCGAAGAGGGTCGAGCGGCCGTCTTCCGGCTTGGCGATGCGCTCGCGACAGCAGGCATTTTCGACCCCGCCCGCGCCTACCTGCGTCGTGTGATCGAGGCGAAAGGAGCGTGGGAGGACGTCGGCCCCGCCCACGTATGGCCGCGTCGCGCGGTCCGCAGATTGGTCGAGGTCGCACTTCAAACCGAGAAGTTTGCCGCGATCGTCGGCGACTTGGCGAGCGTGCCGTCGAGCGCCCCCGCCGATATTCGTGAGGAAATCGCGTATATCGACGGCCGAGCGCAGGAGGCGAGTGGCCACCCCGAGGCCGCGCTCGCGGCGTACGGCTCGGTCACGCAGCACTGCCCGTTCTGGTCGCAAGCAACGTATCTATCGGCGCTCATTCACGTCGAAGGGGGGCGTTACAAGGAAGGCGAGGGCCTCCTGTGCAAGCTCGCGGACCCCACGCGCAGCGCGTCGACCACGCCCGTGCTCGCGGACGAGAAGTTCTTCGCGATCCGCGACCTCGCCCGACTGGGTCTCGGGCGCATTGCTCACGAGCAAGGTCGCAACGACGACGCTCGCTACTACTACTATCTGGTGCCGCAGGATTCGGACCGCCTCGCCGAGGCTCTCTACGAAGCCGCCACGACACGCTACGAGAAGAAAGACTACGACGGCGCGCGCGAGCTGCTCGACGAGCTTGCGGCCTTGGGCGTCCACCACCGCTACGAAGACGAAGCCAACGTCCTCGACGCGTGGGTCGACCTCGCCCGTTGTCGTTTCCCCGACGCGGACCGAAAGCTCGTCGAGTTTTTGAAGCGATACGAACCAGTGCGCGATGGCGCACGACACATTGCCGACAGCGAGGTGGCCACCGAGCGCCTCCTCGCGACCGTGCACACAGGAGCCGACGCCGCCGGCGCAGAGGTGGGGGGCACGAGCCCGGACGTCATGCGGGCGATAGCCAGTCTGGTCCGGCTGGATCCCGCCTACGACCACGTGGTGCAACGTCGCGCGGTGCTGGAGCGTGAGGCTTCGGGTCTTGCGGCCACCATGGGCGTCCTCGTCGACATGCAGCGCTCGCTCGCCACCAACGGGGGCGTACGCCCCACCACCGAGCTCGGCTCGGATGCGGCTCGACACGAGCAGGAAGTCCGCGAAGGGGTGGCTTCTCTCGAGCACCAGATCTCCGATCTCGAGGCCTCACGGACGCCGGACCCGCGAGTCGCCCCTCTGCGGGAAGCTCTCACGGCACTGAAGGCCGAGGCCTCGCAAGCGACCGGCGCGGCGGGTGCAGGTTCGGGGGCCTCGGAGCCAACGGCCGGGGCGGATCTGGGCGATTTGCTGCGCGTCGACACGACGCGCGTATCGCAGGTTCAGGCGCGCATCGCGCTCGCCCGTCGCGAGCTTTCGGAGGCCGAATCGGCGTTGGCCAAGGACGCCCTTCACAGGCTCGATCTCCGTCTCTCGCGTCTCCTTCGTCGTGCGCGCCTCGGCCGCATCGAGAGCGTTCTCGGACGCAAGCGCGCTCTCGAGGTGGAGGTCGAGGCCATTCGATTGGGCTTCCTTCCGCAAGACGCAGTCGACTCCCTCGATGCCGCGCGCTACCTCGAGGACTCCGAAGAGTATTGGCCGTTCGAAGGCGACGATTGGCCGGACGAGTACGTCGGCGGAGAAGTGAAGTAACCTACATCGCTCTCAGCGTTCGCACGAACATGGCGAAGATAATGACTTCGCCGAGCAAACCTTCCGCCATCGCGAGGGCCGCGTTGAGCGGCCCCACGGCGAGCATCGCGTAGGCCGCGCTCACGCCCGTCACCGCCGATGCGGCCAGAACGAACGCCTGAAGCGGAGAGGGCCCACGGTCGACGCGCCTTCGCGCACGCGCGACGGCCGTGAGAAACAGCCGCGTGAGAAAGACGAACACCGCCATCGCCATGAACGACCCGCCGAACTCTTCGTGGGAGAGCAGGAAGTCGTAGGCGCCGTGGAGGCCGATGACCAGCAGGGCCGTGCGCGAGAACTCCGCCGCGTGCCCCTCCGGATCGCTGACGAGCTCGTCGAGCGCCGTGGCGAGGACGCCCGTCATGGCGATGTGCAGAAAGTTCGCGGTCAAGAAGCGACCGAGGCCCGTGTGAAGATCGCCGCCGGCCAAGTAACCGAGGTTCTCTTCGGCCGCAAAGCCCAGGCCGACGATCGCGCCGCCTACGAGCACGTCGAGCTTGTCGCCCCACCTGCGCAAGGCGGGCAGGAGGATCGCAAACATCAGAAGCTTGGAAGCTTCCTCTCTCAGACCGACGCCGAAGACGAAGAAGAGAATGTCCCGAGCGGCATCGCCCGTTTCCACGAGGCGTAGCTTGATCTCCTCGAGCGTGATGAGCGTCACGGTAGGGACGACGCTGAGCACGCCGAGGACAAATGCCGCGACGTAGAAGCCCAGCCTGCGTACGGGATGCTCCGCGAGCTTGCCGAGACGCCCGCAGAAGAACCCCCACGCGAGCGCCGCGGTGCCGCTCATCGCAAGGCTCACGAGGGTGAGGCGCGCGCGCCAGCCGAAGGCAAACCACTTCACCGCGGCGAGCCAATCGCGTTCGTGCTGGGCGAAGCGCTGTCGCGTCTCCGCACCGACGGCGGCGAGGACGCGCGCGTCGCTCATTTCCCTCTGCACCTCCGCCCAGTCGTCGGTGTCCATCCAGATCGCGATGGCCTTGTCGACGTCCTCTCGGCGATCGCGAAACGCGAGCCCCTCGCGCTCGAAGTAGGCCGCGGCTTCCGAGGGCTTATCCTCGTCGAGCGCCTCCTCTGCCAGGAGATGATTGTACCAAGGGATCGGCGGCTCGCGTGTCGCTCCCGCCTCCATGGCGGTTTGAACGGACGGCGGCGTCGGGTCCTCCGCGACGAAGCGCGCCACGAGCAGGAGCTCCTCGGGCAGAGCGGCGAGGACGGCCGCAAGCGAGCTTTCATTCATCACCTCGCCCGCGGAGTTCGCAAGGGCAGCTTTCCCCGCATGTCGATCCTCGGCTTGGGGGACTCCGCTCCGATGGTTGGAAAGGAATGCGAGCAGAATCGGCACGCTGGGGCGCTTGGCCAGCAAGCGCACATAAATGACTTCCGCGAGGGCGTAGCTGTCGCTGCGCGAGAGGGTCTTTGCGCGTTCCTCTTCGGTTCGCGGCCGCGTCGTCAGCACAGCGACTCCGACCGCGACGAGGAACGTCGTCACCAGAACGGCAACACCGGGAAGCACCAGCCGCGGCTGGCCGTCGGGGCGATGAAGAAGGCGCAAGCCCTGGAGATGATGTCACGGTTTTCATGGCTCCGTGGGCCCAGCGCGTCTATACGAGAGAAACGCGCACTCTGCCGAAAGCCGGCGGGATGGTCGCGTACGGGCACCCCCCGTGGAGGCAGCACATGCAGCAGCGACAGACTCTTGTACTACTCGGGTTGGGCCTCCTGGCGGCTGGCGGTTGCAAGAAGGAAAATCCGGCGACCGGCGCGGCTGCGGACGGTGGATCTGCAGCGGCGCCGGCGGCGGCCGCACCGGGGGAGCCAGTTCTCGCGCTTCTTGGTCAGTTCGAGGGCGAGATCGATCTCTCCATGACGAGCCATGAGGAGAGGCCCACGCCCGCCCCGCCCGTCGCGATGAATCTCTTCATCAAAAGCGGGAAAGTTCGCGCCGACGTCCCCGAGAAGCTCGGCGGCGGCAGCGGGCTCGGCCCCGGCGCCTACTTCATTTTGGACGCCGCCGCGAAGAAGCTCGAGGTCGTGTCGGACGTGCAAAAGCAGGTATTCGTCATCGACTTCAACACGAGCGGCGACAAGCTCAAGGCCTTGGGCGGCGGGGCGCAGCACGGCCCCGCCCACGTAGAGCCGAAGACGACGGTCACCAAGACCGGCAAGACGGAGACGGTGGCAGGGCGCAAATGTGAAGATTGGGACGTCGTCAGCGACCACCGGGAGGGTACGGCCTGCGTCGCCGAGGAAGACGTCCGTTGGTTCCAGATTCCGTTGAGCGGCTTTCCTTCCAAGCACGCCTGGGCCGCCGCGCTGCTCGATGGCAAACATTTGCCGCTGCGCTTCGTCGGTTACGGAAAAGACGGATCGACCGAGCAGAACCGGGTCGAAGTGACGAAGTTTGAAAAGAAGTCCTTACCCGCGACGGAGTTCGAATACCCGGCGACCTACGGCGTGAGCGACTTCGGGCAGCTGTTCGCCGGGCTGGCGGGCATGCGCGGCGGAATGCCAGGGGGGATGCCGCCCGGGATGCCAGGGGGGATGCCGCCCGGGATGCCGCCGGGAATGATGCCGACGATGCCGCCTCGACATCAACCGTGAGCAAAAGGTCGCGAATGCGCGGGGCGCTCAGCGAACGCCCTTCGTCTCTTCGAGCGCGAGGAGAAAGTCTCCGAGCATGCGCCCCCGTTCCTTGATCTGATCCGGCGTTGCCAGAGCGCGGAGCGTTCGCGCGATGAGCCTTCGGGGGCTGTCGCTCGGAGCGTGCTTGGCCACACGCGCCAAGAATCGCAGGGCCAGGACGTTGTCTTCGAAAGACTTCGTGCGCACGGCAAAGACCCCTATCGCGCTCGGATCGACGTTCGAAGCCCAGAAGCCTCCCGCCTTCTCATCGAAGAAGTCGCTCCCTAGAAAGTCGGCGATCCGCGTCGCCCGCTCGATCCACACGGGCTCGCGCGTCGCCTCGTACAGTCGCATGAGCGCCCATCCGAAGGCTACGTTGTCCGCGAGGTACAGTCGGGCGCCCTCGCCCGCGAGGCCGTGCGTGACAGCGCCCCGATCGGTCGAGTGCGTGTCGACGATGTGCTGCGCCGCACGCTTGGCGACTGCAAGCGCATGCGGGTCGAGCGTGGCCTCGTAGAGCGTCACGTAAGCCCCGATCGCAAGCCCATTGTCGGCGGCGTAGTCGTGGGTGTCGATGCGCGGTAGGCCGAGGGCTCGACGCCGCGCATCCGAGCTCGCGTAGTAGTCGTGCCCACTCACGAAGGGCTTCGACGGGTCGTGAGCGTTCAAGTCGGCGTCCATCGTGGCGTAGAACGCCCCGTCGGCGCGGGTCATGAAGGTCTCCATGAAGCCCGAGATCGTCTTGGCGACCGTGAGCCACTTCACGTCGTGGGTGAGCGAGTACGCCGCAGCATAGTTGTCGAGCGCGCCCGCCTGAAATGAAGTCAGTTTTTCGAAGTGTGGGTGACTCCAGTCGCCGCCGGTCGAATACTGGTAGATGCCGCCCCACACGGGATCGATGATCTGCGTCTGCTGATCGAGCGCAAAGAGCACCTCGTCGCGCGCACGCCGGTCACCGTCCTGGGCCCGCTGCAAGGCCCACGCATTGTCCCAGTAGAGGGGCACCTTCTGCCCGTGGCCCCAGCTTCCCTGCGCACCATCCCAATACTCGGCAAGCTCGGCCTCCGCGAATCGCGCGATCTCCGCAATCTCTTCCTCGGACAGGCCCGCGGTCGTTTCTGCGGTTGCCGGGACAGTCGATTCACTCTCCACCCGTACGGTGTGCGCGACGACACGGCGCAGGGCATCCGCGAACGTAGGCGGGTCGATGTATCCCTTGTACTTGCCCACTTCTGCCCCGTCGGCCGTGAAGATCACCGTCGCGGGCCACCCCCAGGCGCCGTAGCGCTCTTCGATGTCCGGGCGCGAGTCGACGTCGACCTTTGCGGCGATGAAGTGTTCGGCAAGGATCTTTCGGACCCCGGGATCGTGGTAGGTCGTGGCCTCCATCACGTGGCACCAGTGGCACCACGCGGCCGAGGCGTCGAGCACGATGAAGCGATGTTCGGCCTTGGCTCGAGCGAAGGTCTCGGGGCTGAGCTCGGCCCACGCGAGAGGCTCTCCCGGCGCTCCCTCCGAGGCCACCGGGTGAACCGAGGACGGTGAGGCCGCAACGCGGTGCGGGCGACTCGCCGCACAACCCATGAGCGCAAGAGCCCAAGCCGAAGCCGTCGCGCGTAGCATGTGCCCATGGAACAACGCGCGGGCGGCGCGAGCGGTTGCCTCGATGGCACGGGAGCAATCCCCGGCACCACCCCGCCGAGGTTTCTGCCGCACCTTCGCGGCTGGGCGCTCGCTCGTTTCTTCAGATCGCGCGGACGGCGAGGAGCGCCTGATTGACCTTCTCCCAGTCGATCGTGGGGAAGCCGAACGCGCCGTTCTTCGCCACCCACGCGCGCCCCACCGCGCGCAGCGCGTCGCCCCGCGTGGGGCCCGGCTCGGCGATGCTGGGACGCTCGGGCGACTGACGCGCATGCGCCGCGGCTGTGAAGGCCTGCTCGCCGGTATCGTTCTCGCTGGGAGCAATCTCGACGGTCAGCCGGTTGTCCTCGCAAGAGAGGTCGTACACCATCGATTTCCCACTCCGGAACTGCGTGGTAATCCTCACGCTTACAACGCTCTTTTCTTTGGCCATGCTGCTCGATCTCGCGCTTGGCAAGCGTACCCATCGATCCCCCGTTGCGATAGCTCCGCGTCGCGCGATTGTGTTTCGTGCAGTCGAAGCGCTACAATTGAAGAGCGCGCCATTCGGGGGAACACGTCGTGACCGACAATCCGTTCACCGCGCTCACAGCCATCGCTGCGCCGGCGATTCTCACAAACGCGTGCTCGGTGCTCGCGCTCGGGACGTCCAATCGGGTGGCACGGGTGGTCGATCGGACGCGCGTCGTAGTCGCGGAGCTCACGCATCTCGAGAGAGGCACGGCGGGGCACAAGGGCCGCTTGGCGCAAATCGAACGACTCGGGACGCGGTCGGATTTGCTCGTGCGCGCGCTCCGCACCATTTACGCGGCCCTCGGCGGATTCGCGGCGTCGGCTTTGCTCGCCGCGATCGGCGGCTCCGCGGCCTTCTACGATCAGCCGATTCTCTCCCGCCTC
>Ga0209274_10001157_pt1 | contig 13795 bp, 11 predicted proteins | sample HubBroMetageREF1_FD_188343 | JGI IMG/M metagenome (GOLD analysis project Ga0209274, IMG submission 188343) | Reference soil microbial communities from the Hubbard Brook experimental Forest, New Hampshire, USA - Hubbard Brook CCASE Soil... | ecosystem: Environmental > Terrestrial > Soil >...
CAGGTAAAGCAGCTTGATGAGCAGCATGTAATTCATGCGCCCACCGGCAAGGGCGAGGAAGCGAGCTGCGGCCTGGGTGGTCTTCTTTTCGTTAAACCGTCTCTCCGGCATTGCACTCGCTCGCATGCTCCCATTATCGGACGATTCGTCGCCATTCTCAAGGCTTCGCGCGAGTGAACGCATAAACTCCCGCTAGCCGCCGGGCTCCGCTCGGGGGAGCTTAGCCAGCCCCTTCAGCACCAGATAAATGATCTCGGTGATATATGGCGTCGTAAATAACACCTCGTTATCGCTGTCCGATAGTCGGTTGTTCAGCCCCGCCACTCCTTTCTTCGCCAGAAAGTCGCAAACTTGGTCGATGTCGATCGGTTCGGGACCGTTCCTGCGGTAATAATCGATCAGTTCGCCATACGATGGATCGTTCTGTTCCTGAAATTTCCGCGATAACGCCGGAGGGCTTTCTCCTTTCAAAGCCAGGATGATCTCCCGCGCGGCGCCGCCAAACCCGCCGCACAAATACAAGGCTTCCCCATGTTGCATCGTGATCAGGGCCTCTTCCAAAACGCCCGGATACCGGCCGACGAAGCCTTGCACGCGGCCCCCCATGATTACCCTCGCCCGCAGATCGGAGGCTGCATCCATCTGCTCGCGCATCAACGTGAGACCGCGCGCCCAGGCATAGCGCGCCTCCAGTGTATCGGGCTTGAAGTAGGTGCTGGCATCTCTCTTGAGGTCCGCCGGCTTCTCCGTGCGCGTGAAAATGGCGTCCGGCTTATAATGCGCATTTAGCTTTGCCCATTCGGCGGAATCCTTTTCCAGATGGATGGGCCACGATACGTAGCTGCGGATCCGGTTCCAGGGGTCGTGCCCCGCCAGGCGGTAGGTCTGCACCAGGTCCAGCAGATTCTGGGTGAACCCGCCTTTTCTAAGATCGCCTCCATACGCCACGATGCCGCCATTCGCCAGGATGTGCCGCGCGAATTCCTGAATTGCGTCGTGCAAATGTTGTTCGCCCATGCCCAGCGCGGCCAGATCGGGACTGTCGGATATCGAAACGGCCACCGCCGTTCCAGCCAATGGACCTGCCGCCGATTTCGTCTTCACCCAGTGCGCGCTCGAGATCGGAGTGGTCAACTGCGCATCCGGCCACATCGAGTGAAGCAGTTCGACTTCTTCATCGCCCAAGGGCGGATCGGGATAGATCACCGGGCTCCATCCCGCTTCCGCCGTGGGCCCCACCCGTGGCAGGCCGGCGTACGTCAGAATCTCCGGCGGTCTGTTGAGCACCTGGTATTCGGACGGAATGATGCCGGCCATTTGCAGCTTCTGTACGTGCCGCTGGAAGTAAGCGCTCCGAAGAACTTCGCGCAGGGCCCGGTCGATCGCGTGCTGGCATCGACGGGGATTCGCAGGGTCCCATCGGATGGTCGGCACATTACCGAGGTACGGAAAGCTGCGGTCTTCCTCTTTGTCCACCGCCAGGAGCACCAGAATCGGGCATTGATATTTCTTTGCCAGAAGAACTTCGCGGCGGCACCACTCGCGCGAGGCATATAGGTCGCTGTGAACGATCAGCATCGCGCTCCCCTTTACGCCCGCTTCGATCTGCGTCCGAAAGCTAAAGCCCGCCGAGATCGCGGTGTTATCGAACCAGCCTTCCACCGGGGAGTTCAAACTCAGATAAGCCACCAGCTCATCTATGATAGGTAAGCCGTCCTGCTTTGCGTGGCTAAAGAACAACTGCACGGGCGCCTTGCCCTCGCCGGCCTGTACACCCGCTTGCGGAGCCGGGTTCAAATTCTCGATCAACAGCCGGCACAGTTCGTGTGTCAGCAAGGCCGTGAGGCGCTGCGGGTAGTCCTCCGGTGGTTCCGCGTTCAACCGCAGGAAGTTCAGTTCGCCTATCTTGTCGCTGACGTTGTAGGAATCGCCCGAAAATGCAACGGGCAGAAACATATATTCCCCAGCGGCAAAACCCGGGGCTGCCAGGATGCTTTCGAGTTCCTTGGTCCACTCGTCGCTTCCTGCCATATTGTCGTCCACAAGCGGCGCCACCACGGTAACGTCCGCTTGCGCCGCCCCGATCGCCTGCAGCAGCGCGCCTGGCTCGAGTGCCCGCCACGTATGAAAGAACACCGGGATTCCGATGCCGCGCGAGTTTGGACTATCGATGTCCCTGCATAGCTTCGTATACACGAACTTCGCAATTCCGTCTCCCGCCTTGAAGTCCGCGTGCCATAGTATGTGGCACGCCACCACTGGGCGCCATTTCAGCAGACTCACCGTGCTCGGATCCACCGCCCCTGTCATTTGCTCCAACCTCCGGCCCGAATCGGACCATTCTTATGATACGCCTGAGCGGCAACCTACCAAGACCGGGGCTGGGTTACCAGTCGCCTAGCGACTCCACGTGCGCGGCCGAGCCATCGCGCAGCCAGCCATCGAGCTGGGCCGGCTCTTTGAGTTGCTGGCCGCGATTGCGCGAGACAGCCACAAACCGGCAGTCCAGCTCGGGCAGCCCGGTCATGTCGCCCCACAGCTTTTCGAACTGCGCGACGGGGAAGATATCTTCCTGCCCCTTGCCCCAGCGCTTCTTCACGTCCTTCAGGGTGATGTAGGCCGGCATGCGCGCGGCCAGGGCGCGGACCGCCGCCGCCACCTTGTCGTCGCCGGCAGGGTTCGTAAGATCCGCGCGGGTCAGCGAGAAGGCCGGCAGCAGGCGATCGAGGTCAATCCAGTAAGTCGCCGAATTATAGTAGGAGAGCTGGAATTCGATGCGTTCGTCCGGCAGCGCCAGTCCCTCGACCAGGCGCACGCGGCCGTCTACACGAGCCAGTCCGCCGCCGCGGTCCTCGATCTGACGGGCGATCACTTCGGTGGTTAGCGCCGCGCCGGATTCGATGTGCAGCCCGAGCAGATCCGGGGCGAGGTCCGCGCCCAGCGTGTCGATGTTGTGCAGCATCAGATAGCGCAAGCGCGGGCGCTCTTCCAGCAATTGGGCCAGCACGCCGTTGCGGAACAGGTTCGGCAGTTCGAACCAGTGGCCCACCGGATGCAGACACTGCACGGGCAGATTGTCGGTATAGTTGCCGGCTTCGCCGGCCTGCTGTGCCCAGGCGATCAGGCTGGCGTGCAGGCTTTCGCGCACTTTTTGGGCCTGATCGTCGAGAAGTTGCTGCGGCATTTCCTCCCAGGCAAAGCGCAGGTCGCGCACCATCGGGACCAGGCGAATTCCGATGTTGCGTCCCGGCGAGAGCCGCAACGGGCCGGGATAGCCGTAGTTGGCGGCGGCGGCCAGCCAATCGGCAACGGCATCGTGCGTCAGATAGCTGGTGGTGACGACCTGCGGCAGCGGCAGGCCGGCGATGCGGCTGGTGCGGCGGCTTTTCGCCAGATGCGCTTCGATGAAATTGCGGTGGCGGCCGGCGATCTTCGCAAATGGGTGCAGCGCTTTCACCACGCCCGCGCCCTTGGTCCAGCGGCTGCCCGCGCCGCCTGCGAGCGTGACCACAGCGGCCATGCCCTCGGCCAGCGCCTGCATGCCGGTCTGGCGATAGCGCGCGGGCAATCCGGCGGTGGCATCCGCGATGTCGTCCGGCGCGATATCTTCGATACGGCTGGTAGCCGGCAGGCGGTTCTGGGCCAGACCGATGCGGCCGCTCCGCAGATCGGCCCGGATCTGCTCGTGCTGGGCACGGTCGAAGCCGTGGCGATCAAGCAAGGATGCGAGGCTTTGGGAGGGATCGGCGGCGGCGTGCATTGCGCGCGGCAGCATGTGATCGAACAGGTTCTGCACCATGCCGTGTAGCTCCGGGGCGGTGCGGCAGGCGGCCGCGAAGCGATCCAGCTCGGCGCGGCGGGCGGCAGAGAGCCGCCGCATTTCGGTGCGCAGCAGGGAGGGTAATGCCAGCGTGTAGTAGCCGGGAGGCATCAGCGCGCCGGGACCGCTCAGCAGATCGGCGTGGGTGCCGCGTTCGTTGATGGCAAAATCGTACACCACCGGCTCCATAGCGAAGGGCACGGCGCGCTCGAGTTGCCGCTTAGTTTCGCGCATGATGGCGTCCAGGCGATCTTCGGCGCGCGGCTTCACGGCGGGGTTAAAGATAAATCCCATGCCACCGCCGGACATACCGCCGAGCATCCAGAAGCCCCAAAAACCCACGCCCATTTCCTCGCGCGCACGCCGAATCAGAGTCTCCGTGTAGAGGTTAGTGGCCCATGGAATGATGGTCTGAATGGGGCCTTCGAAGTTGCGCTGGGTGGATGCGCCGATGGCCGCTACGTCACCGGCGCGCAGGCGCCCCAGGATTTCGTCGAGCGTCTGCATAGCTTGTTGGCGGCCTTGCCATTCCGCTTCCGAGCGTAGCAGGTACTTTTCGGTGACCATTTCGAGGATGGGTCCGACATCCTGCGCCATGCCGCCGTGCACCAGCACCAGGCTGGATTGCAGATTTCGGCGCGTCTCGGCGGAAGCTTCGTCCATGCCCAGGATGCGATGGCTGGGCAACAGGCACCCGCGGCTGATACCAAACTCCGTATCGCCCGCCGCGGCCTGGACACCTTCGATCAGCTTGATGGCCGGCCACAATCCGCCGGAATCCTGCCAGCCGCCGCCGGAGCCGCCCAGCCACTCGCCGAGTATGGCGCGCGCCGCCACCAGGCGCCGGTCGCTTTCGTCCAACGGGCCCATGAGCGAGTGAGCCTGTCCGGTGGCGCGCATGCAGACAGAAATCAATGAGGCGAGCAAGTTGGTCGAAACAGCCAGGCGCGAGCCCTTGGGGATGTCGTTCACCCTGCTGACGATTTCGATGCCGTGGCCGGGCCGGCCCGTGAGGACCGCCAGGACGTCGGCCAGGGGCTGGCCTGCGCCTTCCATGCCAGGTGGCACGATGCCGGAGGCGATCACCGCGGCTTTCAGCAGACCGAGATAGTCGCGCGCGAAGTCGAAGACCTCGGCGAGTGTGGCGATTTCGGCGGAGGCTTTAAGATCCACGCTGGCCAGGCGCAGGACTGGCTCGTCGATCACGCGGAACCAGGCCTCCACAGGCGGCTTCGGCGAGCCAGCGCCGCGCACACTGAGGTCGATCGAAACATTCAGCACGCGCGCGCCTTCGGGAAAATCCATGCCCAGGAAGAAGATGTCGCTCCAGCCGCTGTGCGTCAGATCCATGCGGACGGGCGTGGTTTCGCGGAGGATGGGGAAGAGGCCGCCAGTCTGTTCGAGAAGCTCGGGGCGCAGGCGCAGCGGATAATCCGCGGGGTGGCCGGTGCGGAACATCCACTGGTTGCCGCGCACGGTGCGCACACTGCGGCGGACCTGTCCGGCGAGGGTTTGGAAGCCCAGACCCCTGTAGGCAGCGGCGAGCGCGCTCGAGATGGCGGCGCTCGGACCGTGCGCGGATTGCGCCGCCAGGAAGATTTCGATGGCCTCTTCGAAGCGGCGCTTCAGCAGGTGATCGTAGCCGTGGAACGGGATGGTCGCCTGGGCACGGACGCCCGGCTTGAAGGGCAGATGGAAGCGGTGGATAGCGTAGAGGAAGAAGAGCGCGCGGACGCGTTCGTAGAGATTGTCGCTGTCGCGGCGGAAGCGGTCGAGCGCCGCGGATTCACTCTGTAACTCCGCGAGTGTGGCGGCGCGGCAGAAGGCGTCCAGCGAGCGGTTGCGGAGCGCGGGGTCGGCCGCGGCGATGATGCCGGTAAGCTGGCTCATGAGGCCGGCTATCTCCCAGCCGCCTGGGCCTCACGCATGGCCAGCAGTTCGACTAATTGCGACAGCACTTCGTCGCGATCGCGCCCACTGAGCGCCAGGGCGAGTTGCGCGGTCAGCAGGCCGTAGCGCACGCCGATATCGTAGCGGCGGTTGGCGCGCTCCAGCGCCAGGTATTGTTCGCGGCGCGCGAGTTCGGCGAGCGCGGCCGAGAGGCTGACGCGGGGACCCAGGAAGTCCATCACGGTGGGCGTGAGCACGTGCATGCCGAAGAAACAAAGATAGTGTCCGGCGCGCAGGCCGGGGACGGCGAGTCGTTGCTCGGCTTCGGTGGGCGTGGGCTTTTCGATCACGGTGTCGATGCGGTAGAGATCCTGGCTGCCGGCGACGCGCTGGCCGCCGGCCGCGCCGTAATGCGGCAATAGGTTTTCGCGCGTGGCCTGCACGGCCGAGACGGCGCACGCCTGGGCTTCGGCCACCTCCACCAATTGCTGCGCGCAGCCTTTTTCGGTGCGGCTTATATAAAGATGATCGCCGACCAGGTGCAGGAAGGGATCCTGCGCGACGAAATCGCGGGCGCACTGCACGGCGTGGCCATAGCCCAATGGCTCGGGCTGCGGGACGAAGCGCAGACGACCGGCATGATCGCCCGCCACGCGCCCGTAGGGTATTTCGTCGCCGGGTGAAACTACGATGGCGATTTCCTCCACACCGGCGCGCAGGGCTTCTTCGACGATGATGCGAAGGACGGGCTTCTCCGCGCCGTCGCGGTCGATGAGGGTTTGCAGCGGCAAGCTGCGTTGGCTGGGTCCGGCGGCCGTGATCACGGCTTTGCGGATTTTCATGAGTTAGAGTTCCTTAGATATTATGGGCCGAAACGCCGGCTCACAACAGCCGGACGGCAAAATCGTCGCGGTGGGCGGCTCGACGAAAGCCAGTACAGGAGTGTCGTTATCCCGCTTTACCCTGGCGCGATACCTCGGGCTGTAGCGGCGCTTGGCTCTGGCTGCCACCTCACAAAAAAAAAGTCCGCCGGAAATGAAACGTTCCGCCTCCTCACTTCACTACTCAATGTGGACGCTTGTTGCGAGCTGCGCTCCCTCAAGCAAGCAATGGTTCCTCCCCACTCCGTTAGCTGCCTCGGAAACACGCAGCTCGCAGCGCGTTCACATGTTTCAATCTAGTTACAGTTCCGCCGGGAATTCCCGCCCTTCCGTTCTTCCGCAAAAATGGTGTCCCATTCATCAGGCGGTTTTCGCTTACTGTACTGAGGACCCAACCCAGGAGGTTTTGTGAAACTGAAGATAAAGGAATTGATGGCGCAACCCGCCGAAATGCACGATTTGGCATGGCTTCAGACCGCGTTGCAGGCGGCCATTGAACTGGAGCTTTCCACGCTACCGCCATATTTGTGCGGTTTGTACGCCTTGACGGACCAGAAATCGGACGCGGCTAAGCTAATCAGAAGCTCGTCTTGGACGAGATGAGCCATCTCGGCCTAGCCTGCAATCTGCTAACCGCCGCCGGCGTGCAGCCGAAGATTTTTGACGGTTATGACTGGATCGTATATCCCGGTCCGCTTCCGGGTGGCGTCAGGCCAAAATGCGACCCCTCGCTTCGCTTTCCATGCGATCCGAATTTCGAGGTCGAGCTGGGCTTCCCCGACTACCAGTCCTTTGTCCGGATGTGCATGCAGATTGAGTACCCGGAGGACCCCGTTCCGAGACCCGCCTTGCTGGCGCTCACCGAGGAGACTTATCCGACGATCGGGCAGTTCTACGATGCGGTTCTCAACGCGTTCAAGGATCCTGGAAACAAGGTGCCCTATGAGACCGGCAAACAACTCGAAAACGCCTTTCCCAGCATTATCAAAATCGATGGCCTGCCGGCCGCCACTACGGCCATTACGACCATCCAGAAGCAGGGCGAGGGTGGCCCGAGGTATCCGTTTGTCGACCGGCCTCCGGCGCCGCCCGTGCTGTCGCATTTCTACAAATTCGGCGAGATATACTTTGGCAAAGCTTACGTCTTCGACCCAGTCAAGCAGACCGGTGACTGGACAGGAAGTCCAGTGAGCGTGCCTCCGGCCTTCCCCATGACACCCGTGCCGAAGGGGGGCTATGCAACGGGAGCGCCGTCGCAGGTCGCCGATTGCGACGCGATCTTCACCACCATGCTTCGCCAACTGGACACTGCTTGGGCGAACGGCGATCTTACCGCGCTGAACGATGCCGTGGATTCGATGGAGGATCTGAAAACGGCAGTGACCGGCCTGTTGAAAAAGCAAATTGCACGCCCGGACGGCGGGATTTACGGACCCCAGTTCCGAAAAACCACTAAGTAGTTGCCACTGAATTCACACCCGTATCGGACGCCTCGACGGGCAGGTCTGCTACCATAAAATCTAAATTGACCGGCGCCGTTCCAGACGTACTGGCCCGTATTGTCGCTCACAAGCGGGAGCAACCCTCACCCACTCCGAGTGTGCGCAAACAATGGGAGCGGCAGGCCGATCAGGCGCGCGCCGGGCGACGGGACTTCCGCCAGGGGCTGGCAGCGCGGGCGCCTGCCATTATTGCCGAGATCAAGAAAGCCTCCCCCAGTAAAGGAGTGCTGGCGGGGGATTTTGACCCCGCGCGGCTGGCGCGCGAATATGCATCTGGCGGAGCGGCCGCGCTCTCGGTGCTGACCGACGAGACATTCTTTCAGGGCAACCTGGCGGATCTTTCGGCGGCGCGCGGCGCCTGCGGCTTGCCGGTGCTGCGCAAGGATTTCACGCTCGACGACAATCACGTGACAGAGGCGGCGGCCGCCGGTGCGGACGCCATCTTGCTCATTGCAGCCATCCTGGAGACCGGCCAGATCCGCGCTCTGGCTGACTTGGCGTCCGGCTACGGAATGGCGGCGGTGGTCGAGGTGCATGACGAACGGGACTTGGCCAAGGCGGTCGACGCGGGCGCTGGAATCATCGGCGTCAACAATCGGGATCTGACCACGTTCGAAGTGACGCTGGAAACCTCCCTGCGTTTAGTGCGGCACATTCCGGCGGGCGTGCTGAAGGTAAGCGAGAGCGGGATCGGCTCCGCGCGGGACATCGAGCGGCTGCGCCAGGCGGGCTATCAAGCTTTCCTGGTGGGCGAGCACCTGATGAAATCGGCGGATCCCGCTGCGGCCGTGCGCGCCTTGCTTGGCACGTGGGTGGGCGCATGATGGTGAAGATCTGCGGCATTACCAATCGCGAAGATGCGCTGGCGGCCATCGATGGAGGCGCGGCGGCATTGGGCTTCAACTTTTACCCGTCAAGCCCGCGGTATATCGCACCGGATGAAGCGGCGGCCATCGCGGCCGGACTGCCGGGAGGTGTTTGGAAAGTGGGGGTCTTTGTGGACGAGTCTCCAGAGGCCATGCTGCGGATCGCCGCGCAGGTGGGCTTAGATATCGCGCAGTTGCACGGCAGCGAGTGGCCGGAGCGGTATCCACTGGGCATTCGCGTGTGGAAGGCGATTCGCGTGCGCGACGGGCAGGTACCGGCTACGATACCCAGTGGCCCGGCGGAAGCCGTGTTGTTGGATGGCCCGGCATCCGGGCAGGTCTTCGATTGGGCGCGGGTCCCGCATGGCATAGAGAAGTTGATTCTGGCCGGGGGGCTGGATGCGAGCAACGTGCGGGATGCCATCGAGCAAGTGCACCCATGGGGCGTGGATGCGTGTTCGCGAATTGAAAGCTCGCCGGGGCGCAAAGATCGTTTCAAGATGGCGGGGTTTCTGAAAGCCGCACTGGCGGGATCCCGATGATTGCGGCCCAACCAGACGCGGGCGGACATTTCGGGCCATACGGCGGCCGTTTCGTGCCGGAAGTCCTGATGGCGCCGCTCGAGGAATTGGAGAAAGCGTATCTGGAAGCGCGCACCGATCCCGCGTTCCTGGCCGAGTTGGGCGATCTGCTGCGAAATTACGCCGGCCGTCCCACGCCGCTGTACTTCGCGAAGCGGCTCACGGAACATTTAGGTGGCGCGCGCATCTACCTGAAGCGCGAGGATCTGTTGCACACCGGCGCGCACAAGATCAATAACACGCTGGGGCAGGGGCTGCTGGCGCGGCGCATGGGCAAGCGGCGCATCATCGCCGAAACCGGCGCGGGGCAGCACGGCGTCGCCACGGCTACGGTTTGCGCGCGGCTGGGTCTCGATTGCGTGGTCTACATGGGCGAGGAGGACATGCGCCGGCAGCGGCTTAACGTCTTCCGCATGCGGCTGCTGGGCGCGCAGGTGGTCCCCGTGAAAACGGGCAGCCGCACCCTGAAGGATGCCATCAACGAAGCCCTTCGCGACTGGGTGACCAACGTCGGCGCCACCTACTATTTGCTGGGGTCGGCCCTGGGACCGCATCCTTACCCTTTGATGGTGCGCGATTTTCAGAAAGTGATCGGCGAGGAAGCCCGCCGCCAGATTCTGGAGAGTGAGAAGCGCCTCCCCGACGCGATCTTCGCATGCGTGGGCGGAGGCAGCAACGCCATCGGCATCTTCCATGCGTTCGTGCCGGATGAGGCAGTGCGGCTGATCGGCGTGGAGGCCGGCGGCCGGGGATCGAATTTGGGTGAGCATGCGGCCCGTTTTCGCGGCGGGGCGCCGGGAGTGCTGCACGGCGCGCGCAGCTATCTGTTGCAGGACGAGGATGGCCAGGTTTCGTTGACGCACTCCGTTTCGGCGGGCCTGGACTACGCGCTGATCGGGCCCGAGCACGCCTGGCTGCACGACCGGAACCGCGCGGAGTACGTGGCTGCCAGCGACGCCGAAGCGCTACAGGCGGCCCGCCTGCTGTGCCACGTCGAAGGTCTGATTCCGGCGCTCGAATCTGCGCACGCGGTGGCCGAGGCAGTGCGGCGCGCGCCGGCGGCCCGCCATGAGATTCACATCGTGAATATGTCCGGCCGGGGCGATAAGGACATCGATATTTACCGGGAAAATTTGAAGGAACTGGATGCGGATTGACGCAAGCCGCAAGCAGCGGGGCCTGGAGGCCCCGCGCAGGCCTGGAGGCCCGCCCCACCAGGTGGAGAGCAGCACAACATGAGCAGCCGCATTGCTCTCCTGTTCGACGACTTGAAGCGGGAGGGACGCAAAGGCCTGATTGCCTACCTTACCGTTGGCGACCCTTCGCCCGAGCGCACGCCCGCGCTGGTGGAAGCGCTGGAGCAGGGCGGCGCCGACCTGATCGAACTGGGCGTGCCTTTTTCAGATCCCATCGCGGATGGGCCCGTGATCCAACGCGCGGGCCAGCGGGCGCTGGCGGCGGGCGCCACCTTGCGCAAGGTGCTGGAGATTGCCGCACAGATCCGACAGCGATCCGAGATTCCCCTGCTGCTGTTTACGTATCTGAACCCGGTGGTGCGCTACGGCTTGGATGCGCTGGCGCGCGATGCCGCGGGTTGCGGTATCGACGGCTGCCTGCTGACGGATGCCAGCGTGGAAGAGGCCGCCGATTACGTGGACGCCATGCGCCGGCATAACCTGGACACTGTGTTCCTGGCCGCGCCTACCAGCACCGAACGGAGGCTGCGGCTGGTGGCGCAATATTCCACGGGCTTTGTCTACTTGGTTTCGCGCACGGGAGTGACCGGCGCGCGCGAATCGCTCTCCGATGCCGTCGCGCCGCTGGTGGCGGCCGTACGTGCTGTGACGGATCTGCCGCTGGCGGTGGGATTCGGCATCTCGCGGCCGGAGCACGTAGCGGAATTGGGCCGGCAGGTGGAAGCCGTGGTAGTGGGCAGCGCGATCGTCAATCTGATCGAGAGGAATCTCGACAATACGTCGCTCGAGATTCAATTGGAATCTTTCGTGCGCGAGTTGAAGCACGGGTTCGACATGCGGGCCGTGGAGGCGCCGTGACGCGTGAGGAAGCGCTGCGGGCGCTCGAAGAATATCGCGTGTCGATCGACGCGTTGGATCTGCGCCTGCTCGAATTACTGAACGACCGCACGCGCGTGGTGGAGGAGATCGGCCGTGTCAAGCGCGGCGCCAAGCTGCCCATTTACGAGCCGCGCCGGGAAGAGCAGGTTTTTGAAAACATCACGTCGCATAACGGCGGCCCGCTCTCGGCCGAAGCCGTCAAGCGCATCTTCGAGCGCATCATCGACGAGATGCGCACCATCCAACGAATTCGCATGCAAACCAGTGAAGACGGAGATTCTTAAATGTTAGTCGTTATGCAGCAGGGAGCCAGCGATGCCCAGATTCAGGCGGTGATCGATCGTATGGTCGGCGAGGGCTATGACGTGCATCGTTCCACGGGCGTGATGCACACGGTGCTGGGCGGGGTGGGCGGAAAGGTGGACGTGGACCTCGAGATTTTCGAGGTGATGGAGGGCGTGAAGGAGGCGCATCGGATCGCCTCGCCTTACAAGCTGGCCAGCCGGAATTTCAATCCCGGTGGAACGGTGGTAAAGATAGGCAGGATATCGATAGGCGGCGAGCGCGTGGTGGTGATGGCCGGACCGTGCAGCGTGGAAAGCCGCGAGCAGATCGACCTGGTAGCGGAGCAGGTGGCGCGCGCGGGGGCTAGCGTGATTCGCGGCGGCGCCTTCAAGCCGCGATCGTCGCCCTACAGCTTCCAGGGTATGGGCGCGGAGGGTTTGCAACTGATGCGCGCGGCGGCCGACCGCAACGGCCTGCTGGTGGTCAGCGAAGTGATGGATCAGACCCAGATTCCGCTGGTGGCCGAGTATTCCGATATCCTGCAAGTGGGCGCGCGCAACATGCAAAATTTCAACCTGCTGCGCGAACTCGGCAAGCTGCGCAAGCCGGTTCTGCTGAAACGCGGCATCGCGGCCACCATCGAAGAGCTGCTGCTTTCGGCGGAGTATATTATGGCGGGTGGCAACTATGACGTGATCCTGTGCGAGCGTGGCATTCGCACGTTTGAAACGTACACGCGCAACACCATGGATATCTCGGCCATCCCGGTGGTGAAGAAGCTATCGCATCTGCCCATGGTGGCCGACCCCTCGCATGGCACCGGACGGCGCGACAAAGTGGCTCCGATGGCGCGCGCCGCGGTTGCGGCCGGCGCCGACGGATTGCTAATCGAAGTGCATCCCGATCCCGATCGCGCGTTGAGCGATGGCGCGCAATCGCTGCGTCCGGAGCAGTTCGAAGAACTGATGGGGCAGTTGCGCATGATCGCGCCGGCGGTCGGCCGGACGATTTGAGGCTGCGCGGATGAATACTGTTGCGATCGTCGGTGTGGGGCTAATCGGCGGCTCGTTCGGCTTGGCGCTCAAACAGGCGGGCTTCCGCGGCACGATCCTGGGAGTCAGTTCGGAGACTTCGGTGCGCGCGGGGCTGGAGCGCGGCGCGATCGACCGCGGCGCAACGCTGGAGGATGCGGCACATTCGGCGGACTTGCTGTATCTGGCGCAACCGATCGGACGCATTCTCGACACGCTGCACCATTTGGATTCGCTGGTGCGGCCCGGCGTGCTTATCACGGACGCGGGCAGCACCAAGCACGCCATCGTCACCCAGGCGCGCAAGCTGGTGCGGCGCTGCCAGTTCCTAGGAGGGCATCCGCTCGCGGGTAAGGAGAAGCGCGGGGCGGCGGAAGCGGACGCGAATCTATTCCGCGGCCGCACTTATGTGTTGACGCCTGCGGCGCCCGAAGAACTGCAGACGCCGCCCGCACGCGTGTTCGTCGAGTGGCTGGGCCGCATCGGCGCGAAGATCGTGGTGCTGGGCGCGGCCGAGCACGACCGGGTGGTTTCGTTTACGTCGCACCTGCCGCAGCTTGCTTCGACCGCGCTGGCCGCCACGATAGCCGAGAACCTGACCGCGCCGGACGACTTGCAGGTGGCCGGACCGGGGCTGATCGACAGCACGCGCCTGGCGCTGAGCGCGTATGAGTTGTGGCGGGACATTCTGGCGACGAATACGGAATCGATCGAGCAGGCGCTGACGGCGTATATAAACGAATTGGAGCAGCTTCGCGAGAACCTGCGCACCCGCGGCGCGCGGGAGGAGTTTGCTCGGGCGGCGGAGTTAGCGGGGCGGCTGCGGAAAACGGTCTAGAATCGGGATAGAAGAGCGGGTTTATG
>Ga0209274_10001159_pt1 | contig 13771 bp, 12 predicted proteins | sample HubBroMetageREF1_FD_188343 | JGI IMG/M metagenome (GOLD analysis project Ga0209274, IMG submission 188343) | Reference soil microbial communities from the Hubbard Brook experimental Forest, New Hampshire, USA - Hubbard Brook CCASE Soil... | ecosystem: Environmental > Terrestrial > Soil >...
CGCTGCGGCCTGCAGGAAGACGAACTGCTCAATATGGTGCGCTACTTTACCTGGAACTTTCCGTCATTCGTCCAACCAGAGCAAACGCAAGATCTGAAACGGCGGCTCGACCCGCAACAGATTCATCAAACCATTCGTCGCGCGGCAACCGAACTGATCACGCCGTTCTCGTCGTTAGGAACGAATTACTTTGTTGCCGATCCTCTGGGCTTAATGGAAGTAGAGTCGCGCGGCAGCAGCCAGGGGCTTTCGCAGTTCGCGAATTTCGATCTCAACTGGGGATCGGGGAATCGATTCTTCAGTAAAGACCACAAAGCGCTGCTCATCATTGCCGAACCTCGCCAGTCGGCGATGGACTACAAGTTCGCCGGCCAGGTCGTGCAGTGGACCCGGGAGCACATCAAGTCGATGAGCGCCGAGCCGGAGTTGCGCGACTCCGGAGTGCGAGCGACTGCAGCCGGAGCTTACGTTTACGCCGAGCAGGAGCACCAGTTCATCGAGAGGAATATTCGCAAAATTTCGCTGATTTCCATCGTCGGCAATCTGCTGTTGTGTCTGCTGATCTACCCCAGGATTCCGCTGCTGCTCTTGTCGCTGCTGCCCGCAGGCCTGGGCATTCTATGGACGACGGGTATCGCAAGTTTCTATCCCGGAGAAGTCAATCTCATCAGCCTTTCCTTCATCGCGATCCTGGCGGGACTGGGCGACGACCAGGTCGTACATTTCTTCAACCGTCTGCCGCAGGAGTGGGCCAAGGGTGGGACACTGAACGACGCCATGCTCCGAACCTTCGAGACCACTGGGCTCAGTGTCGTTTTCTGCATTGTCACTGCGGCGACCGCCACCGCCTCGCTGGCTTTCTCCGGTTTCAAGGCACTGGCGGAGTTCGGGTTCATCCTCACGGTGGGAATGTTCATGATGATGTTCCACACGCTGTTGACCGTTCCCGCGCTGATGGGCCTATGGTGGCGGTTCTCCAAGCCGCGCGCGCCGGAGACGATCACCTTCCGAATCCTTCCATGGATCGCGCGGAAAGCTGTCGACGTTGTGGGCCGGCACCCGCGCCTCGTCGTCGGCTTGGGCTCAGGAATGTTCCTGCTGTCATTATTGTTTCTGCCCACCATCAAACTTGGAGGCCGTTTTGACATCACCGGCGCCGATAATCCTGCGGTGGCCGCGCAAAACCTCCTCTCCGCAAGGTTTGGAATTGAGGGCAGCCCGAACGTACTCTTGATCTCGGGCGGCGAGCAGGAAGTGCTGCGCCGCGCCGAAGAATTAACGGCGGGTCTCGAAACCTATCGGCAGCGCGGCGTCATCAAATCCATCTTCTCGCCCGCGGCCCTGCTTCCATCCGCTCAAACTCAAAGCGAACGGGCCAGTTCGCTGGCCGGAGTCCATCTGGCCGCCTCCGCCCGCGCCCTCGAAGATTCGCTGCGCGAGAATGGCTTTAAGCTCGAACCACTCCAACCGTTTATCGACCGGCTGCAAAAGCTCGGTCAGAAAAATGATCCGGTGACTCTCGAAACGGCCGCCAAGTTCCTACCCGCCGGCCTGCTCGACAACAGCATTCGCAAAACCGGAGACGGCAGCTACGTCGCGGCCATCGCTTTTTATGCCACGGATCCCAACGCGATCGATGTGGTTCCCGACAGTGTGATCGCCTCCTGGCGCAATCAGTTCGGTCCGTTCGTAGAGTTCTCCTACGACAAGATGAATCGCGACGTGCAGAGTCAGGTGCTGCATGACAGCCGCCGCGCGTTGCTGTGGACTGCGGCGGGCATCGGGTTGATGGTCTATCTTTCTTTCCGCAACCTGCGCGTGTCTCTCATCGTGCTGATCCCAATCGTGTTCGGCATTGTTGTAACTTTCGGGCTGTTGCTGCTATTCCGTCACCGCTTCAGTTTCATGTCGATTACCGCGATTCCGCTCATCATTGGTATCGGGATCGACAACGGCATCCATTTAGTGCAGCGCTATCTGCGGAGCCGTCACCTGGAAGACGAGCGTGACGGGATACTCGCGATCGCAAAAGCCTCGGGCGCGGCTGTGATTCAATCGAACCTCACGACGATCGTCGGATTCGGTGCCCTGATGGCCTCCAGTTTCGCACCGTTGGCCGAGATGGGTCTGGTAACCTCGTTAGGAGTTGCCCTCGCGCTGGTAGGCGGCCTCTGTTTGGTCCCCGCGGTTATTCTCCTGGGAGAACGACGCGAAGCGACCGACATACGAACGGTGTCCGATCGGGACTGAGGGCGCTGCATCGTCGTCAGCCTCAGCATGCTCGGCAAAGCCCTGGTCGGCCTCATCATCGCCGGCGTCATCCCGAGCGGAGCCGATCTTCAGGCGAAGCGCGGGATCTCGCGCGGAACGCCACCAATACCTACAGGGAGTACGGGTCCACCCGCAGACGTTCGTATATACTACTTCGAACAGTTAAGCTTTCATTGATGAGAAATTTATCTTTAATCCATATCAACGAAGCTGCACGTTCGCGAACCCGTCATCGACTCGATCTCGTCACGATATCCCGGGCGCTCCATAAACGGGCGCATCATAGATTCCTTCCCGTGATCGTCGATCAAGTTCCTGGTTCTAACAAGTTCCGGTTCTAAAAAGCTCCGGTTCGAACAAGTTCCGGTTCTAAGTTTCGGATCTAGTTTTCATGAAATCGTCGCTTGACTCGGCATCGCTGTTCTTCTTCCGAGTGGCAGGGGTGGGGTGGATTCCCGTTCTTCTGCTGCTTCCGGTTTTTCTGTTCTTGCCGCCGACAGCGCAAGCCGGTCTGCCGCGCTCTGCCATCTCGATTCCGGCGGACCAGAACCTTGCCGCAGGCCTAGCGGCCGCTAAACAGTGTGAGTTTCCCGGCAAGCTGATCGTGCTGCCGCCCCTGTCTTTCGATTTCGCTCCTAACCAAAGCCAAGCCAGCGTTTCCGAAACACAAGCCCAGGCCCAAGCTGTTCAAAGCATGCCCGAGGGATCCGAGGTTTGGCTGCACGTGGTAGCGAGAGCCAGTTCGATTGCCGGCAATGAGACCGAGAAACAAATTACGGAGCGAGTTGACGCGTTCCTGAAACAGATGCCGCTCTCGGCGGCGGCGGTGCGGGGACTGATCGTCGAAATAGAATTGAAGGAACCGCAGACAGCTTCCGATCTATTTGCGTTCGCGCTGGTGCGTCTGGCATTAAACGCCAAGGCCAGCAACTCCGGCTTGCGCCTGGCGTTTGCTTTCCCGCCCGGATTTGTCGGCCGGCAAGGCACGATCGTAAAGCGCCTGGCCACCTACGCCGATCTGCTGGGAACAACCTATTCCGAGTCCAACGCCTGGCGCCAGGATGCCACTTGGATCGCCGAACAGGCGCTGAATAAGCCTCTCATCCTGAAGCTAGAGCCGCTCAAGGTAGCCGACGAAACATCCGTCGCGGCTTCGCAGTCCTTGGCCGCAATGCTGGCAGCCAGCGGAACCTCCGTCGAAATCGTCTGGTCAGAACCCGCAGACGCCGCGGCCGCAACCGCCGTGTGCAGCGTGAACCGTTTCATGGCGCATTCCATCACCGCCAATATGTTTCCGGCAGATTCCGCCACCTCACCGTTCAGCATCGCAGTTGATCGCGTGGCCAACGGTGACCACCACTGGTTCGGCGGAGGGCAGTCGGACGTCGTAATTGTGGCGCGTGTGAATGGAAGCCCCGACTCCCCGAAGACGGTCCGGCTACAGGGCGTTCGATCCGGGCCATTCGAAATCAAGTGGTACGATCCCGCCACTGGCACTCCGTTCCCCGCCGGCGAGGCGACGAAGACTGACAAGGGCTTCACGCAGACCTGCGCCTGCACCAGCGAGTACGCCCTGATTTCCATCCACAAAGAAAGCGACGCCGATCAGACGATTAGCACGGTGGAGGTGAAAGGCGGAGTCGATCTGAAGCTTGAGGAAGTCATTGCCCGTTGGCAGCAGAACCGCGAAGCGCAGAAACAGAAGCTGGAAAACTATACGGCTTCCAGTTTCATGAGTCTGCACTTTGAAAGCACCAACCTCGGGCCGGGCTTCGACGTGTCGGTGCAGCTCAAGCAATTTGTTGGCCGCGACGGCCAGATGGAGCTCGCCCAAAAAGAGTTCTACGTCAACGGCGTGAAGCTCGCCAAGAACCATGAGTTTCCGCTGCCGCAAATCGAGCCCGAAAAAGTGCTGACCCAGCCTCTCGAATTGAAGCTCAACGAACGCTATGACTACAAGCTGCTAGGCACAGACCAAGTCAACGGGGCCCTGTGTTATGTGATCGGAGTCGAGCCTAAAGACAAAGTGCGGGACGAGGCTCTTTACAGCGGCAAAGTCTGGATCGACGGCACGACATTTCGCGAAGTGAAACAATCCTTGAGCCAACGCGGTGCGAAGAACAACGTGCTGGTGAACACCGAGACGCAAAATTTCGAGTTAGTCTCTGACGGCAAAGGCAATCAGTTCAACCTGCTGCGGTCAATTTCTGCACAGCAACTATTAAATGCAGCCGGACGCGACTTCGTGCTGCAGAGAACGGTGAAGTTCTCCGACTACGTCATCAACACCCCGGAATTCGCCGGCGCGCTCGCGGCCGAGCACAGTTCGGACGATCCCATGTACCGCGACACCGACCAGGGACTGCGGTCGCTGGCGAAGAAAAACGGCGAACGAGTTCTGGTGGAGACTGACGTGAAGCGCGTCCGGGCGCTGATTGCCGGCGCGATGTACGGAGGCACGTTCAACTTTCCCATTCCGTTTCTCGGCATCAGCATTGCCGATTTCGATTTCCGACACACCGGCGCGCAGCTTTCCACTTTCTTTGCCGGACCCATCCTGATTTCCGACCTCTCCAAGCAGTACCGGCCCAAGTTCCGTCTGGCCCTGGATTTGTCGCTCAACGGTCTGCCCGGCGAGAACCGCATCTACAGCGACAACACCGAATTGAAGCAAGGCGACGTATGGACGTGGGAACAAACCGCCGGACTGCGGGCCTCCTGGCAAGCCGCCACGCATCTCAGCATCACGGCATCAACTTACTTCGCGTACGACAATTTCCTTAGGACCAGCCAGGCCGACGAGTCATACGAGTTGCCCCGCAACGGCCTGAACATTCTTCCCGGTGTAGAAATAAAATACAGCCGCAGAGGTTACGTGTTCGATGCGCAAGGGACACGCGGCCAGCGCATCGACTGGAGGCCGTTCGGCTGTACTTCGCTGACCCCGCCGCCGGCGGGATGTGGCCCCACATCATCCTCCACGAACCCGCCGCCGCAAAACACTTTACTGGAGCAGCGTCCGCAAAACGCATTCACCCTCTACAACGCCGACTTGAACAAGGATTACTACATCGGAAAGTTCACCAAGGGTGGATGGGATGTCTCCTATTGGGGCGGAGACCAACTGGATCGCTTCTCGCGTTATTTTCCCTCGTTTCTCTCCTCGCCGCGCCTCCACGGCATTCCGCCGGGCACCGATTCTTTTGACGCTATCGCCATGGCCAACGTGCACTACGGTTTCAACCTGCTCGACCTGATGAAGATCGAGGGGATGTACGCCTATGCGCGCGCGCGGAATCTGGAGGAGTCCTTCCAGTTCCGCAAGTTCGACGGCCTGGAACTCAACTTCAATACGCCCGGTCCCTTGGGTACGCTGGTGCAAGGCACAGTTTCCTATGCGCTCGACGGCAACATCGCCCGCTACAACTCGCGTTGGGCCGCCTATGTTCTGATCTTCAAGCCGCTGCACTAAACTCGAATCTATGGCTGAGAGACCGTCTGAGGGCCGGATCGACAATCAGAAGATCGCACTGGTGACGGGCGCGTCAGGGACGATCGGCGCCGCCATCGCGCAAGCTCTGGGAAGCGCGGGATTCCGCGTGGCCGTGCACTATCGTCACGGGAAAGAGTGCGCAACCGGAGTGGTCGAGCACATCGTCGCTGCCGGCGGTCAAGCGCTGGCCGTGGAAGCCGATCTCTCCCATCAAGAGAGCGTAGCGTCCATGTTCGAGCGCATCGAACGAGACTACGGTTCGATCGACTACCTGGTAAACAATGCAGGCATTAACCGCGATGTCCTGCTGGCCTTCATGTCCGACGAACAGTGGGAGGAAGTCATCGACACCAATCTTCGCGGCACATATCTGTGTTCGCGGTTGGCCCTGCCGGGCATGATGCGCCGGGGCAGCGGAGCCATCTGCAACATCGTTTCGCCCAGCGGAATCCGCGGTCAGGCCGGCCAGTGCAATTACTCAGCGTCCAAAGGCGGCGTCATCGCCTTTACCAAGGCACTCTCCCGCGAGGTAGGGCCATTCCATATTCGAGTTAACGCCGTCTGCCCCGGGGTGATTCCCAGCCCGATGTCCGCAAAGTACATTGAGAAAGATGAGAAACGCCTGCTTTCCGAAATTCCTTTGGGCCGCTTTGGCAAGCCCGAAGAAGTGGCTCCGCTGGTCGTGTTTTTGGGATCTGAGGAGGCCAGCTATATCACTGGGCAGGTCATCGCAGTCGATGGCGGGCTGCTGTAGTTGATCCTCTGCGCTGGTCGCTTCAGTCCGTAACCTTTGTGGTATGCTCTTTTTTCTTAGCCTGCATCGAAACACCATGCCCAGCGTTAAAGAGCAACTCAAGCCGATCATACTAAAGAGCTTGCGAATCACCGATATGACCCCGGACGATCTCCGCGACGATCAGCCCCTGCTCGGTGGCGAACTGGAAATCGATTCCATCGATATCCTGCAGCTCGTGCTCGAGATCGAGCGGCACTTCGGCATCAAGTTGGTGCAGGCCAATTTTGACAAGAAACACTTCGAGAGTATCGAAGTCCTGGCGGCGATCATTGAATCCAAAGTGGCGGCAGTAAGGACCTGACACTACTATTCCATTTATTGCGTAACATGCTTGCCCAGCCTGATCGCCCAAGTTGGTCTCCGTTCTTCTGCACCCTGTTTCCCGCAGGCCGAAATTGACGCGCTGGTACGAGCACCGTTTTCACAACATAACGGCGCAGCGGATTATCTTTGCCATCATCCCGAGGCTGCCACGCTTCCTTCATCCTCCTATCGCAGTGGTTACGGCGTTGATCTTTTATCTCATGTTGAAGCGGGAGCGGCGGGCGGTAGCTGGGAACCTGCGCCCGGTCTCGGGCAAGCGCGGGTTGGCATTGCAGTGGAAGGTCTACTGGGTCTTCTATTCGTTCTGCGATCTGATGGTTTCCTATTGCTATGTTCCCCAGTCCACTCATGCCGAGCTGCTCGCCATGCTGGTGGACCCGGAGCGCGGCGCGGCCAAGATCGAGCAAGCTCTTGCGGCAGGCAACGGGCTGATCGTTTGGACGGCGCATGTGGGGAATTGGGAATTTGCCTCGCGGCTGCTCGAAATGCACGGCCGTCCCGTCAACGTAGCGCGCGTGGTCGAAGACAAACCGGCGGAGATCCTGCTGCGGAATCTGATGGCCAGCGACCGACTCAAAATCGTCGATCTCAAAGCCGGCGCGCCCGCGACTCTGGAACTCCTGCTAGCGCTGCGTCGAAACGAAATCGTGGCGATGCAGGGAGATCGCGTGTATCAGCGCCATAGTGCCGAGGTCTCGTTTTTTTTACAGCCCACTTCGTTTCCTCTCGGCCCCTTCTTCTTGTCGCAAGTATCCGGCGCACCGGTGATGCCTGGGTTCGTGATTCGGCAGGGATGGTTGCGCTATCACGCCATGATGGGCGAACCCATCCCGCCGGTTGCAGCGGCTGACGGCGATGCCGCGCTGCAGGGCGCTCTGTGCCAGGCCGTCCACTTCCTGGAAAAAACTTTGACCACCCATTACGATCAGTGGATGAATTTTTTTGAGTTCTGGCCGGTTGCCTCCCGTGACTGATCGTCGCAGGGTGATCGTCGCATGGTGATCCTCGCATGACCGGTCGTCGCATGAATGACCCTAGCAAAACCATCGTTGTTACCGGCATCGGCGTCGTCAGTCCCTACGGGATTGGCTTGGATTGCCTGCAGGCCGGCATGTTGTCCGGCAAGTGTTGTCTGACGCCCACGAAAGATCTGTATCCCGGGTTCGAAGGAAGTACGGCGCATGTCGGCACTTTGCCGCTGGCAGCGAAAGAGAACACTCCCCGATATTCGCGTAGCGATCGGCTCGCGATGGTGGCGGCTCGAGACGCGGTCAGGGAATCTGGTCGTGAGAGCGCGGCCTTCCGCGCGAGCGGAGTCATGATGGCCAGCACGGTCGCGGGCTTGAGCGAGATCGATCCCGCAATCGCCCACGATCCGGCTGCCTGGTATCGGAACGGCGACGGCCTCCTGCGGGCCGCCTCTTATCCCGCGGCGCACGTTGCCGACGCCGTAGGTGACGATCTGGGCATCGGCGGACCACGCTGTGCGATCTCCGCGGCCTGCGCTTCGAGCGCCATGGCGATTGCGCTCGCCGCCAACCTGCTGCTCGACGGAGCCGCGCCCATGATGCTGGCAGGCGGCAGTGACGCGCTGTGTCCATTCACGTTGAGCGGGTTCAACTCCCTGCAGGCGCTGGACCCAGACCCGTGCCGTCCCTTTGATCAGAATCGCAAAGGATTGAATCTGGGCGAAGGAGCCGCAGTGCTCGTTCTCGAAACGCTGGACCGTGCCATGGCGCGGAATGCCAACATCCTCGCCGTGTTGCGGGGATGGGCCATGACCAACGACGCATTTCATTCCACCGCGCCACAAGCACAGGGAAACGGCCTGGCCGATTGCATGCGCCTTGCGATGGAAATGGCGGAGGCCAGATGCGATGACATCGGCTACGTGAATGCCCACGGCACGGGCACTCCACTGAACGACGTTGCTGAATCCAACGCTTACGAGACTACGTTCCACAGCCGCAGCCGCCCCGTCCCTGTGTCTTCCACAAAGTCTTATTTCGGACACTGTCTCGGCGCTGCTGGAGCGCTGGAGGCGGCCATCACAATCATGGCCGTGCGTTGTGGCGCACTGCTGCCGACGCTGCGGCTCACGGATCCGATCGAGAGCCCGAGCGTGAACTGGCTGCGGGGAGGCATTCAACGCGAAACGTTGCCGGTGGCAATGTCGGTCTCGGCTGGATTCGGCGGCAGCAACACGGCGCTGATATTTGGTAGCAGCGGGTTCGGGAACGGCCTCGCATGACTCCGAATTTACTTACCATTACCGGGATCGGCTCGGTGAGCCCCTATGGTGCGCTCGCCGGGCTAATCCCTCAAAGCACCGCGGAGCCCGAGCCCGAACCCGTTACTGCGTGGCCAACCGCCGGATTGCGGCGGGCGTTTCTCGTGAAGCCGTTTCGCCCCGCCAGCGTGGTGCCGGGCCTGAAGACCAGGCGTCTGGATCGCTTGTCAGCGTGGGCCCTGGTGGCTTCTTCTCTCGCCCTTCAAGATGCAGGGATCGACCTTAGCCAGATGGACCAGAACAAGATGGACCAGAACAAGACGGACCAGAACAAGAACGACCAGAACAAGACGGACCAGAACAAGAACGACCAGAACAAGACGGACCAGAACAAGGTCGACCGGTCCCGGGTAGCTGTGGTGTTCGGCACTGGTTTCGGCTGCGCCGAACTCACTGAAGCGTTCTACCAAAGCGCTGCCGTAAACGGTTGGCGTGGAACCGATCCCAGTCCGTTCCCGGAAGGCCTCGCCAACGCTCCTGCCAGTCATGTGGCTTTATGGCACGGCCTGCGCGGGCCGAACATCACGCTCGGCAGCAAGGGCGTTGCCGCCGAGAGCGCGTTAATCCAGGCGGCTTCGCTGCTCCGCCGCGGTCAGGCGGACTTGGCCATTGTGCTTGCGGGCGATACGCTCACCCGCGCCATCTATGAATGGTACGAGGCGGCAGGTTTGTTGTCGCCGGCCTGCTGCAACGCGGAGCCTCTGCCGGGCTCTCCGCAGGAACCCGGCGGTTCTGTACTGAGTGGTTTCATACCCAGCGAAGGAGTGGTCGCATTGGTGTTGGAACCGGCTGGTCGCCGCGAGGCGCGCGCCTATGCGCATTTCAACTCGGGCCGCTGGATGACGGGCGGACAGCCGGTGGAGTCCATCCGCCAGATGCTCGGAGGTGCGGTTCCGAGTCTCGTCATTTGCGCCGGCAGTGGCTTGCCATGCGCTAACGGCTCGACCACCGCCTTGGCCCGCGAGATCAGTGGAGCGGATGCGGCCATCGTTTCTCCTCGAACCGCTCCTCCTCAGATAGTCCCGCCGAACGCGGTTGCTGCGGGCCTTCCCGATACCAGCGCTTTTCTCCATTTAATATTGGCATTGAGTAGTCGGCCACGCGGCGGGCAGGCTCTCCTGTTAGGAACGTCTGGATCAGGAACGTCCGGATCAGGAACATCGGGCGATCGTGGTTTTGCAGCGCTGCTGCTGGAGTTGCCTTGTCCTTGAAATGTACGGCCTTGAAATGTACGGCCCTAAAATGTACGGCCATGAAATGCCCGACCATGAACCTACAAATATGAATGTGCGAATCGCATCCGCGGCGTACGCCGTTCCACCCGACGGCGAGACCGTCGAAGCCGTCCTGGAGCGGGAAAGAGATCGCGTGCGCACAACCCTCGCTCCGCTGAGCCCGCAAGCCAGACAAAAAGCCGCGGAGGGTCTCGGACTCAGCCGCGTCCGCGTCTGCGGTAGCCAGCAACCCTATGACCTGGTTCGCGAAGCTGCTGCCGCGGCCATCACGGACGCCGGGATCACCGGGCCAGACATCAACCTCATCCTCGACTACAGCACTTTTCCTGGAGAGAACTCGCAGTCTCTTTCCCTCGCCCACAAACTCAGCGCCGATCTGGGAGCGGAAACTTCGATGAACTTGAGTTTCAAAGCGGGGGGTTGCGGAGCGCTTCACCTCGCCATCAAGACCGCGCTGGGTTGGATGCGTACCGATGAAACTATTCGAACCGCGCTGCTGGTGACCGGTGACACCGCGCCCGCCGGCAACCGCTCGTTGCTTCCGGTGACGGTGCAAGGCGACGCCGGCAGCGCCGTTATTCTGCGCCGCGAAGGCCCGGAAGGCCCGTTGCTGCTGGGTGTTGAAGCCATGACGCTCGGCCATCTGCACGATGCCATCGCCTTAGTCAAGACCAACGGACACCTCGAGATCAAAGTCGACGCTCTGCGCATTGAAAACGAGGTAATGCCGATCTACTATCTAAACTTGTATCGGCTGGTGCAAAAAGTCCTGGCGGCGTCTTCCCTGAGCTTGCATGATGTTGACCATTTCATCTATTCCAACATCAGCCGCCGGGACCGCGACGGTTTCCGCCGGATGGTTGGACTGCCCGAGGGCGGTCTTTCCGAGGGCGGTCTGGCGCTGACTCCCATGGCTGAATATGGTCACACCTTTGCCAGTGACCTGGTCATCAATTATGTACACCTGCGGCGGGAGGGCCGAATTCGTCCCGGGCAATTATTGTTATTCGCTTCGGCAGGGATCGGTTTCATGTGGGGAGTTACGCTGGCCAGGGCCTGAAAGTGATCTGCGTTCATTATTTGGATCGTTAATTAATTGACCATGGAGATCAAAATCGCAGTCCGGCAGTTCATCGCGGAAAACGTTCTGCTCGCCGTGCATCAGACCACGATCGAGGACGCTACTCCGCTCGTCAGCGGCGGCCTCATCGACTCGATCGGCATGATCGGCCTCGTGGCTTTTCTGGAAGCGCACTTCAAAGTCGAATTCGACCCCAGAGAAATCAACGTACATAACCTGGATACGCTGCAACAGATCGAAGAACTGATCCGCAAGAAGCTGGCCAGCCGCGAAGCCGGCGCCGCCAAGTAGGGCATCGCCGAAGAGGTGCCGTGCCTGTTCGGAAAAATAGGCCTTGACCCAGTAGTCGGATTCCGATATAACGGCATCCGACTATGAAGGAAGATTTCGATCAATTCCTGCCTCTTTCCCCTGCCGCGCTTCATATCTTGCTCGCCCTCTCAAGCGAGGATCGTCACGGATACGGGATTATGCGGGAGGTGGCCCGCCAGTCGGACGGCCGTTACAAGCTAGGCCCCGGCACGCTGTACGACAATCTGCAAAGACTACTCGATCAAGGCATCGTGGAAGAGCGCTCTCCACGCTCTCCCGGCGATGATCCCAGGCGCCGCTATTATCGCCTGTCACGTTTTGGCCGTGGACTCCTGGCTACCGAGATCGCGCGACTCGAAGGCCTGGTCCGCGAAGCGAGACTACATCTCACAATCCGTCCGGGGAGAGCCTGATGACCCGCACCGTGTATCGTTGGCTCATTCGTTTGCATCCACCCGCCTTTCGCCTGCGATTCGAGCCAGAACTTCTTTGGATATTCGACGAATCCATTGACGAATCTGGCGCGGCGCCGCTCGTGTATGACGCTGCCATCTCTCTGCTGCGACAGTGGCTCATCCGATCGGAAATGTGGAAATGGGTAGTAGGGGGTATCGCGGGAGCGGTGCCGCTCCTTATCGGATTCGGAAGCTTTTTATTCAACTGGACTATGCGACCGTAACGCCGAGGCGTGAGTCGCTCATTTCTTAAGGGGAGGTAGGGCACATGAGAAAGTGGGTGCAAAGAATCTCGTACGTACTTCTGACTCTGCTTGTGCTGGCCCTTCTGGTGGGCTTTACCTATGAACAGGTCGGGAGAGCCGGGGATGCCCGGCAACTGTCTCCACGAGTTGGACAGGCGGTCGATATCGGTGGACGCACTCTGAACCTCTACTGCTCTGGTAATGGTGCGCCGACCGTGATCCTCGAAACCGGAGGCAACTCGCCCGGTTATTCGTTGCTTTTGCAGCAATCCAAGATGGCAGCGTTCACTCGTGCGTGCTGGTACGACCGCGCGGGTGTAGGGTGGAGCGACCCGCCATCGTCTCCGCGAACCGGTGCGAGTATTGCCAGCGATCTACACGAGGCGCTCCGGCGCGCGGGAGTGTTGCCGCCTTACGTCATGGCGGGAGGGTCCGTGGGAGGAGAATATGTTCTCATCTACACCGCGCGCTACCCGACGGACGTAGCAGGTTTGGTGCTTGTTGATTCCGCGACTCCAGACCAACGTGATCCCGACTTCATGGTAGCGCCAATAAATCGCCTGTCGGGCCGTACGAGACACCTGATTTGCACCGCTCTGCCGGCACTGATGCGATTTGGAATAATTCGTTACGTTGGGAGCCGGGAGCGGCGCCCTCCTTCGCCCGATTTCACACCGGAGCAAAGCGACACATTGACGAGGCTCGAAGCACAGCCGAAGGCCTATAGGACCGATGCGGAGCAGGCGTGCGCCGCCACTGACGAGGGCAGAATCGTTCCGAGAACCGGCACGAATCCCGATATCGACAATGCCGTGCGGAACGCCGGCAGCCTGGGTGATCGCCCGCTCGTCGTGCTGACCGCTGGAAGGTATTGGGCTCCTCCCGGTTTCGAAAAGGAAGCAGCGGAATATCACGAGGTCCGAGTACATCAATTGCAAGCCAGCCTCGTACGCTTGTCAACGCGTGGGCGGCAAGTCGTGGTAGATGCGGACCACGGTATGACACAATCGCCGGAGTCCATCGTCATAGCCGTCCGGCAAGTAGTCGACGAAGTGCGAGCAAACAACAACTGACAAGCTTCTACAGTCCAGTAAAGGTTCTTCAGCCACCAACCACGGCCGCGAAATTGTTGTTTAGGACAGTGATCACACGAATATCCCGCCGGATATTATGATTAACGCTGCTCATGACGTCGTGGCAGACCTTCGCTCTGGAGAATCTTAGCCAGTGAAGTAGCGCTAACCTCTGACGATCCATAGCAGAGAGCGT
>Ga0209274_10001160_pt1 | contig 13771 bp, 9 predicted proteins | sample HubBroMetageREF1_FD_188343 | JGI IMG/M metagenome (GOLD analysis project Ga0209274, IMG submission 188343) | Reference soil microbial communities from the Hubbard Brook experimental Forest, New Hampshire, USA - Hubbard Brook CCASE Soil... | ecosystem: Environmental > Terrestrial > Soil >...
ACCGAGAGACCCAAAAACAAAATCAAACCCAAATACCATGTACCTGCAGATCACCCTTGGAGAAGACCATGGAAACGGACATTTCTATCTTGCGAAAACCCGGACATTTCTACTTTGCGTTGACACGCCAGCGCGCCAGCGCGCCACAAGAGCGGCGCTGCCCGCCGGTCCTTACTTCCGGTCCGAAAGGTAGGCCGGCGACGACAGCGTAAAAATGCGCTTGTTCCCCTGCGCCAGCAGCGCCCATTCCATCAAACGCCCGCGCTGGTTATGCAGAAAATATTCGAACCACTCGTTTTCCACCAGCTGCGGTATCACCACCACAATTCTCCGTTGCGGATTGTCCTTCGATAGTTTCAATACATATTGCACGATCGGAACAATCACCAGCCGGTACGGTGAAGGCAGCAGTGTCAACGTGGGCGGTTGCCGGCCCGCCGCGTTGAATGGCGTCTCCACATAACGGGACCACACACCCCGCAACAATTCGCCGCTGTCGGCCGCTTCCACATGCAGCGCAATAATTTCCGGCGAAACCCGCGAGGCGAACTCCAGCGCCTGCTTCGTAACCACGCTCCAGCGGTCAATCGGAACCACCGCGATGGGCGTAGTCTTGTCGTCCGCGGGCTCAACCGGCGTGGAAGTCGAAGTGGCCAGCGTCACCGCGTGATAGTGGCGCCGCACCACGCGAAAAACGAAAATCAGCATGGGAATGAAAATCACGGTGATCCACGCACCGCTCGTGAATTTCGCCACCAACACGATCAGCACCGTAGTCCCGGTGACGAACGCTCCCAGCCCGTTAATAAAAACACTCCGCACCCAACTCGGCCCGCGCTTTTTCGCCCAATGCCTCACCATGCCGGCCTGCGAAAGCGTGAACGCCAGAAATGCGCCCACCGCGTACAGCGGAATCAGCCGGTCCGTCACTCCGCCAAAAACTATCAGCAAGAAAGCGGTCGCCACCGCCAGCACCACGATCCCGTACGTGTACACCAACCGCCGCCCGCGATACGCGAACGCATGCGGCAGATAATTATTCTGCGCAATGGCGCGGCACAATCGCGGAAAATCGGCAAACGCCGTATTCGCGGAAAGCGAAAGCACTAGCAGGATCGCCGCAATCGTCACGTAATAGAACGCGCCCCTGCCGAATACCGCCAGCAGCAGCATCGCCAGCACGCTCTGATATCCCGGCTGCCCAGGATCGGTGGCAGCGATGCCGTAGGACTTTACTAAAAATGAAATTCCCGCGAGCAGAACTGCTAGTAAAAAAATAATAATGGTCAGCGTGCGCTGCGCATTCTTCACGCCGGGCTGGCGAAAAGCTTTTACGCCGTTGCTCACGGCTTCCACGCCCGTAAGCGCAGTGCATCCGCTCGCAAAAACTTTCAGCAGCAGCCAGAGGCTCACCGCCGCTGTCGCAGGTCCCGGCGTCGGCAAAGGCGACACCGGCGCCGGATGCCCACCGCTCAACAGCACGTGCACTACTCCGCCCGCAATCAGGGTCAGCAGCGTGCCCACGAAGAGGTACGTCGGAATCGTGAAGGCGATCCCCGTGTCATGCACGCCGCGCAAGTTCAACACCATGATGACCACCAGAATCCCCACGCACAGCAACACCGTATGCGGCTGCAACGACGGCACCGCCGAAACCAGCGCGCCCACTCCCGCCGAAATTCCCACCGCCGCGGTAAGAATGTAATCGGTCAGCAATGCCGCTGCCGCCAGCAGACTCGCCGACGCACCCAGATTGAATCGCGCTACCGTGTACGACCCGCCGCCCGTCGGATACGCCGCGATGGTCTGCAGGTAGGAAAAATAAACAATGATCAACAGCGTGATGATCGCCACGCTGATCGGGACGATGTAGCGCACCCCCAAAAGACCCAGCGGTATCAGCAAGCTCAACGCCGCTTCCGGCCCATAAGCCGCGGAACTCAATCCGTCCAGGCCGAAAATCGAAACGCCCGCCGCAGGCCCAATCTGCTCGGCGCGCTCATCCGTAGTTCTGAGCGGTTTGCCAACAATCAAATCAATGATCTTCATTCGCGGCAATTCCCGGATGATTCACGACGCATCCATTTGCAACGAGCAGCCCGCCAAAGTCAACCAACTCTCCGTCCAGAAAAATGCTTACAGGCCCGCATCCTGGCTTCGTAGCGGTGCACTTCAGCACGCTATCGCCGACGCCACAACCGGCGATCGCCGCCCGACGACTGCCGTACTTGACGACCGGGTGTAGAATTTGCATCGAGGTGGGGATAAGATGTAACCCCGTCCGACAGTAGTTCGCGCTTTTTCTTCCTTTGCTCTGCGACTTTCCCGGTATTTTCTCCATCTTATATTTCGGCGCAGGACTTGATTTCCAAATCCATTGATGGAATCCATTTCAAATCACAAAGGTGATCAAAATGAGCAACGGGACAAAAAAGGATGCATTGACGCGCAGGGGCTTCCTGGGAGTGGGTTCGGCAGCCCTCGCTGCGGCAGGCATGCTCGCCGGGGAAAAGTTGGCAGCGCAGGAACAGGCCCCCTATCAGCAGAAAAGCAATCGTAGCTCGAGCGACCCGGGCCCCACCAATCCCGCGATCGACGCGGCGAATCCCGATTCGAACAGTCCCCCTATAACCGACGCCGGTGGCGTACAAACTTTCAAATATCCGTTCTCATTAGCGCACAAGCGAATGCAAGAAGGCGGCTGGTCGCGCGAAGTCACGCAGCGTGAACTCGCGGTCTCGAAAACTCTGGCCGGCGTGGACATGCGGCTCACCGCCGGCGGCGTCCGCGAGCTGCACTGGCACACCGCGGCGGAATGGGCCTTCATGCTCTACGGCACCGCGCGTATCACCTGCATAGACGCCGATGGGAAAAGTTTCGTCACCGACGTGAAAGAAAACGAGCTCTGGTTTTTCCCAACGGGCATTCCGCACTCCATCCAGGGACTCGCTCCCGACGGCTGCGAATTCCTGCTGGTCTTCGACGACGGCAATTTCTCGGAATACGAGACCGTGCTCTTGACCGACTGGATGGCGCACACGCCCGCCGACGTAGTTGCGAAGAATTTCGGCGTCAGCGAAAAGGCCCTCGCCAACATGCCCAAGAAAGAAAAGTTCATTTTCCAGACCGCGGTCCCCGGTCCGCTCGCGGAAGATAAACGCGTCGCCGCGGGCACGCTCGGTCCATCACCCATTGATTTCGCGTTCCGCACCATGGACATGCCTCCCACCAGGAGCAACAAGAGCGGTGATGTCAGGATCATTGACGCGAAAAACTTCAAAGTCACCACCACCGCCGCCGCCATCGTTACCGTCAAGCCCGGCGGCGTGCGCGAACTGCACTGGCACCCCAACGCCGACGAATGGCAATATTATTACGCCGGCAAGGGGCGCATGACCGTTTTCACCACCGGCGGCCGCGCCCGCACCATGGATTTCGAAACCGGCGATGTCGGCTACGTTCAAAAAACTCTGCCGCACTACATCGAAAATACCGGGACCACCGACCTGAAGTTCCTGGAAATGTTCAAGAGTAGCTACTATCAGGACCTCGCGCTCTCCGAGTGGCTCTCGCACACTCCTCCAGAGCTCGTCGCGGCTCACCTGAATCTCGATACAGCCACGCTCGATGCGATACCGCGTGAAGAAACCATAACCATGCCCGAGTAGCATGAGCCACAAGATCGCTCCGGCGTGCGTCCGGATTTTGTCGCAGCCACACTGGAAGCGCGCGAGAGAGCTTGCTAGACTCTCACGCGCTTCTGGTTCATTCGGCGCTTCGCAGAGGCATGCTCATGCAGGGAAGGTTTGCTGCGACCATACTGTTGCTTGCCGTGCTTCTCGTCGCCGTGCGAGTCCTTCGCGCGCAACGCAGAGCGCCGGACGCAGCGCTGCCTCCCGGCTATCAGCACGCCGTTTTCTACGAAATCTATCCGCGCAGCTTCATGGATAGCAATGGCGACGGCATCGGCGATCTGAATGGCATCGCCGCGAAGCTCGACTATTTGCAAGCCCTCGGAGTGGACGCCATCTGGATCGCGCCCTGCTTCCCTTCACCGCAGGTGGATTTCGGCTATGACGTCTCCGATTACGAAAACATCGACAAAATGTACGGCACGCTCGCCGATTTCGATCGTTTGCAGAGACTCGGCGCGGATCATGGCATCAAAATCATTCTCGATTTCGTGGTGAACCACACTTCCGACCAGCATCCCTGGTTCGTGGATTCGCGTTCCTCGCGCATTTCGCCGAAGCGCGATTGGTACATCTGGCGCGACGGCAAGGACGATGACCCGCCGAACAACTGGATCGCAGTCTTCGGCGGTTCGGCCTGGCAGTGGGACAGCAAAACGAAACAGTATTACTACCATTATTTCTACGCGCAGCAGCCGGACCTGAATTGGCGCAACCCAGCGGTCGTTGACGCCATGTACGGCGCCACCGAGTGGTGGTATCGACGCGGCGTCGCCGGCTTTCGTCTCGACGCCGTGGACTCGCTCTTCGAAGATCCCAACCTGAAAGACAATCCGGTGCTGCCCGGCACCAACGCTTTCGGCGATCCCAAAATCGTGGATAAGTACACCCAGCGATTGCCCGAAGTGCACACCGCGCTGAAAGGATTGCGCACGGTGGCCAACAAATACAACGCAGTGCTGATCGGCGAAACCTGGACGGAGAACGTCGCGCAGCTAAAACCCTACTACGGCGTCGCGAACGACGAGTTGCAGATGCCCATGGATCTGCTGCTGACAAAGCTGAAATTTTCCGCCCCGGTGTTTCGCGAGCACATCGCTGCGGTGGAGGCTACCGGCGAATGGCCCGTGTACGTCATCGGCAATCACGATATCGTGCGTTCCTGGAATCGCTACGGTGACGGCCAGCACAACGATGAAATCGCCAAAGACATGGCGGCGATGCATCTCACCCTGCGCGGCACTCCCATCATGTATTACGGCGAAGAAATCGGCATGCAGAACAACGATCCCACGCGCCCCGAAGACGTGAAAGACCCCATCGGGCGTCGCGGATGGCCAAAAGAGAAAGGCCGCGATGGCGAGCGAACCCCGATGCAGTGGAGCGACGATCCCAACGCCGGATTTACCACCGGCGTTCCCTGGAATCCCGTTCCACCAACCTACAAGACCTACAACGTCGCAGACGAGCTGAAAGATCCGAATTCGATATTGAATTGGTACAAGGGCCTGCTCGCATTGCGCCGCGCGAACCCGGCGCTGCTAGACGGCGATTACATCGCGTTGAACGAAAACGATCCAAATGTGTTGTCGTACCTGCGAAAAACTAAAAACGACGCGCTGCTTGTCGCCATCAACATGTCTGCCGCGTCGCAAACCGTGAACTTCAAACTCTCAAAACAGCGCCTCAGCGCGAAGTCAGCGAAGACTTTGCTCACCACACAATCATCGCTGCAAAATAACTCCAACGTCGCGCAGCTGTCGCTCGAGCCGTTCGCGGTCTATATCGCCGCGCTGCAAGAATAGCCGGAGATCGCCTCGCGCTGCCGCCCCTCACCTGCGAATCTGCCGTCGCGGCTGGTGTACAATTCCTCCAGCCTTGAACAGGACAACCAAAACCCCGACCGCACCTGTTGCATCGCTAATTTCTTGAGAATCCTTCCTCCATCGGTTTTGCTTCTGTTCCTCGCGACAGCCTGGCCTGCATCGCCGCAGGAGAATCAACCCACGCCGCAGCCGCCGTCCGAGCCCTCGCAGGCGCTGGTCGCGACGGCCACGTTTTACCGCGACGTTTTGCCCATCCTGCAGCAACATTGCCAAAGCTGCCACCGCGCGGGCGAAATAGGCCCCATGCAACTCATCTCCTACGCGCAAACGCGCCCCGTCGCCCGCGCCATCGCCGATTCCGCCGCCGAACGCGAAATGCCTCCCTGGTTCGCCGATCCCGCCGTCGGCCGCTTTTCCAACGATCCGTCGCTCACGCAGCAGGAAATAGACACGCTCGTTTCCTGGGCGAACGCGCAAGCGCCCGCGGGCGACCAACGCGCAGCACCGCCGCCACGCCGATGGCCCGAGGGTTGGATGATTCCGCAGCCTGACGTGGTCGTGCGCATGCCCAAACCTGTGCAACTGCCCGAGCACGGCGATATTGATTACACCTACGAAATCGTCCCCACCGGTTTCACCGAAGATAAATGGGTGCAGATGTCCGAAATCCAGCCGTCCAGCCGCGCGAACGTGCATCACGCCGTCGTGTACGTCCGCCCGCCAAATTCCAATTGGCTGCGTCACGCTCCCGTCGGCGTTCCCTTCACCGGCGCGGACATGACCGACCAGCAAGACCGCGAGGACACGCGCTTCACCCAAGCCGACATTCTGCTGGTGTATGCGCCCGGAAGTTCGCCGGACAATTGGCCCGAGGGCATGGCGAAATTCGTCCCAGCCGGCTCCGATCTCGTATTTCAAATGCACTACATGGCGCATAGCCACGCCACCACAGATCAATCCAGCATCGGCCTAATCTTCGCGAAAAATCCTCCGCAGCAGCGCGTCCTCACGCTGCAACTGACCAACGATCGTTTCGTAATCCCTCCCGGAGTGGACGATTATCGCGTGGAAGCCCACGGCTCGCTGCCCAACGACGCCGTCCTGCTCAGTTTTTTCCCGCATATGCACCTGCGCGGAAAGCGCTTCGAATACAATATTTTGCGCGCGGACAAAACCGCCGAGCCTCTGCTGCGCGTCAATTACAATTTTTACTGGCAACTGAGTTATCGTCTCGCCCAGCCCCTCGCGCTGCCCGCCGGCACCGCGCTGCAGGCCGTCGCCTGGTACGACAATTCCAAAAATAATCCCCACAATCCCGATCCCGACGCCGCCGTGCGTTGGGGCGATCAAACCTACGACGAAATGATGGTCGGATTTTTCGACGTAGCCGTGCGCGCCGATCTCGACAAGCCCCACTACTTCATCCGCTCCAGCGCTCCGCCGCAGCAGTAGCTTCTAGCGACGCGAGCGCACCCCAAAATCTCGCTGCTCAATTTCGCCAGCCTGGTCCATTTGGGCGTGCGGCGGCTCGCCGCCGCTTTGCTTGACGCGAGGCTTGCCTCGCGTGCCTTCCGTAGCCATATCCGCGCGTCGGCCACGGTAGCTGCGCCCCAGCTCGCCCTGGAGTCAGACCTGCGCCGCATTTCCCCTCGAGCCTTCCGTTCGCTCAATCCCGAAGTGAAATTCGCCGAAGCAATTTCTTCGCCGTTGACATCCCCGCCGCATGCAGCGGAATATGGCAGCTGCAGCTACCCAACAGAACCACGACATTTTCAGTAACCTAAGCTTTCCGCTGCGCATCTGATTACACAGGAGGGCTCAATTCATGAAGGCCATCCCGAGCCTCACGATCATTTTCCAACGCACCAAAGCGCTCGCAGATCCTCTTTTGGGAAAGCAAATACTGGCGTGCGTGCTGGCGCTGGCATTGATGTTGCCGATGCTGCCGGAAGCTCTTTCCGCCGCTCAGGATCAGGATGGGCAAGCTCCCGCGCAATCTTCGCAGGCACCGCCCTACACGCAGCAGACTCCCGAGCAACTGCAGCAGCTCGTCGCGCCCATCGCGCTCTACCCCGATTCGCTGGTGGCGCAGATCCTCGCGGCATCCACTTTCCCCGCGGAGATTGTCGAGGCCGATCGCTGGGTGCAAGCGAATCCCGATTTGAAGGGCGATGCCCTCGCCCAGGAAGTGGACAAGCAGTCCTGGGACCCCAGCGTGAAAGCCCTCACTGCGTTTCCCACGGTGCTGGGAAATATGGACAAGAATATTTCCTGGACGTCATCTCTCGGTGACGCTTACTACAATCAGGAACAGAATGTGATGGATGCGATCCAAGTAATGCGCCAGAAAGCCGAGCAAGCCGGCAATCTGAAGAGCACCCAGCAACAGACCGTCCAGACTCAAGGCTCGGACATCGTTATTCAGCCTGCCACGCCCGACGTTGTGTACGTCCCTGCGTATGATCCCTGGTTGGTTTACGGATATCCCGTCGTGGCCTGGCCCGGTTGGTATCCCTATCCCGGAATCTGGTGGGGCGGCCCGTCGCTATTTTGGGGAGTGGGATTCGGCATCGGCTTCTACGGCGGATATGGCTGGGGCTGGGGCCACTGGGGCGTCGGTTGGGGCGGCAGGACCGTAATTTATAACAATAACCGCTACTACTCGCGCAGCAATACATTTTACAACCGTAACAATTACTACCGAGGCGGAGGCGAACGCGGCGTCGCTAACAACGTGCAACGCGGCCCCGCGAATGTTTACAACCATCCCGGCGGGCGGGACACGCCTTTCCATGGAAATAATGATGCCGCACGGGGATTCGATCAGTCCCGCGGCCAGTCCGGCACCCGTTCCAGCGGCTTTAGCGGCTATGACCATGGTGGCGAGGCCCGCAGCTATTCCTCGCGCGGAAGCTCCAGCTTCGGCGGCGGCGGTGGCGGATTCCACGGCGGTGGTGGGGGTCACGGCGGCGGCGGCGGTCATCACTAATCAAATTCCTAGAATGTTCCTACTGTTAAAACATTCGTAACAGTTCGCGAAGGAAAGAAGCGAACCATTAGTGCGACTTATAGAAACGGAGAACAGACCAATGCGGCAAACGAACCTGAATTTTGCGGCTCGGCAGTGGGGCAATCTTCCGAAATTCGCGGCTGTCGCTGTTCTGTTGTGGGGCTGCCTGCCCGGCATTACCCGGGCGCAGCAACAGGGCCAGAAAACCTTCGCCTCCGCCGAAGAGGCCAGCAGTGCGCTGGCAGCCGCGACGGAGGCGAACGACGAGACGGCTATGCTTGCCATCTTCGGTCCCAACGGCAAGCAGGTCGTTTACTCTGGCGATGACGTTCAGGACCGGGAGATGCACGCCAACTTCGCGAAAAAATATGTGGAAATGCATCGCCTGGTGAACGAACCGGATGGCACCACCACGCTGTACATCGGTGCGGAGAATTGGCCTGCGCCCATTCCACTGGTGCACAAGGGTAACGTGTGGTATTTCGACACCGAAGCCGGAACCAAGGAAATCCTCTACCGCCGCGTGGGCCGCAACGAAGTCACCACCATCCGCGTCTGCCAGGAACTCGTGGCCGCCCAGAAGGATTACGCTTCCCAAAATCACAGTGAATACGCTCAGCGGTTCTTCAGCGACGCAGGCCAGCACAACGGCCTCTATTGGAAGGCCGCAGCCGGCGCGCCGCAAAGCCCGATCGGACCGCTGATCGCATCCGCCGTCGCGGAAGGCTACGAAAACCTTCCCGAAGGCGGACCCACTCCTTTCCACGGTTATTACTTCCACATCCTGATGGCCCAGGGACGCCATGCCGCCGGTGGTTCGAAAAACTACATCGTGCGCGGCAAAATGACCGGCGGCTTCGCCTTCGTGGCTTATCCCGCGGAGTACAGATCGTCCGGTGTCATGACGTTCATCGTCGGCAGCAACGGAGTGGTCTACGAAAAAGACCTCGGCAAGGACACGGAATCGATCGTCAAAGCCATGAAGAAATTCGACCCCGATTCCAGCTGGCACAAATCCGAAACCGACCAGGAACAATCCGCCAGCCAACAGAAATAACCAAGTCGCGAAGATGTTGACTTCGCAATGTTGACGTTGTAGCGGCCAGCTTTAGCTGGGCGCCTTTGCCTTTGCTGTTGAATTTGTAGCGGCCGCCTGCTTTTTAGGCGGGCGTAGTTGAACTTGTCTTTGAATTTGCCTTTGAACTTGCTCTTGAATTTGTAGCGGCCGTTGCCGCATTTTGGGACCGGGCAGCCGTTGGTTCGCAGTTGTTCCACCCGCGAAAAATCACCGTGCGCTGGCCGCTCGCGTTTCTCCCAGCCACTCGTCAATCCGCCGCAGCGCCTTCTGCAAATGTTCCGCATCGCCGCCGAAACCAAACCGCACGAAGCCTTCCATCCCCACCTGCTCGCCGGGCACTAGCAGGACGCTCTTCTTCACGCGCAGTTCTTCCGTCATGTGCGCGGAATCTCTGCCGCCCCGCAAACCCGCCCACGCAATTGCGCCGGCCTTCGGCGCCACGTGCGAAAAAGTTTCCGCATGCGCGTCGAGCCACTCCCGCAGAGGCGGATAATTGCGCCGCACATAATCCCGCGTCCGATTCAAAATCCAAGCGCACCGCTGCGGCTCAAGCGCCACTGAAGCCAGCCGGTCCGTCAACATCGAAGGCCCGATGCTAGTGTAGTCGTGATAACTCCACAGCTTCTCGATCATTTTCGGCTCGCCGATCACCCATCCCGTGCGCAGCCCCGGCAAGCTGAACGCCTTCGAAAGCCCCGCGGTGCACAACATGCGCTCGTATCCGCCCCACATCGTCGCTGTCGTTTCCCCATCGAACTCCGCGCCGCGATACACTTCGTCCGAAATAATCCACGCGCCCACTTTCGCCGCGGCCCCGACCACCGCTGCGCGCATGTCCTCGCGCAACACCGCTCCCGTGGGATTGCTCGGATTGCAAATCGCGATCAATTTCGTTTTCGGCGTCACCACGCGCGGCAGATCGTCCACATTGATGCCCCAATCCAGCGCCTCGCGCAGCCACAGCGGCTTCACCGTCGCGCCCATCGCCCGCGCTACGCCCGCAATCTGCATATAATTCGGCATCATAAAAACTACTTCGTCGCCCGGCTCGATCAGCGACCACGTCGAAACGAAATTCGCCTCCGAGCCGCCGCAAGTCACCAGCACATTTTCCGCGCTCGTCCCCGGATACAACTCCGCGATCCGCGCGCGCAATTCCTCGCTCCCGTTCGTCTGCGGATACAGTTGCTGCACGTCCAATATTTTCCGCAGCTGCTCGGGATCGGGCACCAGCTCCGCCGTCGTCAGTGGATGCACTCCGCTTTCCGAAATATTCAGCTCGACTTTGTTCTCCCACACCGATTGCCAGCGTTCCAACTCAAACGGTTCAATCTGCATTTCATTCACCTCGGCCCAGCCGGGAAATCGCGCCGCAAGTCGCGCGCCAGAAATGTAGCGAAGTCACCCGCATTACCCAAGCGAATTCCACACCACTATCGTTGCTAACGCCATCTTGAAAAACTACAATCCTTGTCACCTTGAACTGGAGGCCGCACACGGATTAATATGATGATTCGCCGAAATATGCTCGCAGCCATGTTCCTGGCGTTCGCAATATTCTGCATATTCCCAAGCCTGGGTCCTGCGCAATCCTCCGGGTCACCCGACGCCCCTTGGGCTTTCGCCGTCTCCGGCGATTCGCGCAATTGCGGTGACGTGGTCATGCCCGCCATCGCCGCGGGCGTGAAAAAAAACGGCGCCGCGTTCTACTGGCATCTCGGCGATTTCCGCGCCATCTACAATTTCGATGAAGACATGCAGCATCAACCGCAGTACATCGCCAAGCCGCTCACCATCAGCCAGTATCTGTCCGTTTCCTGGGATGACTTCATTCAAAATCAGATCGTCCCCTTCGGCTCAACACCAGTATTTCTCGGCATCGGAAACCACGACACGGTTCCACCCAAAACTCGCGAACAATTTCTAATCCAGTTCGTCGACTGGCTGGATCAACCGGTGCTACAAAAACAGCGCCTCAGCGACGACCCCAGCGCCCGTAAAATCACCACCTACTTCCACTGGGCCCAGTCGAACGTGGATTTCATCAATCTCGACAACGCCACCCCCGACCAATTCGATTCTCAACAACTCGCCTGGTTCGAAAAAACTTTGCAACTCGACCTCGCCAACCCGCAAATTCACACCATCGTCGTGGCCATGCACGAAGCCCTGCCCGAGAGCATTTCGGAAAACCACGCCATGGACCAGTCCCCGACCGGCATCGAAAGCGGCCGCCGCGTCTATGCCGCCCTGCTGAAAGCGCAGAACGACGCCCACAAACGCATCTACGTCCTCGCCAGCCACTCGCATTACTTTATGGACGGCATTTTCAACACCGCCTACTGGCGCGAACATGGCGGCATCCTCCCCGGCTGGATTATCGGCACCGCCGGAGCAGTCCGTTACGCCCTTCCTCCGGAAAAAGTGGACGCCAAAGCCGCCGCCACGAATGTTTACGGTTTTCTTCTCGGCACAGTGCAACCCGATGGCGAAATCAGTTTCGCTTTTCATCAACTGAACGAATCCGACGTGCCGCCCGCCGTCGTCGAAACCTACAAGCCCGAATTCGTTCACTGGTGCTTCGCCGAAAATTCCGCTTCCCATTAGTGCATCCTAAAATTCAGGAGCCACTCCCATGACCACCGCACCCGAACCAGCCAGCATCACTCCGGAACGCATCTTTGCAACTCTGAACGCCTATCAGCAGACTGCCGCGCTCAAAACCGCGATCGAGCTGGACATTTTCTCCGCCGTCGCTGACGGCGCGACGACGCACGCCGCCATCGCCAAACGCTGCAAATCCAGCGAACGCGGCATCCGCATTCTCTGCGACTATCTGACGATCAACGGATTCCTCATCAAGAACGGTCAGGAATACGCCCTCGCCGACGATTCCGCTGTTTTCCTCAACCGCCGCTCGCCGGCCTACATTGGCGCAGCCGCCAACTTTCTCGCTCTGCCGGAAATAATCAATCTATATCAGGATCTCACCGCCATCGTCCGCGCCGGCACATCGCTGAAGGGCGAACAGTCCACCATCAAGCCGGACAGTTCAAAATGGGTGGAATTCGCACGTTCCATGAGCAACCTGCAGCTCATGACCGCCGTAGCCGCCGCCGAAACCCTCTGCTCCAGCGCCGGTGAAAAATGGAAAGTGCTCGACGTTGCAGCAGGCCACGGCATGTACGGCGTCATGATCGCCAAACAAAATCCAAACGCGGAAATTTTCGCCGTGGATTGGCCGGAAGTTTTGAAAGTGGCCCACGAGAACGCCGAGGCCGCAGGCGTAGCTGCGCGCCATCATCACCTGCCCGGCAGCGCGTTCGAAGTGGATTTCGGGAAGGATTACGACATCGTGCTGCTAACCGGATTCCTGCACCATTTCGATCCGCAAGCGATCGAAGCTATCTTGCGCAAAGTTCACGCCGCGCTGAAGCCGGGTGGCCGCGCCGTCACCGTAGAATTCGTGCCCAACGAAGATCGCGTCTCGCCGCCCGCCCCAGCCGCATTCAGCATGATCATGCTCGGCACCACGCGCGCCGGCGACGCCTACACCTATTCTGAATACGATCAAATGTTTCGCAAGGCAGGCTTCACTCTCAACGAGCTGCGCCGCGGCCCAGGCCCGCAAAGTTTTATAATTTCAAAAAAGTAATCGCGCGCAGTTAGCTTTTTTCCTGGCCACCAAACGCCAATGTCAAAAGCGTATGCTGCTCCATCTCATGCGCCTTGTGCGATCCCGTCGCCGGACTCGCGCTCGCTGACCGCTTGATCGAAAGCACTCCGCGCCCGCGCGCCAATCGTTCGAGGCGCGGCAATAAGAACGCCAGCGCGCCCATATTCGCCGGCTCTTCCTGCACCCACACAAATTCCCTCGCGCGAGTGTGGCGATCCATCTCCGCCGCCAACTCCGCCTCCGGAAACGGATACAGCTGCTCCAGAAAAATAATCGCCGTGGAAGAATCCTTGCGCCGCTTCCGCTCTGCCATCAATTCATGCCCGATTTTTCCGGTGCATAGCAGGACGCGCTCCGCTGACCCATCGCCGCGGTCCGGAATCACCGTCTGAAATCGCGCCGTGCCCAAATCCGCCAAACTGGACGACGCCGCCGGATTCCGCAGCATGCTCTTCGGCGTAAACACCACCAGCGGTTTGCGCCACGCGC
>Ga0209274_10001164_pt1 | contig 13714 bp, 19 predicted proteins | sample HubBroMetageREF1_FD_188343 | JGI IMG/M metagenome (GOLD analysis project Ga0209274, IMG submission 188343) | Reference soil microbial communities from the Hubbard Brook experimental Forest, New Hampshire, USA - Hubbard Brook CCASE Soil... | ecosystem: Environmental > Terrestrial > Soil >...
AGGCACATGGCGGAAGGCCGTCGCGCGCTGCTGCCCTGCAGCTGCGCGACCGAATCCTGGGGGTTGCGACCGAGCTGTTCCTGACGGAGGGCTACGGATCGACATCCATCGAAGCGGTGTCCGGGCGCGCCGGCATCTCCAAGCGCACGTTCTATCACCGCTTCAACGACAAGGCGGCGCTGTTCGCGGCGGCGGTCCATCGAATCATCGAGCAGATTCGTCCGCCTCCCGAAGTGCCCCTCCTTGAGGGCGCGACGTTGCAGGAGATCTTGCGCCGCCTCGCCGGACTTATCCTGCACGCGGCGCTCTCCCCTCAGGCGATCGCACTGCACCGCCTCGTTACGGCCGAGTCAGCGCGCTTTCCCAATCTGGTTCGTGCGGTCTACGACGAAGGTTGGGCTGAGGAGGCGAGCACGTTGATTGGCAATCTGCTCGCGCGCGAGCTTCGAGATCCGCGGCTCACCCTCGAGCTGCAAGGCTTTGCAGCCGCGCAGTTTCTGCATATGGTCGTTGCTCTGCCGCAGCGTCGCATGATGGGTCTGGGCACACCCATGACGCCGAGGGAGCTCGAGGCGTGGGCCGACGACGTCGTCAATTTGTTTCTCAACGGCTGTCGAGGATTGTCCGGCGGATCAGCGCGTCAAAGGCGATGATTTCCCCTCCGTACTAATCACTGTGTCGGGGCCGCGAGGTTGCCGCACGCGACCGTCATCCCGTTATTTGCCGCTGAGGCCTGAACGCTCACGAAGTAGCTCCCCGTGGTGGGGGTCTCGACCCCGACATTGGCGCTCGACAGACCCGTGCCATCGGAGCTGACGCTCAGTGGCTGGTAGTTGTCGAGGGCACCAAACACCCCCTCATCCGCGCCGCACTGACCGAGGTGGATGGCCCACGGGTGCAAACCGCCGGGAGAAGAGTTCGCGACTTTCAGCATCACATGGGTGGTGCCCTGCTTGCTGCCCGGGCTCATGGAAGCCGAGCCGCTCATTTGCACGACCCCAGCGAGTTCGGCGGGGCTTGCGACGCTCGCGTGCCAGCGGCTATTGAGATTTACGTCTGCATCGCTCACCTGGACGGCCGGCTTGGGTTCTACCAGGCTGCAAGCGCCGAGTATGAGCGCGACAGTCACGGGGACGAGGGATTGAGTGGTCTTCATATGCGCTCCGGATCAGTTAGGGTTGATTGGCGTCCTATTTCGAGGAATCTTTCACGTCTTGCTTGAAGTCGCTAGACCGGAACACGCCGTGGTTACCGCTCAGGGTGTTCTGCGGCCTCGGGCTTGTCCTCCGCCGGTGCGGCAGGCTTGTGTTGCACCGCCGCGGTCTTGTGCTCCACCGGTGCGGCGGGCTTGTGTTGCACGGCCGCGGTCTTGTGCTCCACCGGTGCGGCGGGCTTGTGTTGCACGGCCGCGGTCTTGTCTTCCACCGGTGCGGCGGGCGTGTGTTTTGCCGCGGCGGTCTTGTGCTCCACCGGCGCGGCGGGCGTGTGTTGCGCCGCCGCGGTCTTGTGTTCCGCCACCGGCGCGCTCACCTTACCGCCAACCTTCGCCGCGACCACGCCCGGGCCGGAGAACACGCCCGGCTTTGACGTCGCAGCGATCGGCGGCTTGCCGTGGTTCGCGCTGGCGCGTAAGGCGGGGTTGCCGTGGGCGACTTGCACTTGCTGTTGCTGCGATGCTGTGGGCGGGAGGTGCTGTGCGTGCGCGGCGGCCAACTCGGTTGGGGTCGGCTGGGCTTGAACACCGCCACTACCGCCGTTGTAACTCACTCGAGTGACAGTGACGTTATTGATAACCGTCTTGTTGTAGACATTGGTAATGTTGGTCGTGCCGACATTCACCACCGAGCGGTTATAGAACATTTGTCCGCCCTGCCAATAGCCACCCTCGAAGCCGCTGCCGCCGTACCCGTAGCCGTAATTCACACCACCATAGAAGCCGACCTGGGTACCCCAGTAGCCCTGATTCCATACAAAGGCGCCGCCATTGCTGCCCCAATACCCCGGAGTCCAAAGAAATCCCGGCTGCGGAACCAGCACCCACGTGCCCGGCACCCAGTAATAGTCCTGTATGTCGTCGCCCCAAGCCCAGTAGCCCGGTGTCCACAGGTAGCCGACAGCAGGAATCGGCGGCTGTTCATAAACCGGAAGCTCCGGGGGCGCCGAATTCACTGAAATATTGATTCCCACTTGCGCCATGCTCATGACCGGTAGGGCCAACAACAGCAAAGCCGGTAGTACCGAGAGCCGCCAGTTCTTAAACATGGGTTTAGTTACCTGTACAACGCACTGAACGCGCAAAACCTAAGAGGACTTTGTTCCGGCGATAAACATAGCAGTGCCAAATAGGGGTCGTCTGTGCGCGAACGTACAGTCGGCATGCCATCAGTCGAGATCACCACAGCAAAGGAAACTGCTGCACAAGCTGGAGCACGACGGAATTCATGCGGTCGGTGCGCCATCGTACCAATGCCCTGCGATGCCGCAGGGCACGAATGGGGCAGCAGTCAGTGGGTATCGCTCAGCGACGCCAAAAAAAGAGGGCCACCGGCAGGTTATGACCATGCCGACAGGCCCTGCTGAATCCACTCGCTCGAACAGTTGCTCGGGGGATTGAGCGTGTTGCTGAGGAGTCTGAATTCAGGCGCCAAAGACTACGCGGCCTACGCGAACGAGTCCGTGCGCTACCGAACACAAGCCCCGCCAAGGCAGACCGCCGCTGGCGCAGCCTGTAAGGCTGACGCACGTCAGCGCGCCGTCGAAACTGCGTCACGCGGTACAAGCCGCATCCCTTTGAGATAAGCATAAGCACCGCCAGCGGGTCAGTCGGGCATATGTACGAAACCGCACAGAGTGTCCCGTTTAGCCAAGCTTACACTCAGACGTCGTCGGCCTGCTTGCCCTCGCTCTGCAGCGCCGGATGACGCGACCGAAGTCTCTCGGGGCGGTCACGGATGACTTCAAGGACGATGACGAGATCAGCCACGGATGGCAGCCCCGCGAGCAGACATGCGAAACGGTCAAAACGATGCTGGCAGCCTACGGACCGGCAGAGGCAAGCACCTTCAGTCGTCTCGCTGCGAGCGTTGCTGCACCTCACCGGCGCGCACGAGTGGCGCATCTAAGGGGAGGCTCAGGACCGACATACGTGCCGCCGCTTTCCTGACGATCAAAGTGTTGTGGGTGTGGTGCCGTACAGACCCGAGAGCGCGGCTATGCGAGTTTGGTGCGGCAAGAGACTCAAGTGGACGATAAGTCGAGGTACATGTTATGCGTGGATTCAAGTTTCTGATGTTGGCCACAATCGCGGGAAGCTGTCTCGCGGCAACGGCCCCGAAAGCAGACGCTCAGGTCAGCATCAATATTGGTGCGGCCCCAGGATGTCCCTACGGTTACTATGACGCCGCTCCCTACAGCTGCGCTCCTTCCGGCTATTACGGCCCTGAATGGTTCGCCGGGGGTGTCTTTATAGGCGCTGGCCCTTGGTTTCACGGTCCAGGAAATTTCCGTGGCAACGTAAACAACGCCTTCCATCCGGATCATGGCTACAGGGGCGAGATGCCCGCCCGTGGCGAGAGGGCCGAGCCGGCGAAGCGCGTCGATGCAGCCCACTTCAAAGGAAACGAACAGCGGGACGGACACGGCCACGCAATTGACAGCAGGCGTTAATCCATACGGCTACCAGGAGATCGAGATGTACATCGGCGGCGGCTTACTTGGAGCAATCCTCGTGATTGCACTCATTGTCTTTGTGCTGCGCAGGGTGTGAATCGACCCTGCAGTACCAGTACCCCGGGGCGGCGCGCCTGTGACCGCAGCCGGCGAACGAAGGTTTAGGAGAACACCATGAATTTTAGGAGAAGGACCATGAATGCCTATCTGCAAAAGTATTTCGTGCCGCTGAGCTGTTGTGCCGCGGCATCCTTGTTGGCCGCATGCGCGACCACCGGCTCGCAGTCACTGCGAGAATCCGCGTCGCGTCTCGATGACGCAAGCAGCCACTTCTCTTCGCAAATCCAGTATCAGGGCGATGACGACTACCGGGGCCGCGTCAGCCGCGATGCCGAGACGCTGGCCGAAGCGGCTCGCCGTCTCGATCACGCGCTGAACGAGGGCGACTCGCGCGATAGCGTCGAAGCCGACTATCACCGAGTCAGCTACGGTTATGAGCAATTGCAGGGTCGACTCGCGGACCACGGGTATGCTCAGCAGAACCAGCAGGTGCTTGCAGACTTCGATCGCGTGACGTCAGCCTATCACGATGTTGAGGCGGGAATGGATCGACGCCAGTAGCGATAAGCGTGCGTCTATTTCGCCCGCAGTAGAGTCGCCAAGCCCACGAGCAGCCGGATGATCAGGGCCGGTTGCTCAGTCAGAAAGCGCATCGTTCGGCTGCGCGGGTAGCTGCCATTCATTGCGGATTCTGGCCCAAGCCGCTCGGCGATCAGCCGGCGCTGTGCCTGAAGTTGTCGGCACAGACTCTGCCGCTGCTCGGTGAGAGAGATGGCGGTGGGCGAGCTCACAGCTTGCTCCTGAGCAGGGCTAGATCCGCGGCAAGCTCGACGCGTGTTGCCGCGAAGCTGCGGCCACCGAGCGCCGACAGGGCGGTAAAGCGGCGCCACGCGAAGGCGGTTGCGAGTCCGTAGAGAGCAACCAGTACCGCGGCCGCCGGAATTCGGTACCTCGTCTCCCAGCACAACACCAGCACCAACGCTCCGGCGGACAGCATGACGCACAGGAGGCCGGCAAAGCCCAGCATGACGCCGCCGAGCATCTTCAACAGACGGCTTTTCTCCTCCCGCCATTCAACCTGGGCGAGTTGCCCATGCAAGGCGACCTGATCGAACAGGGCTCCGCCGGCTGAACGCAGTACCCGAATTGCGCCCAGTGCATTGATCGCGGTTGAGTCCGACGTCATAGTCGGCAACATCTCATTGCCCGCGGCGACCAAGCAGGAAGCCGATGAGCAGTCCCACGGCCGCGGTGATACCCATTGCCTGCCATGGCTGTTCGCGCACATAGTGGTCAGCAGCCTTGGCCGTATGGCGGGCGCGATCGGAGATCGCTTCAGGCACCTGTTCGACAAATGCCCTCGCCGTGGCGACGCGGGTATAGAGATTGGCCTTGGCGCGGGCCAACTTTTCGCCGGTCAGCGAGGTGCTTGCTTCGAGCAGATCCTCCATATCCGCGACGAAATTTTTAAACTCTCGAGTAATGCCTGACGGTGCCGCATCGGCCGTCGGGCTCCCTGTGGGTGTTGATCCAGCGTTGCGTCCGTTCGAGGCTGGCTCCGTGAGCAGAGGTTCGGTTTGCATGGTTGGTTCCTGTCAGGGGTTCTAAAGGGCCCGACGTCGATGGCCCGGCAAGTTCCCGGGAGAGCTTTTACGCAACGGTCCGGTCGGGCTTGCCGGATTTGGTGGCGACTTTCCGCGCGGCGACTGCCGGTGTCTGTTCGATTGCACGCTTAGCGCAGGCGCATCGATTATCTGGCCGCGCGCCTGGGATGAAGGGTATGTTCGCTAGCGCACTGATCAACTTACCCTGGCCGAATAGGCTCCGATGTCTGAATCCGGCTCCGTCACGAACGCGCTCCCTCCCGAGCGATTGTGCCAGCGGATTCATCAGGGTCCGCCGGCGCGCTCATCCACGCCGGTGGCCCTCTTTTTAGTTAGAGTCGTTGAGCGACACCCGAGCGCGCTCGAGGGGCGCCGCAGCCGATCCCTGACGCCCCGGTGAGTCTTCAGTTCCGCCAACGACCCAACCGGATGGGATTCACTCTAGACCTTTCGCAACGGCGCCTGGGCAGACCTTGAAGTCCTGCCACCTTCATCTTCCCAGGTAGCCAGCGGTGCCGCCTGCCGCTCCTCTTCTCGGTCGCCGTGCGGCATGGCAGGCGGAACAGCGGTCGGAGGCTTCTCAGGCGCGCCGGTGCCGCTGGCCTCGTGGCCAAGGGCCGGGCCGGAGGTCTGTGCGCCGGCATCATTCGCGGGGTCGCTCCACAAGCCTTTCAGCTTATCTGTCAGGCGCTTCCAACTCGTCGTCACCATATCGTCATGCATAGCCATCTCCTTATGCCTCACCCTGCCTCAACCCAGTGGCGAGGTCGGTACGCCGCCGCACACTGGGTGCCGTTACGGTGGTTTGAGGCATGCTGCGCACGCGCAGCTTGGGCGCATTCGCGACGACTTGCCGGGCCCAAGTCAGCGGACAAAAAAACCCGGCGCATGCGGCGCCGGGCCGGTACTCAACCTCAGGGTTGATCAGTTAGCAGTAGGATTGATCTTTGAAATCTTGGAACCTTCGAATGACAGGTCGCCGATCAGACCTTTCTCAGCGAAAGCAAAGCCGAGAATCGGCTTATCCTGCGTCTGCGTGTCATAGTTCTCGTTAGCGCCACCGGAAACCACGGTGATTCCCGCATCTGCGCCCACGGACCAACCATCGCTGGAAGTAAACTTCTCGAGCGACTCCGGCGTCATGAACATGATGATTTCACTGTGCTTGGCCAGCCCAAGCGTCAAGCCAACCGAAGCAGCCCCTACGCTGTAGTAGCCGACCGTCCTGCCATTGACCTGCAGTGCGCCTTCGCCAAACTCACCACCGACTCCGATGCCGCCCTTGGTAACGCGCGGGAATACCAGTACGCCCGCGGCTTTGTTGCCCAGGGTCTTGTTTTCAGGGTTGAGCGCATTGAAATGAACGAGGGTGGCGGAAACCTTGTTGTCGATCTGCGCCTCGGTAGCTGCGAATGCAGTCACGCCCGCCGCCAGGGCGATTGCGAGGCCGGTTGTAGCCAAAACAATTTTGATGTTCATAAAGGAAAACTCTCTATCGTTTAATGAATGGGGATTACGGGGCCGGATCGCACGCGATCGCGGAGAATGAGGATCTCGGGCAACCCTAACAGTCAGATTGAACCCAGCCGCAACCGTACCTCTACGCCCACATCCGGTCTGTGCGCCAACGTACTCAGTCCAACGAACGTGGCGGCGCACGCAGGGGCGCAGCCGGGCACTGGTCGTCTCGTCGGGCGGCATCACCAGGGCTGCGTACGGTGCCGCTCAGACACGACGAAAAACCTCATGCTCCAATGAACTCCACGCATCAGAAAGAGGCGACGACATGGACAAGAGTCCTGCGGATCACGCCGGTTCCAGTCGCGCCGCACAGCGGGTCATCGCCAGCCAATTTGCCCGAGGCTTAGTTCTCGTCATGTCGCTCGGCGGATGCGCGTCGCTTCCGCCAGGCTCCAGCTTTCCAAAATCCGTCTCCGTTGCGCTCGTCCACCCGGAGGAAACCCGCCTGGGCGGCCAGTTCGACACCGCTGCGCTGGCACACACAGGCGATTCAGCGTTTCGCATCATATCCGTCGGGGTCGACGGATTCCTGATCCGCGCACAGATGATAGGTGGCGCCGAAAAAACTCTGGATCTCCAGTATTTCATCTTTCGTGGCGACGAAACCGGCCGACTCCTTACCGACGCTCTGCTGCGGGCCGCTGATCGCGGTGTGCGGGTACGGGTGCTGGTCGACGACGGAGCCACAATCGCCGGCGATGAGCAGATCATCGCCTTGGACGCCCATCCAAACGTTCAGGTGCGAATATTCAATCCGTTCGCCTATCGCGGCCACAGCACCCTGCGGCGAACTCTGGAATTCCTGTTACACGCCTCAAGGCTCAACTACCGCATGCACAACAAGCTGCTGGTTGTTGACAATGCGGCGGCACTCGTCGGCGGACGCAATATTGGCAATCAGTACTTCCAGATGGATCCGGACTCGCAGTTCGCGGACGACGATGTCTTTGCCGCCGGTCCGATTGTCCTGAAGCTGTCGGCAACGTTTGACGAGTTCTGGAACAGTCCGTTCGCAATCCCGGCTGCGGCGCTCGATCGGCAGCAGCGCTCGACGCGGGCTCTGGAGGAGCGCCGCGGTCGCGCCGCGCAACATTCAGAACGGCAACTGCAGACGCTGAAAACGGACGGCGTCGATTACGCCGCACGAGTGGCGACGGGTGAGCCCTACGCCGATGTGCTCGCGGGGCGACTGCCGCTGGTGTGGGCCCAGGCCCAAGTGGTCAGCGACAGTCCGGACAAGAAGAACACCGAGAGCGGCGATCGCCACGGCCGTTTAATGGCCCGATCGGTACTCAAGGCTGCTCGCGCGTCACAATCCGAGGTGCTGATCATCACACCTTACCTCGTGCCGGCGGCTGATGAATTGAAGCTGCTACAGGAGCTGCGCCTGCGTCAGGTGCAAGTGCGCATCCTGACCAACTCTCTGGAATCGACGCCTGACCCGATAGCGCAAGCGGGTTACCTGAAATATCGCATTCCCCTTCTCCAGGAGGAGGTCGAGCTTTACGAATTGCGAGCGCTGCTGGGAAACACCCGGGGAAGCGGCCAAACGGTCGTGGTATCGCGCTATGGCAACTATGGGTTGCACGCGAAACTGTTTGTGTTTGATCGTGAAAGACTCTTCATTGGCTCGATGAACCTCGATCAGCGCTCGAAGAGCCTGAACACGGAGATCGGCCTGATCATCGACAGCCCGGAGCTCGCCCAGCAGACTGCGATGCGCTTCGAACACATGGTGCAGCCCGCCAATGCCTACGCTCTGGCGCTGCACGTGTCCGCCAGCGGCGTGCAGCGGCTGGTGTGGGATACACAGGAGAACGGCAATGCCATCGAATACACGCGAGAACCCGCAAGGAGCGAATGGCAAAGGCTAAGGCAGACCCTGATGTCCTGGTTGCCGATTGCCGGGCAACTATGAGGCGCGGGACCAGAGCCCCGCGGCCTGGCAGCGAAGTCGGCGCTCCGGCGCGCCCGCGATGTGCGATACCGTACGGAAGGCGAGTCATTCCGGGGTGACTATGAGAGGCGTCGCGGACGGCAGAGCATTTCAATGAGCGCTGCACGTTGTCGCGCGCAGTCTGCCTGACGAAGAGAGTGCCATGCACATTGCATTGACCATTGGACCGCTGGTGTCGCTGATCGCCGGTATTCTCATTTTGATTGTGCCGAGGCTGCTGAACTACATCGTCGCCATTTATCTGATTGTCATCGGGCTGCTCGGGCTGTTCGGCGCGGGCAGCAGCCACTTGCTGTAAGCGCCTTCGTCCGAATCTGGGTCCTTTAAGGAGAAGCAAGATGAGTCTGGGCACACTTCTGTTGATCGTTCTGGTGCTGTTGCTGATCGGCGCGATCCCGAGCTGGCCGTATAGCCGGCAATGGGGTTACCGTCCCAGTGGAGCTCTGGGTCTGGTGTTGGTCGTAGTCGTGGTCCTGTTGCTCCTGGGACGCATATAGGCAGCGCTTACGAGACGGCTTCCTTGCCTGGGCGCGCTATGCCCGGGCGTGGCGAGACGGAGTGATGCCCGCGTCGCTCCTGTACGGCCTGATTCGCCTGCCATTGTGGGGCTATGCCGCGTTCACGCTCGCGATGGTACAGCTGATGTTTCTCGGGATTACCCTGTACCTGCATCGCGACCAGTCCCATGGCGGCCTGGTGCTGCATCCGGCACTGCGGCACTTCTTCCGCTTCTGGTTGTGGTTCTGCTCGGGCACGGTGACCCGGGAGTGGGTCGCGGTCCATCGCCGGCACCACGCCTTTCCCGACCGCCCCGGAGACCCCCACAGCCCGGTGGTCTTCGGTCTTAAGCGCGTCTTACTCCAGGGTTACGAGCTCTATGTCGCGGCGGCGCGTGATCAGAAGATCCTGGCCAATTACGGGCGTGGCACACCCGATGACTGGCTCGAGCGTAACGTCTATAGCCGCTTCCCGAAGCTCGGCATTTCGCTCTTTGTGGTCCTGCAGCTGGTCGTGTTCGGCGTGCCGGCCATCGCCATGCTCGCCGTGCAACTCGTTGCTCAACCCTTCTTTGCCGGTGGCGTCATCAATGGACTCGGCCACTACCTCGGCTATCGAAGCTTCGAAATGCCCACCGCGGCGACCAACATCGTGCCCTGGGGAGTGCTGATTGCAGGCGAAGAGCTGCACAACAATCACCACGCGTTTCCGTACTCGCCGCGCTTCGCCGTGCAACCCTGGGAGATCGATCTGGGTTGGCTGTTCATCTGCGTGTTTCGTGCGCTAGGTCTCGCCCGCGTCGGCAGACTTGCGCCGACTCCAAACATCGTCAGCAACCGCGGCGGAATTGACGCCGGCACTGTGCGGGCGTTATCCGCCAATCGCATGCACGTCCTGCGTGACTATCGTCGCCGTGTGATACGACCGGTGTTTCGCGCGGTGACGAAGCAGGAGCCTACCGCTGTGCTCGCGCGCCGCTCCCCGCAACTGCTTGTTCGGGATCCATGGCTGCTCGATGAACGCGCCCGCCAGCAGCTGCGCGAGCTACTCGAGCGATATGAAGTCCTGCGAACCGTCATCGACTTCCGTGATCGCTTGCAGCAGATCTGGGATGAAACGTCCGCAAGCCACGGGCGCGCGCTGGAGCAATTGCGCGAGCTGTGCACCCAGGCTGAGGGCAGCGGCATCCTGGCGCTCAGGAAGTTTGCCTTGCGACTTCGTGCTTACGCACCCACGGGGTCAACCTGAGGCCCTGGATTCCGGAGCGGGTTCGGCCGAGCAATAGCAGACGATCGCTTTCCTTCCTGACGACGGCATAACACTCGCAGCACAAGCTGCTGCAGCCGTGGCCGGTGCATCCATGGTCGTTTAACAGCAGTCCTGAGTGCGCCGACGTACAGACCCCGTGGGCCAACGGCGCGTAGGGTGGCCACGCAGTAGGCGGTTACAGACACTGCGCGTTTTGAGCAACGGCCTCCTCAAGGAATCGGTGGATCGACCGACGTCGCATAGGCATCTGATGTCAATCATCGTCTTCATCTTGCTCGGAGTTGCCGTCTACGCCTTCACTCGCGAGTTCTTCAACAGCACCGGCGTCGACATAGCAATAGATCTCTCGCTCGGTGTCACCGGTGCCGTCACTGCAGGTGTGCTCTTCAGCCACATCGGAACAACGGACGTTGCCGGACTGACCATTGGTGGGATCGCCGGGGCCACCGTGCCGCTGGCCGCTTATCACGCCGTGTTTGGGGAGCCGCGTCATCGCCGGGGATGACCAAGGCTGATCGGATTTCTCGAGGTGCTGTCCCACCGGAGACACCCTTGCTATGAAGCTCAAGCTGGCGTTGGCGACTGTTATGGTTGCGATGAGTATCGCCGCCGCACACGGGAAGGAGTGTGCAGGCATCCAGTTTCCAGACCAAGTAGAAGCTCAGGGTACTCCAGTGAAGCTGAATGGGTTGGGTGTGCGGAAAGCAACCGTGTTCAGGGTCAACATCTACGTCGTCGCGTTGTATTTGGTCGAGCCTTCGAGTGATCCTCGAGCGATTCTCGCATCGAACGCCCCGAGCGAGCTCATCCTGCAATTCATACGTGCGGTGAGGGCAAATGAGCTCAGGAAGAGTTGGGAGGAGGGATTTGCCAACAATTCGCCTGGGCACCCGCCAGCGCTGGAGAAAGGACTCAGGCAGTTGAACGGTTGGGTGACAGACGTGAAATCCGGTGAACGGATGAGCTTCATCCGAACGCCCGGCAGTGGGATGCAAGTCGACGTCAATGGCACTGTGAAGGGCGCGATTGCGGGAGACGATTTTGCGAGAGCATTTATGGCAATCTGGCTGGGCGAGAATCCACAGACTCCTGAGTTGAAGAGTGGACTGCTTGGTGGACCCTGCGGCTGACATCCGGCGCAGCGCATCCTGGCGCTGAGGAAGCTCGCCTTGCGACTTCGTGCTTACGCACCCACGGGCTCAACCTGAGGCCGAGGATCCTCAAGGCGGGGTCGGCCGAGTAACAGCAGACGATCGCTTTCCTTCCTGACGACGGCATAACACTCGCAGCACAGCCGCTCCAGCCGTGGCCGGTCAAGCACCGTGATCTGTCCGCGGCTGTATTCGATCACACCAAGCTTCTGCAATTTGCCGGCGGCCTCGGTGACGCCTTCTCGGCGGACACCGAGCATGTTCGCGATCAGTTCCTGCGTCATGGTCAATTGGTTGGCTGACAGGCGATCGAGAGACAACAGCAGCCAGCGGCACAACTGCTGGTCGACCGAGTGATGGCGATTGCACACTGCGGTCTGCGCCATCTGCGTGATCAGGGCCTGGGTGTAGCGCAGCAGCAAGAGCTGCATCTGGCCGTTGCGGTGGAACTCGTCCTTGAGCACCTGTCCGACCAGCCGGTAAGCGTAGCCGGCGCTCTGCACGATCGCCCGGCTCGGGGTGGTTTCACCGCCCATGAACAGCGCAATGCCGATGAGGCCTTCGTTGCCCACCACTGAAATTTCCGCGGATGCGCCGTCCTCCAGGACGTACAGCAGGGAAACGATGGAGTCGGTCGGAAAATAGACGTGGCGCAGGGGATCGCCGGACTCGTACAGGACCTTGCCGAGCGGCATCGGGACGAGCCGCAACTGTGGGAAAACTCGCTCCCGTTCCGCAACTGACAGCGCGGCCAGCAGCTGGTTTTTTTGCGGATCGTGGGTGGGGTCGGGCATGGGCAGGCGTCGCGGGCGCAGGGGAAGGGCCGACTATAGACCAAATCCAATTTCCCTGTGCGCTAGCGTACAGAGCGCCATGGTTGACCGCCCGGACACCTCGCTCGCCTGCCGACGGCAGCTGGCGCTTCAGCCGGCGGCAGCAGAAGCCTTCGCCCCAAGGCGCTAGCCCAGGACCTTGGCATATGTTTCCTTGTCCGCCGCGTAACAGCTGCAGGCAGCGGCTTCCAGGCCGCGCCCGTCGAGGATCGTGAGCTCGCCGCGGCTGTAGCGGATAAGCTTACGCTTGCGCAGAGAACTCGCGGCTCGGGTGACACCTGCGCGGCGCACGCCCAGCATGTAAGCGAGGAATTCATGCGTCACGGAGAACTCATCGCCGTGCGCCCGATCGCGAGTCATCAGGAGCCAACGGGCAAGCCGCGCCTCCACGAGATGGAAGCGGGTACAGGCGGCCGTCTGGGCCAACTGGGTCAGCGTTACATAGAGGTAATGATTCAGACCTCGTTGCAGCGACTGGTTACGCTTGAGTTCACGATTGAATGTCGCGGCTTCCATTCGCCAGGCAGCGCCTGCTCCCTGCACCACGGCACGCAGCGGAGCAGCGTCCACGCCCAGCATCAACCAGATTCCCAGCATGCCCTCGTTGCCAACCAGTCCCACCTCGAGACTGGCACAGCCGTCGATCGGGGTGATCAGCGAGATGAAGCTGTCGGTGGGAAAGAAAACGTGACGAGCGCGCTCGCCAGGCCGGTACAGCACATCGGCAAAGCGCAGCTCAACCTGCTTGCAGCGTGCAAGCAGACGTCGACGATCCTGCCCGGATAAAGAGGCGAGCAGGTCATTCTTGTGGGCCGATCGCGGCGGCTGTGACACAAACCGTCCTGTGCTTAAAATTCCCGAATGCGCAGCCTGACGGGCAAACAGGCGGTCGTCCGTTCGGTGGGCCACTGACCGCCAGCCCGGTATGCGAGTCCAGGTATGTACGTCACCGCACAGACTGTCGCGCGCACCTCGGCGCAACGTTGGGCGTGCTGGTACCTATGTCCCGGAACGTGCTTCTTGTGCTGGCGGATGCCGCGCAGGCGAAGGCGGTTCGCCGATCGCTCGTGAGCTCGCGCGACGGGCCCTTCAAAGTCGAGTGGGTCCACGCCTGCGCAGATGCCATCAGAAGACTTGGCGACCAGGCAGGTG
>Ga0209274_10001165_pt1 | contig 13713 bp, 9 predicted proteins | sample HubBroMetageREF1_FD_188343 | JGI IMG/M metagenome (GOLD analysis project Ga0209274, IMG submission 188343) | Reference soil microbial communities from the Hubbard Brook experimental Forest, New Hampshire, USA - Hubbard Brook CCASE Soil... | ecosystem: Environmental > Terrestrial > Soil >...
CGTTTCGCTCCCAAGGCGGAACAAGCGGGCGGCAAGATGACGGTGACCGCGATCGCGTTGAAGGTTTGCGCCGCTGCGCTGAAAGTGTTCCCGCAATTTAACGCCAGCATCGATATGGAGAAGGAAGAAATCGTTTACAAGCAATACATCCATATCGGAGTTGCGGCGGATACGGATCGCGGATTGCTGGTTCCGGTGATTCGCGACGTGGACAAGAAAAACATCGTGGAGCTGGCGGTGGAGTTGTCGCAACTGTCGCAGAAAGCGCGAGACAAGAAGATAACGCTTGCCGATATGGAGGGTGGCACTTTCACGATCACCAACCTCGGCGGAATCGGGGGCACGGCATTTACGCCGATTGTGAATCATCCCGAGGTTGCTATTCTCGGGCTCTCGCGTTCGCGGATGGAGCCGGAATGGATTGGCGGGAAGTTCGAACCGCGGCTGATCCTGCCGCTCTCGCTTTCTTATGATCATCGGCTGATTGACGGCGCGGACGCCGCGCGCTTTCTGCGCTGGGTAGCGGAGGCGTTCGAGCAGCCGTTCCTGCTTTCGGTGCAGGGGTAGATGCCGGCGCGCATGCAGTAGTGCAGCAATGATAATGATAAGGAAGCGAGCCGAACGCGCGATTATTGCGTCGCAAACAACGCGACACATCGCGCGGCTCGCCCGGGTCCTTCACTGCGCAAAGAACGCTTGTTCGGGATGACAATCAACTCTCTCATGAACGACACTCTGAACCAAACGTCTGCGGGAAATGCCGAAGGAAGTGAGAAATTGCGACTGGCCGTGGTCGGTGGGGGACCGGGCGGGTACGCCGCTGCTTTCCTGGCCGCTGATCTGGGCATGCAGGTTACGCTGATTGATCCGGAGGTTAATCCGGGGGGCGTGTGTCTTTACCGGGGCTGCATTCCTTCCAAGGCTCTGCTGCATGTTGCCAAGTTGATTGAAGAATCACAGCAGGCAAAGAATTGGGGGATCGAATTTCCTCCGGCGAAGATCGATCTGGCGCGGTTGCGCAGCTGGAAAGAGGGCGTGGTCAAGAAGCTGACCGGAGGTTTGGGAATCCTTTCCAAGCAGCGCCATGTGGAATACATTCAGGGCCGCGCGGCGTTTCAGAATTCGACTACGTTGCGGATCAGCAAGGCGGATGCAACCGAAGTGGTTCTTAGTTTTGACCGGATCATTATTGCAACCGGGTCGCGGCCTGCCATCATCCCGGCGCTTAAACTCGATTCGCGACGACTGATGGATTCGACGGGGGCTCTCGATTTGGAAGACATCCCCGGCAGTTTGCTGGTGGTGGGCGGCGGATACATTGGCCTGGAGCTCGGTTCGGTGTATGCGGCGCTGGGAACGCGCGTCACGGTTGTGGAAATGCTGGCAGGGCTGCTTCCCGGCGCTGATCGCGATCTGGTGCTTCCGCTGCACAAACGTCTGGAGAAGATGCTCGACATGATTCTGTTGAATACTACCGTCGCTTCTCTTAAAGAGGAAGGTGCGGGAATTCGCGCGACCTTCGCGGGCGCGTCTTTACAGGAGAAGGACCGGGATAAAGTTTTTGACCGGGTGCTGGTTTCGGTGGGACGCAAACCGAACTCGGAGATCCCCGGACTTGAGGCCACGCAAGTGCATGTCGGGCCGCGGGGATTCATCGAAGTGAACAAACAATTGCAGACCGCCGATCCTGCGATTTACGCGATTGGCGACGTGGTGGGTGAGCCGATGCTGGCGCACAAGGCCATGCATGAAGGACGAACGGCAGTCGAGGCGATCGCTGGGCACAAGGTGGCTTTCGAGCCGGCTGCGATTCCCGCCGTCGTCTTCACTGATCCGGAAGTTGCGTGGTGCGGCCTCACCGAGACCCAAGCGGAGAAAGATAATCGCGAGATCAAAGTGGCGAAGTTTCCCTGGGGCGCATCTGGTCGCGCGGTCACGCTGGACCGTCCTGAAGGAATGACCAAGCTGATTATTGATCCGCGTACGGAGCGCGTGCTGGGTGTGGGAATTGTTGGGGTGGGCGCCGGCGAACTTATTGCCGAGGGAGTGGTGGCCATCGAGATGGCGGCGCTGGCCCATGACGTGGCCATGAGCATCCATCCACATCCCACGCTTTCGGAAACCGTGATGGAAGCTGCGGAAGTTTTCTTCGGCACGAGCACAGACGTATATCGCCCCAAGCGCGCCTAGTCTGGGAAGAAATCCATGTCGACTTTTTCTAAGGGAATTGCTGTTCTTGTTCTTAGTGTCGCGGGCTGTTTTCCGCTTGCGGCGCAGAGTCCGCTAAGTCAGCTTCTGCAAACTCCGGCGCCTACAAGCGCTTCCTCCAATACTCCGAGTGACGCATTGGGGCGTAACACGCCTTATGGAACAGTCTTTGGATTTCTGCAGTCGGCACAAGCGGGTAACTACAGCATCGCCGCGCAATATCTGCAGATGAGCGCGGCGCGGCGGCAGAGCGAAGGCGAAACGCTGGCGGCGAATCTGAAAATTGTGATGGATGTTGCCTACGCCGGCAGCCTGAAGAATGTGAGCACTCAGCCCGAAGGAGCGCTGCAGGAGGGCGTTCCGCCGGGCCGGCAGAGGCTGGGAAACATATCGTCGGGCGACGTGGAGACGGACCTGGAGCTGGTCCGCGTTTCGGATCCGACTGTGGGGAAGATCTGGCTTATTTCAGCGGACACGCTGGCGAAGATACCGGAACTCTACGATCAGGTTCAGGCGCGGCGGGTGGAGACGCGATTGCCGCCGTGGGTGGTGAAGCATCAGTTGGCGGGAATGCCGCTGTGGCAGTGGCTGGCTCTGCTGCTGATCATTCCCATGGCGGCCGCGACGGGATGGCTGCTGCTGGTGCTGCTGGAAATCCCCTTACGGTGGTGGGCGCGAAAACGCGGACAGGCTGAACTGGGGCCATGGCATTCGGTTTCCGCGCCGGCCTGGCTGCTGGTGGGTGCGGCGATTCATCGGATCCTGGCCGGCTACCTCGGCATGCCCTTGCTGCAACGGCACTACTACTTCCAGGTCACGACGGTCGCGGTGATCATTGGGGCGAACTGGATTCTGTGGCGGGTGATTCGGTGGTTCCTGCAGGGCGTGCGCAACCGGGCTCTGGCGCGCGGGCATTCCGGCACGGGCTCGCTGATGTTGCTGGGCGAGCGGATGATCAAGGCAGTCATCGTGTTGATGGCTGTATTTTTCACCCTGGGTGTGCTGGGGTTCAACATGAGCACGGCGCTGGCGGGGCTTGGCATTGGCACTCTGGCCGTCGGCTTCGGGGCGCAGCAGACGATCGCGAATCTTTTTGGCGGCGTCTCGGTGCTGGGCGACGAAGTGATCCGGGTGGGGGACGTTTGCAAGTTCGGCGATCGCACGGGCACGGTCGAGGATATTGGACTGCGGTCGACTCGGGTGCGTACGGAAGAACGGACGCTGCTGGCCATTCCGAATGGGACGGTGGCGACCATCAATGTGGAGAACCTGAGCCGGCGCGACAAGATGCTTTTCAAGACGGTGCTGGCGCTGCGCCCCGATACCTCGCCCGACCATCTTCGCTATGTGCTTTCGGAAATCCGCGGGGTGTTATCCAAGCATCCGAAGATCGAGACCAGTACGACTCGCGCGCGGCTGACGGAATTGACTTTGAGTTCCATCAACGTGGAACTTGTCGGGTACGTGTTGACGAGGGATTTTGATGAATTCGCGACCACGCGCGAGGAATTGCTGCTGCGCATCCTGAAGTTTGTGGAGGACTCCGGAACCAACCTTGCTTCTCCGTCGCAAACGCTTTATTTGAGTGGCGATTCGGGTGCGGGGAAAGACAAGATCGATGCCTCGGTGAAAAGAGCCGCTGATGCTGCCTCGGTCTCGGGATCGCCTCAGCCTCCGCTGGCGGAATCGACGGGGCGCAACCCGGGACGGAATACTACCGACAACGCCTAGAAAGATGATTAGGAACTTGCGCGCCACCGCTGTGACAGCCAGATTAGAAACCGGTGCGTTGGAAAATAAACGACGGCGGGGACGATGATCAGGTAGAGCAGCAAGTATAGGAGTCCCGGGATGGCGTGTTGTTCGTGAGAGAAAGGGCCGCGAGCCCAGTTCACATCAGATTGCGGACGCCAGAAATAATTGATCGGGACCACGATCCACGTAGTCAGGGTCTGATACTTCCAACCTCGCTGGTCGTAGCCTAAACGCCAGATCGCCCAGAGCAGCAAGGGCGGCGCCACCACGTGAAACAAGCTGAGCAGGCGAATCCAGAGTGGAACATGCGGATCGAACATGAATTCGGTTCCGCCGATCAGGTGGCGTCCGCTTATGAGAGCGCTTGCCAGGTCGATTGTGTACAGGCTCTGGAAAAGCAGGAGCCCGGTGGCCTGCCAGGAGAATAGGAGCGGGCTTTCGAGCCAGAGGGCGATGGCGATGAATATATTTCCGAGGTCGCAGTAAAAAAGAAAATTCTGAGGACCATACTGCCGCCAGTACACCGGAGCCCAGGCGAGAACCCACGCCGTCCACAACAGCTTGAGCCAGAGTGGGATGCGCATGATTCGGTATTGTAGCCGCAGGCGGCGGAGTGAGAATCGCGATAGGGCACGCCCAGCAAGAAACGGCCCCGTAGGCGATGCACGCCGGTGGAATTGCGGCCCGTCTGATTGCCGGAGGTCAATGAGTGTAATCGCCCGCTAATGGCGGCTATTAAACCTTCAGTCTGCTGGTTTAGCAGCCGCCTCGCGCACCATCGCGAGACTTGCGTCGTTGAAGCTCAGAGCGCCACTGGGGTAGAGTGCCCACCAGCCAATGTTGGGATTGGAGCGATATTGCAGAAGGAACACATATTCTTGGCTCGCTCGAATCGCTGACCCAGTATCCGCAGGGGTCATCATTTCTGGCCCGGCGACGTCAACGTCAACGTTCGGGAGTGCCAACCGTCGCGGATACTCCGGCTTTCTTATCACGTTGACCATTTCGAGGTCCCGGAGTTGCGGCGCTCGGCCGTCGTAGGGCGGAGAGCTTAGTTCGACGGAGTTAGGCCGGGCGACTACAATTGCGTCCGCGAGTTGCGCCACCCTCTTCGATAACTCGGGTGTGCATGTCAGGCTTTTCGGCGACTCACGAGTGTCCTCAGCCGACTGTGCCCAGACGGTCGGTAGTAGGTGTCGCTCCTTGCAGGAGCGAAATCTCGTGAGGCAGCTTAGATCGAACTGCATCAGACGCGACACGTCCGCGGTGTTCGCGTCCGAGGAACCCCCCCCCCAGATTACCACTGTAGAAGAGCCCCCGGTGTCGACATTGAACAATGCGGGAAAAGTCCCGACGAGGTAGTCGGGATGTAACAAGGAGTGCTTCAAATTAATATCTGCCTGATCGTACGCGCTCCACGAACTCCCTCGGCGTTTAGTGCCTACATGACCCATCAGCGTGCATCCTAGTCAGCCTTGTCCGTTGCACCCCCGTCCGGCAGTGTCTAGAGAGAAGAAAACCGATCCGAGTGCGTTTGCTCGTATCTGCAACCATGCTTGAACTACAGTCGGACGCAACCCGAGCCACTCGACAGCGACGGTCGCGGGGCCTCCCGAAGCGAAAGGATCAGTGAAAGTACGACCCAGGGCGGTCTTCCGGACGAGCTGGAAACGATACATGCAGTCGTCTTCGGTGCAGGGGGTAGGTGGCCCCCGCCATTCCTCAAAGCCCCACTTCCTAACGACAAACCTCACCCGCGCTGCATCCGCCTTTTCCAATTCCAACTCACGCACGTCTGAAAGGAGTCGCTCCGCTTGCCTCCGAAACCTATACTGCTCAATCCGGAGATGGATCGAAACACCCGCCACAATGATAGCCACACTCATGGCGATGGCCAGATCGGCCCGTTTCACAAACCTGAGCAGTCTCATATGTGAATTGGTCACCGAGAAAGAGACCGTGGCCAGCTTTCGTTGGGAACCGCTCTGACCATTTGCAGAATTCTCATCCTTGGCGGCCAGCAAAAGCCGATCGCTGTTGAAACGTCGCCATTACACTTGTTGACCCGCCTTGGGCTGCTCATTGCTCAGGCCGACAATCAAACTGCATCCTTACCGGTATTCGCAGGCGGCAGCCTGAAAATCACGACCCACGAAAAGGCCTTCTGGCAAGGGCAAATCGGGTTATTTGGAATTACCACCGTAACTTGATGACGCTTACGGGTGTACCTACGATGGACCCTAGTATGGGTTATCAAGCGCTCTTATTCTGCCCCGATGAGAAGGCGGCTCGCTCTGTCACGCAGGTTCTCAGCGAGTTGGACTTTACCGTCGTTCCCTGCACCGAACCTTTCGGCGCGGTCAAGAAATTGATGGGCGAGCACTTTGATGCCGTCGTGGTCGACTGCGATAACGAGCAGAACGCGACGTTGCTGTTCAAGAGCGCCCGGAACACGCCCAACAACCAATCGTCCCTGGCAGTGGCAGTCGTCGAAGGCCAGGCGGGAGTGGCAAAGGCTTTCCGAATTGGGGCGAACCTGGTTCTCACCAAACCGATTAATGTGGAGCAGGCGAAAGGCACGCTACGAGTTGCTCGCGGATTGCTGCGCAAGAGCGAGGCGGGGAAGCCCGCGGCTCCTGCGGGGGCGCCTGCGGCAGGGGCAACTGCGAAGCCCGCAAAGCCCGTGCCGACGCCTCCGAAGCCTGCGGCTCAAGCCCCGACCAAGGCGGTAGCCACTCCGCGTCCGGCACCACCGGCTGCGCCTTTGGCGAAGGCGGCAACGGCCAGCGTCCCAAGCCAGAAACCGCCGCAGCAGCAAACGAGGGTTGTGGCCGCTGTTCCCACCGGCATCAATGAAAGCAACGCCGAGATTCCGGAGTTGGGTCATGAAGTCGCTTTGCCGCCGGTCGCAAGGCCCGGGGCGAATGTCGGGACAGCCAGGATCGAGACGGCAAAGATCGAAACGACAAAGATCGAGACGAAGACAGCAGTGAGCCATGCGGAGATTCCTTCGCCGCGGCCGAGCGCTGGACTTTCGCACGCGAGTTCGGGGGGATTTGGGTCAGGCGCCGGCAGCGCGCCGGCTCCCGCCCGCGAGCCGGAACACAGAATTTCAACCGAGGACAAGCCCTCAGCGGCTATCTTGGAGCCCGCGAGCGCAACCGGGAAAGTCGTCGCGGACCTGCAAGAGAGCGCTGAAGAGAACACGGCTTCGATCGATGGAGCGTCTGCGCCTCCGTCCTCCTTCACTTTCGGCGGCAACGTCGAAGAAGGCGGCAGCAAAACCAAGAAGACGTTGTTGATGGTGGGTGCGGCTGTATTCATCGCAGTTGCCGGCGCCGCGATCTGGCTGCAATGGGTTCGTTCCAGCGGGGCTCCAACTCCGTTCGAGCATCCCGTTGTGCCAGTAAAGACTGCTGCTCCAGTTTCGAAGGCGGCGCCGAGCACGGCTCCGGCTGCGACATCTCCTGTGACCTCTTCTGCAACGACTTCGGCGGCATCTTCGCTGCCATCCTCGACTCCGGAGCCGGTGGCCGCTCCGCAATCGGCCGGGGCAGCTAAGAGCGCTTCCGGTTCCGATGCGCCGGGTACCGAAGATGCGGAGGATGCACCAGCTCATCCCAGCAAAGTTGATGCCAAAGCGAACTCCGCCAAGGCTTCGGCTCCAGCGGCGAATAAAGCTGCAGCAACAAAAGGGGCTGCACCGGCGATTGTGATCAAGAACGACCTTTCCCAAAAATCGGCCGCAAAACCGGCTGCGACTACTGACGAAGCGGCTCCGAGCATGAACGGGATTGCTTCGGCAGACGGCGGCGGATCACTTCCCAATCTGATGGGCGGCGACAGCAATGCGCCAGCTCCGGTGCTCGGGACGCTGACCGTTTCTCAGGGAGTGTCGCGAGGACTGTTGGTGAAGAAGACGCAGCCCAGCTATCCGGCAAGCGCCATGCAATTGAAAATCGAGGGAGCGGTTGAGCTTCTGGCAACCATCTCCAAGGACGGCAACATCTCTGCGGTGAAGATTGTCAGCGGAGATCCGCATTTGGCGCGCGCTGCGGTGGATGCGGTGAAGCAGTGGAAGTACAAACCGTACTTGCTCAACGGTGAGCCGGTTGAGATCCAGACGCAGATCACGATGAACTTCAAGCTGCCTAACTAGGCCTCGTCAATCTCCTCTCTCCAGATGTCCATAAACACATTGCGGAAATTCTTCGCCATCTGCACTTGATTGCGTTTTTGTGCTGTGCACTCCAGCTTGATCTCTTCCCCTCTCTCTCACGCTTGTTGGTTTTGGGGCGCCTCCATCATCTCCGCGCACCGGTTCATCACGATGTCGGCAAATACATAGGTCCTTCGCGTTGTGCTTTCGGCGGCGATGGGGCTCGCGGGGCTCAGGATGACAAGGGAACTTTGGGGGACCTACCACGCTGCCACTACTTCGTAGCGTTATGGCGTTCCGGTTCGTTACTCGTGTTGCAGGACTTCGTCGATGACGGCTTTTCCGCCTTTATCCACGGTGATGACTTTGTGGACTGTGGTGTAGCCGCTCATGGTGATGTCGACTACATAGTTGCCGGGATCGAGAACGAAGTTTACCGGGGTGTCTTTATCCAGCATGTGCTGGTTGACGGCGACCTGGGCTCCCTTGGGCTGAGTCTTGACGCTGACCGTGCCCATACCCTGCGCTTCTTTGCCGCCGAACAGCTTATTCATTTTGCCGACGGTCTTGATGTCGTCGACGTTGCCGAGCGTGCGAAGCGTGGGCGAGAAGCTGACGGTCTGGCCGAGGACGAACTGGGAATTCGTGGTCTCGTCAAGGTAACCCGACTTGCGCACCAGCACGACGTGCTGGCCCTTGTCGACGGAGACTTGCGCGGGAGTGAGCTTGCCGGTGTCTTTGCCGTCAATGTAGACGTTAGCTCCTGCCGGGCTGCTGGAGACGGCGAGCGTCGCCATGAGCAGAGAGAGGTGGCTGGTGACAAACGCTTTGCCGCCGGAAGCTACATCGACGTTCCGCGTATCGGTGGAATAACCGGCCTTGCTGACCGTAACGGCGTGGACGCCAGGGCTGAGGCCCGTCAGAGCGAACGGCGTAACCCAGGAAGGATCGGTTCTTCCATCGACTTCGACTTGCGCACCCTGAGGTGTGGAATCGATTGCCATTTGTCCGGGCACGGCTGCGGGAGCGGGCGCTGCTGCTTTCGTCTTTTTGGCGCCCTTGCCCCGGGCCGCTGCGACTGCAACGTGAGTGGGCGCAGGCTCGGGTTCGGCCGCGGGTGCTGGAGCTTCGGGTTGAGCCTGGGCTGGGGCGGCAGATTGCGGTGCCGGCGCGGGCTGCGCGGGTGCACTGGCCACAGGTTGAGGAGCTGGTTGAGAAGCCGGTTCGGTGGCGGCCGGCCGGGGTGTGTCGCCGTCACTATTCAAAGTGTTGACATGGAGGACCAGGACAACCGCGATGATAAGAATCAAGACCGCCGCGCCGGCAATGGAGTAAATCATCAGCTGGGGCGGGACGTTCTTGATTTCTTTCATCGCCTTTTGGGCGACTACGCGGGGCTGAACTTTCGGTTTCTCCGGTTCCTCTTCATGGCTGCCCGAGAAGACAGTGGGCGCGTGAACCTCTTTCTGCTCGACGACCGGAGGAGGCGGAGGCGGAATATAGACTTCCTTGAGCGGAGGCAGTTCGGTCATCTCCGAGAAACTGATGCCGCCACCCTTAGACGGACCACCTTCGGCCATCATGGGATCGACGTTAATTGTTGGCACCTCGACTTCAGGCGCCTCTAACTGGGGCTCATCAAGGACAGGGGAAGACATGTACGCGGATGGTTCTGCCGGCTCGCTGGTGGTGGGGCTAACCGGCGCAGCACTTGTGCCCGCATTTCCGCCCGCACTTCCGCCTGCCCAACCCGCAGCAGCAGCGGCGGCGGCGGCCTTGCCAGAAGCGGATGCCGGAGCGGCAAATTTCTTTTCGGCCGGCTTGCTCAGTACCGGCGCGGCAGACTGAGGCTTCGGCGCAGCCGGCGGAGGCGCGGCAGGACGACTTGGAGCTGAGGCGGCAACGAATTTCGTCTGGACCGCAGCTTTGACCGCGTTTGGAACCGTTGTGCCCTTGGCAGGTCCCGCAGCCGCTTTGGCCGCCTGTGGTTTGGATTCCTTGCACTTCTCCAGTTCGTCCAGCAGTTCCCTTCCGCTCTGAAAACGTTCTGCGGGATCCTTGGCGAGCGCCTTCATGATGAGATCGCTCAGCACGGGATGAAGTTTTGGATTCACGTGCATCGGAGGCACAGGCGTGCTCTCAAGGATGCTCTGGCGGAGTGAGTCGGCATCTTCACGGTCGAAGGCCTTGCGGTCGGTGACCATCTCGTAAAACATGGCGCCCAAGCTGAAGAGGTTCGACCGGGCATCGATGCTTTCGCCGCGAACCTGTTCTGGGGACATGTAGTGCAGGATGGAGGGGACACCGGGCATATTCGCGGTAAACTTGCCGACGCTGGAGACGCCGTAACCGAGAATCCTGACCGTGCTATCCCAGCCGCACATGATCTTGGCCGGCTCGAGACTATAGTGGAATATGTTTTGGGAGCGAGCGCTCTCGAGGCCACCGCACACCTGCCTTCCGATATCGAGCAGGTCCCAGATGGAAAATCCCTCTTTGCGCGCGAGCATGGTGGCGATGCTGTTGCCCTGAATGTATTCCATCGCGGCGCAAAACTGGCCATCGATTTCTGCCGCGCTTTGAACCGGCGTAAGGTTGGAGTGGCTCAAAACCTTAATGGCCTCTGCCTCTTCGAGGAGGCAAGTCTGCAGTTCGGCGGCGGCCTCTCCGAAGGCTGACAGCTGAATCGCTTTTAGAGCGACGGTTTGGCTGGTTTCCGCGTCGTTCGCCTTATAAACCACGCAAGTCGCGGACTTAGACAGTTCACTCAGGATTTCGAAGTGGCCGATTTTAGTGGACATGGCGTCATGCCTCATCCCGGGAAAAACCACGCAGCTTCAATTGCCAGCTGCGTGGGTAAGAACCCGAGGCAGGTTAAGCCTAGGATATAGCTGGCGAGATCAAGGTTCGAGTTACCGAAGTACCGTGAAAGTTGCGGGGCGAGAGGCAGGATCTATGACGGGTAGGTGGAGACTGTCCGGTCTGCGCGGAAATGACTCAATCGCCAGTCACGGGAGCTGGATGGCGGGCGCCCCAGCGATCGTGCCGGCGATGATGAGCGATCCAACACCGCCGGGATGTGTTTGCGGTCAGGCTGAGGCCGGGCGCTGAATCGACTCAGGCTCTGAGTCAGCTACCCACTGCCAGGCCCGGCGGCCGTTGTCAAGGGACACGGCCTTGGCCTCACCGTAGGCCACCAAACGATTAAGCACGGTGGTCACCGAGGCCATCGGGTCTTTGTGGCGCGCCAGCATGGGCGGAATTTTTTCCTGGATCCGGTCACAGACGTCGCGAGCACTGAGGGCATATTTTGAGTCCATCAGGACCATGCGGCACGCCTTGGTGAAACCAGGCTGGCGTCCGCTGCTCTTGCGATCGACCAGTTCCAGCAAATCATCGCTCAACACACTGTCTCCGAAGAGGTTCGCAAGGCCAACGATGGTCTGCTTGACGGTTCCGATGCGGCGCATGACTTCGGCGCGCTGTTGCAAGAGTTGGCGCAACTCCTCGTGCGCCTGCCGCACTACTTCCTGCACGTGACCATTCCCGGCGTCGGTGATGATTCTGGCGTCGGCGGCGCTTACCTGCAACTCCATAAAGCCTCCATGACATTCGCTGCTCATGCACTCCATCTGTTTCTCTTCTTCTCCGGCTTCCTCTTCACTCTTTAGCAGATACGCAAGAAGCTGGGCAGGGGTTCCGTAAACTCACCGGGACGCGGCGTAAACCCTTACATCCAGACTCGTTGGATTAGACGCTTGAACTTTTGGTTGGTTAACACGCCAAGAGAATTTCGAACGAATTATGGATCACGATGCGATGTTTTTGGGCCGAATTACGGGATCACGACGCAATGCGAGAGGAAGAAGGAATGGACTGCAGGTTTTCCGACACGAGTGTTTGAGCGCACCTCAGCTGAGGCGTCACTGAAGAGTTATCACTAGCAGGCGACCATCGGATTGATACTCGTTGCCCGCGGCACTCGTCGCCCGCCGCACCGGGTCCCGTGGAAGATAGTAGGCGAGGCTTTTGACTTTGTCAGCATCTTGCAAACTGCCGCCGATGCTGTCACGCTCCGCGTCGACGAGCGGATCGATCTGGTGAGTGAGCCTGCCATTGCGTCTGTCTTTAGTAAAGCCGATATCGTGCGTGCCCGCTCCCACCCAGACCTCCTGGCCCTTCCAGGTGAATGGCGCTTTCCAGATGCGGAAATGGTGGCGGGTCGCAACCATGGCGATGGGTTCGGCCATCTCGTAACCGAAATCCTGGGGCCGGTCAAAAAGATACAGAGTGCTCATCGGCATCTGCAGATAATCCTTGTTCTCATAAGTTTCCAGCACCGCATCGAGCACGGCTTCCTTTTTGGTGGTGTCTGCGACGTGCCAGTCGGCGGCGGCGAGGGCGGCCTGCAGACTTTTCTGCGACCCAACGATCACGAAGTTCACCATATCGCCGAGGTTCTGGAACCGGTCGGTCACCCGGCGCGGCAGCGCGTTGATGTCTTCGCGGAGTTGGGAATCGAGCGGAGCCGCAGAGAGCTTGAGCACGGATGCAGGTGTGGTCTCGGCGTGATCTTGAAAGGAAATCTGCGACCAGGCGAAAGCGGCGAGAGGGCCGATGATGAGTAGGGATAAGGAGACGATTGTGCGATGACGGACCATAGGCGTTATTGTGAAGGAATTAAGAACTTCAGAAGCAGCTTCTCATTATCAACCTAAACGTGGGACAGGCGTAGGGACGCTGTCTGGTGGTGGCAGTTTGGCTTACGCGATGGCCCGGTTAAGCGGGAGATCCTTCGCCACGCCTGAAGAACGGCTTCGCTCAGGATGACAATAGCCGTGTAATTTTGAAACTGCACGACTGCACGCCGTCCTGTATGGGTTGAACACATATGGGAGCTGAAAGTTGCCCGCTTCGGTCCCGAACTGGGCCCATCCCCAATCTGGGACTCTTCCTTGATCTCAATGGTGCCTACTTACTCACAAGACAACGCCGAAACCGAAACCTTCCGATGTGCAAGAGTAGGAAAAGGGATCTCCTGTCAACCGCGACACAACCCGGGCGCTCTGTTTTGCGAGTCCTGCTGGTGGGGAGCAAGGAGGAAGACTTCTTTCTCATCCGGGAAATTCTCGACCGAAACCAAGGCGCGCTACCAGCAGAGCTCGATCATGCCTGCTCGCTGGAAGAAGCCAGGACGATGTTGCAGCGGGCCGACTACGGGCTGGTCTTGTTTGAACATGAGACCGGAGATGCGGCCGCGACCAAGCTCCTTTCCAAATTCCTGCGCACCAGGGGCGCCATGCCCTTCATCCTTCTGACCGAGCAAGCCGATGAGAAAGCGGTTGCTGAAATTATCCAGGCGGGGGCTTACGACTGCATGGAAAGATCGCAACTCACGGGAGCGAACCTGGTACGGACGATCCGTTGCGCGCTCAGTTTGCACTCAACGCAGCAGCAGCGGCAAGTGGCGGAACAATCCTTGCGCAAGCTTTCCTGCGCGGTTGAGCAGTCGGCCGATCCCGTCTTTATTACGAATAGCGAAGGGATCATCGAATATGTAAACCCTGCCTTTGAGGCTCTGACCGGTTATT